>PDWJ01000901.1_pt1 | contig 82527 bp, 62 predicted proteins | sample 1430881 | NCBI WGS metagenome assembly PDWJ01 (sample SAMN01162460, study PRJNA174530) | Oral metagenome, whole genome shotgun sequencing project. | biome: Marine environment; feature: Marine mammal; material: Swab sample of the gingival sulcus; isolation source: swab sample of gingival sulcus...
CCCGCAACGGCGCGGGCTCTGCCTCTCCTGCGTGTCGATGGGCGGTCGCTTCGACCGCCGCAACGCCCGCTGCACCGGCGCACGCCCCTTCGTCCAGACTACGATGGCGATGTGCCGCCGCAACGTGCGCAACCCACGCTACCGCGGGACCTGCTTCAGCTGCGTGAGCCAGGGCGGGCGTTTCGACCGCCGCAACGCCCGCTGCACCGGCGCCCGAGCCTTCGTCCAGACCACGATGGCGATGTGCAACACCAACATCGTCAATATCCCGCTGCGGTCGAGCTGCCGCTTCTGCGTCTCTCAAGGCGGGCGCTTTGATCGGCGCAACGGCCGCTGCAGCGGCGCCCGACCTTTTGTTCAACTCGACGCTGGGATGTGTCGTCGTAACGTGGTGAACGTCGATCGCCGTAACGCTTGCATGGTCTGCGTGCGAGAGGGAGGTCGCTTCGACCGCCGCAACGCCTCCTGCGTTGGTGCCCGCCCCTACATTCAGAGCAGCGTGTTCATGTGCCAAGCCAACATACGCGATCGCAGCAAACGTCGTGAGTGCAAGCGCTGTGTGCGTCGTAGCGGTCGCTTCGATCGGCGCGGCGGCGGCCGCTGCTACGGCGGCCAAGTCTTCGTGCAGTTCACTCGCGCGATGTGCAACAGCAACGTCTACCGCTCGAATAAGCGGATGGCTTGCCAGCGCTGCATCGCCATCGGCGGTCGCTACGACAAGCGCGGCCTCGGCGCCTGCTATGGCGGACGCCCCTTCATGCAATACAACCCCGCCGACTGCTACGCCAACGTGTTCAACCGGGCGCTGCGTCGACGTTGCCAAAGGTGTGTCCGCCGCGGCAACGCCTTCGACCGCCGATCGGGCTGCCTGAACGTCTCCATCACCAAACCGCGCCCGCGTCCGCCACGCGTCGTCGGTCCGCCAGTCCTGGTCAGCGTCCTCGGCTGCCAGCTCCACGAGAAACACGCGAGTCGTCGCCTCAGCTGCGTCAAGTGTGTTCGAGCCAAAGGTCGCTACACTCGCGTCAACGGCGGCTGCGTGGTCGTCGCCCCGCTGAAGGCAAAACGCTTCCCTGGCCCGACGGTGTTGATCAACGGCGCTGGTTGCCGCCAATTCGAGCCCAACCGCTGGCGCCAAGCCGCCTGCCTCAGCTGCGTTCAGCGTCGAGGCAACTACCTGCGCCGCAACGGCGCTTGTACCGTGCGCTTCAAGCCACGTCCCCCGCGGCGAATCGTCGGCCCGATCGTCCTGGCCTCGGTGCGCGACTGCCAGACCTATGAGAAGAACCCAGCTCGCCGCCTCATCTGCGTCAAGTGCGCGCGGATGGCAGGACGTTACTTCCGCAACACCGGAGGGTGCTCGGTTCGTCTCGGTGGCTCGGTGCGGCCAGCGCCGCGTCCCGCCGCGCCGATGGTCTTGACCACGGTTCGTGGCTGCCAAACCTACGAGAAGACCAACGCCACCCGGCGCCTCACCTGCGTCAAATGCGCGCGCAAGGGCGGCCGCTACTTCCGCAACAATGGCGCCTGCTCGGTACACATGGGCGGCCCCGCCCCGCGCCCCAGGGCGACGCGTCGCTCCTCGCCCGCCCTGCTGAGCAATGAGGTGCTGTGCAACGCCCATGTGCCCAATGTCCAAAGGCGCGGCAACTGCATCCGCTGCGTCCGCGGCGCCGGCGTCTATGACAGGCGCAACGGCATCTGCACGCGAAAACATCACCGCGCGCGACCTCGCATCCGCTAGCCGTCTCTTGATTGAGCCCGGACCGAGCGAGGCGACGACATTCGAGCCGAGATCGCGGAGCGAAAACGCAGCCATCGTAGTGCTACGGCGCGTTTGAGCGACAACAAGCTCCGTTCGAAGAGCTGGCCGCGACGGGAGGGCTCGATCGACAGGCTGCTAGCGCAGCTCTTCGCGTCAACCAGCCTCAGCCCAGCCCCTCGCGCCACCCCCGCTGCTAGCTCATTCTTCCCAGCATCGCGCTCATCCTCCTAGAGCGCTGATCAGCTTACCGGACCGAGCTGCGCGAAGGATGCGGAATCACGGCGTAGGAGCGAGGAGGGCGCCTGCTGGTAGCAAGCAACCCAACAACCGCCGTGATTTCACAGACCAGCGCAGCGACGGGAGGTAAGTTGGTCAGCACTCTAGTGTTGTCTCAACGCTTCAAGTCCAGCTGCTGCGCTAGATCTCGAGGGCTTCCCCGCCGCCAGCGTGAAGCTGGAGCGTGGCGAGCTCGCCCTGGTCAAGGAAGACAGCGCCGCAGCTATCACATCGGTCGACGCGGACGTCGGCGGGGCCCATGCTCGAGCCCATGTCTTTTTCGCAGTGGGGGCAGTAAGCGGCGACCTTGTCCATCGCGTCGGAGGTCGCGGAGAAGGCGAAGGTGTCGCCGGTGCCAGCCTCCTGCTCCAGCATCCGCTCGAGCTCGCCTTTGTCAAAGTACATCCCCTTGCACACCGGGCAGCGCTCGATCTCGACGCCACCGATGGTCTCGGTCTTCATCTCTTCGATGCGGCACTTGGGACAGTTCAAGATGGACTCCCTCTCATCGCCCTGAGCGTCATCTTAGACAGCGAGCACAGAGCAGATCAACAGGCTCTTAGGAGCCCCCCCACATTCGGGACCGACCTGCTCGAAGGATGTGGCATCACGGCGTAGGAGCGAGGAGGGCGCCTGCTGGTCGCACGCAACCGACGAGCGACAACCGCTGTGATGTCGCAGACCAGCGCGGCGACGGGAGGTCTGGTGGTCAGCGCTCTAGAGCGCTGATCAGCTTACCGGACCGAGCGGCGCGAAGGATGCGGAATCACGGCGTAGGAGCGAGGAGGGCGCCTGCTGGTAGCAAGCAACCGACGAGCAACAACCGCTGTGATGTCGCAGACCAGCGCCTCGCCGGCCTCGATGCGCTTTTGCGCCTCCTCGCTGGCGAGCTTGGCCTTCTTGCTGTCGGCGGCCGAGGCCTTGCCCTGGTAGATTGTCCGCGTCGGGAAGGCGAACTCGCAGCCAGCCCGCTCGACGATCTCGCCGATGGTCAGCAGCACCTCTTCGCGGATCGCCATGAACTCGTTGTAGTCGGTGGTCTGAACGTAGACGTAGAGTTCGATCTTCAGCGCCGAGTCGGCGAAGTCGACGAAGCGCACGCGGAAGCCCTCGTTGATGATCTTCGGATGCATCAGCACCAAACGCTTGATCTCGTCGGCGACGAACTTCACCTGGTCGAGGCTAGAGTCGTATTGCACGCCGATCTGGTAGACGAGGCGGATGCGGTCCCGCTTGGCGAAGTTTTCGACCTTGGAGTCGGCCATCTGGCCGTTGGGCACGGTGACCACCGTGCGGTCGAGGGTGCGGATCCGTGTCGAGCGCAGGCCGACCTCCTCGACGGAGCCCAGCAAGTCGCCGACCTTGACAAAATCGCCAACCTTGAAGGGACGATCGAAGGCGATGGTGATCCCGCCGAGCATGTTCTCTAGCGTCGATTTCGAGGCCATGGCCAAGGCCAAACCACCAATACCGAGACCGGCCAGCAGGCCCGCGACGTTGAGGCCGATGTTCTGCAGCGCGACGATCGCGATCAGCAGAAAGACGATCGGCTTGACGATCTTGCGCGCCACCGGGACCATCGCCATCCCGACCTCATCCTGCCGGCCCTGGAAGAACTCCAGCGCGACCTCGGCGGCGACGTCGAGCACGCGGGTGAAGAACCAGCCAGCGGCGAGGATCGCGACGACCTTGACGGCGCCAAAGGCGATCTTCTCCGGGCCTGGGGCCAGCGCCAGCAGGCTCAAGATGATCACGAAGCCCAACGCGGCGAGCAGGGTCGTCAACGGGCCGCGAGTAGCCAACACCAGCTTGTCGTCCCAATCCCAGGCGGTGAGCTTCGCCGCGCGGAGCAGGCCTTTGCGGGCAAAGAAGGCGGCGACGCGCCCGAAGATCAGCACCAGGATCAGGCCGACGAGCACGCCGATCCACTGCCAGAGCTGCACCTTCGCGAACTGCACGTTGAAAACGAAGGGCGGCAGGTAGTCGCCGGCCCAGCCCGGGCCGTATTTGGTGTAGAGCTTGTTGATCGCGGCCACCGTGCCAGACGACACGACCCAGACGGGGCCTCTCCCCTTGCGCCGCACCCGGGCCAGACGCACGGGGATCTGCACCTCGCCGATCTTGGCCGAGAGGAGCTGCTCCTCGTCGTCAGGCACGCCCCGCTCCGGCGCACCAGGAGGATCGTTGGAGAGGCTGGTGGCGAAGCCTGGCTTGAGGCGGGTCAGCACGAAGGAGAGCCTCCGCACCAGCCGCGTACCCTTGCGCCTCTGCTTCTCGACCGCGATACGCCGCAGATCGAGCAGCCGCGCGGCGTTCTCGTAGTCGCCCTTGCGCACCAACTTGTCGAAGGTCTGCGCCGCAGCCCGCGGGGAGAAGACCTTCCAGGCGCTGGGCAGCGGACCGAAGGCCTTGTTGATCACGGTGACCTCTGCCACGGCGCGATCGCCGAGCACCAGCCGCGAGTGCCAATCGCCCACGTTCGCCAGCGAGCGCCGGGTCAACACCCAGACCTCTCTGTTGGTCTTCTTGTCGCTGGTGCGGCGCAGCCAGGCCTCCTCAACCCTATCGTTCTCGCCGCGCACCCGCGCGACGACGAGGTAGTTGGCCGGGGTGTCATCGACGATCGGGCCGATGGTGCCCTCGGGCAGGCCAGAGGCCGAGGTCTGTTTGGTCACCTCGAGCACCTCGCAGAGCTTCTTGGCCCGGCTCGCGCCGAGGGTGCGCTGGTCTCTCACCGGTATGTCGCCGAGGTTGAAGATATGCGCCGCGAGGCCCCAACGCTCGGCCTTGCAGTAGCGGAGGAAGGTCGACCAGGCCGCGTTCGGCGAGCTGCGATCGAGGCCCCTGGGCGGCTCACCCAGGCCCTTGTTCAGCTCGTCTTCGGACTTGACGGTCATATGCCGCTTGCCCGTGATCGAAAGAAACCGTGTCACCTTAGCGGCGCTGGCCTCGATCTTCTTCTTCGCCTCCGGGACGACCTTGGCGACCGGAACCACGGGCTTCGACGCCGGGACCTTGGCGACCTTGGCGTCGACGACAGGCTTGGCGTCAACGCCAGCGTCGGCCTTGGCCCTCTTCTCCTCGGCCTTGGCCCTCTTCTCCTCGGCCTTGCCCTTCTTCTTCTCGACCTTCGCCTTGCCTTTTCCCGCTCCCTGGCCCAAGGCGTCGGTCGCGCTGCCCAGAATGAGGGCCAGCGTCAGCGGCAGACCCAGGACGATCGTCAGCGATGTGCGATGGACGCATCTCATCAGCATGCTGCAGCTCCCAATGTGCAGAAAGACGTGAATGTGCAGAAAGACGTGCTGTTACTACTGCAGAAAGGCGCCCATGGCTAGCTTCACCGAGAGCGTAGCGTGCTACGACACGCCGTGTTAAAAGCAGCCAGTCTAACCACAGCACCATTTGAAGTAGAGGTAGGAGGCGAGGCCATGAAGTTGAGGCAAGCAGCGGTCGAGCGCGTGGGCATCATCGGCTCCGGACAGATCGGACCGGACATCGCGCTGTACTTCGCCACGGCGGGCGTCGAGGTGGTGGTGGTCGACGTGGCTGCCGAGGCCCTCGCCAGCGGCGAGAAGAAGCTTCAGCGCAAGGTCGACAAGCAGGTTGAGCGCAAGCGGCTCAAGCCCGACAAGGGCGAGGCGATCAAGGCTCGGGCGAGCTTCACCAGCGACTACGCCAAGCTCGCCGATGTCCAGCTCGTGATCGAGGCCGCCACCGAGGATCTGGCGATCAAGCGCAAGATCTTCACTCAGCTTGAAGAGACCTGCCCGGCGAGCTGCGTCCTGGCCTCGAACTCGTCACACCTCGAGCCCGATAAGCTCTTCTCCGAGCTCGACGGCGGCTCGCGCTGCGTGGTCACGCACTTCTTCTACCCGGCAGAGCGCAACCCGGTGGTCGAGGTCGTGCCCGGCTCGAAGACCGATCCGGCGCTGGTCGACGAGCTGCTGGCGCTCTTCGAGCTCTCGGGCAAGCTGCCGGTGCGCGTCAGCGCCCGCTACGGCTACGCCATCGACCCCGTCTTCGAGGGCCTCTGCCTCGCCGCCTGCCAGGCCGTCGAGCGCGGCCTGGGTTCGATCAAGCAGGTCGACAAGGTCGCCCAGCAGGTGCTCGGCCTCGAGGTCGGCCCCTTCACCGCCTCGAACCTCGTCGGCGCGGCCCCGATCCTCCAGGTCGGCATCCCCCACTATCATGAGGCCGTAATGCCCTGGTTCGCCCCAAGCAAGCTCCTCGACGAGCAGCTGGCCACAGGCGAGCCCTGGGCGGTGGCGGCCCGAGATGAAGAGGTCGAGGTTGACGAGGCCACCGCCACGGCGATCGGCGACTACCTCCTCGGCGCGGTGTTCATGCTCGCTACTGACGTGCTCGACGCGAAGCTGATCGACGTCTCCGACTACGAAGATACGATCGGGCTGGCCCTCGACATGAAGACACCCTTTTCGCTGATGAACAAGCGCGGCCTCAATGAGAGCCTCGCGCTGGTCGAGCGTTTTGTCGAGACCACCGAGGGCGCTCACGTGCCGCAGCGCCTGCGCGCGCAGGCCGATACGGGCGAGCCCTGGGCGCTGCAGCATGTGCAGCGCCACGACCGAGACGGGGTGGCTGTGCTGACCCTGCGTCGCTTCAAGGTGCTCAACGCGCTGAGCTCTGCGGTGCTGGCGCAGCTCGAGGCTCACGCCGACGCCTTGGCCGCTGATGAGAGCGTCAAGGCCGTGGTGGTGCGCGGCTTCGGCACTCGCGCCTTCGTCGCAGGCGCCGACATCCGCGAGCTCGCGGCGTTGAAGTCCCCAGCCGAGGCCGCCGATCAAGCGCGGCTGGGGCAGCGGGTCTTCTCCAAGCTCGAGCAGCTGGGCAAGCCGGTGATCGCCGCGATGAACGGGCTGGCCTTCGGCGGGGGCAACGAGCTGGCGATGAGCTGCCACGCGCGCCTCGCGGTCGCTGGGCAGCGCGTGTTCTGCGGCCAACCGGAGCCGAACCTGGGCGTGATCCCTGGCTACGGCGGCACGCAGCGGCTGCCGCGCTGGATCGGCCTCGCGAAGGCCTGGAAGCTGCTGCGTGATGGAAAACCGATCAGCTCGGCGCAGGCCCTCGAGCTGGGGCTCTTGCGTGAGGAGCTGCCCGCCGACGAGCTGCTGCCGAGGGCGATCGAGCTGGCCAAGCTTGCCGCCGCCGGTGAGGTCACCCTCGAGCCGATCCCGAGCGACCCGATCGACGTGCCCGCCGAGCTCCCCGAGGTCGAGCTCGGCGCGCTCTCGACCAAGATCGACGAGATCTTGGTCGAGGCGACTCTCGCGGGCGCCAAGACGACCCTCGCCGAGGGATTGGAGATCGAGGCCAAGGCCTTCGGTGCCTGCCTCGAGACGCGGGACTACCGCATCGGCATGGATAACTTCCTCGAAAACGGCCCGAAGGTCGCCGCTCCGTTCGTCAACGCCTAGAGCGCAGACCAACTGACCTCCCGTCGCTGCGCTGGTCTGCGAAATCACGGCGGTTGTTGCTCGTCGGTTGCTTGCTACCAGCAGGCGCCCTCCTCGCTCCTACGCCCCTGAATGAGGCGGACGAAGACCTCTACGCTTTCGAGCCCGAGACGTCGACGATCCAGGGGATGCCGCCGGGCAACGCCCCGCTGCTGAAGAAGCCGATCGACGACTGACTCACCCCTGCCCGTCGCGCAGCCGCCGCAGCTCCTCGGCCTCCGCTCGCGCCTCCTCGGCGATCGTCACGGGGAAGCGACCATGGAGGGGGCTGAGCGAGAAGCCCGCCTTCGCGGCGACGTAGAACAGCCGCGTCAGCGGCCTCAGCGGACCGGTCATCCCCGAGGCCTGTTCGAGCTCTGACGCGAAGGCCTCGTCGCCGCCTCCGGCCAGGCCGACCAAGAAGAAGCAGAGCGGGAAGCCGCAGAGCGCCGCCCCGAAGAAGAGCAGCGAGGTCTGCAGCGCGCCCGCTGGCGCCCAGAGCAGCACCAGCAGGCGCCAGAGGGCGTAGGTCGTCGCGCCTGCGATGAGCGGAGCGACGAACATCTGCCAGAGGTAGAGCCTCAACCGCAGGATCACCAGGTGGTTGACGATCCAGCCGCCGACCACCTTGGCCAGCAAGGTCAGCAGGATCGCCAGGTAGAAGCCCGTGAACTGAAACCTCGGGATCAGCAGCGCGAAGAGGCCGATGCGCGCCGCCTGCTCGAGGCCGAGCACGATCGCGAAGAGGCCGGGGCGTCCGGCGCCCTTCTGCAGCATGTCCGAGAGCCAGGCCGGGGCGAAGAGCGCGCCGAGGAGCGCGGCGATGATCAGATAGTCGGCGGCGCGGGCCCACTGCGGGTCCATCGCCTCGCGCACGAAGAGCGGCCCGAGCGCGAGGAGCAGGCTGCAGCCGATCGCCGCGTAGAGCATGCCGACCTGGGTAAAGCGCGCCACGTAGTATTGCGTCAGCACCCGCTTGCCGTTGCCATAGCTCTCCGAGAGCGCGGCCATCGCTGTCTCGAAGAAGCGATAGGCCACCGGGAAGAGAAACATCAGGTTGTAGTGGATCTGCCCCTTCAGCCCCAACCACTCGGTGTAGTTGAGCAGCAGCAACGAGATCATCACCTTGTCGATCGCCTGCGCGGCACGAAAGAGGAACTTACCTGACACCACGCGCAGGCCATACCAGAGCATCCGCTTCACCGTGGCGCGATCGAAGTGAGCCAGAAAGAGCGGGCGCAGCGAGAGCCCGAGGCGCCGATAGAGCCAGATCCCGAGCGCGAAGCTGACCAGCGACGAGACGTAGAAGCCGACGCCGATGCCCACCGCCGCGCCGAAGGCCTCGCCGTACTGCGGGTTCGCCGCGCCCCAGCGACGAAAGAGCAGCACGAAGGGGATCATCAGCGCGAAGCGGAGGATCCAGTCCGAGAGCAGGTCGAGGCCGATGTTGTAGTCGAAGCGCTGATAGGCCTGAAAGAAGAAGGTGATCACGCCGAAGAAGCCCGGGTACTGGCCCAGGGCGACGAGCATCACGAAGCTCGAGGTGTAGCCGTAGCGGGTGTTGGGCAGGATCACGATCGAGGCGACGCAGGCCAGCGTGACCTGCACCAGGCCGGTGAGGATCTGCCACCAGACGAAGAACTGCGCCGAGCGCAGCGCCTCCTTGGGGTCTTTGACGCGGTACTCGGCGAAGTATTTGACGAAGGCGACGAAGGTGCCGGCGTCGAAGAGAAACCAGACCATCTGCAGCGCCTCCCAGGCGAAATCCCACATCCCGCGGGCCTGGGGGAAGGGCTGCACGTCGTTGGGCACGACCATGTTGGTCAGCCAGTAGAAGGGCACGAAGAGCAGAAGGAGCGCGCCGGCCAAGGTTAGAAAGCCCGCCAGCGGGCGCGCGAAGCCGATCGCCTGCCAGGCGCCGTCGCCACCTCTTGCTCGCTGAGCGTCGGAGCGCGCAGCCTCGGAGGGGAAGAAGCCCTCGCAGAGCTCTGGGTGGGCGCGGCTGACGCAGCGAGCGCGCAGAAAGAGCGCGACGGTCAAGAGCCAGGCCACGCCGAGCAGCAGCCCGATGATCCACAGCGCTGAGCTCCCCGGCACGGGGGCCGCCGGCCAGTCGCCGTAGCGCGCGGGTCTCTGGTCGCGGGCCAACGCTCCGAGCACGTGGAGCGAATAGTTGAAGTAGGGCCAGAGCGTCACCTCGCGGTTCGAGGCGTGAACCAGATCGAGGTTGAGGACGATCACGCGGCCGCGACCGAGCTCCCGCGACAGCAGCACCGGCAGGCGCGAACCTCGAACCTGAACCCAGCGCTTCCAGCTCGTGTCGGGAGAGAGGACGCGGCGACGCCCCGCCTGCGGCGCGCTGGGCCAGATCACCCACCGCGCGAGGGGCCGCGGGGCCTCCCGCGTGGCCTCGAGGCTACACCGCCCCGAGCGCCAGGTCCCGAGGTCGAGGCCGAGCTCCGCCGGGGCGTCGCTCGCGTCGAGCACGATCAACCGCGCACCGCCGCGCACCCGCGATAGGAGCGCGGCCCATCGCGTGGCGTCGAGCCTGCCAACGACCCAGATCAAGGGCGGACCGCTCCTCTCGGCGTCGAGACGGATCCGCTCGACAAGCTCGCGCTGCGCGGCGCCACCGCCGACGATCACGCTCGCCTCACCCCATGCGGGGACAGCGAGGCCAAACAAGCAGGCCAGCGCTAGGAGAGCGACGCAGCCATGACGTGAGGCGCGACCGGCGCGGCTCATTCGCGCTTCAGCGGCGCGTCGACCAGCGAGACCTCACCGGGCTTGACGCGTACGCTGGTGCTGTAGGGCTGATAGCCCGCGCACTGCAGCGAGACGATATGACTTCCCGGCGTGATGTTGGCGACGCTCAACGTCCCACCGCTGCTGAGCAAGCCATGGACCTGGCCGTCGACCTTCACCGTGCAGGTCGTCGGCTGCGACGTAGTGACCAGCACCGAGCCCGTGGTCCCCGGTGGCACCGCTGGGACGCTCGCCGGATCGTCGCCACCGCAGGTCGCGACCATCGCCACGATCAACAACAGCACCACCAGGGTCGCCCCACCGACGACGGCGATCCGTTGGGTGCTGTCCAAGAGATCGAAGCGCTCGCGCCCATGGCGATAGAGGTGCAGCGCGTGGAAGCGGACCTTGCCGACGACATCTGCGGGTGGATCCAGCCGAGGCGCCGAGGCCACCTGCGTCGGCTCGTGGACGAGGGGCTGTCTCGCTGGAGTCACGGCGGGCATCGAGGAATGTGAGCGCTCGCGGGCCGTGTTGTAGACCTCCGCAGGACCATCGACCTCCACGGCGCGTTGACAGCGTGCGTCGGCGAGCTGCGCCCCCGTGCCGGACGCCGAGCTGATATCGACCGCGCCGCCGACCACGCCGGTCGAGCCATCGGGATAAATTGGCCCGGCTTGCGCCATCTGCGGCCCCGTCGCCGAGAGAGCGCCCGTGGGGGTGAGCTCTCGCTCGGGATCGGTCGCATCGGAGCACCCAGCATCATGGGGCGGCGCGAGCTGCTGCCGGGCGTGCCCGTCTCCGGAGACATGGCTGGGCGTGACGGAGCGGTTGACCTCGGTGTCCTGCGCAATCTCACCGTCGACCGCCTCGGCCAAAGGATCTCGCCGGTCAGCGATGGTCGGCTCGTGATGGGGGATCTGAGGTAGATGTGGTGAGGATTGGGGCTCTCGGATCTCAGCAATGGGGTCGGCGTCCGCTTCGCCCTCGTCGAGGAGCGACTCGTCGCAGTTCTCCGGCCGGAGCGCCCGTAGACGCCGCTGCACCTCACGCTCTGTCTCAATCTCGGCGGCAAAGGCGTCGGCCATCCAGGCCGCCAGCTGCGGCGCCCCATAGCCAGCCTGGATCCGAGCGCCGTACTCCTGGATCGCCTGAGAGAACTCAGAGGCCCATTGGTAGCGCTGGTCGCGATCACGGGCTAGCGCCTTGAGCACGATCTCGTCGACCGCGAGAGGCACGTCGGGGTTGACCGTGGAAGGGGGCGGGCAGTTGGCGTCGCGGATCGCGTTCATCACGGCGATCTCGTTGTCGCCGCGGAAGGGGCGCTGGTGCGTGAGCATCTCGAAGAGCAGCGAGCCTGCGGAGAAGACATCGGAGCGATGATCGAGGGCGACGCCCTCGACCTGCTCGGGGGACATGTAGGCGAACTTGCCCTTGAGCTTGCCCGTGCGCGTACGTGTGATGCGGCTGCGGGCCCGGGCGATGCCGAAGTCGATCAGCTTCACCGCGCCCTGGTAGGAGACGACCACATTGGGCGGGCTGATGTCTCGATGCACGATCTGCATCGACTCACCGTCGAGGTTGGTCAGCCGATGGGCGTGATCGAGCGCCTCGCAGAGCTGCGCCGTAATGTAGAGCGCCATCGGCACGGCCATGTGGCGCTTGCGCTCGGCGAGGCGAGTGCGGATACGGCGAATGTCCTTGCCCGAGATGTACTCCATGGTCAAAAAGTACGTCGCGCCGATCTGGCCAAACTCGTAGACCTGGCCGATATTGGCGTGGGTCAGGCTCGACGAGATCTTCGCCTCGTCGATGAACATCGTCTGGAAGTCCGGATCTTCTGCGATCAGCGGCAAGATACGCTTGAGAGCCACCACCCGCTCGAAGCCATGGGCGCCGATGGCCTTGCCGAGGTAGACTTCGGCCATGCCACCTCTGCTGATCTGATCGATCAGCAGGTATTTGCCAAAGCGGGTTGGGTTCATCGCCATCGGTCCTCGAACCGGACCGAAGCGTACCGCAAAAAAGAGGGGTTGCGGCAACCAGCGCGCCGGTTGTCGAAGCGCGGCTGGCCGACGTCGCTGGCTCTTCTGTGTGCTCTTGCTGCGGCTACTTCTTCAGGCTCGCCGGGCGACCTTTCACCATCCGCCGGGCGAGGCGGTCGTAGAGACCGGCAGGGAGGGTCTTGAGCACCTTGACCGCGACGGCCATCTGCCAGGGGAACCGCAGCACGGATCGCCCCTCGGCGGCGGCGGCGGCGATCTGCTGGGCCGCGACCTCGGTCTCGACCATGAAGGGCATCTTGAACGCGTTCTTGTCGGTCAACTCGGAGCGGATGAAGCCAGGCTCGACGGTGGTGACGACGATCCCGGCGGTGCGTACCTCGAGGCGGATCGACTCCAGCAGGGTCGACACCGCCGCCTTGGAGGCCGAGTAGGCGCCAGACATCGGGCCGCCGCGATGTCCAGCCAGGCTGGAGATACCGACCAGCGTGCCGCTCTGACGCTCGAGCATCGGGGGCAGCAGATGCTCGAGCCAGTTGGTGACGCCGAAGACGTTGACCTCGAAGAGCGCCTTCACCCGGGCCGCCGTGAAGCGGTCGACGCTGAAGCTGTCGCCGACGCCAGCGTTGAGGAAGGCGACATCGACGGGCCCCTGAGCCTCTGTGAGCCGCTCGTGGGCCGCAGCTACCGACGCAGGATCGGTGACGTCGCCGACGAGCACCAGCGGCTGCGCGCCCGCCGCCGCGACACGCTCAGCCACCTCCTCGAGGCGCTCAGCGCGCCGCGCGAAGAGCGCGATCTGACCGCCATAGCCAGCGAGGTGCTCGGCTAACCCAGCGCCGATGCCACTCGACGCGCCAGTGATCAGGATACTCTGCGACGAGCCATAGAGCAGACGAGGTTCGACCATCGGTTACCGCCTTCCAAGTGAAAGAGATCAGCGAATCAGGGGCGCGCGAGCTTGCGTATCGTCGCCGCTGGGTGCAGCGCCCCGGGCGTCAGCGCGCCTTGGGGGATCGGCACGCTATCCCAGATCGTGGCCATCGCGTCGAAGAGCTTGCGCTTCTCGTGGAGGGGCGTGGCGCGCAAGCGCAGCCGCTCGTATTGGGGACGGGTCGCCTTCTGCGCCTGATAAGACCGCGGCGTATGAAACTGCAGCTCCCAGCGCAGCTTCCTGGGCGTGATCAGCACCGAGTTGACGCCCGAATAGTTGTCGCCCCGGGGCCAGTAGTTCTTCAGCTTGACCACGCGATGTCCGAGCTTGGACAGCCGCGCCAGGGTGGTCTTGATCGTGCTGAGGTAGCGCCCAGCGGGCGTGTCCGGGACCTGCAAGGTGTAGCGTAGGGCGTCGTTGATCGTGACCTTCGCGGGGGTCTTGGCTCCGCCCTCAGAGAGGATCAAACGGATCTTACGCGTCAGCGAGCGGCGGGTCTTCAGCCGATGCTCGAAGCCGACGAGGCTGCCAGCGTTTGCGGCGGCGACCTTCTTCAGCAGCGTCGAGACCGCAGGCTCCTGCGCGCGCGCGGCGGCGAGGAGCTCGGCGACCCGCGCCTCGACCGCGGCCTTCTTGGGCGCCCTCTTCTCTTTGGGCTCGGGCGCCCTCTTCTCTTTGGGCCTCGGGGCCGTCTTCCCTTGGGCCGTCTTCCCCTTAGCCTTCGGGGCCGTCTTCCCTTGGGGCTTCGGGGGGCAGGCGGTGGCAACGATCAGGCTCAGCGCGAGCAGCGTTCTCAAGGTCGACACGCCCGGAGCATAGCCGCTCGAGGCGATCCTGCCTACTCGTTGAGCGAGTCGCGGCCCCTACTCGAAGGCCGCGAAGCGAGTCAAGACGGGGTCATGGTCGGAGCTGCGCTTGGCCAGGTCGGTGGCGAGGCTGTTGTGGTGCGGGATCCGCACCTCGATCAGCTTGGTCGCCAGGTTCGGAGAGGCGTAGACCCAGTCGAGGAGCTCGTGCTTCTTGCGGTAGGTGTAGGAGAAGCGCTCGCCTTCTTTGATCTTCGCTGTGAGGTTGTCGAGCAGCGTCGGCGTCCGCGGGTTGGCCGGGGTCATGTTCTCGAGCGTGCGCAGCTGATCGCGGTTGCCTCGGTGGTTGAGGTCGACGTTCATGTCGCCGGAGAGCAACACCTTTGCGTTGGGGTGCTTGCTGAGCAGCCGCTTGACCTCCATCGAGATCACCTTCGACTGCGCGCGGCGCCGGTCTTGAAAGCGATGGGGCTGTGACTTCATGTGGTTGTTGAACACGTAGAGGGTCTCGGAGGGGCCGCTGTTGCCGACGCCATCGCGGAAGACGGTGAACTTGCCCACGAGCAGCGGCCGCGCCAACGCGAGGTCGCCCATCTTGTCCCTCTTGACCTTCGCGCTAGCTCGGGCGTTCAGCGACTTCGGGTTGGCGACCTTCTTGTTGAGCGAGAGCCCCTCGCGGTAGGCCTGCCGATGTCCGAGGAGCGGATCATTGGGGTCGGGCTGCTCGAGCTTGACGCGATCGGCGCGATAGAGGAACGCGTTGCTGATCCCGCGACGATCGGAGATGCCATGAGAGAAGGCGAAGCTATAGTCGACGTCGCCCTTGCCAGCGGTCTGCGCCTTGATCTCCTTGACCAGGTCGGCGAGCACGCTGTAGTCGCGCCGCTTGGTCTTCTTGAAGTTCTCGATCTCCTGCAGCGAGACCAGGTCTGGCTTACCCAGCTTGACGATCTCTTTGGCCACCTTGGCGACCTTCTGCTTGTACTCGTCCCGAGAGGCCGGCAGGTACCTGGCGCGCTTAGGCTTCTGCTCAGATCTGTTCTGGTTGACTCTGTTCTGGTTGACGCTAGAGGAGCTGGGACGCGGACGGTAGCGGAAGAGGTTCTGCACGTTGAAGCTGGCGTAGCTAATCTCGCGACGGGGATCGCGGCGGACGTCGCGACGGAGGTAGCGTCCTACGGCGGGAGGCGTCTTCAGCAGCCTCGATGACGAGGGCGCCGCCTCTGCGACCAGCGGTGTGCTGGTTAGCAGCGCGACCGCGGCCAAAGCGGCCAGGGCGCTGTGGAGCAGAGGGGTGTGGGGCACGCGACGCATCGAGCTGCTCACCTTTTGGTTACGGGGTGCCCCGTTGTAATGCACACTTCAGGCCAGTTGTAGATGCCTTCCGTGGCGAGTCACGCCTCCGCTCGATCTTGTCAGGACCGTGGCGGATCCAACCGACCACATGTCGGTGAAGGTAGACACGCGAGACCACGACGAAATCGGTCCTGACTCCAACAATCGAAGCGCCAACTGGCAAGCCGAGCTTCCGGTGTTCCCGAGCGCTGACATCAGGGTTGGAAGAGCCCGATGAAGGACGCCAGCTCGAGGCCCATCTGAAGGTCGAGGAGGCGCTTGTTGTCGCGACGCACCGCGATCGTCGCGTCGCCTGGTGCTGCCTCGAGGCTGATCAGCGCGCCATCAGCGGTCTGGAAGACGTGACGCTACCAGGGCTCGCCGTTCTACCGCTGAGCTCGGCGAAGAAGAGCCTCGCCTCAAGGCCCGCCGCCTCTTGCAGCCGCGCGGACAGCCCTCTGAGCTCGAGGTTGCCTAGAAAGCAGCCGGCAGCGCTGTGCCCGGCGACGGGAGGAATGGATGCGATGCTCTCAAGACGACCCCGCCGCGATGGAATGAGGGGCTCCCATCTGCCACACTTCTCTTTTTTCCCTGCGCGATGCTCTCAGCCCCGCGCCTCGATGTGTGCCGCTCATGTCACTCCTGCTCGAGCTCGCCTATCACGTCCCGTCGCTAGTGCGGCAGCGCGGAGCCTCCGTCTATCAGCGCGGCGCTGTGCTCGGCGCCCAGAGCGGCGATGATTGGCTCCGGGCGCGGGTGCAGGGGCAGCAGCGACGCCCCTACCGGGTCGAGCTGCGCCGCGAGGGCGACGATCTGCGCGCGCGTTGCACCTGTACGGCCTTTCACGAGCGGCAGGTCTGCAAGCATATCTGGGCGACGCTGCTCTGGGCCGAGGCCACGGGGCTCGACGAGACGATCGCGCGGCCTGAGCCGGCCGAAGGCGAGGCCCGGGCGCCTCGGCTGCTCGTCGAGGGCGCCGACGGCCAAGGCGACACCGGCGAGGAGGCCGCCACCGGCAACGCCGCCAGCGACCACGCCACCCCCAACGGGCCACCAAGCGACCGAGCGCCGCCGCTCGCCGACGAAGACGTCGCGGCGGCCGAAGACGCTGAGCTCGCCGATCGTGAGCTCTGGGCCGAGCACCCCGAGCGTTGGTTGCGGCAGGGTCGACGGTCTCGCTCGCGGCGCCGAGGGAGCAGCTGGCGCGAGCGCCTCGAGGCCGCCCGCTACGCCGCGCTGCGCCCCAGCGCTGACGTCTGGGGCGACGCCGACGAGCGCGGGCGCCTGTTCTACGTCGTCGACCCCGAGGGGGCGCCCAACGCCCTCCGCCTCTCGCTCGTCATCGCGCGTCGCCGCCGCGACGGCGGCTGGGGACAGCGCAGCCCGGCCCGTCTCGGGCTCTCCGATCTCGACCGCGACCGACGCCTCGAGCCGATCGACCGCCAGATCCTCGGTCTGTTGCTGGCGCAGCAAGGGCTGACCCGCTGGTATGAGGGGGCGCTCGCCTTCGATGTCCACCACGCCGCCTTCGGCGTGCTGCTGCCGCTGCTCGGCGCGAGCCGGCGGCTTCAGCTCGCCCCGGACGTCGGCGAGCCGACGACGCTGACCGTCGACGAAGGCGCCCCCTGGGAGCTCGCCCTCGAGGTGCGGCGCGAGCGGAGCCGCGGCGGAGAGGAGCGCCTCGCCCTCGTTGGCCGGCTGGTCCGAGGCGATGACGAGCTCTCACCCAAGCAGCTCGAGCTGCTGCTCGACGGTGGCTGGTTCGCCCACGAGGGCCGCGCGATGCGCTACGCGCGCCCCGACGGCACCTTTCGTTGGCTGCGGCTGTTGCGCGTCGGCGGGCCATTGAAGGTCCCTGAGTGTGAGCGCGACGAGCTCCTCGAGCGCCTCTACCGGGTCGGCACTCCGGGTGAGGTGCGCTGGCCCGACGAGCTGGCACCACAGGTCGAGACCCCCGCGCCGCGCCCCATGCTGGAGGTGCTCTCCGCACCTCCCGGCGCTGGCGACGAGCGCCGGAGAGCCCAGCCGCTAGCCCTGCGCTTCGACTATGGTGGCCAGCGCGTGGCGGCCGACGACCCGCAGGCGGCGCTGGTGATCCCACAGGAGCGACGCGTGCTGCTCCGCGACAACGCACGCGAGGCGGCGGCGATCGAGCGCCTGCGTCAGCTCGGCGCGCGACCGGCGCGGATCGCCGCGGGTGTGCCCGGGGTCGGCCTGGAGGCCCCACCCAATGGACTAGACGAGCTCCTGCTCTCGCTGGTCGCCGAGGGTTGGCAGGTCGAGACCGCCGGCGCCCGGCTGCGCTCCCCCGGCGCCCTCGAGCTGTCGGTAGAGGGCAGCGGCATCGACTGGTTCGACCTCGCCGGAGGCGTGGCCTTCGGCGAGCAGCGGGCGAGCCTCCCTACCCTTCTCGCGGCGCTCTCGGCGGGTGAGCGCACCGTGAAGCTCGAGGATGGCAGCCTCGGCGCGCTCCCCGAGACGTGGCTCTCGCGCTTCGGGCTGCTCCTCGCCGCAGGCGAGGTCGAGGGCGAACGGCTGCGCTTCAAGCCGACGCAGGTCAGCCTGCTCGACACGCTGCTGGCCGATCGCGAACACCAGGCCAGCGACGCCTTCATGGCGGCCCGCGAGCGCCTCTCCAAGCTCTCCGAGGCGCCACGACCGGCCCGCGCCCCGCGAGGCTTCGCCGGCACGCTGCGGCCTTACCAGCGTGAAGGGCTCGGCTGGCTGCGCTTCCTCCGCGAGCTCGGCCTCGGCGGCTGCCTCGCCGACGACATGGGGCTAGGCAAGACCGTGCAGACGCTCGCGCTCTTGCAGCACGACAAACGCGCTCGGCGGCGCAGCGGCAAGGGGGGGCGACACAAGCCTTCGCTGGTGGTGGTGCCACGCTCCCTGGTGCATAACTGGCAAGTCGAGGCCGAACGCTTCACCCCCGAGCTGACGGTGCTCGAGCATCGCGGCCCCAAGCGCGCCACCGACGCCGCAGAGCTGACCGCGGCCGATCTGATCGTCACGACCTACGGCACCCTCCGCCGCGACATCTTGCTGCTCAAGGACATCGACTTCTCGGTGGTGATCCTCGACGAGGCGCAGGCGATCAAGAACGCCGGCACCGAGAGCGCCAAGGCGGCGCGGCTCCTGCGCGGCGAGCTGCGGCTGGCGCTCTCCGGTACACCGGTCGAGAACCGCCTCTCCGAGCTCTGGAGCCTCTTTTCGTTCCTCGAGCCGGGGCTCCTCGGACGCTCGACCTCCTTTTCAAAGGTGGCTCAGCGGCTGCGCGGCGGCGACGCGGCGGTGGAAGAGCTGTCGCGTGTGTTGCGGCCGCTGCTGTTGCGTCGGACCAAATCCCAGGTAGCGTCGGACCTCCCCCCACGGGTCGAGCAGGTGTTGCGCTGCGAGCTCGAGGGCGAGGCGCGGGCGCTCTACGACGAGCTGCGCGAGCACTACCGTCAGGCGCTGCTGGCCAGCAAGGGCGGCCTCGGCTCCCGAGTGAAGATCCTCGAGGGGCTGCTGCGGCTTCGGCAGGCGGCCTGCCATCCGGGGCTGATCGACAAGGAGCGCGCCGACGAGCTGACGAGCGCCAAGCTCGACCTGCTCGAAGACCGGCTCGAGGCGGCGATCAGCGAGGGACACAAGGCGCTGGTCTTCTCGCAGTTCACCCAGCTCCTCGGGCTGCTGCGCGCGCGCCTCGACGCCAAGGGCGTGGTCTACGAGTATCTCGACGGCCGCACGCGCAAGCGCGCCGAGCGCGTCGAGCGCTTTCAGCGCGACGACCGCTGCCCGCTCTTTCTGATCTCGCTCAAGGCCGGCGGCTTCGGGCTCAACCTCACCGCCGCGGACTACGTCTTCCTGCTCGATCCGTGGTGGAACCCCGCCGTCGAGGCGCAGGCGATCGACCGCACCCATCGCATCGGCCAGACCCGTCCGGTGATGGCCTATCGGTTGATCGCCAAGAACACAGTGGAGGAGAAGGTGCTCGAGCTGCAGCAGCGCAAGGCGGCGCTGGCCGACGCGATCTTCAGCGGGGCGGCGAACGTGCTCGCCGAGCTGACCCGCGACGACCTCGACCACCTTTTGTCGTTATGATGCTCGTCGCCTTTTGTTTGTCGTTATGATGCTCGTCGCGCTTTTGTCGTTATGATGCTCGTCGCCGCGGGACCTGCGCCGCGACCTCAAGCCACGCTCATCACGCTGGGGTGGGCGCCCCTGTCGCGCGCCAGGTAGCGCTCGATGCACCCCTCGTCGGCCGCGCCGACCTCGTCTCTCGCCGCGTCGAACGACCAGCAGAGCTCCTCGGCGTTGCGCAGCTGCTCCGCTCGCTCATGAGCCAGGCAGCGCTCGAGACTCCACGCCAAGGTCGGCGCCACCCTGCGTAGCTGCGCCAGGTTGTCGACGGCCAGCCCCGAGAGCTCACAGAGCAGCTCGCCGGCGGCCCGTAGATCAGCGGCGATGCTCGGCGCGAGGCTGTCATCATGCCCCCGCGCCTGGGCGGCGACGCCGAGACGCCAGCGCGGCAAGAACATCGTCACCTCACCGTCGAGGGCGTCGGCGTCCGGCTCCCGTGGGCCGTCGGGCAGCTGGAGCTTCACGCGCCCGTCGAGGCGCAGCAAGACGTTGCTCGGCTGGACGCTACCATGGGCCGCGCGCACACCATGGACGTACCGCAGCGCCCGAGCCAGCTGGCGACCGATGGCCAGCACGACGTCGAGGGGGAGCTCCGCGTCGTCTGAGGCGCTCGCGAGCACCTGCGCCACGCTCAGCCCCGGGACCCAGCCATGAACCGCAAAGAGCCCGTGATCGTCGCGGCTGATACGCCGGCAGCGCACGAGGTTGGGATGCACACCGCAGCTCAAGCCAAGGGTCAGCTCATGGTGAAACGCCCGGGTGAAGGCGCGGTTGCGCGGTGGCAGGCGCTTGAGCACCACCAGCCTGCGGTAGCCCTCGATCTGCTCGTAGGCCAAAAGCGGCAGCGCGAAGCGCCCACGCGCGAGGCGCCCGAGCGGTGTGTAGAGCACGCCGTCGACATCCCGCGTCAGCGCCATCAGCCCGCTGCCAGAGCTCAGCCTATGCGGTGTCCCAGAGCTGTTTTGAGGCATCCAACGTGTCATCGCGATCAGGCTATGCAAGGCACATTCCGAAGATCGGGCCTGACCTAACCCGTTGAGATCGCATCGCCGACTTGGTACGCAGCTCGACTTCGGCTGTTGGCGTGAACCTCAGCGATGGGCGAGGCGTGACACGATGTCAACAGATCCTGACAGGATGCTCAGGAGGCGGGCATCTACATCGTGTTCATCGGCAGGTGATCGTGAGTGTCGTTAGCGGCAGGCGAGCCACCGCACAGCCCCATGGTTCAAGGGCAGCGCGAGGCGCTCGAGCGGAGGGAGACCGGCGCGTTCGCCGAGCAACACGCGTAAGGGCCCTGCGTGACTGACCAAACAGAGTGTGTCGTCGGGACTGGTCGCGATACGGTCACGCCACGCGCTGAGCGCCTCGTTCACCCGGCGCTGTAAGTCGAGGTAGGACTCTCCCTTGGGGCAGCGGGTTTGGATCGGATCGTCGAACCAGGCCTTCGCCTCACCGCTCTCGTAGAGCGCGCCCCACGGGCGTAGCTCGAAGGCGCCGAAGTCGAGCTCCATCAGGCGAGGGTCGCTGGCGGGCCGGCGGCAGCGGAGCTGATCCGCGAGGTGCTCGGCGAGGCGTCGGCAGCGTGTGAGGGGGCTCGTCACAAGACGTAGCCTCGCGGGGAGCACCGACTGGGCTGCGCAGGTCGCTCGTAGCGCCGCGAGGGTAGCCGCGAAGTCTGCGGGCCAGGTGTCGGCGAGGGGCACGTCGCTGTGGCCATAGCAGACACCCGCTGGGAGGGCGACGCGGGTGTGACGCAAAAGGAGGGTCACGCCGCTGCCAGACCTCGCCAGACCAAGAGGCTCAGATAGAGGCTCAGCTCCGTAAGCTGCTGGAGGGCGCCAAGGATATCTCCGCTGAAGCCCCCCACCTTGCGCAGCGCGAGCCGACGGAAGGCCACGAAGACCACAACCATACCCCCGAGCAGCAGGGCAGGCGCGGTGATGGCTCGCGAGAGGCTAGACGCGTTCACGGCGATCGTGACGGCGGCCAGCGCGAGGAGGGCCCAGAGGTGAACCACCGCGAGCGTGCCCCAGCCCACGTCATAGCCCATGGGCTTGACCTTGGAGGCTTCGGTGTCTTGAACATAGGAGGCCGTCGCCATGAACCAGGCCGGCGTGACCCGGCTCAGGCTATGAGCTACCGGCAAGATCCACAGCGCAGACCCGAGCCCCAACGCATGGAGGGCCAGGGTCTTGGTGGCGAGCATCCCCACCAGGCCGATCGTGCCGTAGGTCCCCAGGCGGCTGTCCTTCATGATCGTCAGGACCCGCTCGGCGCTCATCCCGCCACCAAAGCCGTCGCAGACGTCGGCGAAGCCGTCCTCGTGGAAGGCGCCGGTGATCCAGATGGTCCACAGGACGCTGAGCGGGACCGCGACCGCCCATGGCAGCACCAGAGATGTCACCCATAGCGCGAGCGCGCCGAGGCCGCCGACGAGCGCGCCGACGACCGGATACCAGCGGATGGCCTCGTGGAGCCAGCGCGGATCCCAGCCATAATCCCAGGGCACACGGACGCGTGTCAGGAAGGTCAGCGAGGTCAAAAAAACCCGCAGCTCGCGTGCCATGCTCAGCTCTGCTCGTCGTTTCTCGACACGCCCGCGTCTTCGAAGGTCGCCATCTCTCTCAAGAGGCTGACGGCGCTCTGGACGATGGGGAAGGCGACCGCCGCGCCGCTACCCTCGCCTAGGCGCATGTCCAGCGCGAGGATGGGGTCGGCTCCCATCGCGCGGAGCATCGTCGCGTGCCCTGCCTCGTCCGAGCAATGAGAGAAGACGCAGGCCTCGAGCACGCTCGGCTCCATGCGCCAGGCCGCGAGCAGCGCCGAGGTCGCGATGAAGCCATCGACCACGATCAGCATCTTGCGGCGCCAAGCCTCGAGATAGGCGCCCGTCATCATGGCCACCTCGAAGCCACCGAAGGTCTGTAAGATCTCATGCGGTGTCCGGGGCGAGTGGCGAGCGGCGGCGCGCTCGAGGATCGCGAGCTTACGCGCCAGCGCCTCGCCTCGAACGCCGGTGCCGGCGCCGACGCACTCGCTCAGCGGGAGATCGAGGTAGCGGTGCATCAAGAGTGAGGCGATGGAGGTGTTGCCGATCCCCATCTCTCCAAAGGAGATGAGGTTGCAGCCGGCCGCGGCGCGCTCGGCGACAACGGCCGCGCCTCGCTCCAGGGCCTGCTGGAGCTGGGCGTCGGTCATCGCAGGCGCGTCGAGGATGTTGGCTGAGCCGCGAGCGACGCAGGCGTCGACCACCTCGACACCCTCGGGGAAGACGTAGTCCACGCCCGCGTTGACGACCCGTAGGTCGATGCCGTGCTGCCGACAGAGCACGTTGATGGCCGCGCCCCCCGCGACGAAGTTCATCACCATCTGCCAGGTCACCTCTTTGGGGTAGGCGCTGACGCCCGCGTCCACGATCCCGTGGTCGGCAGCGAAGACGACCATGCTGGGGACAGTGATCTCGGGTCGCTCGCTGCCAAGCCAGAGGCCGGCCTTGAGCCCGAGGGTCTCGAGCTTGCCGAGGGCGCCCAGAGGCTTGGTCTGTGTGTCGAGTCGGTGCTGAATACGTGCGCGTAGGTCTGTCATTGTGATGCTGCGGGCTGCTCGACGACAAGCCGCGATGGTCCTGTGCAGTCGGCGACTCGGCTTCGCCTCGCCACGGGGCTCGGCTTCGCCTCGCCACGGGGCTCGGCTTCGCCTCGCGGCTTGGAGTGTGGGGCGATCCTATCTGCCCCGCCCTCAAAACACGGCTTGACTTGAGGCGTCAAGTGGGCAGCTTACAATGGCAACGATTGAGTCGTTGCGAATACCGTGTCTTTCCACTGGCCGACCAACCGTCTCGCCGGGCTGGAAGAGGCCGCATGATCGCGCCGCCGCTGCCCTTTACGTTCTCCCCTCATCTGCCACCGCAGGTCTCGCGAAGCCGCGCCACCGAGTGCATCGGCACGCTGCTCGGCTCCGGAGCCCGCATGGAAGTCTACCCGCTGGTCGACGAGCAGATGGTGATCCGCGTGCCTCGACGCACAGAGCAGCAGCTGATCGACGAGCATGGCAGCTCGGGGCGCAAGGTGATGGCCGCCGGTCACGAGGTCTCGAGCGTCACGGACAAGGAGCTTCACGATCTCGAGGCGATCGAGAGCTTCATCGGCGCCTTCGTGCCAGACACCACCCCGCTGGCCGACCTCGACCTCGAGGGAAACTTTCGCTACTACTCGCTCCAGCGGCGTGTGCGCGTCACGCTCGATCTGCGCTCCAACACCGAGCGCCTCGAGGCGCGCCACAGCCGCCACAGCCTGGAGCGCTTCATCCGAGACATTCGCGACATGCACAAGGCCCTCGGCCTGCTGCCAGACCTCGCCGGAAAGGGCAACCTCGTGCTCGATCGCTACGGTCTGGTGAAGCTCGTTGACATCAACAACTTCCGCCGGTTGACCACCAACGACGAGCTCGCGGCGTGTCTACCGGCCGATCTCGACGACTACGTGCTGGGCTTTCGCGACATCCGCCGCCTGCTGCCAAGAGACTTCGTCGACGACTTGGGCCTGCCCATCGGAGATCTGACCCTCGCTCGACTGCAGCAGCTCGAGATCCGCGCCCTCGGGCGCGATCCAGCGACCGTCGAGCAGGATCCAATGTACGAGCCGCTTTATGACCAACGCCGCCACGTCGTGCTCGCGATGCTGCGTGGCGACATGGCCTGACCATCGCCCTCTCTGGAGGGGGATGCCGCGCCCCGAGGCGTGGCCGATGGACCCCAGGCCGCTGGAGTACCCAATCATGTTAGATGAACGAAACCTCGCGCTCTTTTGTGACTTCGAGAACATCGCCATCGGCGTACGCGACGCCGCCTACGATCGCTTCGACATTCAGCTCGTGCTCGGACGCTTGCTCGATAAGGGCAAGATCGTGGTCAAGAAGGCCTACGCCGACTGGGACCGCTACAAGACGCATAAGCGCGGCATGCATGAGGCCGCCTTCGAGTTGATCGAGATCCCCCACGTCTCGTACTCGGGGAAGAACTCGGCCGACATTCGCCTCGTCGTCGACGCCCTCGACCTCTGCTACACCAAGTCTCACGTCGACACCTTCGTCGTGCTCAGCGGTGACAGCGACTTCTCGCCGCTGGTCAGCAAGCTGCGCGAGAACAACAAGCAGGTGATCGGCCTCGGCGTGAAGAACAGCACCAGCGACCTGCTGATCGAGAACTGCGACGAGTTCATCTACTACGACGACCTCGTGCGCAAGAAGGCCGGCGGCAACCGCAAGGGCAAGGGCAAGAAGGTCAGCACGAACAAGGCCACGCTGAGGGGAAAGGTTGGCACCAAGAAAGCCGAGAGCGGCAAGGCTGATGGGGCGAACGCCGACAGCAGCAAGGCAGACAGCAGCAAGGCAGACAGCAGCAAGACCGAGGCGAAGCCCCCGGTGGACAATGTGGGCGACGCTGAGCTGGCCGAGCGCCGTGACGAGGCGATCGAGATGGTCCTCGACACCGTCGAGGCGCTCTTTTCAGAGCGCGACGGCAACCTCTGGGGCTCGATGGTCAAGCAGACGCTGAAGCGCAAGAAGCCAAACTTCGACGAGACCTTTCACGGCTACGCGACCTTCAGCCAGCTGCTCGAGGACGCGCAGCGCCAAGGGCTCCTCGACATCCAGCGCGACGAGAAGTCCGGCGGCTACCAGATCCACTCCTTCGGGCCCAACGCCTAGAGCGCTGATCCGCTTAGCAGTCTGTTGATTTAGCCCAAACCGAGCGAGGCGGCACCATTCGAGCCGAGATCACGAAGCGAAAACGTAGCCATCGTGCTGCTACGGCGCCTTTGAGGGACAAAGAGCTCGGCTCGAAGGGCTGGTCGCGACTTCCTGGCACCATTTCTGAAAGAGAAAAACAATATGGCGACAAAGAGCTCGGTTCGAAGGGCTGGTCGCGACGGGAGGGCTCGATCAACAGGCTGCGCGTACGTCGCGACCCCGAGTCAGCGCAGATGATCCGCATCGACAGCGTCGAGGAGCTCGAGCGCCACCTCGAGCTTGAGGTCCCGAGCCACGAGCGCGAGGCGATGGCGCGGCTGCTGGCGCGCTTCCCTGTGCGTGTCACCGAGCACCTGCTCGCCTTGATGCGCCAAAGCCCCGCCGTGGCCCGAGAGTTTCTACCCGACGTCCGCGAGCTCGACGACGACCTGGGCCAGACCCGCTGCTTCACTGGCCTGCTCGCCCACGACGCCCCACCGTGCGTCGAACGGGCCTACCTCGACCGCTGTATCCTGATGCCGCAGCCGCGCTGTCGGGCGACCTGTCGCTTCTGCTTCCGCAAGTTCTACGAGCAAGAGCGCGCCGCCTCCCGTGAGGAGCTCAAGCGAGCGTTGGCCTATATCGCTAGCGAGCGCGAGCTACGTGAGGTCTTGATCACCGGCGGCGAGCCGATCCTCGATCGGCGCTTGCCATGGCTCCTCGCGGAGATCCGACGCATCGGCCACATCGGTCCCCTGCGCATCGCCTGCCGCTCGCTGATCACCGAGCCAAAGCTGATCGACGACGCCTTGGTCGAGTTGCTCGCCTCGACGCAAGATCTGCGCGCCGGCAAGCCGGTGGAGGTCGCGCTGCATTGCAACCATCCTGGCGAGATCTCGGCGCCAACCATCGACGCGCTCGCACGGCTGCGCGAGGCTGGGATCCACGTCTACAACCAGATCGTGCTGCTGCGCGGGATCAACCTCGACGCCGAGACGATGCTCGCGCTCTGCCGCCAGCTGCGTGGCCATGGGGTGGAGAGCTATCATCTCTACTTCGGCGGGCCCGTCCGCGGCGTCGACCGCTGGCGCCCGACCCTCGCCGAGGCCCTCGAGCTGAAACGCGCCCTTCGCGAGGGAGGCAGCGGGCGACTGAACCCACACCTGATCGTCACCACGCGGCTGGGCAAGGTCGAGCTCGGCGTCGATGGTGAGGTGGTCGAGCGCGAGGCCGATGGGCGACATGTCTGGCTGAGCACGCCCTACCGGCTGAGCACCCTATGGCGGGTTGACCCGAGCTTCGAGCTCCCGAGTGACGCGCGGGTCGACGACCACGGGCGGGTGCTGGTCCGCTACCTCGACGGTCCACCCGATCGCTTGGGATGACCACAAGCTGCGACTCCGTCAACAGCGGTGACCCAGCCTGTCGCCGATGAAGAGAGTGTCGCCACTGGAGGGATGGCCAACGTAGGCCGCACGATTGTCGCGACGGGAGGGCTCGATCAACAGCTGCTAGAGCGCATGATCGCTGGTCCTGAACTCCGCTGGCTTCGGCGCTCGTCGGTCAGATACCACCGGTACTGCGACCCTCGAAGCGCTCGGCAAACGTCACCAAGCGATGGCCAAGGAGGAGCGATATGAGGACAGCTGACTCACGTCCTTGGACCGGCCGGCCTGCATCTGTATCTTTTCGGCGCCTCCAGTAAAGCGATCCTGTTGGCTTGTTCGGGAGCCATCAAGGGTAACAGCGAGCTCGCCGTACCACCCGTATGGCTCATGTCTTCGGCTACGACATTGGCGCGGCAGCTCAGCACCCGGCTCGATCCCGAAGGTGTGGGGAAGATCCTAAATCTATCAACGAGCTAGACGATGAGGAGTAGGCCAACTGACTAGGGGTCCACCGTGCACAGCATCCGCACCCGCATTGCCCTGATCTCCATCGCGCTCTGCGCCATCCCGGTGATCGCGCTGCAGACCTTCCACCTCGTCAGCCTCGTCTCGCAGCATCGCCAGAGTAAAGCGCAAGTGCAGGTCGAGCAGCTCGATGCCTTCGACCAGCTGATCCGCTCGCAGGTGCAGACAGCCCATGGGCTGCTGGCCAGAGCCTACGCGCTCCACAAGGCCGGCAAGCTCTCGCTCGCCGCGGCCAAAGCTCAGGCCATGGCCTGGGTCCGACCGCTGCGCTACGGCAAGAGCGGCTACTTCTGGATCGACACCTACGAGGGTAAGCTGCTCGTGTTACCATCCAACCCAGCCGCCGAGGGTCAGATCCGCATTGACCTCCGCGACAAGCGCGGCAAGTACCTGATCCGAGAGATCATCGCCAACGGGCGAAAGAGCGGCGGCGGGTTCACCGACTATTACTTTCCCAAGCCAGGCAAGCGCGAGGCTCAGCGCAAGCGCAGCTACTCTCTCGCCTTCGCGCCCTTTCGCTGGGTGATCGGCACGGGCAACTACGTCGACGACGTGGACGCCGCGGTGGCAAAGGTCGCGGCGAAACACGATCGGCAGATGAGGAGCGCGATCATCGGTGCTGTGGTCTCGGTGCTCCTCGCCCTCGGCTTAGCCGTGCTCTTCGCCTTCCTCGCGGCGCGCTTTCTCAGCCGCCCGATCGAGAGCGCCGTGGAGCTGACCCGCGTGATCGCCTCGGGCGACCTGCGCGTGGACATGCCCGAGGAGGTGCAATCGCGGCGCGACGAGCTCGGCACCCTGGGCTCGTCGATGCAGCGCATGACCGAGCAGCTGCGAGAGGTCATCGGTGATATGTCTGGGCTGTCAGGGGAGCTCGGCGTGGCGATCGACGAGATCGCCGCGGGCAACGACTCGCTGGCCCAGCGGACGTCGGCGCAGGCCTCCGCGACCTCCCAGATCGCCGCTACGGTCGAGGAGGCGACGGCGACGATGGAGATGGTCTCGCAGCAGCTCGAGCAGGCCAAGAGCGGCTCGACCAAAGCCCGAGAGGTGGCGGCGGAAGGTGGTGAGGTGTTGCGCCAGGCGCTCGCAGCGATGAACGCCATCCGCGAGAGCAGCACGGAGATCGCGACGATCATCGGTCTGATCGACGAGATCGCGTTCCAAACCCAGATCCTCTCGATCAACGCGACCATCGAGGCAGCTCGAGCGGGTCAGCACGGGCGCGGCTTCGCGGTGGTCGCCGCCGAGGTTCGCCGTCTCGCGGGCCGCTCGAGCGAAGCGGCGGCAAAGATCCGCGAGCTCGTCGCCGAGTCGACAGAGCAGGTCGAGAGCGGCTCTCAGCTCGCCGGTCGCGGCGGCGAGGCGATCGCCGGTATCGTCGAGACCACCACAGAGCTGGCCAGCACGATGGTCGAGGTCGCCGCCGCCGGCGCCCAGATCAACGCTGGCGTCGGTGAGATCGGCGGGGCCGTGGCGCAGCTCGACACGACAAGCCAGGACAACGCCGCCCTCGTCGAAGAGACCGCGGCCGCTGCCGCCCACGTGCGCGAGCAAGCCCGGGCCCTGCGCGAGCTCGCCGCCCGCTTCGAGTTGGACCAGCGTGACCGCGGCCATACCCTCTCGTCATCATCCAGCCATGACGCGGCGGACTCTCCTCCCGGCGAGTGGCCCGCGCCGAGCGCCGTCCCATCAGGCTCCGTCCCCCACGCTCACGCCTAGCGAGCGTCGTCGCGGGGGCGCCGGGCCACGTCGACGACGGTCTCGGCGTAAGCTGCCGCAGCGGCCTCACAGGCGTGCTGCTCACCAGCGAGCCAGGCGGCGGCGTAGTTGGTCTCGGTGGGTGGGGTGACGATCTTCTTTGCGCAGACGTCGGCGGCCTTCAGCGCGGCGTCGAGGGCCAGGGTGGCCTCGAGGGGTGGAGCGACAAGGTAGGCCATCGCGTCACCAGGCAACAGCCCCGCCTCCGCCGAGAGGTAGTGGCCCAGCGAGGCGATCACGTGCGGAAACACGGCGATGGTACCCGCGTCGTCAGCGCTATAGAAGCAAGCGTCATGCTCGAGGCAGCGAGTCAGCGCGCGCAGCCCCTCATCGACCTCGTCGGGATCGGCGCCAGCGATCACGCCCAGGATCTCTCCCGAGAGCTGCCCCGAGCTGTGGTCGGCCCCCGCGTAGAACGAGCGAGCGAAGACGACGTCGACCGGCGCGTGCTTGGTCGCCTCGTCGAGGGCGACGTAGGTCGAGTCGTCTTGATCGCAGGTGACCAGCCCCAACGCGCTGTGGCGCTCGGGATCGGCGCCGTAGCTCTCGAGCAGGCTCTGGTGGGCGTTGGGGATGCGGCGCACGCTGAGGATGCGCGGCGGGATCGGTTCGAGGATCATCGGCGCGGCTCCTCTAAGCTGGCCTCGGTGTGCACCAGCCGCACCCGCGGCTGCGGCGCGCGATACACGCGCCCGGCAGCCTCGCCGAGCTCGACAGCGAGCCCCGAGAGGTCGAGCGCGACGCCGGAGACGCGCTGCTCGATCATCGTCGCCGAGAGCAACGCCAGGCGCTTGGCGGCGACCTCCGGCGTCGTGCCGCGGGCGTGGATATTCGACATCATGTTGCGGTCACCGTCGGTCTTGCCCAGCTGTGGCTCGTAGACGAGGTAGGCCGAGAGGCCATCGCCAGTGCCCAGCCCCGGGCGCTCGCCGAGCAGGATCGTGGCGACCTTCGCCGAGACCTCGCTGCCGATCTCGTCTTCGAGCCAGACCCGCGCGAACTGCGCGCAGACTGGCGTACCGACGCTGAGGCCCAACGCCTCACATTCGCGCACGTAGAGCGCGAGGAGCTCGGGTCCTGCGCCCTGGCAGGCGACCGCCGAGAGCCCGTCGGCGAGGATCGGCTGGACGTCGACGTTCTTCTTGGCGTGCTGCCGCAGCGCCGCGAGCGAAGGGTCGTCGAGGCGGCGGCCGAGGTCGGGGCGCAGCAGGTACTCGCGGTGGTCGCCGACCCGGCTCTTTAGCGCGAGCAGCCCCTGGCCCTCGGCCCAACCCTCGGGAAGCACCGCCAAGACGGCCTCGTGAGCTACGGCGAGCTCAGCCTGAAACTGCAGCACGACGTCGGTGGCGTAGCGCGTGCCGACGTGGCCGATGCCGATCAGCGCCGTGGTGTGCTCGACGGCCAGCTCGGCGAACGCCGAGCTGGCGTCGACCGACGGCGGCACGACCGCGGCGGCGCCGCCGGCCCCGAGGTTCGTCTTGCGCGCCTTCGCCACGACATCGGGGCTGCCAACGAAGCGCCGTGGGGGGCGATCTTCGAGCTTGCGCGGCGCGCGCCGCGGCGGCATCGGCGACGCCTCGCCGAGCTTGCGACGCAGCTCCGCGATCAGGTCTCGAGTGACGCTCATCGCAGCACCGTCGGGTCACCGAAGTGTGGCCCAGGACGCACGCCGTCGAGGATGCCGGTCTCGTTGGCCCAGGCGTCGAACTCTGGCGTCGGGCGCTTGCCCAGAAGCAGCCGCACCGAGGGGATATCGTGATAACTCGTCGACTGGTAGTTGAGCATGATGTCGTCGCCCACCGGCAGCGACATCAGGTAGCTGCAGCCCGCCGCCCCGAGCAGCACCTTCAGCGACTCGAGCTCGTCTTGCGTCATATCCGCGTGGTAGGTGAAGCAGGCGTCGCAGCCCATCGAGAGGCCGAGGAGCTTGCCCATGAAGTGATCCTCCAGCCCGGCGCGGGTGATCTGCCGGCCGTTCTCGAGGTACTCCGGGCCGATGAAGCCGACCACGGTGTTGACCAGGAAGGGATCGTAGCGGCGGGCGAAGCCATAGCAGCGCGCCTCGAGGGTCAGCTGGTCGGCGCCGTGGTGCGCGTCCGATGAGAGCGCCGAGCCCTGCCCGGTCTCGAAGTACATGCAGTTGGGGCCCTTCGTCGTGCCGCGGGCCTTCATCGTCTCGTAGGCCTCGTCGATCAGCGAAAGCGAGATGCCGAAGGCGCGATTTCCGGCCTCCGATCCCGAGAGCGACTGAAACATCAGGTCCATCGGGCAGCCGAACTCGAGCGCCTTCATCTGCACCGTGACGTGAGAGAGCACGCAATGCTGTGTAGGGATGCGGTTTCGCTCCATCAGCTCGTGGAGCGCCGTGAGGATCTCTGCGGTGGACTCCGGCGAATCGGTGGCCGGGTTGACGCCGATCACGGCGTCGCCGCAGCCATAGCTCAGCCCCTCGCGCGCTGAGAGCAGGATGCCCATCACGTCATCGGTGGGGTGGTTGGGCTGCACCCGCGAGGACATCCGTCCGGGCAAGCCGAAGGTGTTGTTGGCCCGCACGACCACCTGGCATTTCGCCCCGACGGTCATCAGGTCGATGTTCGACATCAGCTTACAGACCGCCGAGGCCATCTCCGGCGTCAGCCCTGGAGAGACGGCGCGGATCGCCTCAGCGTCGGTGTTGCTGTCGAGGAGCCACTCCCGCAGCTGCCCGACGCTGAGCGAGCGCACGGTGGCAAAGGCCGCCTCGTCGAGGGTGTCTTCGACCATCCGTGTCAGCTCGTCGGACTCGTAGGGCACCACGGGGTGCTCCCGTAGCTCGGCGAGGGTCAGCTCGGCCAGGACGGCGCGGGCGGCGACGCGCTCCACGTTGTCGCGGGCAGCGATGCCGGCCAGCTGATCGCCCGACTTCGGAGCGTTCGCCTTGGCCAACACCTCGCGCACCGACGAGAACGTATAGGTCACGCCGCGGATCGTCGAACGCAGCTGCATCGGGGTGGATTGTGTCAGCAGGCTGCAGGGATCACAAGGGGTTCGGCGCATCGGGTACACGGGTCTGGCCTTCGACGTTGAATCCATTCATTCTACCTACGTCTCACCGGTCCACAGATACGTCTGAGTGATGGAGGAGTAACGATGCGCACCGTCTCGCTCTCGGCAACCGTCTCGCTTTTCGCGACCTTCACCCTCTCATCGGCCCTCGGCCTAGGCTCGCTGGGCTGCAGCTCGACGTCCAACAGCGCAGCGCAGCTCCTCGCCCCCACCACCGTCGCTGGCGCCCGCACACCTCAGCCGCCGAAGGTCTCGGCGAAGGCCAGAAAACGACTGAAAGCCGCGGTCAAGGCGCTGCCCGGCTCTCACGCCTCGAAGGGCTGCGCCCCCTACGATTACTTCCCTGAGGGCGGCTTGCGCAGCTTCTACTGCCACATCAGAGACAACCTCGACATCGCCAAGATCGCCAAGATCGCCGGAATACAGATCTACCTCAAGGGACCGCATATGCGCGGCGCCCTGAACCTCGACGCACAGAAGGCCTTCGCCCACTACAACCCGCGCTTCGTGCGCTGGCTCGCCGCCGCGATCCCCGGCGCGCGCAATGCCAAGGTGCGCCGCGCCCTGCAGCCGGCCTACGACAAGGCGATCAAGCCGCTGGCGCGGGTGTTCTGGGTCAGCGGACGCAAGCTCTTTGCCCACTCTAGCTTTCTGAAAAAGGAGAAAAAACGCTACCTCGGCCTCGTCGCCGCCGGCAAGGCCTCGGGCTACTACGAGCGGTTCTTCTTCTTCATGAACCCGCGCTTCATCAAGACCCAACAACGCAGCTCCAGCGCCTTCTCCCGCGGCTTCGATGGGGGCGTGAGCGGCAACGTGACCAAGACCTGCGTCGCGTTCTGGATCCGGCGCAGCATCGACGGCACCGCCCGCGCCTTCTTCGACGGGCTCACCACGCTCTTGAAGACCTACGATAGGCGCTTCCTTCGCGCCGCCAGGAAGGTCAAGCCGGCCGGCAACCACAAGGCGCTGATGACGATCTGAGCGGGCTATCACGTGCTCTAGCAGGGTGCGAAAACGCCGCTAGGCGCAGGTCATCTGCAGGACTCGAGCGGAGCCCGCGTGCGTCCTGTTGTCGCGCGCGATGGTGTCCGCTGACACGCCTTTCGAACCGAGCCCTTCGTCGCCTAGACTCGTCGGGGCGTCGAGAGCAGGAGAAGGGCGACTCGCTACGCGACGCTCGCGAGGTGACCCAGCAGATCAAGCGCAAGGACGTCGCCTAGCGGCCCCAGAACACGCCAACAGAAAGCTGAAACCGACGCCGGTCTGCGTCGAAAGGACGGTCTACCATGGGTATCCGCGAAGAGATGCGCGAAGAGCTGAAGGCCGCGATGCGCGACAAGCACGAGGGCAAGCGCAACGTGCTGCGCGCGATCGAGACCGAGATCGCCAACGCCAAGACAGCGCCGGGCTTCGACGGCGAGATCGACGACGCGCTCTACCAGAAGGTGATCGAGAGCTACGCCAAAAAGATGGGCAAGGCGCTCGAGCAATATGAGGGCGCAGGCGATCGTGGCGCCGAGCAGGCCGAGGCGCTGCGCTTCGAGATCGACTATCTCGGCCGCTGGCTGCCCACGCTCCTCGACGAGGCCCAGACCCGCGAGCTCGTGCAGAAGACCATCGACGAGCTCGGCGTCGCTGGTGGCAAGCATGTCGGGCGCGTGATGGGCGCGATCATGAAAGAGCATAAGGGCAAGGTCGACGGGGGCCTGGTCCATATACTCACCCGCGAACTCCTGGGTAGCTGACTGACGAGCAAGGAAGCCAGCGGAGTCCAGGACCAGCGTTCGTTCTCTTTTTCTGGGAGCTGGAGACGATCTCGATGGGAGCTGAACTAGAGGCACCAAGGCGGGCAGGACTGGCGAGAGCAGCGGCCGCTCAGCGCCCGTCGGCCTGGTGTAGGTGTCGCTTCGCGCGGCGCCGCGCGCTCGGCCCGAAACGCACCACCCGAAAGCCACTGGCGCGATAGGCCGCGAGCGCCTTCTTGTTCGGGCCAAAGCGAGGATCGGGCACCAGATAGAGCAAACCCCGGTTTTGCGGCTTGGCGACGACCTTACGGGCTGTGAGCAGCTTTGCCAGAGACGCGTCGAAGAAGCCGCCGTCGGTGATCACCACGATGTCGACGGCGGTCTTTGCCAGCTCGGCGCCGCAGGTCGAGGGGATGCGCGTACCGCCGATGCGGCGGCGGTCGATGATGACGTCGCGGAGCCGGTTGCTGTTCTTGGTTGGCTGGTGACAAACCGTGCTCGAGCCGAAGCGACCGATCGCCACGGCGAAGCCCTTCTGGATCGCCGAATGGGCCACGCCGATGGCGCAGGTCTCCGCGGGCGACATGCTGCCGGACATCGAAGGCGAGCTGTCGATCAGCAGGTGCACCGTCCGCGTCTTGCCCGTCACGGGGAAGCGCTTGAAGTGATCACAGGGTTTGCCGCTGCGGCCGCCGCCGAGCAAGCTCGCGAGACCGCCGAGGGAGAGCCGCGCCGCGTCGCCCTTGGGGGCCTTGCCCGTCTTCCAGTAGCCCTTACGCTCCGGCGCCTTGACCTGCGCGCGGGAGCGGTTGGAGAGCAGCCTCCCACCATCGGCGTAACGCTTGCGTTGGATCTTATGCCGCCCGACCCAGAAGCTGTCGGTCTTCGAGGCTGGCGGCCGGGGTACGGCGAGGGTGCCGTTCTTGCTTGGCTCGGCGCGCATACGCAGCAGGCCAGGGTTAGGCTTGACCACCGGCTCGGGGGCGCTCGCAGGCTTGGGCGGGTAGACCCGTGGCGCAACCCTGGGAGCTCGGCGAGCCGCGCGGCGGGTCCTCTGCCGGCGTCTAGGTTGGGCCTTGCGAGTGGGCTGCTGCTGTTGCTTCTTTGGGCCCATGGGAGACACCGCGGGCGGCGCAGGCTCGACCACGTCAAGCTCGACGATCTTTGTCTTTCCGATGGCTTCCGCGTTTCTCTCGGGGCGCAGTAGCACCACCACCAGCGACTCGATCATCATCGCAGGTAAGAGCAGCAGCGCGATGCGCCGCGCTCCGACGCGGCGAGCTCGTTGGCGCCGAGATCGAGGTGTGTCGTCCTCGTCGGTCCAGTCTTCGTCTCGTCGTCGTCGGGCCATCTCTAGACGTCTTACTCCTATTCGAGGTTCGACGCACGAGCACAACAACACGTTGGCCTCAGCTCTTCCCCGCTCGTCCAACACGAGGACCCGGTTGACCCAGCCCTCGCGTCGCGCCTCTCTTTCGGCATCGGACGCGAGCAGCGAGGGCAAGCCTCTCGACGAGAGGGCGAGATCGACAGCTGCCAGACCAACACGGGAGACAAGGCCTGGACGGCAGAGTATCGTCTGCCATGGCAAAGTCGAGAAGCCGCAAGCCCAGCCCGAACTCCAAGGTCAAGCGCCCGCGCAGCTCGCGCGAACCTTGGAAGCGGATGGGCCAGCCCTCCCGCGCCAAGCGCCGCGCCGCCGAGCGCGCCACGGCGACACCTCCCCACGCCCCCGAGCGACGACCGACGGCGGGAGGCGAGCGAAGCGCCGATCCCCAAGGAGTCCCAGCCCAGAGGCCGCCGCGACCGCGCCGAGCGCGTGGCGTGGAGGCGACGGTCGAGCCGCTGCAGCTCGGCGCCCCCGGGGTGTTCGTGACCCTCGACAGGGGCCAGCGCTACGCTGTCGGCGCCGGAGTCCCCGGTGATCGGCTGCGCATCCAGCCTCCGCGCCGCGACGCCATCCCCCCACGGCTGCGAACCAGCGGCGAGCCCGTCCTCGCCGCTCGCGTCGAGCTGGTCGAGGGCGCGCCAGCGCGCGTCGTCGCGCCCTGCGCCTTGCTCGAGCGCTGTGGCGCCTGCGCCCTGCAGGAGCAGCGCTACCCTGGGCAGCTCGAGGCCAAGCTCGCCGCCCTGCGTGCGCTCCTCGCGCCGCTGGGCGCACAACCAGAGCGGATCGAGCTCCGAGGGCTCAAGCAGCCCTTCGGCTACCGCAGCAAGCTCTCGATGGCCGCTGGCGGCGCCGCTGGCGCGCTGCGCTTCGGTTTCTACCCGCGCGGCAGCTTCGGCGAGCCGCTGCCAGCGGAGGGCTGTCCGGTGCAGCACCCGCTGACCCTCTCGACCCTCGCGTTGGTGCGCCAAGCGCTTGACGCGACCCACGTCGCGCCGACCAGCGCCAAAGATCCGCGCGTAGGTTGGCTTCACGGCGTGATGATCCGCGTCGACCCGCCCCGCGGCGCCGCCGAGGTCACCCTGATCGGCCGCAACGAGCGCCCGCCCGGGCGCGGCAGCTTCGCCGAGCAGCTCGGGGCGCTGCCCCATGTCGAGGCCGTGCATATCGGCGTCAACCCACGGCGCTCGAGCTACGCCCTAGGCGAGACCTTCGTTCATATCGCGGGCGCCCCACAGATGACCTTCACCCTCGCGGGGCAGCCCTTTCGGCTCTCGCCGGGATCGTTTTTCCAGACCAGCCACGCCGGCGCCGAGCTGCTCGTCAAGGCCGTGCTCGAGCTCTTGCCTGACTCGATGCGCTGCCTCGCCGACCTTTACGGCGGCGTGGGCGTGTTCTCGCGCCTCTCCGCCGGCCGCTGGGAGAAGGCCCTCGTGGCCGAGCTCAACCCCTACGCCGTAGCCGACCTCCGCGCCGAGCTCGCCGCCCAGCCGCTACCGCTGCGCGTGATACCGGGTCGCGTCGAGCAGACGATTCGCCGGGCGCTCGACGCGCAGCCAGACGTGGTGCTCCTCGATCCGCCCCGCCGCGGCTGCCAGCCCGCGGTATTGCGCACGCTGACGAGCGCCGCACCAGAGCGGCTGGTTTACGTCGCCTGCGGTGTCGAGGCGCTGCTCCAAGACGTCAAGCGCTTGCGCAAGAATGGCTACCGTATCGACCGCGTGGTCGCTGTCGACATGTTCCCACATACGCCCCACCTCGAGGTGGTCTGCGCGCTAGCAGCCTGTTGATCGAGGAGCACCCCTACACCGTCCTCCCGTCCGGGCACAGCGCTGCCGACCGCGTTCATGCCTCAGAGAGCTCGCCGTGCTAGGACCACCGACCAGGACTACCAGGCACGCCGAGTAGCCTCCTTCCACTTTTCTCCCGATTCTTCCAGCGAGCTTCCGCTGAGCCGCTATGATCATGGGTAGTCGCTTTACCGTCTCGAGCTGCTGGACGTTGAATGCTCTGCGATCTAGAGGGAGCCCGCTGTATCACCCTCCCTGGTTGGGGCGAGCTGATCGTCTCGACGGACCTCCACGGCAATGGCGAAGACTTCGAGACGCTGCGTGACCTCTATCGGCAGCGGCGTCGCGATGTCCGCGATGCCTACTGGCTGATCCTCGGCGACGTGGTCCACGCCCCTGACGCTCGCGCGCGACGGGAGGATCCGCGGCTCTACGGCTACGAGGACGCCTCGGCGCAGATCGTCGCCGAGCTCGCGGCGATGCAGCACGCCGAACCTCATCACGTGTTCATGCTGCTGGGCAACCACGAGCACGCCCATATCGGAGGGCTGCGAACCAGTAAGTTCTACTCCGACGAGGCCGCACACCTCGAAGCACAGCTCGAGCCTGCCGCCCGTGAGCAGATGCGGCGGTTCTTTCGCGCCGCTCCACTGCTCGCCGTAGCCCCCTGTGGGCTGGCCTTCTGTCACGGCTCTCCCGGCAGGCCGCTGCAGAGGCTCGAGCAGCTCCTCGACCTCGATTACGACATACGTAAACTCGACGATCGCAGGCGCGCGCTGCTCGACAACATGCTCAACAGCTACGGCCAGCCAGCGGAGATCACTCAAGGCGTCCTCGCCGGACTCGGCCGCTCCTGTGGGTTCGAGCTACACCTTCTAGTCCACGGCCACGATCGTGACGAGGCCGGCTGGTTCGCCGAAGGAGGGAATCAGCTCTGCCCTGTGCTCTTCGGCGCGCCACGGGAGAACAAGCGCTACCTGGAGATCGATCTCGGCAAGCACTACCACCACCTCGACCAGCTCCGCGATGGGGTCGAGCTGCGGCGGCTCTACGTCGACGGTTGATCGCTACTCCATCGGAATGCCAGCGCGCTTGCACGCGCGCTCGAGCTGGCGCCGGCGACCGCCGCGGAGCTTGCCGTAGACCTGGTCAGCGAGCCGCACCTTGCGCAGCTTGCAGGCCGAGAAGCCGGCTACGGTGAGCACGTCCTTATCGTTGCGATGACGCCGAAGATGCTTGTAGGCGAGCTTGATCACCTGCTTGTGGCGCCCGCGACGATAGGCCTTGGCGATCGCGCTGGGGACCCGACCGAGCAGGCCTTTGCGCCTGCGCTTCTTGCGCACTGGCTGGCCAGCGCTCTTTTCTGGCGCCTCACTCGGCTCGTTTTTTCGGAGACGGGGTCTCGGCTCTGGCTTAGGCTTCGCCACGATCGCGGAATCTCTTGGATCTCCCAGGTCTTTCGAGCCCTTCGCCCTCGCGTCTGTGGAGGCGCCGCCAACGCCTTCAGAGCCCGAGCTTGGCGAGACGCTCCTCGGATCTTCATCGTCCACGAGGAAAAAGGCCCCTACGGCCCCCCCGACCAGGAGCAGCAGCAGGCCGATCAGCACCGCCCAAAGCCCACTGTGAGAGCGCTTGGTTGGCTGAGCACGAGACACTGGCGCTGGCTTGACCGTGGAGGTCGGCGGGACGCTCCGCGAGATGGCGTCCTGGCGACAGGTCGGTTGGATCCCCGAGGGCTGCGCGCCGCGGCCCATGTTCTGTACCGCCACCTGAGCCGTAACGTCGCCCCCTGAGTTGCAATAGTAGGTCTCGGGGACCCCTGGTGGCCGCACGCCCAGGGGCTGCCCGCCCTCTTGCTCGGGCGGCTGCTCCGCGCGGATCCGCGTCTGCGGGACGACCAGCCCGCTCGCCTCCCCTGCCTGTCCTGCCTGTCCTGCTTGTTCTGCGTGTCCTGCTTGTTCTGCGTGCCCTGCCTGCCCTGCCTGTCCTGCCTGCCCTGCCTGTTCTGCCTGTTCTGCCTGTCCTGCCTGTCCTGCTTGTCCTACCGATCTTGGATCGGTCAGCTGCGCCTGCGTCTCCTCCGAGGCAAGCCGCTGGGCCTCGATCATTTGAGACTCGCTGGTCGGCCCGGTCAGCTGCACCGGGCGCGGCATCGGCACCTCGCCGCTGGCGACCGTGGTGGCCGCCTGCGTGCTGTCGCTGTCGACCGCCCCCTGCAGCGCGTTGGCGAAGGCGTTGATCGTGTCAAAGCGCTGATCGCGGTCTTTGATCAACGCCTGCATCACCGCCGCCTCTACAGGTGGCGAGACGTCGGTCGCGAGCCCCGAGAGCCGCGCGGGCTCCTGGGCGATGTGCTGAGCGATGATGCTCCCATAGCCCCCCTCGCAAAACGGCGGCCGCCCGCAGAGCATCTCGTAGGTGATCACCCCTAGGGCGTAGACATCTGCTCGTCGGTCGAGCTGGCTCTCGGCGCGGCATTGCTCCGGCGACATGTAGAGCGGCGTCCCGAGCAGCATCCCGGTGCGCGTCCGGTTGGCGCCGAGGCCGCTGGCGTCGGTGAGCTTGGCGATCCCGAAGTCGAGCAGCTTGATCCGCTCCTCGTCCGGATGATCGGCGTCCGGCAGCAGCATGATGTTGGCCGGCTTGAGGTCACGGTGGATGATCCCCCGCTCATGGGCCACCTCCAGCGGCGCGGCGATCTTCCGCACCAGGCTCGCGACCTTGCGCGGAGGGAGCCGCCCCTGCTGCTCGAGCCGCTCCTCGAGGCTCTGGCCCTCGAGGTACTCCATCACGAGGTAGGCGCCGAGGTCGTCGTTCTGACCAAAGTCGTAGACGGCGACGATGCTCTGATGCTGCACCAGGTTGACCGCGCGGGCCTCGTTGAAGAAGCGCTCCACGATGTGGTCTTCCCGAGCGAACATCGGGTGGAGCACCTTGATCGCCGCCCTGCTGCCGATCTGCACGTGCTCGCCGAGATACACCGCCCCCATACCACCCTCGCCCAAGCGGCGGGTGAGCCGGTAAGAGCCAATCGTCTGTCCCGAGAGGTCGACGGCGTCGCTAGGCTTCATTCAGTCGTCCACATACGGGGCTCGATGCATCGACCCCCGATCGGAGTATCGCGCGATCGACGTGGTGCGTCCATGAATCCGCTCCTGTCTCCTCCCGTGGGTCGACGGCAGCTCGTTGTACGCTATGCTGCGCGCCATGAGTCCCCGCGCGATCTGCTTCGACCTAGACGGCACCCTGCTCGACAGCCTGACGGACCTGGCCGACTCGATGAACGCGGCGCTGGCCACCCTCGGCCTCCCGCCCCACCCCGAGCAGGCCTACAAGCTCTTCGTCGGCGACGGGATGGCCACCCTCGCTCGTCGCGTGCTGCCGGCTGAGCGCCAGGCTGACGACGCCCTCGCGGCGGCCTGCGTCGAGGCGATGCGCGTCGAGTACGCCAGGCGCTGGGCCGACGCCACCCGCCCCTACGAGGGCGTCGCCGAGCTCCTCGACGGGCTGGTAGAGCGTGGCCTGACGCTGGCGATCCTCTCCAACAAGCCCGACGACTTTACCGTCGAGACCGTGGCGAAGCTGCTCGACCGTTGGCCCTTCGCGGTGGTGCGCGGCGTGCGCGCCGGAGTGCCCCCCAAACCCGACCCTACGGGGCTCTTCGCCCTGATCGACGAGCTGCAGATCCCCAAGGCCGACTGGCTCTATGTCGGCGACACCAACACCGACATGCGCACCGCCGCCGCCGCGGGGCTGACCAGCGTGGGCGTGCTCTGGGGCTTCCGCGAGCGCGCCGAGCTCGAGGCCGAGGGCGCACACCACCTGCTGGCGAGGCCGCAAGAGCTGCTCGAGCTGGTCGATCGCAGCTCCTAGAGCGCTGACCACCTGACCTCCCGTCGCCGCGCTGGTCTGCGAAATCACGCCGGTTGTCGCTCGTCGGTTGCGTGCTACCAGCAGGCGCCCTTGTCGCTCCTACGCCGTGATTCCGCATCCTTCGCGCAGCTCGGTCCGGTAAGCTGATCAGCGCTCTAGAGCGCTGCCCGCTGCTCAGAGCCGCTCGCGTTTTCATCGCGCCGTGCTCCTCTTACTGCAGAGGTGCCTACCTGGCGAGGTGCGCGCGGAGCTCCTCGGCGAGCTCGGCGCCGGTGGCGTTGTCGAGCGCCGCTGGCTCCCAGCCCACACCGAGGCCGCGGCCGTCCGTCAGCTTGGGGATGATGTGGAAGTGCACATGGAACACGGCCTGATGCGCGGCGATGCCGTTGTTCTGCAGCACGTTGAAGTCCTTCGCGCCGGTGACGGCGAGCACCGCGCGAGCGACCCGCGGCAGCACGCGACCGATCGCCGCGGCGGCGTCGTCGGAGAGGGCGTCGAGGGTCGCAGCGCGCTCTTTGGGGATCACCAGGGTGTGCCCTGGCGAGAGCGGCGCGATGTCGAGGAAGGCCAGCACCTCCTCGTCTTCGTACACGCGATGGCAGGGGATCTCACCGGCGAGGATTTTGTCGAAGATCGTGATCGTGCTCATGTCGTGCACTCTATCGGGCCTCGGCGCCGAGCGACAAGAGTCGACACGATCTGCTATCGTTCGAGTGATGAAGCCCCCCGCCGGCACTCGCCTCCCCGAGCCGACCTGGGCGCTGCCCCGAAGCGACCCCGAGCGTCATCCCAGAGACCTACACGACCGCGATCACGTCAGGACGCTGGTCGAGGCCTTCTACGCCGTCGTGCGCGAGGACCAGCGCCTCGGCGAGCTCTTCGACCAGGTCGCGGCGGTGGACTGGCCGCGACACCTCGACAAGATGGTCGCCTTCTGGAGCTCGGTGCTCTTCTCCGATGGCGGCTATCACGGCAACCCGATGGCCGCTCACCTCGACCTCGCCGCCCGCGACCCCTTCGGCCACGAGGAGCTGACGCGATGGCTGGCGCTCTTTCGCCAGACCATCGACGCGCGCTTCGAGGGGCCCAACGCCACACGGGCCAAGCAGAGCGCAGAGCGCATCGCCGCGGCGATCGGGCGGCGCCTCCACGCTTCAGAGGGCAAGCTGCGCGGCGAAGCCGAGCCGGCGACCGGCCGGAAAGACTGAGCGCCGCTCAGTGCTCCAGCTCAAGCGCCACCCGGAGCGCCTGCTGCAGCGCCTTGCGGGTGTAGGGCTTCTCCAGAAACGCCGCGATCCCCGCGTCGAGGCCCGCTTGCACGCGGCCGTCTTTGCCGTAGCCCGAGCAGAGCAAGGCGCGAACATCGCTGTAGCGCTTCACCAGCTCGCGGAAGCACTCCACGCCGTTCATCCGCGGCATCACCAGGTCGAGCAAGACGAGATCGATCTCTTCGCTATGGGCCTGGTAGAGCTCGAGGGCGGCCACGCCGTCCTCCGCCTCCAGGGAGCGATGCCCGAGGCGACGCAGCATCGAGCAGGCGGCGCGACGCACCAGCGGCTCGTCCTCGACGACCAGCACGCAGCGCGCTCCGCTGCTCGGCTCGACGACAGGCCGCTCCGGGCGGCGCTCCAGCTGCTCCTTGACGAGCGGCAAGAGCAGCTCGAAGGTCGTCCCCTCTCCTTCGACCGAGGAGCGTACGCGGAGGTGCCCGTCGTGGTTGTCGGCGATGCCGTAGGCGACGGCCAAGCCGAGCCCGGAGCCCTTGCCCTTGTCTTTGGTCGTAAAGAAGGGCTCGAAGATATGCTCACGCAGGCCCTCGGGGATGCCAGTCCCGGTGTCGCTGACGTTCAGCGCGAGGTATTCGCCGGCGACGACCCCCGGCAGGGCCGCCGCCTCGCCCTCGGTGATCACCCGCTCTTCGCTGTGGAAGAGCAGTGTGCCACCGTTGGGCATCGCGTCGCGAGCGTTGAGCGCCAGGTTGAGCAGCACCTGATGAAGCTGCGTCGGATCGCCCATCACCGTCGAGCGCTCGGCATCGAGCTCGAAGCAGAGGCGCACTTCAGCGGGCACGGTGCGCTTCAGCAGCTCGCCGAGCTCGTGCACGGTCTGCTCGAGATCGACCGGCACGATGCGGTTCTTTCCCCGCCTCGCGAAGCCGAGGAGCTGCTTGGTCAGGTCGACGGCGCGACGTCCAGCCTCGCGGATCGTCAACACCGCGTCGTGAGACTCGCTGTCGGGCACGAGGTCGGCCTCGAGCTCCTCGGCCTGGCTGAGGATCACCATCAGCAGGTTGTTGAAGTCGTGTGCCACGCCCCCGGCCAGCTGGCCGATCGCCTCCATCTTGGCCGTATGCAACAGCCGCGCCTCGAGCTCTCGCCGCTCGGTGATGTCGCGGCCGAGCACCAGCAGGCCCTGACGAGATCCATCGGCGTGGAACATCGGCAGCTTGATCACGTCGAAGAGCTTCTCGCTACCATCCGGGCGCGGGATCAGCTCGTCGCTGCGGCTGGGCCCATCGGCCTCCCAGGCCGCCTCGTCGGTAGAGATACAGGTCTCGAGGGCCTCGCGATAAAAGGGCGTATAGGCCGCCAGCTCGGCGTCGGTCTTGCCGCGATAGTCCACGCCGATCAGCTCGAAGAGCTCGAGTTCGAAGTGGTTGGCCTCAATCCAGCGCCCCTGCCCATCCTTGAAACAGATGATGTCGGGCATCGCGTCGATCAGCGTGCGCAGCCGAGCCTCGCTCTGCTCGAGCGCCTCTTCGGCGTTGCGGTGCTCGGTGATGTCGCGGCCAACCCCAACAATCGCCGCGACCTGGCCGTCGGGGCCGAGGATCCCCACGTTGGACCAGGCCAGCCAACGCCAGCCCTCCGCGGTATACCCGCGCTGCTCGATGTAGGCTGTATGCGGCGGGGCGCAGCAGAGGGTCTCTAGCGCCTCCCTTGTCGCTTGCCGGTCGTCTTCGTGGACCAAGGGCAAAAACGGGTTGCCCAAAAGCTCCTCGGCGCTCTTGCCAAAGACGCGGCAATAGGACGGGCTGACATAGAGGAAGCGGCCCTCGATGTCGACCTTCACGACCAGATCGGTCTGGTGTTCAACGAGCACACGGTAGGCCGCCTCGTCGGCGAAGGCTTCGCCGCGCGAAATCACGTCTGAGTCTTTCATCGTTTTCGCTCGTCTTAGGCCACGACTTGCCCGTGCACCTCACCCAAGCGTAGCAAAGGAGGCCTGTTCTTCCCAAGTGCCAACGCTGATTATTGCGACTTTTCGGTGAACTGGGAGATGATCGATGTGGATGGACTCTTGCGAGCATTGCGGCAACCGTCACACACTAGCCGAGCTCTACTGCCCCAACACGGGCAAGCTGATGGCCGAGCGGCTGCTGCCACCTCATACGATGCTCGAGCAGAAGTACCTGATCGACCGCCCAGTGGGCGTCGGTGGCATGGGGGCCGTCTTCGCGGCCACGCACACGCTCCTCGACAAGAAGGTCGCGATCAAGGTGATGCTCAGCGCCGACGAGCAGGCCATGGCGCGGCTGGTGCAAGAGGCGCGAGCCGCCAGCGCCACGGGACACCCCAACATCGCCGCCGTAACCGACATGGGCCACACCGACAAGGGCGCGCTCTTCGTCGTGATGGAGTTCCTCGAGGGTAGGACGGTCAAGGCGCTGCTCGAGAGCAAGCCCCTCAGCCCGCGACGCGCGCTACGCCTGACCTCGCAGGTGCTCGCGGGCCTCGACGTGGTGCATAAGCAGGGCATCATTCACCGCGACCTCAAGCCGGACAACTTGATGGTGGTTCGTGACGACGAGGGCGCCGAGGTGGTGAAGATCCTCGACTTCGGCATCTCGAAGAAGGTCGGCAGCAGCAGCGGCAAGCTGGACCTCACGGAGACCGGGCTGGTGATGGGCACGCCGCTCTACATGTCTCCCGAGCAGGCGCGCGGCGATGACAGCATCGGCGCCGCCAGCGACATCTATGCCGTCGGGGCGATCCTCTACGCGATGGTCTGCGGACGAGCACCGCATGTGGCCGACACGCTCGCGGCGCTGATCAGCGCCAAGCTCGAGACGTCGCCGATCCCGCCGTCGCGGCGCATCGACACGCTCTCCCCGGGGCTCGACGAGGTCGTGCTCAAGGCGCTGGCCGTTGATCCCGCGGCGCGCTACCCGAGCGCGGCCGCCATGCGGGACGCCGTGCAGGAGCTCCTCGACGAGCGCGCCAAGCTGGCGCGCGGGAGCAACCCCTCCCTGCCTCTGGTCGCTGCGGCGAGCAGCCCCAACCTCGGTGACGTCTCAACACTCGACAGCCTCGACTCGATGGACCTTGGCTCGCTGGAGCTGATGGCCCTCGATGAGGCGAGCTCGGCCGAGCTCGCCGCGCCCAAGGAGCAGACTCGAGGCCAGGAGGCACCTCTCGACCCGAGCGCCGCCGGCCTGCAGCCGCGAGCGACCACCAGCGACCGGGCGCTGCCTCGACCCCCCACGGGGATGGCCCCGCGGGAGCTCGACCTCGAGCCTGCTGCGGGGGAGAGCCCGCTCGAGCTCGCCGATCCGATGGCGACGCAACGAGGCCAAGAGCGAGGAGGGAGCGAAGGGCGACGGGTTGGTGGCTTCCCCGCCGAGGGCGCCGTCGTTGGGGTCGTTGATACCGGCCGTGCGCGACGCAGCTCCGGGGTGTCACGGCGGCTGCTCTGGCTGCTGGTACTCGCCGCCCTCGGGGCTGGTGGTTACTACGGCTATCAGCACTACCAGGGCGCGAGACTCGGCAGCGAGGTGATGGTCTCGATCGAGGTCACACCGAAGGACGCGACGATCGAGGTCGACGGCGTTCGGGTGACCCTACAACCGCTGATACTGAAGCGCTCGAAGCGCAGGTTTGAGCTGGTGGTGCGCGCCAACGGTTACCAGACCTACCGCGACAGCTTTGAGGCTGTCGCCGATCAGGCTCTGCACGTCGATCTGGTGGCGCAGGCCCCGCCGAAGCCGAAGAGAAGGCTTCGCCGTAAGCGACGCCGCAAGCACAAAAAGAGGCGCCGGAAGAGCAAGCGTCGCGCCGTGAAGAGCGGAGCCGAAACGGCAAGCTGAGCACCTTCGCCAGAGCTCGCAGCGACCGGATGATGCAGGTGGCGTGTTTCACGCCGGCACCGTCGATAGCCGCGCCTTGGCGTACATCGCATCAAATCGACTACGGACGGGCAACTGGACGCTTCCACCACCGCCAGCGTAGCATGCAACGCGCTCCTTGGCTGAAGGCGGGGACCGACAAGCGTGGAGACGAGCATGCACAGACTTCATCACAAAGCCGCTCTCGGCCTGGTCTTGACGGCGATGATCGCCCTCGGCGGCTGTAACGAGAAAACGATCGCCGAGCTCGACAAGCGCGTCAGCGCGCTCGAGAAGGATAACACCGAGCTGAAAAACCGCGTCGCCGAGCTCGAGCAGCTCATACGTGGAGGAGGAGGGGGTGGCGTGGCCAAGATCCCTGGCCTACCCAAAGGGCTCGGCGGGCTGGCGAAGATGCTCCAGGGGCTCACCGGCGGACGTGGCACCGTCCACGTGGGCAGCGGTCGACAAGGGCTCGATCCCAACCTCCAGAAGCGGATGGACAAGCTCGTGGTCGACAGCCTGGAGAAGCTGGCCAAGAGCAGAGACGCCCGGGAGCTGGTGAAGTCGATGCTCAAAGCGATGCGGCGCGACTTGGACCGCAAGCCCGGCGGCGCCAAAGCGCCGGAGAAGGCATCGAAGTGAGAGCCGATCAGTAAAAGCTGACCCGGCCCTTGATCGAGCCGTTGACGATCAGGCCAAAGGCCCGGCTGTCGTAGCTGTGGTCTCGATTGTCGCCGAGCACGTAGACGAAACCCGTCGGCACCTTGACCTTCTTGCTCGTGGACGGCGGCGTGGTGGCGTCCTCGGCGATGCGATAGCTCACCCCACCCGCGGTCTCGATGTAGCAGACCCGACGGGTTGACCGCCCCGTGTCGTCTTTGACCTCGCAAGCGCCCTTCGCCGCTGCCCGGGGCAGCGCCTCGCCGTCGACATAGACGATCTTCTTACGCACCTGAACCGTCTGACCGGCCACGGCGATCACGCGCTTGACCAGCAGCCGGTCGTTCGTGCTCGGGGCGCGAAAGACGACGATATCGCCAGGTTTCGGGCCGCGCTCTTTGCCATAGGCGAAGCGGTACACGGCGAAGAAGCCGTTCGGCGCGAGGGTGGGCTGCATCGAGCCGGAGGGGTGTCTGAACAGCTGGAAGAGCGACATGAAGGCGCCAGCCCCAATCGCCGCCAGCGTCAACAGCCCGAGCGATAGCTTCTTCATCAGGCCCAGCTTCTCACGTTCCTGCTGCCAGGCTCGGCTCTTTTTTGTAGGAGGGGTTGACGCGAACGATCGTAGCGATATATCTAAAAGTGCTATCGCAACGCAACGCCGCGAGACACGCAGCGCGTCCGACCAAGGCCGACCCTGATCGAGACCGCGCGGCGTCTCCAGGAGGAGAACATGCATCGACAGGAGCATGGAGCCGGACGGGGACACGGAGCCGGACGGGGACACGGAGCCGGACGGGGACACGGAGCCGGACGGGGACACGGAGCCGGACGGGGACACGGAGCCGGAGGACAGGCCGGCAGCGAGCGCCATGAGGCCAGCCAAGGCGACCCCTGGTGGGCCGGTGGTGACGAGCGCGGAGGCCCAGACTGCGGCCTCGATGAGGGTAGAGGGCGTCGCCAGGTCGCTGGGCGAGGTCGCCACGGCCGCGGAGGGCGTGCCGGGCACGGTCGCGGAGGGCGTGGCGGACACGGTCGTGAGGGCTTCGGCCTTGGTGGCGGCGGTCGCGGCGGGCCCCCACCCTGGCTGCGGGAGCTGCTCGGCGGCGGGCCACGGCGGGCCGAGCGAGGCGAGGTGCGCTTCCTGATCCTGGCGGCGCTAGAGGAGCAGCCGCGCCACGGCTATGAGATCATCAGCGCGATCGAGACGCGAACCCATGGCGCCTACCGCCCTAGCCCTGGCACGGTCTACCCCACGCTGCAGCTCCTCGAGGAGGTCGAGCTGGTCGAGGCCAGCGAGCGAGAGGGCCGCAAGGTCTACGCGATCACCGACGCTGGCAAGGAGGAGCTCGAGGCCCATAAGGAGGAGGTCGAAGACGCCTACGATCGCCTCGGCTACCAGGACGAGTGGGCCGAGACGACGACCGTGGTCTCCCGCGTGGCGCGGCTGCTGCGCGTGATCGGTCGGACGCTGCGCCGTCACGCTCGCACCCCTGCGCGAGTCGCTGAGCTCGAGGCGCTGCTCGACGGCTTCATCGAGCAGCTCGAGACCTTGCGCAAGACGTGAGGCGTAGAGAGCGCCGGCAGCTCTGAGGTTCAGAGGAGCTCACGCAGCTGCAGCAGATCGGCTCTGACCTGCTCGAAGAGCAGCTTGTAGGTCTCCTTGTCGGGCAGGCGGAGCAGCGCCGCCGGATGGAACGTCGCCATCACCGTCGGCGCCCAGGGGCTGTCTTTGATCAGCTCGCCGCGACGTTGCGTGATGCGGAAGTCGCGGCCAAGCAGCGCCTGCGCGGCGCTTGCCCCGAGGCAGGTCAGCGCCGCCGGCTTCAGCGCGGCGAGCTCTGCCGCAAGCCAGGGCGTGCAGCCCGTGATCTCTCGCGTCGTCGGCTTGCCGTGGATCCGTCGCTTTCCCCGAGGGCTCCACTTGAAATGCTTGACCGCGTTGGTCAGGTAGACCCGCTCACGCGGGATCTCCGCCGCCGCGAGCAGCTTGTCGAGCAGCCTCCCCGCTGGGCCGACGAAGGGCAGCCCCGCGAGGTCTTCCTTGTCGCCAGGCTGCTCACCGACCAGCACCAGCCGCGCGTCAGCAGGCCCCACGCCGAAGACCGTCTGCGTCGCCTCCTCGTGGAGCGCACACGCCGTGCATGTCGCCGCCGCCTCGCGCAGGAGCTCGAGCTTCACCGGCGCCGCGTCGCCTTGCGCCAGCTCGCTGATCTGCGCCTCTACCGCCTCTTTAGTCGGGTTCGCTCTGGCCATGGGCTGGAGGATCGCATGAATCGTGGGTGCGATGCGCCGATCTCGATGTCAAGCTCTCTCTCGAGCTGCCTTCGTCGTGGCTGCCCTCTTTGAAGCCTAGCGTCATATCAATACACGGCGTGCGCGACCGCGACGCCGATGAAGGTGGCGCTGGCGTAGCCAAGGGTGCCGCAGAGGATCGCGGGCACCACGAGCTCTTGCCACCCTCGCGCGGCGGCCATCGCGGCGGCGGTCGTCGGCCCCCCCATGTTGGCCTGTGAGGCGATCACGATCTCGGCGAGGTCGAGGCCTAGAGCGCAGACCAACTTACCTCCCATCGCCGCGCTGGTCTGCGAAATCACGGCGGTTGTCGCTCGTCGGTTGCTTGCTACCAGCAGGCGCCCTCCTCGCTCCTACGCCGTGATTCCGCATCCTTAGCGCAGCTCGGTCCGGTAAGTTGATACCAGATGCACGGGGAGGATGATCGCCGCGAGGGCGAAGAGCAGCGGCCCGACGCGCAGCACCACGCCGATGTTGGCCGAGGCGCCGATCGCGGCGAAGAAGACCTGCATCAACAGCGCGCCCAGGATCTCCGCCGGGGCGAGGCGCTCGAAGAGCTTGGGCAACGCGGTCGCCGCGATCACGACCAGCGCCGTGAGGACCAGGATGCCGACGCCACGCACGCCGGACCCGCGCGGCGAGGAAGGTCCCGCCGACGGTCCCGACCGCGCCAGCGATGAAGGCCAGCAGCGTCGGCCCCGCCTCGCGGAGGATTCTGCGCAGATCGGCGCGCAAGAGGAGCAGCGGGATCGCCAGCGGTACGAGGTATCTCCAGACCGCCCCATAGGCGGGCGCGTCCACTGGGATCACCCTTAGGTTCGAGAGGGAGAAGGTGATAAGGATGCTGATCACGGCACCGGAGAGCTTCGCCCCCCAAGACGTCCGCTGAAGCCGCGTCCCTAACCACCCGCCCCAAGCAGCGTTCCCCAGAGGGCCCAGTGATCACCTGGCGCAAAGAGCGTCGCAGCCACCTTCGCTTTTGTCGTCGTGCTCGCCATCCGCCTCGTCTTGGAGGAAGGCCCGGCCCAAGCGTCGGCAAGGCCCGTTCGACGCCCTCACCGTGCGGTGCGCGGGCGCCCTTGGTTGTCTATGCTACCCTTTGATCGTGGGGTAGGTGCGCGTCGAAGCCGCGGGAAGCGTGGCAACCAAGCAGGCGTAACACGATCGGGCCTACCGCGCCCCTGCGGCAACTCTAACGGAGCGAAGCCCTTTGGAAAAAAAAGACGACAAGCGCTACCGGTACTTGCTGGTGCTGCTCGTGCTCGCGCTCGCGGTGTACCTATACTGGCGTGGCAAACAAGACACAGAGTATGTCCCGCCAACGCGCTCGGTAGCGGCCAAGAGCGGCGCGCTGGGGGCGACCACCGACCAGCTTCTGATCGATCTCGACGATGACGTCTCCGACGCACAGGTCGCCGCGCTGAGCAAAGAGCTCGGGTTAAAGCTCGAGCTGAACAGCGCGTTTTCGAAGGTTCGCCGGCTCTACCGCGCCACCGTCCGTCCAAAGCGGCTGCCGGCGCTGCTAGGCAAGCTGCGAAAAAACGCCCTCGTGCAGCACGCAGAGGCTGACCAGCTCTATCGGATCCCAGCCCTGGAGATGAACGCCACGCGCCTATCGTCTTCCGCGATGGCCGGTATCAAGACCGCCACCGAGCCCTCGAAGCCAAGCTTCCCCAACGATCCGAAGTTCAAGTACCAATGGCACCTCAACCAGATCAACACCCCAGCGGCCTGGAAGCGTAACCAGGGCGCGGGCGTGATCGTCGCCGTGATCGACACGGGCGTCTCCTACAAAGACGACGGCAAGGGCAAAAAGAAGTTCAAGGCCGTGCCCGACCTCGCGCAGACCGAGATCGTCCCCGGCTACGACTTCGTCAACAACCGCAAGCTGGCCCTCGACGACCATGGCCACGGCACCCACGTCGCCGGCACCATCGCCCAGTCGACCAACAACGGAATCGGCGTGGCCGGCGTGGCCTATAAGGCCAAGATCATGCCGCTGAAGGTGCTCAGCGCCCGCGGCTTCGGCAACGTCGCCGACATCGCCGAGGCCGTGCGCTTCGCCGCCAACAACGGCGCCAAGGTGATCAACATGTCGCTGGGTGGCCCGCGCCCCTCGAAGATCCTCGCCAAGGCCGTAAGGTACGCTCATCAAAAGGGCGTGATCATCGTCTGCGCGGCGGGCAACGAGGGCAGCAACAAGGTCGGCTTTCCAGCTGGCTACCCCGAGGCCTTCGCCGTCGCCGCGACGCAATACGACAGAAAGACCACCTTCTACAGCAACTACGGCAAAGAGATCGCCATCGCCGCGCCGGGAGGCAACACCCGCGTCGATCAAAACGGCGACGGCATGCCCGACGGCGTGCTGCAGAACACCATCAAGATCGGCAAACCCGCCGAAAACGACTACCTGCTCTTTATGGGCACCTCGATGGCCTCACCCCACGTCGCGGGCGTCGCCGCGCTGGTGATCGCCGCTGGTGTGACCAAGCCCGACGCCGTGGCGAAGGTGCTGACCAGCACGGCCAAACACCCTGAGGGCAAGACGTGGGATGAGCGCTACGGCGCCGGCATCATCCAGGCAGACGCCGCTGTGGCCAAGGTCAAAGAGGGTTGGGGAGGCGAGCAGCTCGGCCTCGCCGGCCTCCTCGCGCTGCTGCTCCTTGGCGGCCTGCGCCGGCGCGGCAAGCTGGCGCTCTCGGTCGGCCCGGGCCTCGCGGCGGGCCTGCTCTTCGGCTCGACGGGCCTGTTCTTCCTGCCGACCCTCGGCGTGAGTCTACCCGGCGTCCTCGGGATAATGCTCACACGAGGCCTACCCGGCTGGGACGCGGCGCTCCTCGGCGCCGATGGCCACGGCAACCCGCTCTTCTTCTCCGTGCTGCTGCCGCTCGCGCTGACCGTGGCGCTCTATGGCGTGGCGCGGCTCCGCGGGCTTCTCGTCGGTCTGGCGATCGGCGTCGCGGCGCATCTCTTCTTCTTCGCCGGCTTCTCCGCCACCGACGTGACGTACCTGCCCAACGTGCTCGACCGCGCCTGGCTGATCGTCAACGGCCTCGCCGCCCTCGGCCTGGCGTCCCTGATCGCGCGCACGCGCTCCGCCTAATCCCATCGACACGACGACGCGCAGACGCGAGACCCTATGCGGGTTGCGGGTCAGTCCTTCGGCTCGCTCTCGAGCTCTTCGAGGAGATCGGGCGGGTAGGAGCCCTCGCGGGGGTGGGTGACCTCATCATCAGTGTCCCCAGCGCGCGGTCCTGAGTGGCTGCCGCTGCCGCTGACCGGCCTCGGCCCGGGCATCGAGCTCGAGCCGCCGCGCCGCCCGCCGACGGTCTCGGCGTTGTGGCGATCAGAGTCTTCATCGGATGGCAGCAGGTCGGCCAGCTCCTCGGCGATGGGACGCACGGAGATCGACGCCGAGCCCTCGCGTCGGGTTAGCCCTGAGCGGGTCACCTCTTCAAGGGCCTCGGCGATCTCCTGATCGGCCTCGATCGGCAGCGGGTCTCTTTGCTCGAGGACCTCCGGGCATACGCCCCGCAGACAGCCAGCGTTGACGCTGACGTGAAAACCTCGGCGTCCAAAGTAGGAGTCGATCGACTCTTTGACCTGCCAGAAGATGTCCTGCATCTCCTGGCCCTTGCCGGCGACCTCCTTCCAGCCCGCCAGCGGGCCGTACTCGATCACCGGTGAGAAGAAAAACTCGCGGCTCGAGCGGAAGAGCAGGTCGAAGCGGCTGACCTCGATGTCGACCTCTTTCAGGCCGGCGTTCTCCATCCAGCGCGCGGCGTCCTCTGGCTCCGGTGTGCGGGCGATGTGCTGCTCAAGGCGACCGAGCACCTCGTTGAGGTCGTTCTTGATCAGCACCTCGCGGTAAACGTCATAGAACTCGCCGAAGGTGCCGGCCAGCGGAAGGGTGACGATCACGCGCCCATCGGTCTTGGTCACCCGCGCAAACTCCTGCAGCCCTCGCTGCGGATCGTCGAGCTCGAGCAGGCCGAGGTTGGAGATCACCAGGTCATAGACCTGATCGGCGAAGCCTAGCGACGCCGACGGCGTCTCGGTGCGAAAATAGATCCGCTTGCCAGAGAGATCGCCCACCTTCTTGCGCGCCTGGTCCAGCAGAGCGCCGACACCCTCGAGGGCGATCAGGCGGCTCTGATCGTCCATCAGCTCCAGCACCTGGAGCGCTGGGTAGCCCGTGCCCGTGCCAACGTCGAGGATCATCGCCTTACGCGGGACCTCTAGGCCACGGAGGAGCATCCGCCCGAAACGCTCTGACCAGATCGGAAGGATCTCCGCGTCATAGACGCGCGCCATCTTCTCCAGCCGATGGCTCCGCTTCTTCATCGTCGCGAACTATATCGCAACCACCGGGGAAAAACACAGAACCTCGAAGGCCCGGCCCGTTGATGGAACCCTCCTGTCGCGACCAGCCCGTCGAAGCGAGCTCGTTGTCGCTCAGACTCGCCGTAGCACGGCGATGGCTGCGTTTTCGCTCCGCGAGATCGGCTCGAATGGCGTCACCTCGCTCGGTCCGGGCTACATCAACAGACTGCTCGAAAGCGGCCGGCAGTGCCGTGCCCGACGACGGGAGGATGTCGTAGGGGTGCTCTCAGACACTGACGACGGGTAGACGCCGCCGAGGAGAAAGGGCGACTCCGCCAAAAACGGCTGAGACAGGGGACGAGAGCGCGGATCAGCTTACCAGACCGAGCTGCGCGAAGGATGCCGGAGTCACGGCGTAGGAGCGAGAAGGGCTTGCTGGTAGCACGCAACCGACGAGCGACAACCGCTGTGATGTCGCAGACCAGCGCGGCGACGGGAGGTAAGGGGGGGCAGCGCTCTAGTACGTCGCGACGCGATGGAAACGAGAGCGGGGAGCATGACACGAAAGAGGCCCCTCCAGCTCGCCGGAGGGGCCTTTTCGTCTACTCAGAGAGTCGAGTTACAGGTCGTAGGGGCGAACCGTGGCGCGGCCGTTGCCCTTGGTGCGCTCGGCAGCAGCGTCGAGGATCGCGTAGATCTTGTCGCTGAGCGCGGGGACCACATCGGCGCTGCTCTGCAGGTCGAGGGCCTTGATGTACTCTTTGACCTTGCTAGCCACCACGAGCACCTCGCGGGGAGCAGCGGTCTTCTTCGCGGCCTTCTTGGTCGCCTTCTTCTTGGTCGCCTTCTTTGCAGCTTTCTTGGCCATCGTGTGTCTCCTCTTGAGTTCGGTTGGCGAAAAACCCACCTATCAGCGGTTTCAGGGCTGTTTAGGAGGTTTTGTCTTCTTCTATCCCCAAGCCCATGTCAAGCGCTTTCGATCAGAGGATGCCGTTTTTTGCCGTCTAGACCCCTCTAGAGGCTGTTTTCGGATCCAAAAGGGAGACAGGAGAGGGCGCGCAGAGGTGCTCGCGCTAGCGAAACTTGGCTGGGTGGAGCTTGAAGAAGTAGTTGCGCGAGACCCGTCGCTGCACGCGAGTTCGCAGCACCATATAGCCCTTGCGGCGGAGGACGAGATCCATGGGTGTGCTGGCTTCCGAGGCAACGAGAGCCACCGGCGTGGTGCTTAGCTTGCGGCGGCCCCAGGTCACGGAGGCGCCGCTGGGGCTGCTGGTGATCACGACCTTGATCGTCTTTCTTTTTGCTCCTTCGCGGCGTTTACGTCGATCGTGGGTGCGTACCGCGGCCAGCGGCGGCAGCTTGTCACGAGGCACCACGATCTTCAGCTGCGCAAAAGAGGTGATGCTCGAGCCGGATCCGTCGGCGGTCGCTGCTTGCGGCGCCTTTGTAGCGGTAGCCAAGGCCTCCGAGGCCGCTTTTTGCGGCGCTTTGGCCGCTGCGCGGCCACGTTGCGTGGCTTTGGCTGCCTTGACGCCAGCGACCGGCGCCTTTTTGGACCGCCGCTCCGCCCGGCTCGGCGAGGAGGCGAGAACGAGCGCTAGGAGGGGCAGCCAGAGGCTGATTCGAGGCGTTCTAGCGGTACGGCGAGCTTTCTGAGGCCTAGAAAGCGGCCGGCAGGGCTGTGCCCGGCGACGGGAGGATTGTGTAGGGGTGCTCCTAAGCATGCGCGCATTCGATCATACGCTCCGACCGCTGTCAATTTGACCGCTACCATCAGCGCGTTGATCGCGACCATCAGCGGGAAGCCAGCTTCTTGGCCTCATGACAACGGACCAGCACCGCCGTCTTGGTAATGGCGAGCTTGCACGCGGGACGGGGGCGACGGTAGAGCACGCGGAAGCGCACGCCGCGCTCGTGGCGCTTGATCCAGAGCGTGCGCAGGGCTCCGTCACGGAGCTTGTAGGTGCCGTGACCTATGGCGCTGCGAGCGTGGGGCAAACGCACCACCAGGCCATCGGGGTTAGCCAACGGGTAGCTCTGCTTGCCGCGCAGGGAGCCCTGGATCGGCAGCCGCAGCCGGGTGACGTCGCCAGCGACCTTCAGCTCCAGGGGCGCTCGGCGGCTGCGCTTGGTCGCGATGGGCGGCACCAGAGCGCCCGCTGGCGTGGCCTTGCCCGCGAGCTTGGTCTTGGCGACGAGGTCGGCTGTGGCGCTGAGCTGCTGCTTGGCCGGCGTGGCTACCGGCGCCCGCTTCACGACGGGCTTCGAATCGGCGACCTGCTTGGCGACAGCCGGGGCGCGCGGCGTGGCCTCGGCGGCGTCAGAGGCCTGATCGGCCCTGATCAACGCCAGCGCGTCGTCGAGCCAAGGCGAGAGCTTCTGCTGCGCGACCCCTAGAAAACCCGTGACGTGGGCCGAGGCGATCGCCACGGCGAGCATCGCCAGCGCCGCAAACCACAGCCCAACGCGGCGCCGTGGGGGCGAAGAGCGCCGCCAGAAGTGGAGGTCTTCCTCATCCGGGTCCATCCCAGGTAGGTCCTCATCGTCGTAGCTGGCGACGTCGATAGGACCGGCCCCCTCGAAAGAGGAGGGCTTCGCGACGCTCTCGAGATCCCAATCGGAGCCCTCGCATTCATCGACCTCGCCTCCAAAGCTCTCATCCGCGCAGGCGGGCAGCAGCTGCTCGGTCAGGGCGCTGTTTCGTACTGTCGGCCGGCTCTTGATCTGCACCAGCGGGATAGCATCTTGCTGCGCTTCTTTTGGGGGCAGGGCTTCGCAGCAGTAGGCTGCTTCATCCTGAGACCTCGTGTCATCGGCGATGATCATCTCCTCGTCGATCAGCACGCTCGGCAGCTCTCGCTCGGCCACCAGCGGCTTGGTGCTCTGCGGCTCTTCGAGCACCTCTGGGCGCTCGAGCTGCTGCTGGGCCAGCTTGACCTGCAGCCGTGGCACCGGGGTCTTCCAGTCTGCCTGCAGCGTCACCTCCTGCAGCCAACCCTGCTGCTGCGAGGGCTCACCGTCGACGAAGGAGACCTCTACGGGTGAGTTCAAGCGTAGGAAGGGCAGCGCCGTGCGTAGACAGATCCCCGAGTCGGTGGGCAGCGCTTCGGCGCGCACCGGCTCTGGCATCCCCTCGAAGCGCACCTTGACGCGCGCCGCTGGCTGCCGAGCTGGCCCGATGGCGACGCGTAGCGCTTGGGCTGCGTCCTCGTTGACATCGAGAAACTCGATACCCATCCCCCGCGGACTCGCCGGCCTGATCCAGGCGACGCGACCGCCCAAGGTCAGCTGCCGCTCGCGAGCGAGCGGTAACGTGCAGAGCACCTCTGCCCCGACCTCTACCTCTTGCGAGGTCGTAATGAACACGCCAGCCTCGCTCAGGTTCTCGGCCCGAGCTACAGTAACGTCCTCTAGCTCCCCTCCGGTTGCCAAGCACACGTCGCCAAAATAGTCGATGCGATGCTGCTTTCGATCCCAGAGCTGTCCGCTCGCGTCCATCCGATCCTCCGTAGCGTGCGACGTCTGCACGTACAGTGTAAGGATTTGTAGGACAAATGAGCAAGAAACTTACATGCAGCCCATTGGTCAGCCCTCAATGACCTGCCTGAGGGCCGAGAACAGCTCCTCATGAGAAAAGGGCTTGGCCAAGACACGGCTCCCCGGCGGCAACTCCAGCCCCTCCGGTGGATAGCCGCAGACGAAGAGCACGCCGATGTCCGGGATGCGAACCCGCAGCTCCTTGGCGAGGGTTGGGCCGTCCATGCCCGGCATATTGATATCCGAGACCAGCAGCTGCGGCGGCTCCTCAGCGGCCTCGACCAGGTCGAGCGCCCGCCGACCGGTGTCGGCACAGATCACGTGATAGCCGCGTCCAACCAACACCCGGTGCAACGCCTTGAGCGCCAGGGGCTCGTCGTCGACCACCACCAGCCTGACCTCCGGCGCCTCGGTGATCGACGCAGACGCCCCCGTCGGCAGGGCGAGGCGCACCATCGCGCCTCGAACCTCAGCGCCGACGCAGGCCCAGCCGCCATGCGCTAGCGCGACGCCTTGGACTAACGCCAAGCCTAGCCCCTCGCGCCCCCAGCCGCTGACACCAGGCCAGAGCGCGCAGTAGCGGAAGCTGGGCGGGATGCCGCTGCCATCGTCACGCAGCTCGAGCAGCAGGTACCGCCCAGGTGAACTCTCCGGTGGCACGTCGTTGCTCTCGAGGGGTCGCAGCTGGGCCGTGAGGAGCAGCTGCGTTGCCCCTGCGCGGCTGCTGTTGTCAGCCAGCGCCGCCAACGCCTCCGCGAGGGCGCTGGCGTCAAAGGGCAACTCCAAGGGGGCCGTGTCGAGGCGGGTTTGCACCCGCAGACCGGACTGCTGTTCCAGCGCCACCGCCTGATCTCGGAGCCAGCGCCCGATATCCGCCCGCTCGCTCTTGACGCCTCGGAGCCCGCCAAAAGACTCGAGCGCGCCTCGCAGGCCCGCGAGCGCGGCAAACGCCTCGGCATCACCCGTCGCTAGCCGCTGCTCGAGCTTACCGAGACGCTCCGCCAACCTGGCACAGAGCCGTGCATACCCCTGAGTACTGCGCATGTGGATGCAGTGTCAGCGAAGAGCGCCCTCGGGGCAAGAGTTCTCGCCCTGTCGTGGTCTTGGACGAGGGGAGCTGTACTTAGAGCTTCCCCACCCATTCGGCACCGAGCCGGGTGCTGAGCCGCCGAGCCAATTCCGAGCCGAAGACCTGAGCCCTACGGGTGGTACGGCGAACGTTCTGAGGCCTAGAAAGCGGCCGGCCGGGCTGTGCCCGGCGACCGGAGAGATGGGTAGGGGTGCTCTTCGAGAGAGCTGTACTGAGCTAGCGGGGGGCTGTACTTAGCGTCTCGCGCAAGTGTCTGGAGTTCGAGACCTCGCGCACGGAACCTCCGCCGCGGGACAGTCTCTTCAGTTGGCGACGAGCTGCAGCTTGGGGGGTGGGCTACATGGCTCAGTGGGGCCCTGGAGCAGCGATGGCTCGTGGCGCAGGAGCGCATCGGCGAGCTTCTCGATGTCGATCTGCGTCAGCAGATGCCGATAGAGGGACTCAGTGGGTCGTCGTCTGCGCTTCACGATCGGTACATCGACACCCAGCCAACGGTGTTGAGGATGGCGCAGAAGAAAGTGAGGGGGGAAGAGAAGGCGGGGGACAAGTAAGCGGATCAGCGCTCTAGGCGGCGATGCGCTGCTCGGTAGCGTGGACCTGCTCGCGCAGCCGGTCGACGGCCTCGGAACGGATCTGACAGACGCGAGAGGGGGTCACGCCGAGCATCTCAGCGATCGCGCGCAGCGGCAGCTCCTCATAGTAATAGAGCCAGAGCACCAGGCGCAGGCGCTCGGGGAGGGCCTCGATCCCCTGGATCAGGCGAGCGCGCAGCTCACGACGCTGGAGGTCCTCGAGCGGGCTCTCGCGGTCATCGGTGAGCTCGAGCTCCTCAGAGGAGACGAGACGCGCGCCGTTGAGGCGGAGCTGCATCTCGCGGTAGTCCTCGAGGCTCACGCCGAGGTGCTTGGCGATCTCGTCAGCCTCGGCCTGGTGGCCCAGCTGGTTGCTGAGCTGATCGATGCTCTTTTGCAGCTTCTTGCTCTCGATGCGGGCATCACGAGACATGATGTCGCGGCGACGGAGGTCGTCGATGATCGCGCCGCGAATACGGAACTCAGCGTAACCCTTGAAGGTATCCGCGCGGTCTTCCTCATAGCGGGTCAGCGCCCCGGCCAGCCCCAGCATGCCCGCGCCCACCAGATCATCGAGCCCTACATGAGAAGGAACTCGACGCGCCACCTGAGCGGCGACTTCGTGAACCAGCGGAATCAGGGAGCGGGCGATCGTTTGAGGAGCGGTCTGCATCGGGTTCTCCATTGTTTCAGCTGCGCCCGGTTCTTTAGCAACCGATGTGCCATGAGAAAAACAGAGTCTTTTCAACACGAGGCCCCGCAAGCGCGGGACCAAGGAGGGTCGTTTGTGACCCCCCTTCAGAGAGACACCTACGAGATGAAGCCTGATCTTCGGGGGTTAGTCGGGGGGTCACTCGTGACCCTACCGGCCTAGGGGTGTGGATCGAGCGGTAGATGACCAGACTACGGCGACAAATGCTTGAAATGCGTTGCGACTACGGTGTTGAGCCGTCTAGGATCAAGGGGGTCGATGATGACCCCCCTGGAGTCATGATGGCGAGACGAGGTCGCGGCAGAGCTCGAGTGCTGGTGCTCGACGCACGTGAAGACGCACGAGCCGAGCTAGAGGCCCGTTTGAAGGATGAGGGGTACGCGCTGGTCGGCCGCGACGCTCAAGCCGAGCCCATCGACATCATCGTCGCACACCCCTCCATCGACGGTTGGCCGCGCGCGGTTGAGCGTCTTCTGCGTGACAACGATCGACGTGTGGTGGCGCTGGTCGACGACCTAGCGCAGAGCTGCGAGGCGATTAACGAGCTCGGCGTCGATCGTCTCGCCACGGACCGCGAGAGCGTAGTGCTGGCCGTGCGTCAGCTCCGTGGACCGCTGACCCGGCGGCCAACGCTCGAGACGCGCGTGCGCGAGCGCACCGCGATGCTCCAGCAGATCAAGGCCCAATGGGAGCAGACCTTCGACGCTGTCGCCGAGCCGCTGGCGGTGATCGACCAGCGCTACCGACTGGTGCGGAGCAACCGGGCCTACGCCGACGCTCTCGACCAGGAGATCGTCGAGCTCCCAGGCAAGCCCTGCTACGAGGCCCGACGTGGTTGCCTGGCGGACTTCCCGGATCGCGACGGCGACGGCCTCTGCAGCGGCTGCCCCGTCCCCGAGACGATGGCCGATGGCCAGAGCCGCAGCGCGACCCTGGTCGACAGCGTCGAGCGACACTGGCTGGTCAGCGCGCACCCAGTGCGGGTCGAGGGCATGCCGCAGAGTATCGTCGTGCAGTACCGGGACGTAACGCGGCAGGTTCGCGAGCAGGCGCAGCTCAGCCACGAGAGCAAGGCGGCCGCGCTGGGCAACCTCGCCGGCGCCGTGGCCCACGAGCTCAACAGCCCGATGACGAGCATCATGGTCTTCTCTGAGTCGCTGGCGCGCAAGACCGCCGAGGGGTCGGAGCTCAACGACAACGCGCTGGAGATCAACGAGGCCGCCCGCCGCTGCCGCCGGCTGATCCAGGGCCTGCTGCGCTTCGCCCGCCGCCCGCGCTCTGGCGCGATGACGCCGCTGAGCCTGGGACAGGTCTTCGACGAGACCCGACCGCTGCTCGAGCACCGCCTCGACATCGCTCAGGTCGCGCTCAAAGATGAGCTGCCCTTCGATCTCCCGCGCGTCCGCGGTCAGCTCGCCGACGTCGAGCACGTGCTGGTCGACCTCCTCGTCAACGCCCTCGAGGCCTGCAAAGCAGAAGACAGCATCACCGTCAGCGCCGCGGTGGTGGGCGATCAGGTCGAGCTCGTGGTCGAGGACACGGGGCAGGGGATGGACGAGCAGGTGCTGGCCCAGGCCTTCGAGCCCTTTTTTACGACCAAGAGCGACGGACGGGGCACGGGGCTCGGGCTGACCACCAGCGAAGCCTTGATCACCCAGATGGGCGGCGAGATCAAGCTGACCTCGACGGTCGACGAGGGCACGCGGGTCGCCGTGCGCTTGCCCATCGCGGAGGATGACGAGGAGCGCGGATGACCGACGAGGGACCGATCCACGTGCTGGTGGTCGACGACGAGCCTGCGGTGCTGCGCTCGTGGCGCGAGATCCTGCACGACAAGCGCTACGACGTGGCGTTGATCGGCGACCCCCGGCAGGCCGTCGAGCAGCTCGAGACGATAGAGCTCGACGTCGCGGTGGTCGACATCCGTATGCCGGCGATGGACGGGATGGAGCTCCTGTCTCTGATCAAGTCGCGTCGCCCCGAGGTCGAGGTGGTGATGATGACCGGCTACGGCGGCGTACAGGACGCTGTCGAGGCGATCAAACGCGGCGCCTACGATTTCCTTGGCAAGCCCTTCGAGAGCATGGAGGCGGCGGAGCTGACGGTGCGCCGCGCGGCGGAGCTGCGACGACTCGAGCGGCGCGTCGATCAGCTCGAAAAGGAGATGCAAGGGCAGGCGCTGGACTCGATCGTGGGGCGCAGCCCGGCGATCAAGCGGGTCCTCGACCTGGTGCATACGGTAGCCGCGAGCTCGGCTACGGTGTTGATCCATGGAGAGAGCGGCACCGGCAAGGAGATGATCGCCCGCGCCCTCCACGAGAGCGGACCTCGCAAGGACGCGCCGCTGGTGACGATTAACTGCAGCGCGCTCTCCGAAGCGCTGCTCGAGAGCGAGCTCTTCGGCCACATCAAGGGCGCCTTCACCGACGCACGTAAAGACAACCCGGGCCTCTTCGTGGCGGCCGATGGGGGCACACTCTTTCTCGACGAGATCGGCGACATGGCGCTGGCGACGCAGGTCAAGCTGCTGCGCGCGTTGCAAGAGGGGGAAGTGCGGCCGGTCGGCTCGCCCGCCGCCATCACCGTCGACGTCCGGGTGATCGCGGCGACTCATCGCGATCTCGAGGCCGAGGCGAAGAAGGGCAACTTCCGCGAAGACCTCTACTACCGGCTCAACGTGGTGCGACTCGAGCTGCCGGCGCTACGCGAGCGCGGTGACGACATCGCGCTGCTGGCCCACCACCTGCTGCGCAAGCACGCCCAGAAGAGCAACAAGACGTTCACCGGGATCGACGCCGAGGCGCTGGCCGTGCTCAACGCCTTCCCCTGGCCCGGCAACGTACGCCAGCTCGAGAACGCGGTAGAGCAGGCCGTCGTGCTCTCCCACGGCCCTACCCTAGGCCTAGCAGACCTCCCTCAGGAGGTCAGACAGCACGCCATCCAACGCAAGCAGGGGGCCGAGCCAGAGACCAACCTGCTCGCGCTGCCCTTCGCCGAGGCGAAGAACGCGGTCGTGGAGAAGTTCGAGCTGCGTTACCTGACACAGCTGCTCTCGAAACACCCCACCGTCGCCGCGGCGGCGCGCGCCGCGGGGCTCGACCGCTCGAACTTCCGCCGGCTGCTCAAGCGACATCAGCTCGGCTAACAACACGAAGGACCGACGATGACCACGACCCCCAACGAGCTCTTGGAGTACTGGTTTGGTGACCTCGACGACGACGGGCACCCCAAGCGAGATCGAGGCAGCCTCTGGTGGAAGAGAGATCCGGCGACCGACGAGGCGCTGCGAGAGCGCTTCGGCGCTGACGTCACGGCGGCGTTGGCGGGCCGCCGCGACGACTGGGCCCAGACGCCACGTGGCCGCTTGGCGCTGATCCTCCTCCTCGACCAGCTGACGCGAAACATCCACCGAGATACCCCCGGGGCCTTCGCCGGCGACGCGCACGCCGTGGAGCTCTGCCTCGAGGGCCTCGAGCACGGTGAGGACCGACAGCTGCCGCTGATCTATCGCGTCTTTTTCTATCTCCCGCTCGAGCACGCCGAGGACTCTCGGCTGCAAGCTCGCAGCTGCGCGCTCTTCTCCCGGCTGCGAGACGAGGTCCCCGAGCAGCTGCACGACGAGTACACGGGCTACCTCGACAACGCCAAGCGCCACCGCGTGATCATCGATCGCTTCGGCCGCTTCCCCCATAGAAACGCGATCCTCGCGCGGCAGCCCACGCTCGAAGAGCTTAGCTTCCTCGAGCAGCCCGGCTCACGCTATTAGCGGCCCGCTTTCCCCATCCATAGATCAGAGGGAGCTCCACGGCGCCTCGCTGAGCAGCGCCTGGCAGGTCTCGTCGTGGGTCTTTGGCCGCCGCTCGTCGAGGAGGATCACCCGCTCGACCTGGCGGACGAAGACCGCGAAGAGTAGGCCGGTCAGGCCGTGGCTGCAGCAGAGGTCGGCGACCACCGAGGCCGAAGTCGACGGCGGACGCGCTCGAAGAACTCGACGGACTCGACAACCTCCTTGGCCGGCAGGGCGCGGCGCGCGGCGATCGCGCGGAGCAGCCGCTCGGGGAGGTTGTCTGTGGGAAAGAGCGCGTTGACGCCTGCGTCGATCTTGGCCTTCACGCCGGCTAGAGCTCGGGATCGTTGAGCCGGCGAAGGGCCATGAAGGGGGTCTTGCTCAGGGTACGCTGATCAACGCTCTAGAAGGCGACCTGCCGCGGCGCGCGGGGGAAGGGGATCACGTCGCGAATGTTGTCGATGCCGGTGGCGTATTGGATCGCGCGCTCGAAGCCGAGGCCGAAGCCCGCGTGGGGCACGGTGCCGTAGCGGCGTAGATCGCGGTACCAGCTGTACTCTTCGGCGGGCAGGCCCATCTCGGCGATCCGCGCGTCGAGCTTGTCGAGGCGCTCCTCGCGCTGGCTACCGCCGATGATCTCACCGATGCCAGGGGCGAGCACGTCCATCGCAGCGACGGTCTCGCCGTCGTCGTTTTGGCGCATATAGAACGCCTTGATCCCCTTTGGGTAATCGACCACCGCCAGCGGCGCGCCGACGACCTTCTCCGTGAGGTAGCGCTCGTGCTCCGACTGCAGATCGACCCCCCAGCTCACGGGGTACTCGAACGTCGTCTTCTTCGAGGCCTTCTCGAGCTGCGCGATCGCCTCGGTATAGCTCATCGTCGCGAAGTCGGCGGCGACCAGCTGCTCGAGACGCTCGATCTGCTTGACCTGTTTGTCGACGAATGTGTCGAAGAACACCATCTCGTCGGCGCAGCGCTCGAGCACCGTGCCGTAGATTGCCTTGAGGAAGCGCTCGGCGAGCTTCACGTCGTCTGCGAGGTTGGCGAAGGCGATCTCCGGCTCGATCATCCAAAACTCGGCGAGGTGACGCCGGGTGTTGGAGTTTTCGGCGCGGAAGGTCGGGCCGAAGGTGTAGACCCGGCTCATCGCCAGACAGTAGGCCTCGACGTTGAGCTGCCCAGAGACCGTGAGGTGCGTCTTCTCGCCAAAGAAGTCCTGCGAGAAGTCGACCTCGCCGCCCTCCTTGCGAGGCGGGTTGACCGCGTCGAGGGTCGAGACGCGAAACATCTGGCCTGCGCCCTCGGCGTCGGAGGCGGTGATGATCGGCGTGTGGATCCAGTAGAAGCCCTCGTCGTCGAGGAAGCGGTGGATCGCCATCGCCATCACGTGGCGTACACGGGTCGCCGCGCCGATCAGGTTGGTCCGGGGGCGCAGGTGCGCCACCTCGCGCAGGTACTCCATCGTGTGGCGCTTGGGCTGCATCGGGTAGCTCTCGGGATCGTCGACCCAGCCGATGACCTCGATCGCGGCGGCCTGAAGCTCTACCACCTGACCTTTGCCCTTCGACTCGACGAGCTCGCCCTGAGCGCGGATCGCGCAGCCGGCGGTAAGCTTCTGCACCTCATCTGCGTAGTTCGCGAGCTCTCGCTGGGCCACGACCTGCAGTGGCTCTTGGGACGAGCCGTCCGAGAGGTTGATGAAAGAGAGCCCGGCCTTGGAGTCGCGGCGGGTGCGGACCCAGCCGCAGACGGTGACCTGGCTGCCCACGGGCAGCTGGCCACGCAAGAGATCGACGATGCGGGGGAGGCGGACGTCGTCTGCTGGAGATTCGGTGGTCATCGTGTAGAGCTCCTCGTTTCGCGGTCGAGATATCGCGCGGGCCCGCGCCGGAGTCAACTGGGCAAGGAGCATGAGGAGCTCCCCACAGACTCCTCTTGTCGCCAGGCACCGCACCGCCGGCCGCTCTCTAGGGCGCTGACCCGCTTACGGCTGTTGATTGAGGAGCATCCCTACCAATCCGGGACCGAGCCGGGACAAGCCGGTTATACTCATCTCTGGCGTGCGCGCCGTGTTCGCGGCTCGCTCACCACCTTCCCGCTCCACCCCACGCCGATCCGCGAGACCGGCGATTGTAGACCAGCGGTCTCCCCACTAGCAGCGCTTGACACGAAGCCCCCCGTCCACAAAAATGAACAACGTTCTCTTATGCAGATTCGCAAGGACCATATCCGCTCTGAGATCCTCCGCGTCGCCCGCGCCCGCTTCCTCTGTTCGGGCTATAAGGGCACCAGCATACGAGCCATCGCTGAGGATGCCGCGGTCAGCCTGGGGAGCATCTACACCTACTTCGAAAACAAGGACCAGCTCTTCAGAGCTGTACTCCAGCCAACTCTCGACGTGATCGATCATGCCTTCGACGAGTACCGAGGCTCCTCCTACGACCTCCTGGACGACAAGATGCCGCGCCAGATGACGCGCTTTTTCACCGACCTGATCGTCGAGCATCGCGATCAGCTTCGGATCCTGCTCTCGCGAGCCCAGGGATCGACGCTCGAGAGTTACAAAGAGGCGCTGATCGAGCGACATACCACATCAGAGCGCGAGTACTTCGAGCTCTTGTGCAAGAGACATCCGGAGCTTCGAGTCCGGATCCCACACTTCTTCCTCCACACCATGAGCTCCTGGTGGATCGACACCTTCAGCGAGCTCGTGCTCCGTGAGCTATCGGCAGAGGAGCTCGAGCGCTTTCTCGGCGAGTACATAGAGTTCGCGACCGCCGGCTGGACCCGGATGATACAGATGCATCGAACATGAAGAGGACTGACCCTTTTTTTGAACACGGTTGAACAGTGTTCGTTTTTGATCCAAGGAGAGCACGATGACCCAGACCGAGACCACCAAGATCACCCTCGCGCTGCTCACTGTGGCGGCGCTCCTATCGCCATCAGCAGCTCGCGCGGAAACCAGCGACGCACGCCAGATCATCGAGAAGGCGACCAAGCAGAACAAGGCTCCCGCCTCCGAGTCCGTCTCTGTGCTCACGCTCTACAGCGCTCGCGGCCATAAGCGAGTGCGGAAGACCGCGGCGGTCTCGAAGCTCTACGACAACGGCAAGACCGAGAAGCTGATGATCCGCTTCCTCTCCCCTGCCGACGTGAAGGGAACGGGCTTTCTCACCTTCGACTATGAGCAAAAAGACGACGACATGTGGCTCTTTCTCCCCGCCCTGCGCAAGACCCGCCGGATTATCAGCTCTGAGAAGTCGAAGAGCTTCATGGGCAGCGAGTTTTCTTATAACGATATGAACATCCCCAACCTCGACGACTTCACCTACGCGCGCAAAGCCGACGCGTCGGTCGACGGTGTCGCATGCTTCGTGATCGAGACGCGGCCAAGAAATAAAAAGGTCGCCAGCGACAACGGCTTCTCTCGGAAGCTGAGCTACATCGGCAAGACAGATTACGTCACCCGAAAGGCGATGCAATGGGACCTCGGCGGCGCGCTCCATAAGGAGATCAAAGCGACGAAGGTCAAGCGCTTCGGGACAGATACGAAGATCTTTCGCGCGACCTTCATGGAGGTGGTCAACAAGAAGAACCGCCGCCGTTCGACGCTAGAGATCAAGAAGCTGGTCGTGACCAAGGACGCCAAGGACGAGTATTTCACCATCCGCTACCTCGAGCGCCAGTAGCGCCGAGCCTCGCAGAGGTTGACCATGAAGGTCCAGCAGATTCACCAACTCTTTCGGAGACTTGGCGAGCAACAGATCCGCTTTCGGTGGGCCTCGATCATCCTGGCGCTGCTGTTTACCGCGATAGGGATCGCGGGGTTATCTCGGGTTCAGACGGCCAACTCTCGGGACAGCTGGTTCGATGACGCCGAGGCGATCAAGGTCGCGACGCGGCGCTTCGAGGCCGAGTTTGGCAACAACGACACCATCGCCGTCCTCGTGGAGGCCAAAGACGTCTTCGACCCTCGCGTGCTGCGGGCGATCAAGGAGCTCGGCGATGAGCTGCGGCGGAAGGTCCCCTACGCGGACCACCTCACCTCCTTGGTCGAGCTCGAGGTCGTGATGGGCACCAAGGAGGGGATGAAGATCAAAAACCCCTTCAAGCACGGGATCCCTGATGATCCCAAGCAGCTCGAGGCGATCCGGCGTCAGATCCTCTCACGACGCGCCTTCAAGGATAAGCTCGTCTCGAGCGACTGCAAAGAGACCTGGCTGACGCTCTCTCTCGTGGAGTTTCCACCGGAGGAGGAGTGGAAGAAGAAGACCAACCTCGATCCCCTCTTTCAAGCCGGCGAGGCCGCGATCGCGGTCGTGACTCAAGAGAAGTTCAAGAGCGACCTCTATACCTTCAAGGCGGCAGGCATGCCCTACTCGGAGACCGAGGAGCGCGACTTCTTTGGCTCCGAGACGAAGAAGCGCGTGCTCTCCGGCTTCATCGCGATGGTCCTGCTCTTGGTCTTCTTTCTCCGCTCGCTTCGGGGCGTGCTCGTTCCGGTCTTCACCACCTTCATCGGCATCGTCGTCGTCTTCGGTGCCATGGGCTGGTTGGGCATCGCCATCGACGCGAATATGATGACCCTGCCGGTGCTCCTCGGCATGGCGCTATCGGTTGGCTACTCGATCCACGTCTTTAACGCCTTCAAGCGCAGATTCGACGAGACCGGTAGGCGCAAGGAGTCAGCCATCGCCGCCATCGAGGAGACCGGCTGGCCGATCTTCTTTACCGCGATAACTACCATCGGCTCCCTGCTCTCTTTCATCTCGACGGGGATCCTGACCATCGAGTGGCTGGGCTATACCTGCGCCGCTGTCGTCTTCGCCGACTTCCTCTTCGTGATGGCGCTGGTCCCGGTGCTGATGAGCTTCGGCAAGGATAAGCAGCCAATCGCCATGGGCGACAGCTCTAGGCCAAAGCTGACGTTTACGGGCCCCATGCGCGCGCTGAGCAGGTTCGCTATCGGCCGCCGAAAGGCCATCGTGCTGGCCTTCGCGCTCCTCATCGCCGCCCTCGCCCCGGGCTTACGCTATGTCAAGGTGAACATGGACACCTTCGCCTTCATGGGCCTGAAGATCCCCTACGTCAAGCGGCTCTGGGAGGTCTGCAACTCTCAGCTCGGCTCTTATCTCTCTTACAACATCACCCTCGACAGCGGGAAGAAGGACGGGATCAAGGATCCCAAGGTCCTTCGCGCCTTCGACAAGCTGATGCAGAAGGTCGGCGCCTTCGAGATGACCAAGAAGAACCGGCGAGCGTCGGCTGTCCACTCGATCCTCGACATCCTCAAACAGATGAACCAGACCCTCCACGAAGAGGACCCCGCCTACTATCGGGTCCCAGAGAGCAAGCAGTACGTGGCTCAGCTCCTCTTGCTCTACGAGATGTCCGGCGGCACTGAGGCCTTCCGCTGGATCGACGAGCGCTACTCGATCCTCCGAGGACAAGTGCAGCTGAACCGCTTTGACGCGAAAAAGGTCGCCCTCGAGCTGGCTGAGATCAAGGCCTTCGGCAAGAAGCACGTCCCGGGGGCCAAGGTCTCCGTCGTCGGCGACGCCGTGCAGTTCGCCGAGCTCAACGAGAAGATCGTGACCGGAGAGCTGAAGTCCGTCTTCATCGCGCTGCTGGTGATCACGCTGCTGCTGATCCTGGTCTTCGGCAGCCTGAAGACGGGCCTGATCGGGCTGATCCCTAACGCCACGCCCCTGCTGGTGATAGGCGGCTATATGGGCTACCTCAACTCCCAGCTCGACATGATGACGATGACGATCATGCCGATGCTCCTCGGTATCGCGGTGGACGACACGATCCACTTCATCAACCAGATGAAGTACGAGTTCGAGCGCTGCGCTAACTACCGCGCGGCGGTCGAGTCCGCCTTCCTCTCGGTAGGGAGAAACCTCGCGATGACGACCATCGTGCTCTCCGTGACCTTCTTGATGTACGCCTTCTCGCCAGTCTCCAACTTGGTGCGCATCGGTTACCTCGCCGCTCTTGGCCTCACCGTGGCGCTGGCGACGGACTATCTGATGACACCAGCGCTGGTCCTCTTGACCAAGCCCTTCGGCCCCGAGCGCGTCGAAGGTGGCCCGCGAGACGACGGGGACGCGGCGTCATGACGGCGACCTCGACCATCCGCATAGGCCTCCTGCTGGCCGCGCTGCTGCACCCCTACTCCGCCAGCGCTGCTGGACTCTTCGAGGAGGCCGTCAGCGGCAGCCAAAAGGAGCAGGAGAGCTCTAACGAGAGCGCCGCGACCGCTGGCTTGGCTGGGAAGCTCGGAGGCTTCGGCTTCGAGCTCAACGGCTACGCCCGCGGCGTGATCTATATCGGCAAGGTCTCCGGCAAGAACGCCACCGAGAGCAAGACGGGCTACGGCGAGGCTGCGCTGAAGCTCCGAGCGCGCAAGGGCAGCTGGGGCGACGCCTTCGTCGAGCTGCGCTTTCGCGCCGGCCTCGAGGGCGGCGAGACAGGCTACGTGACGGACCTGCGAGAGGCCTACGTCAACGCCTACCTCGGCCCGCTGGACCTACGTGTTGGGCATCAGATCATCAGCTGGGGTCGCGCCGACAGCGTCAACCCCACCAACAACCTGACGCCGAGAGATCAGCGCCTGCGCTCCCCGGTCGGCGACGACCAGCGGCTGGCCAACTTCGGCATCCGGGCCCACCTCAACCTCGATCCCTTGCGCCTGGAGCTGGTCGGGCTCCCCTTTTATAAGGCCACTCGCCTCCCCTTCGACCTCTCCGGCGCCAGCTCCCCAATCGACACCGCTGGTCTGCCACCAGGGATCACGCTGGAGCTAGAGCCCGCGATCGAGCCCAACAGCAACATCAATAACGGCATCGCCGCGACCCGCCTTCACCTGCTCCTGCCGGCCTTCGAGGCCTCGCTCTCTTACCTGATCGGCACGTCTACCCGCCCTGGCCTGCGGATGCGACGTAGCCCGCCGAACGCCGCTATCGCGCTCTCCACCTTTCGACATCATGTGATCGGGGCGGACGTCTCGACCGCCCTCGCCGGCTTCGGTGTCCGGGGCGAGGTCGCCTACCGCGCCGCCTTCGACGACGCGACCCGCGAGGACACGCCGAACCCGGAGCTCTCCTACGTCGTCGGGCTAGACCGCGAGCTCTTTGGAGAGCTCACGGCGATCGTCCAGTACTCGGGCAAGGTCGTCTTCGATTGGCTCGAGGTCCGCGAAGAGGCCACACGCCTCGCCGGCGCCGACGTCGCTCGCTTGGCAGGCCTGACGCTGCTAGAGCCACAAAACCGCCTGATCTTTGGCCAGCTCGCGCGGGTGCAACACGCGATCACCATGCGCCTGGGGTGGAAAGCGCTGCAACAGACCCTCGAGCTCGAGGTCGCCGGGATGTACAACGTCACGACCGAAGAGCTCTTCCTGCGGCCAAAGGCGAGCTACGCAATCACCGACGCCCTCTCCGCCGCCGCCGGCGCCGACCTCTACATCGGCCCCCAGGGCACGCTCTTCGGCGCGATCCAGAGCACCTTCAGCGCGGGCTTCGCCGAGCTTCGGGCGTCGTTCTAGAGAGCTTGACCGAGGCGCAGGTCGTCGCGCTCTTCGCCCGCCGCAAGCTGATAGCAGCACGGAGCGCACCGCTTACCTTTGTGGTCGTCAAGCCAGTGCCAAGCCCCGTAAGCCTGCGGCAGATCAATCTCGAGCTGCCACGTCCCGCCGGCGCCACGGTGGGAGGGGCCTTTTGATAGTATGGAGCGCTCTAGAGCGCCTCGAGGACGCGCTCGAGGGTCGCCTCCATCACCTGGGGCGGGTTTTTCCGCTCGCCGGGCAGCGAGGCGTCGAGGTGATAGGGGAGCGTCGTCGAGGCGAACTTGGCGCCGTGGGCGGTGGCGATCACCACCACGCGCTCGTCGGCGCCGATCGTCCCCTCGGCGCGCAGGCGCGCGGCGCCCGCCACCGCGACGGCGGAGTTGGGGCAGATGTGCACGCCAGCGGCGTCGCAGGCGGCCTTGGCCTCGAGCGCAGTGTCGTCATCGACCTCGGTGACCACGCCATCGAAGCTCTGCACGACCTGCCGGGCCTTGTCGTAGGAGACCGGGTCGCCGATCCGGATCGCCGAGGCGATGGTCACGCCGGCCTGGATGCGTTTGCGCTCGGTGAAGGTGTCCTTGTAGGCGAGATAGAAGGGATCGGCGAGCTGGGCCTGAGCGCCGGCGACGCGTGGAAGCCGATCGATCAGCCCCAGCGCGTGGAGCTCGCGCAGGCCCTTGCCCAGCGCCGAGATGTTGCCCGCGTTGCCCACGGGGATCACGAACCAGTCCGGCGCCCTCCAGCCCAGCTGCTCGATCACCTCGATGCCGATCGCCTTCTGGCCCTCGATACGAAAGGGGTTCATCGAGTTGAGCAGGTAGATCTCGCCGCTCTCGGTTAGCTCTCTGACCAGGGCCATGCAGCCGTCGAAGTCGGTCTCCAGCGCTAGCACCTTGGCCGCGTAGCTGATCGGCTGGGCCAGCTGCTCGGCGCTGACCTTCTCATGGGGCAAGAGCACGACCGCCGGCAGCTCGGCCGCCGCGGCGTAGGCTGCCATCGCCGCCGAGGTGTCGCCGGTGGAGGCACAGGCGACGCGGCGCGCGCCGACGTGGTTGGCCCAGGAGACGCCAGCGGTCATGCCGCGGTCTTTGAAGCTCAGCGTCGGGTTCTCACCCTCGTGCTTGATCGCGAGGTCTCGGATGCCAGCCCAGCGCGCCAGCTGGCGTCGGCGGTAGAGCGGCGTGTTGCCCTCGGGGAGGCTGATGATGTTGTCTGTGGGGAGGTCGGGAAGGATCAGCTCACGAAAACGCCAGACACCAGAGATGTCGGGCAGCCTCACGCTCTGTCGCCGCGCCGCGAAGCGCCCCTTGGCGACGTCTACCCCGCCGAGCTTCGCCGCCAGCGTCTCGAGATCGTGCTCGACGGCGAGGAGATCGCCGCAGGCGCTGCAGCGAAAGCGTGCGGTCGTCGTCGGCTCTTCGTGCTGGCAGGCGATACAGCGGAGGGTGGAGCTCGGCGCCGCGCTCACGGGCAATGCTCCATGCAGACCTTGATACCCCAGGGCGTGGCGCAGCAGCGCAGGTGAAAGCAATCGGCGTCGGTGAAGCAGCCGAAGGGGGTGCCGCCGCCGCCAGGATAGATGTCGTTTTTGGGCCAGGCGTCGTCTTTCGAGGGGGCGTCGGGCCAGATGATCTTGTCGCGGTCGATGTCCGGCGGGATCGACCCGTCGAAGGGCTGATGATCAAGGCGCGGGCCATCGGGCGAGATCCATGTCGCGTCGGAGCGGCCATCCTTCCCTAGCGGAGAGCGTGCGCCGCAGCTCAGAATCAGGCTGCCGACACCGATCAACAGCACGCTGGCCAGCACCGCGGTCAGCAGGTGGGGCAGGCGAGGTGGATGCAGCTTCATCGCGACGTCCCTTCGTGGTGTCTCCCCAGACCGGGCTCATTTGAGGGTCGGGGGTAGGTTCAAACGGGAGAAGCGTATCAGATATTCGGCGAAGCTGGTCCTTCTGGCGTGCTGATTGCGTATACTCGCGATGCTTCGCTACGACTTCCGGACTCCGATGGAGCGACAAAGAGAAAGACCACCTCCATGAGCTACCCACTCGCCGCACTCCCTGCAGATCTCGAGACCTTCGCCGCGGCGCTTCCCAGCCTCACGACCGACCCCGAGGGCGCCGCGGCGGCCTGCGTCGCGGCGCTGCATCTGCTGGCCCTCGACGCCGAGGCGGGGAAGAAGGCGTTGGCCTTACTCGACCCGCAGGTCTCCAACCGCACGCTTCAGCTCGCCGAGCGGCAGCTGGCCCAGCACCCGCACCTGCCGCGCTCCTATTTTCTCGGCACCTCGCCGCAGGGTGGCTACGCGCTGCCAGAGGCGTTGGAGCTCGCGTTCTCTGAAAACCCCTACAGCGGCAGCCGCGACCAGGGACAACTCAAGCTCTTCGTCGCGTGCTCGGGCGCCGACAGCCCGCGCCCGATCACGACCAAGCGTCGAAGCGATGGACGCTGGTATCCCCACTCCTGGAGCTCGCTGGTCGTCGGCATCCGCCCGCCGCAGTAGCAAGCGGCCTGTTGATCTAGCCCTCCCATCGCGACCAGAGCAGCAGCCCCCCACGGTCGGCTTGGCGACGGGAGGCTACTCGAAGCGGGTGTAGCTGATCAAAAGCTCGGTGCCGAGCCTGAGCTTGACGTGATAGAAGCTCAGGGCGTTGCTCGCCGCGTCGTAGTGGTAGCCCTTGAGCTTGCTCCGAGGTAGCTCGTAGCCGTTGGCGGTGACGCGGAGGCTGGCCGAGATAGGCCGTTGATCAAGCACCCGCGGTGACGCGGCCGCGACGATGCTGTCGACGATCAGCTGCAACGTCTGGCCGAGGTTGACCTGGCAGATGTCGGCTTGCAAGCCCCCGGTGCGTTGCACCAGCTCGCGGTAGCCATGGGGCACCTCGGCCGCGCAGCTGTTATTACAGCTGCCGCCAATCAGATGGACCGTCGCCGTCGCCTCTGGGTCGACGCGCCCCTCGAGCAGGTTGAGCCAGGGCTGGATGTAGTCTACAAGCTGCTGTCGGTCTTCGCTGCCGAGGGTGCATTGATCGGTAGAGAAATCGCTCGGCTGAATGAAGCCATAGCGCTGATCATAGACGCTGCCGACCTTGATCTCCTGCGGCGCCTCGTCAGTGACGAGCACGATCGCCAGCTCAGCGCCCTCCCGGATCCGCCCTGGTTCGTTGGTCGCTCGTGGCAGGTGACGCTCGAGGGCCTCCCAGATCGCCGCGAGGCCATACTCCGTGCCGGTCTCCTCGTAGGGTGGGTTTCGCACACAGGAGAGGAAGCGCTGCTGTTCGTTGGGCAGCAAGAACCGATCTTCGCCCCCATCGTCTTTGGGGTCTTGCGAGATCCTGGAGCAGAGCTTGCCCAGGATGGTGTCATCTTTATTGGGCTGGATCATGCCTGTCACGCCCATGCGGAAGTCGAGCCCCGCGGCGGCAGCCTTCGCGAAGAACGCCGCGGCGTGCTTGGCGATCGACTCGTTGTTGTCGCGCATCGAGCGTGACTCGTCGATCACCCAGAGGATGTCGGCTTTGCCCTGCGCTGTCACGAGGCCGCGGTCGCACCCCGTATGGTGGAGGGCCTTGCCCGGCGGGGCCAGCGCCGTGCCGTTGCCGAGATCCGTGATCAGCGCGCCGTCATCGCCGACCTTGGCGTCGTGGTGGTCTTGCGTCGCGAGGGCGGCGGAGACCAGCTGCTGTCCCGTCCGCACCACCAAGGTGGTGGTGAGCACGAAGGCCTTGGCCTTCTTCGCCTGAGCGCCGGGTAACCCACCGAGCTCGTCGACAGGCCGCTCGAGGAGCGCTCCGAGCAGCTTGTTTCGCAGCGAGACGATGTCCGTGGCGACGGTGCTGCGGATCGCCCATACGGCCTCCTTCACGTCCGGATCGCCAAAGGCGCTGCTGCCGCCGAACCCCGCCGCGCGCTGTGTCAAGGTCAGCCCGACCTGCTGCTGCAGCCGCTCGCGCCAGCGCCTCAGCTCCTTCAAGGGGCTCGCCGTCGCCCCCCGAGTCGCGGCCAGAGCGGCGACCCGAGGGTGATCGATCGTCATCGCCGAGACCCCCAAGGGCGCGCCGGCGATCGTGACGGGTCGCGACGTGAGCCCTGGGGGCAGCGCGAGGACAAACTGTCCAGCTGGATCGGCGACGCGCTCTACGGGGGCGCGCGGCTCATCACAGATCGTCGGGCCGTCTTCCCGCGGAGCGTCGGGGATCCACAGCGTTCCGTCGCCGCTGAGCAGGCCACCGTCGCTGTGGACGAGGCTCGTGTTGGCGTCTTGCTTCACTGGACGGCGCACCCCGCAGCTGGCGTGCAGGCCGAGCGGCGGGAGGGAGGTGCAGGCGAGCCAGACGAGAAGCGTGGCAGGTGAGATGTTCTTTGGACCGCAGCGTGGCACGGCTCCTACCCTTCATATTAGGGGATACCGGCGTCGCGACGAGCAGATGCACTATGACGTATGGACGCGCGCGAGCTGCGACAGCGTTCGTCGACGGCATCACTCTGAGTTGTGTCGCTTCGATTCCCGGCGGGAGCTGCTACATGTTGCTGCGAGATGAATCATACCACGGTAGGCTGCGCTCTGCCCAGACCTCTCGAGCTCGGGTCACCCCGGCCGTCTCGCCTGCCTCTGCTAAGCGTCGCGGTATGGTTGCGCAGCAGCGCCTGGATCCGCTGATTCTCAGCGGCGAGCATCCGCACGGTGTCGTTGTTCAGGTAGGGCAGCTGGGCTAGCAAGAGCAGCAGCGCTTCGGTCTCGAGCGCGCGCCGCCGGGCCTCTTCGAGATGCGCGAGCTGCCGCTCGGGCTGGTCGTGTCGTGTGCTCTCGGCGACATGCGTAGGGACAGCCGCCGCGGCCGCGCAGAGCTCGGCGCCGAGGCCGAGAAACTCATGCGAGGGTAGCCGTCGCGAGAGAATATAGAGGCTGCTGCAGAGGCGATGGCTGCGGTCCCAGACGGCGAGGTCGAAGTGGCGGGGTCGGTTCATCAGAAGCTCCCTTCCGTCGAGCCGACAGGGAGCAGCCTGGGCGCCGTGCCTAGCTCATCTACCGAGAGGTCGTCAGTCCAGGTGCCCAGACCTTCGGTCCAGGCGTCTTCGGGCGAGATCGCCGCACCGGTGTCGCTCTCGATGGTCTGGTCGAAAAGCTCGGTCTGGCGTTCGTTGCCGCGCATCGGTGCGGTGGTGCGGGCGGTGAGGTGTCGTCGCTTCGCTGGGCCGCTCAGCGGCGTCGTGTTCATGGTGTCTGCGGCTTGAAACGATGGCGAAGCGTCAGCAGAGGACAGCCCGTTGGCCGACGATGATGAGTCGGCCGACGGCGATGAGTCGACCGAGGTCACCGAGCGCGACACGAGCGGAGCGATCGGCTCCATTGGCGTCACCGGCGGACGTGCTCCCGCGTAGGTGTCGGGCAGGCTGTGGGTCAAAAAGAGCCCGACCTTTCGCTGCCCCTTCCCCTCGACGCGCAAGGTCATCGCTCGCGCCAGCCCGCGTGTCTCAGACGCGAGCTGCTCGCGAAGCCCTAACCACCGCTCCCGTTGCTTGTCGCCAGCGCGCTGTGGTAGCCACTCGAGGCTGCCGGCGCAGAGCGTCCAGAGCGTGTCGAGGTGAGCACAATGGAGCATCGCTCGTTCCAGCTCGGCGCAGCGATCCGCGTCGTGGATGCAGCCGTTGGCGCGCGCCAGGCAGCGCAGCACGGCGCGCAGATGCCGGCGCAGCACCTGAGCCAGCCTCCAATGCTCGCGCTGAGGTAGCTCATCACAGAGCTGATAGGCCTCGTAGACCGCCTCGAGCGTGTTGGCCAGCCTCGGCTCGAGCTCGCTGACGGCGTTGCGGAGTGCTCTGTTGTGGTCGCCGCTAGGGTCACGGTCGTCACGCGGGGGCGTCATGGCCCTTTATCGGCGCGGCGCGCGCGTTGTTGCGCGCTTTTTGCCGATCTGGTCTAGTTATCCTGATGGCTGCATCGGTTGTTGGTGGGGGTGATCCTATTGGAGACAGGCGCGCGATCACCGTCTTCGCGCCCGCAACCATCGGCAACGTGGGGCCGGGCTTCGACGTGCTCGGCCTGGCTCTCGAGCATCCAGGAGATCGGGTGATCGCTCGACGCCGCGAGACGCCGGGCGTTTGCTTGCTCGACGTACGCGGCGCCGATCCTGCGTTGACCTCGCTGCCGCCGGTGTCGGGGGATAACACCGTCTGCGTCGCCGCACGCCAGGTGCTCGAGCAGCTCGGTGTCCAGTGGGGCCTCGAGCTCGAGCTGGAGAAGGGCCTCCCGGTGGGGAGCGGCCTCGGCTCATCGGGCGCCTCTGCCGTCGCTGGGGCGGTGGCAGCCAACGCGCTGGCGGGGGCTCCGTTGACCGCGGCGGAGCTGCTCCCCGCCTGCGTCGTCGCAGAAGCGGCAGCTTGCGCGGCTGCCCACGGCGACAACGTCGCGCCGGCGCTCTTCGGTGGTTTCGTGTTGTTGCGCTCCGATGGCGCACCGATCCCGCTGCGCTCGCCGCTGACGCTATGGGTCGCGGTGGTGACCCCTGCGCAGTCGCTGTCCACGCGCCAGGCGCGGGCGGCGATCCCGAACAGGATCCCGCGCAGCGAGGCCGTCCACAACAACGCCCAGCTGGCGACGCTGATCTATGGGGTGGCCACTGGTGACCTCGACGCGCTGAAGGTCGCGATCGACGATCGCATCGCCGAGCCGCGGCGGGCTCCGCTGATCCCCGGCTTCGTGGCGGTGAAGCGCGCGGCCCTCGAGGCGGGGGCCCTCGGCTCCTCCATCGCCGGCGCTGGTCCCTCGACCTTCGCGCTCTGCGCCGACGAAGCGACGGCCCAGGTCGTAGCCCTCGCGATGGGCGAGACCCTCGAAGGGCTCGGCATCTCCGGTCGCACGATCGTGAGCCCTGTCGCGCGTGATGGGGCGCGCGTGATCGACGCCTCCAACCTGAGAGATCCGGAGAGCCCGCTGGCCTGAGGCCGTGAGCTGGCCCATCCTTGATCGAATCGTCTCGTTCTGCTGGTCTGCTGTTCTGCTCAACCTCCTCACTGATCGCTGGAGCCGACCTGATGTTGATCGTCAAGTTCGGAGGCACCTCCCTGGCCGACCGCGAGCGCCTCAATCGCGCCGCAGGGATCGTCAAGAATCACTCAGGGCCGGTCGCCTGCGTCGTCTCCGCGATCGGCGACACCACCGATCGGCTGCTCGAGGCTGGCGCTCACGCCGAGGCAGGCGACGCCCTCGGCGCCAGCGCCATCGTGCAGGCGCTGCGCGAAGCTCATCGCCTGGCGGCGCCCAAGGACGCGACGCTCCAGGTCCACCTCGACCAGCTCTTTACCGAGCTGAGCTCGATCCTCGAGGGCGTGCGGCTCTTGCGTGAGCTCACGCCGCGCTCGATGGCGCTTCTGAGCTCCTTCGGCGAGCGCCTCTCGGCGCCGCTCTTCGCCTCCCTGCTGCCGGAGGCAGAGGCGGTGGATGCGCGAGAGGTCATCGTCACCACCGAAGAGCCCGCCGAGGCGCGGGTGCTCTTCGAGGCGACCGCTGCGCGGGTCGCGGAGCGTCTGCGGCCGATCATCGACGAGGGGCGTGTGGCGGTGGTTACGGGCTTTGTCGGTGCCAGCGAGCAGGGTATCACCACGACCCTCGGGCGTGGTGGCTCGGACTACACAGCCACCCTCCTCGGGGCCTTCCTCGAGGCCGATGAGATCCACATCTACACCGACGTCGACGGCGTGCTCACCGCGGATCCGCGGCTGGTCCGCGACGCCCGCAGCTTGGCGCGAGTGACCTATCGCGAGGCCGCGGAGATGTCGTATTTCGGCGCTCGCGTCCTGCACCCGCGGACGATCCAGCCCGCGGCGGCCAAGCAGATCCCCATCCGCGTGCGCTCGAGCTTCCAGCCCGAGCGCCTGGGTACGCTGATCGCGGCAGAGGCGCCGCAGGCCGAAGCGGGCGTCAAGACCGTGACCAGCGCGCGGGGGCAGGCGCTGGTGACGATCGACGGGCCCGGCATGGCGGGCGTCCCCGGCGTCGCTCGACGGGTCTTCGAGGCGAGCGAGCTCTCCGGGGTCAACGTGGTGATGATCTCCCAGGCCTCGAGCGAGCAGACGGTCTCGCTGGTGGTCTCTGGAGTCGACGCAGCGGCGCTCTCGGCGGCGCTGGAGCAGCGCTTCGCCCCGGAGCTCGCCTCCGGCGAGATCGAGGAGATCTCGACCCGCGCCCCGGTCGCCGTGGTCTCGATCATCGGCGACGGGATGTCCGGCACGCCGGGCATCGCCGGGCGGCTCTTTTCGGCGCTCGGTCAGGCTCAGGTCAACGTGCTGGCGATCGCCCAGGGCGGCTCGGAGCTCTCGATCTCGGCGGCCGTCGATGAGGAGCAGGTCGAGCGGGCGGTGCGCGCGGCCCATAGCGCCTTCGGCCTGACCCACGTGGTCAACCTGCTCCTCCTCGGCGCCGGGACCGTCGGCGAGACGCTGCTCCGGCAGCTCGCCGAGACCCGCGAGGCGATGCGATCAGAGCTCGATCTGGAGCTGAGAGTCGTTGGTCTGGCGACCAGCAAGAAGCTCCTCTTCGACTCCCATGGCGTCGACCCCAGAGCGGCCATCGCCCGTCTGCAGACCGTCGCCGCCGAGCCGCGTCCCGACGACGCGACGCTGATCGCGCGCTTCGCCGCCCAGCAGGCGACCGAGGCGGTGCTGATCGACGCCACCGCCGCCGAGCTCACCGACCTCCACCTCGCCGCCCTCGAGGCTGGCGCGCACGTCGTCACGGCGAATAAGAAGCCCCTCTCCGATCGTCGCGAGCGCACCGCCGCGCTCTTCTCCGCCGCCCGCAAGAGCGGCGTCCGCTACCGTTACGAGACGACCTTCGGCGCGGGGCTCCCTGTGCTCCACACCCTCGAGGAGCTGGTCCACACCGGCGACCGGATCCTCGGCATCCGCGGCTGCCTCTCGGGCACGCTGGGGTTCGTGGTCACGCGGATCGACGAAGGGGCGAGCCTGCTCGAGGCGACGCGGGAAGCGCAGGAGCGAGGCTTCACCGAGCCGGACCCGCGCGAGGATCTCTCCGGGGCAGATGTCGGCCGCAAGGCGCTGATCATCGCCCACGCTGCGGGGATCGACCTCGAGCCCGAGGACCTCGAGCTCGAGCCGCTGGTGCCAGGCCTCGACGCCGGCCTCGAGGCGGCCTGTGAGGTCTTCGAGAAGGAGCTCGCCGTGCGCCGCGCGGAGGCCGAGTCTGAAGGCAGAGTCCTGCGCTACATCGCCGAGATCACCCCTGAGAAGACTCGCGTGGGTCTTTACGCCGTGGCCGCCGACAGCCCGATCGGGGTGCTGCGTGGCCCGGACAACATCCTCGTCTTTCGCACCACCCGCTACGACGAGCTCCCGCTCGTGATCCGAGGCCCCGGCGCCGGCGCCGAGGTCACCGCGGCGGGCGTCCTCGGCGACGTGCTGAAGACCGCCCGGCGGGTCTGAGCGCGCTCTTACGCCACCGCGCGGTCGCTCGATCCGCGATGGGATCGGCTCTTGTGGCGTGTCATGGTTTTCGCCAGGGGGGTGAGCGGAGAGCCGTGCCGTGCCGATGAAAGGCGATCTCAAAGACCTCGAGCTGCTCTTCGCCCGGCCTTGGCTGGTGATCGCGGTGCTCACCGCGGCGGTGCTCGCCGTAGGGCATCGGGCGCTCTTCATCGAGCAGGACAACTCGCCCGAGACCTTCTTTTCGGCCAACGAGCGGGCGCGCCAGACCTACCGCCAGATGGTCGCGACCTTCGGTGGAGATGAGGTCGTGCTGATGCAGCTCGGCGGCGCGCGGATCGAAAGACCGCGCGATCTGCTCGCGCTCCGTGACCTCGGGGAGGCGCTGAAGCGCCTGCCACGGATCAAGCGGCTGCTCTCGGTGATCCACGCCGGGCCGGGCAACGCCGCGGCAGATCTCGAGGACGGCGAGGCGCCGAGCAAAGAGCTGGCGGCGTCGCTGCGGCGCGAGGCCGAGGCGATCGGGCTCTATCGCGAGCTGGGGATCTACCGCCCCGAGGTCCCAGCCCTCGGCGTCGCCGCGCTAGTGGTGATGGACGGGCCCAAGGCGCGCCCAGAGCTCGCCGCCGCGTTGGCGACGATCGCCCAGCGCTTCCGCGCTCGGGGCTATCGACCGCTGACGGCGAGCCTCGCCACGGCCAACGCCGCGATCGATCGCGAGACGCGACGCGCGCTCTCGCTCTTCATGCCGCTGGTCGTCGGCCTCGCGCTCGTGATCGGCCTGCTGCTCTTTCGCAGCGTGCGCGCCATGGCGGCGCTCTTTCTGCCGGTGGGCGGCGCCGTCGCCGTCGGCGTGGGGGGCGTCGCTCTCGCAGGCGAGACGCTGAACCTCGTCACCGGGGTGATGCCGCCGCTGGTGCTCGCCGTTGGCTTCGCCGGCGCGATCCACTTCGTCTCACACTACGCGGTCTGCTGCTGCGAGGAGCCAACGTTGGAGCGGGCGGTGCGCCGCACCATCCGCGAGAAGCTCGTCCCCACGGCCTTCGCCTTCTTTACCACTGCCCTCGGCTTCGCCTCGCTGGCGCTCTCCGAGGTCCACGCCGTCCGAGTGTTGGGGCTCGCCGCCGCCGGCTCCCTGCTGGTCGCGCTCTTGCTAGTCAGCATCGGCACGCCGGCGTTTCTGCTGGCGCTGCGCCCCCGTCTCCGCTGTCCCTCACACCGCCGTCGCTTGCTCGAGTCGGTCGCTCGGCTGGCGTTGCGCTGGCGCCTCGGAGTGCTGGCCGTCGGGGCGCTGGCGATCGCCTTCACCATCGCCGGTGGGTGGCAGATCACCTCCAGCGTCGACGGCCTCGACCTGCTCGCCAAAGACACCCCCGAGCGCGTGGCCTACCAGAGCCTCGAGCACGCGGGCGTGGGCCTCGGCAACGTCGACCTTTGGATCCATGCCCCGGCCAACGATCGCGCGGCGCTGCTCGCGGTCGCCCCCAAGCTGGCCAGGCTGGCCAAGGAGCTTCAGGGTAGAGAGCAGATCAGCGGGACCATCGGCGCTCACGATCTGCTCGAGATTGTCGGCTATCGCATGACCCGTCGGGCCGAGGTGCCGGCGAGCCTCGCCGCCCTCGACATCACCCTCGAGCCGGCAGAGCGCTGGTCCCTCGACAACGCGCTGCGAGCCTACTGGCACCCGCAGAAGGGGCTCAAGCTGACCCTGTTGACGATCACCAGCGACGAGCAGACCGTCCATCGGCGCGAGGCCCTGATCCGCGCGGCGGTGGCGCGCCACTTTCCTGGGGCCAGGCTCGACATCTCGGGCCACTTCTCGATGCTGATCGGCACGCCGGGGATCCTGACCCGTACGTTGATCGAGAGCCTCGCGCTCACGGCCGCGGTGATCACCCTGCTCTTCTTTGCGTTCTTTCGCTCGCCGCTGCTCGTCTTGGCGGGGATGTTGGCCAACCTGATGCCCGTCGGCCTGGTGCTGGGCTTGATGGGCTTTTTCGGCGTCCCCCTCGACGTCGCCACCGTGATGACCGGCAGCGTCGCCTTTGGGATCGCCGTCGACGACACGTTCCACTATCTCTATCACCGAAAAACGAGCGGCAGCATCCTCCGCGCGGCGCATATCGCCGGTCAGGGGATCGTCGCGACCTCGATCGTGATCGCCGGCAGCTTCTGTGTGTTGGCGCTTTCGGGGTTCAACCCCGTGATCCGCTTTGGATTGCTGACCGCGCTGGCGGTGGTCGTCGCCCTCGCCATCGACGCCCTGCTGCTGCCCGCGCTGGTCGGTCGCCGAGGCGAGCAAGGATGCTCAGAGTGACGATCTCGCCCCGAACGCCCCTGGCACCTCCTGCACGGCCTCTCACTCGCTGGGCTGTCCCCCTCGCCACCTTGGCGATCGTCGCCCTGGGAGCCCCCCAGGCCGCCAGGGGGCATGGTGAAGGCGCGCGATCGGGTGACCCTGAACCTCTACCTCGTCGCCACGCGCTGATCCGCCTCGTTCGCCTTGTGAAAGACGCTGCCTCTCAGCGGCAAAGCACCTCGCCGTGGCCAGCCACCTAATACGCCACGCCATCCCAGCAGACGTCGTTGAGGGGGCAACGTTGCTTGAGAGCATCCCTTCAAATTCCTCCCGTCGCCGGTCACAGCACTGCCGGCCGCTTTCTAGAGCGCTGACCAACTTACCTCCCATCGCCGCGCTGGTCTGCGAAATCACAGCGGTTGTCGCTCGTCGGTTGCTTGCTACCAGCA
>PDWJ01000243.1_pt1 | contig 82434 bp, 83 predicted proteins | sample 1430881 | NCBI WGS metagenome assembly PDWJ01 (sample SAMN01162460, study PRJNA174530) | Oral metagenome, whole genome shotgun sequencing project. | biome: Marine environment; feature: Marine mammal; material: Swab sample of the gingival sulcus; isolation source: swab sample of gingival sulcus...
AATGTATAAAGATGATCCTCAAAGCAGGCCTCGTCTGGATCCTCAGAGACCATTGACAATTGTAGACCCTCTTGTCGTTAAAAAAAATACTACATCCCCGATAAATATTGTTGTCCATGCTTTGCCGGGTGTTTTGGAAAGTGGTAAAAGTAAAGCTAAAATAAAGAAAGATGCTGATCCAACTTCTCAGGTTTGGGGGGAAGGTGTCTTGTTGTCAAATGGAGAACAGACTCAGGAAGGTCAAATTATATATAGAGCATCAATTGACTTTATACCTGATAAAGATTGGGACTTTGGCATAATAATCGTCAGGGGTAAAAACGAAGAATTTGAGTCCAGTATCATTCAAAGGCAATGAAATGATTGTGCATAACTCTACGTTAAGAGGAAAAGGAGAACTATATGTCTTGCAGAGGAATGCATTTCTCATTGAGAAATGAAGATGTTGAACGATTGATGGCAGCGAAAAATGATCGTGAAGTTCTTGATTTTGTCCAAAAAGATATTGAAGCAAGATGGGATGAAGAAAACTTGGTTGCGTCTGATAAAGCTTGGGATGCTATCCATAGGTGTCTAACTGATGGAACTTTAAAGTGTAAAAACAATGATACTAAAGAAAAAATGATACTTGGTGGCAAGCAACTCTATAAAGGTAACGATTATATAATATCATTCAAGGATACAGATGAAGTAAGGGAAGTTTTTAAAGCTATTAAAGGTATCGAAAAAGATTGGTTTTCATCTAAATTCTATAATCTTAAAAAGAAATTTTTTTGGTTCTCATGGTCTCAATATGATGGGCCGCTGGATGAGAATGATTTTGAATACACATGGTCCTATTTTTTAGAATTAAGGGGCTTTTTCAAAAAAGTCTCTGAACACAATCAGACTGTTATTTTTATAGTAGATCAATAAATATTTACTTAACAAGTCGTTACACCGGACTCATTCCACTCGTCGGTTAGCTCAGCGTTATGTGTAAATGATCAAGTGAATTGTACAAGGAGTTAAACTATGGGAATGTGTTTAGCGCTTCATAGCGTGTCAGATGAAAATATTAAAAAAATACTAAATCGACCTGAACTTATCTGGAGGCTAATTGCTTCCGATGTTCCCGGTATCTACGAAGAAGCTGTAAAAAAAATCAACCAAGTTGGATTCCTATCTAAGCTTTTCGGAAAGAAAACATCAACAGATATCGAAATTCCAAATCTAAGTTTCATTGAAGGGGAGAACATTGATGATGATTTAGACAAGTCTTGGCAGGGAATCCACTACTGTCTGAACAAAACTGCTTATGAAGCTGACGCCCCAATGGATTTCATTACATTGGGTGGAGAAACAGCCGGAAATATTAACGTGGGGTATGGCCCCGCTCGTTTATTCAATAGTGAGACTGTAAAAGAAATACATTCTCACTTATCCAATATATCAGAAGCGGAAGTAGCAGCGAACTATGATCCAAAGGAAATGGATAAATTAAACATATATCCAAATATTTGGAGTAGAGATGGTGATGAAGGCTTAGAGTATATTATTGAATACTATAGTATTCTTAAGAATTTTATAGCTAATTGTGTCAAAAGTAATTTGGGTATGGTCGTCTACATATGCTAAGTATAAGAAGTCGCTTCAAGAAACAGCATGAGGCTTGCGGTATTTCGAGGTTTATCGTTGAATTGGCAGCCAATTTTTTAATCAAAATGCAGGGTTGAAACCACGCCGCCTCTGAAATCTGCGTCAGGAGAAAACTTAGTTAGCTCATAAGTAATGGATTTATTGACCATGATGTTCAAGATAAACAAAATGGTCTTGAAGAATTGCAGGGAGTACTAGCTGCCTTAAATTAAGGATTTGATGGCACTTTACACGAGTTAGATCAAAAGGCTGCCTTGTTGACAAAGACAAAATTTTTGTGAGGTGGAGGATGACAGGAAAACATAGTGAGAGTTTTTTTAAAGATTCCTTCTTCTGGAAAAGATATTATGTTACATGTTCAATATATCTTAATATTATAAATTTTCATAAAACGCCTTCGAATGAACAAGACTATTAAAAGAAATTTCTTGCTGTTCTTGATGATTGTGGCAACGTTTATTTTATTATTTTTTAAATATAAAAATATAGAGAAGCCACAATCTGATTATTTTAAACAGCTAAAAGTTAATTTTATAGAAGGAGATAGAACCACCGTATTTGATTTAAATACTGACAATCACTTTTTTTCTGTTGGTTATGAAAAAGGTATAATTGAGTTTTATAATATAAAAAATAACAAAAAAAAGACTGTTAAGGCTCATGAACTAAGAGTCAGCCATATATCGTCATCAAAAAATGAAAATATTGTTGCCAGCAGCAGCTATTTTGAAAAAGAAACAAAACTATGGAATCCTGCTACTGGGGATCAGATTGCATCATTACCTGAAACCTATGGTCCTGAGAAATTTTACCTGAATAGCAATAACTTAGTTCTCGCAGCTGGGAAAAAGCTCAAAATATTTGATACATACAATAAAAAATTCTATAAAGAAGAGTACCAGTGCTCCCAAAACATTCACTCCTTGGCTATAAGCAGGAAGGGTGGTTATATAGCAGCAGGGACCACGAATGGTGTGTGTCTTTGGAATGTTGATATATTGAAAGATAATTCATCCTATCTTGACAAAATACGGAATAGATACAAAATTTTGTTATCTTCCGCTGGAGAGGAAATCATTTCTGATTCAAAAAACTGGGTACAATCACTTGCGTTCACCGATGATGACAAGAAACTATTTGCCATCTTAAGAAATGGAAAGCTGCATTCATGGCAGCTAGGTTTTTTAGATAGTCATAAAATCACATCAACAAAACTACGATGGGTTAGAGATTCTATTATAACTGACAATTTGAAAATTATAATAGGTACTGAGGATAAGAGAGGAAGGGGGATTGGAAGAATTGAATATCTAAGTGATGATGAATTATCTAGTAAAATTATTCCGCAAAAAATTCGGACTTTTGCTCCGATTATACTAATAAATAATAATCAATATTTATTAGTGGGGGCTAGTAAAGAGTTCTGGTTAATACCTGTTATTGATTATTTCTGATCTCCATTATAAAGATAATTTTTATAATTATTGCAATGCTGATTTGATTGGTACAGAGGGGGTTATGCTGGGTATACGGTTCTGGGCTGCTTTTTTATTTGTATCCGCTGAGCATGATAAAGGTACTGGTGGTTATTATTTTTCTGGTGAATAAAAATAAAATTTGACACTTTTGTGCTATCAATGTCATTGGAAATCAATGTTTTATTATTCAGTGTTATTCAATATATGTCAGAATACAAATTCATAATCACATACAGCAGATGTATTAAGATGATCTACAAAGCAGAGCTCTTTTGGATCCTCAAAGAGCATTGACAATTGCAAATCTTCTTTCCGTTAAAAAGAATACCATATTCCCGATAAATATTGTTGTCTACATTTTGCCGGGTGTTTGGGGAGAATAGAAGGAAGTGTCGTTGATGGATGCGAAACATCTTGATACTAAGAAAACATACGAAAGAACCTGTGGAGAAAAATATGCTTAGAACTCTTACATTAGACTATTGGATTGAGGAGGAATGGTATGGCTGGATTATTTATTAAATTATTTTTATTAGTAACTTCTTGAATAATATAAATATTTAATTTAGCACTCTGATGTTTTGACGTTTTCAAAAAGGAGAAGGTTGTTATGAATACTGGAAATAAAAGTATCTCTTTTCAAGTCGTATTGGTGTTGATGTTTTTTTTGCTGACAACTCCTTTTGTGAGGGCTTTTGCGAATGAAGCATCATATGAAATCCCAAAGGATGCGGATGTTACCTCGGCAGACCAAGCACTGGTGAAAGCGTTGGGGCCTGGTCGTGGGGCAGTGGAAATCATTGCCGATATCCGCGACATTGAGGGGGTGGTGGGGGGCGTCCAGAGCATTGTGGTTGACGCTAATTAGGCGATTAGCGATCTCGGTGGCGAGATAGAGGAGGCGGGTTGTTTATTTAGCTGTTGGCGGCAGCTACAAATATCTTGAAAAAAGTAGCCCTAATTATCAAGAAAAGACAAAGGGCCCTGTGAACATTAGTGGAGTCCGTCAGAGTATGATTACTGACTAAAGGCGGAGCACAGGCTATATATCAAATCGAGGGGAAGGATGAGAGCCAGCCTGTTGCTGGCAATGCCAACCCCGCGATGGTTCCGATAACTCCGAGGGGTGAGCCTCAAACCATCGGGGGGGGGATATTATCATTCAGGTTGAAGAGAACGGTTAACGTTTTAGTATTGTTGTGCTTGCAGGCGAGCGTTCGTTATTTTTTATAAAAAATAAATTTTACTTTATTAGTAAAATTGGCGATAAGTATGTTTTAATGAAAAAATAAAGATGGTTTTAAAATTTTTCTATGATAAAACACGATGACCATTGACACTGGGCATTTGAGATTGATATAAGTTTTGTTCTCAAAGACGGTATGCTGAATACAGCAAGGGGCGGTTACACTGTGGTAATAGGTAATGTTTTATCACAAATATATTAACATACAGGAGGTACGTTATGAAACGTAGTAACCACGCACGAAAGTTATTCTTCTTGACGGTAATGATTGTTTTTCTGGCGATAAGCAGCTTGGCGAAAGCTGCCCCACCGGTATTGCAAACGCAGTATGGGCCTGATGGAATAGAGGTTGATCTAATTCGTTGTAAGGTCTCGGATAATGTTTTATCCGTAGCATTTTTGGTTCGTTCTACGACAGAAAAAAGTGTAAGTGTCGATTTTGATATCGAGGCGGTTCATTATCTTGCCAACAACAAAAAATATCACGTGTTGAAAGACGAAAAAGGCAATTGGCTTTCGGGCCCTCAAAATCTTCGAGGTGGTGGCTCCCGTATTTACCTGGAGTCTTCAAAAGACTCAAAGATAGTGTGGTATAAGTTTCCAGCTCCGCCCGAGGATGTAAAAAAGATTCAAATTAACTCTGATGAAATTATGCCCTTCGATGATGTCGAGGTTCAGCGTTGAGAAGTTAACGACGGGGTAACGATAGCTCGATTCTCCTGCCGTAGTGCTTATCGTGTGCAGGATCTCAAGATGTCAACATGGCGGTGGTATTTTCAGCGATCTGGGCCATTCTTATCGGCTATGTTGACAGCAACAGAACATAATAGCCAGTATTTACTGTTAGCGAAGGAGGTTCGATATGGAACAAAAAATCAGTATCAAAAAAGGTAGTATTGAAGAAACCCTTGTGTTGCCTTTATGGGGCAGAGCCTATGAAACACAAAAGGAAAACCCTCGTTTACTTGACAAAAAAGCAGTAGAAATCATCAAGGTTATTGATTACGATTTTTCTGAAATTGAAAAAACGCAAAGCATGTCTCAGCACGGCTGGGTTGCCCGTAGTCTGCATACGGATAAAATGGCCCGTCAATTTATCAAAAAACACCCCGAAGCTACTATCGTAAATATCGGCTGTGGTCTCGATACCACTTTCAGCCGAATTGATAACGGTAAAATTCTATTTTACGAACTGGATTTACCTAATGTGATCGCGCTCAGGAAACACTTTTATGAAGAGAGTGACCGGCACCAGAGTATTGCTTCTTCGTTTCTGGAAACAGACCAGTGGTTTGACAAGATAAACGTCCGGGATGGGCTGTTGTTTCTGGCAGGCGGTGTATTCTGTTATTTTGAGGAGTCGCAAATGAAAGAATTCTTTGTTGCCGTGGCAGATTCTTTCAAAGCCTGTGAGTTGTATTTTGATTCCCTCTCTCCCATGGGAATAAAATTTGCGAAAAAAGCTGTATTAAAAAAAGGCGGCATGGGCATGTCTCTGGAGGGGGGCTGGGGACTAAGATGCGCGAAGAGCCTGGAAGAATGGGATGAGCGAATCAAGGTGATAGATGCGTTTCCTATGTCTCGGAATATGAAAAAAGGAATCCCTATAGGTTTGAAAATCATATCAACAATCACAGATATGCTTGGTATTTGCTCCATGGTGCATATCAGAATTAAGTCTTTTAATAATAACTGAGTTTTTTACAACGAGGACAAAAATCAAAGCTGCTTGATTATTAGTATTTAAAATATATGTAAATATTGGCTATTATTTAGTTACAAAAGTACGAAAAAAATAAATCATAATCAAATTGTTAGCAACCGCATGAATTTATGCGTGTAAAGTCCGCGAATTGCTTCCCTCTGCGTCTTTCGCTAGCCGATTATGCTCAGTTTTGTACAAAAAAGATAAAGGAAAAGGTCATGATTAGAAAAAATTTTTTAAAATTTTTAAGCTTTCTTTGTTTTTTGTCTTATTCAGTTCAGTTGTAACTTCTGCGAAATTGTTAACGACAATCAACCCTTGCAATTTACTCACGCATGAAGAAATCGATGAGATTATGGGCGAAAAAATGAACGAAGGAAAGTTAGAGGAACAAAAAGTAACAGGAACAAAAAGTAACAGGAACGAGAAGATGTCTTTACGAGGCAAGCAACGTCAATTCGTTTTCTATGCTACAAATAAGCATTGTTCAAGGGGAAAAAGCCAAAGAGTGTTTTTCAGCAATAAAAGAAGGGTTTCCAGATCATGAGGTGGTTAAGGGCATAGGAGACTATGCATTTTTTGCACCCCCTGGCTTACATGTTTTAGCAGAGAATTATTACATAACAATTGCTGCAGGCAACCTCAATAAGAATAAAGATAAAACCCTTACTGCTGGGAAAAAGCTAGTGAGCCGCCTTAAAAAAGGCGAGCAATAGGCCTGAAGGCCGTCGCACCTTTCAAGATGATGAAATTGTGACAGACGTGATGCAAAGTGTCCATGATAATACTCCAAGTTCAATGAATTCATATTCTGCACTGGGCAAAACCGTTATTGCCCCACACCGAAGAAATGAAGTGTCTGTAATTGAAGGCCTCAAACAAAACAGCGTTCGAGTCGAAGTCGGGTGTAAAGTCAAAAAAGGCCATGTTCTGGGGATTTGTGGAAATGCTGACAATGTATTGGAGCCGCACATCCGCTATTATTTCCAGAGTACGCAGATTGCGCCTATATTCAACACGGGACAAGGATTGGTTTTTTCTTCAGTACGGGACAAGGATTGGTTTTTTCTTCAGTAGCATCGAGGTTAGAAAAGACGACAGGTAGTTCCGTTTAGAAAAAACATCTTCTCCTCTGTAAAAAATTATATCGTTGAAGATAAGTAGATATGCCCAACAAGTCGTTTTATCGGACTCGTTGTTCTTGTTGCTTAACTCTGCGGTAGACGAAAGCAAAACAATGAAAGTGCTACGGATCTCCATTTTTAATAAGTATATGGGAGTTTGGAAGCCTCATTGGACAGCTACATTACATCCTATTAGTGATTCTATGCTTTGCTTTATATTTAAGATAGACGCCTCATAGATTGAGTTTTCTGTTTATGATTGTGGCTCAAATGAGAATGCAGTAAAAGAGTGGAAGGGAAAAGTGTTTACGCATATGCCCCTCGAAGCTCAATCTGACTATAAATACAAAGTCATTATAATATAAAAAAGAAAATTACTTTGAAATATGGGGGTCAGAGTATAAAGGCAGATCCTATGTCAATGGACAGTTCTTTGCATTTATACATGTTAGTAATCCTTTTTTCTCAAATATCCTTCCACGGTTTTATAGCCTTTACGAGAGTAGATTTAACGAATAAAAATATATCTGACCAGGCATTCTAAGCGGCCTCGGTCGGTGGATTTTTCGTTAGAAGTGTAATTGGAAAGGAGGAGTATGTATGAATAAAAAAGACTTCGTTTTTCGGCCGATTGGCATAATTCGTTCCTCACACAAAAAACTCTCTGAAATCCCAATACAACCGGTGTTTTCTCAGGGCATCAAGGGCACCGTCATAGTCAATCCTGAATTTGCCGAAGGATTGATGGATTTGAATGGATTTTCCCATATCTATTTATTTTATTATTTTCATAAATTAGAGCAAACCTCTCTGCATGTAAAGCCATATCTATCAGAACAAACGCACGGAATTTTTGCAACACGAGCCCCGCATCGTCCTAATAAAATTGGCATGAGTCTCGTTAAACTAAATTCTATTGAATGCAACGTTCTTTACATAGAAGAGGTCGATATCTTGGACGAAACTCCTTTACTTGATATAAAACCATACATACGACGCTTTGATGCGAGGGAAAATGTGATATCTGGTTGGCAAGACGAGGTTTCTGATGATGTTGCTTTTTATAAAGGCCTCAGAGGATTTAAAAAGCAATAGTATTTTTAATAAAATTGCTGCGCTGGGCGGAGGTTGTACCTTGCTTCATCTCTGCCAGTGAGATTATTCGTTCGGTAGTGTTAGAGAAGGTCTTTGTGGTGAATTTTTTAAGGTTTGGCTTTGTTGGGATATCCAATGATCGCAGGAAAAGAAGATACAAAAAAATTATACTTTTAGATGCTTTCAAACTTGAAAACCATGTAGTATCGGTTTGAGAGATCTGACCAATAATATCACTCGATACTCATACCTAATGGATGAAGTCGGGTGCATTATTTCTTGTGTAAAAATACCGTCCAGCACTCACTGAAAAGAGCAAAAATAACAGCTCAACGGTTCTTTTGTGGTTCTTTTTTTGACAGCTTCCACTGTTGCTTTGGGCTTGGGTATTAGAGGTCCTCTGTATAACAAGAACCAGGATACACGATTTGATCATGTTATGTTCAAGAAAGATATTTACATAAGTTCTGTAATAAACAGATATTCTTGATGTTGAAGCGGACTGATAGAGCAAGAGTACTCTTTGTCCTGATAACTTAGTATTCGTTCTAATATGCTCATAAAAGCAGAACATTGAAAGGAGTCGATTATGAAAAATTTGCCAGATATGATAATTGTTCCTGATAAGCTCTTTGATTTCCAATATGGTGTTGTCAAAGGGCAGATGCTCATGACCGCAGTGGATCTGAAGATATTCAATTATACTGTCGAACCAACAACTTCCAATGATGTGGCCAGATCGATCGGCACACATCCGGGGAATACAGAACTGTTTCTTAATGCACTTGCATCAATTGGACTGCTTGTGAAGAAAGATGGGGCCTTCCGTAACACGGAACTGAGTGATGCATTTCTTGTGGAGGGTAAGGAAACCTCTCTTGGAGGCTTCCTTAGATTCAACGAGATGTTTCTGTTCAAGAATACTGACGATATGAAGACCGCCGTCCTCAACGGTCCTGCTTCTCATGAGAATGGGGAAATGGATGTAAAGGCCCAGTACAACACGACCATGCTCATGAGCAATTTTGCTCGAAGCGGACCGTCTCAGGCCGTAGCTAAAACCATAGCCGAATTGCCCGAATTTAAAGATTTTACGAAGATGCTCGATCTGGGGGGAGGGCACGGACTTGATGCCATTGCTACAGTAAAGATGCATCGATCAATGAATGGCGTTGTTTTTGACAAAGCGGCAGCTGTGCAGGCCGCGAAAGATAATATCTGTGAATACGGCATGGAAGGGCGGATGAGTGTTCTTGCAGGAGATTACCTTATAGATTCTATCGGTTCAGGCTATGATCTAATCCTTGCAAAGGGAACGCTCAATTTTGCAGGTCCTAATCTTGAGAGCGTGGTTCATAAGATTTTTGACGCCCTGAACGAAGGTGGAGTTTTCGTCTCAATTCACGATGGCTTGACTGCAGAACGAACGAATCCCGAGGCAATGGTCGTGGGTTGGCTCCCTTTTGCTCTGAGTGCCCGAGATGTCTCCCTTGCAAAAGAACGGATTCCCAATGCGATGACTACGGTTGGTTTTTCGGGATTGGAAACTCGCCCATACCATTTTCCTCTTGGTGGAGAGTTGGATATGGTCGTGGGGAGAAAGTCGTAGATGAAAAACTGACACACAATCAAGTTGTTTCACCGGAATTGTTCCACTCGGCGGTGAATTTATATTTATGTTTTGGGGAGAAGCTATATGATTAGAGAAATAACAAAATCAGATTTTGAATCATTTTGGCCAATGTTTTCGCAGATTATTCAGGCTCAAGAAACCTACACGTTTGACTCTGACATGACGCTTGAGCAATCGTTCAGCCTATGGTGCGAAATACCGCTCGAAACCTATGTTTTTGTCGAGAATGATGTGGTTCTTGGTAGTTATTACATTAAGCCAAATTCAATGGGTCCAAGTCGTCATATTTGCAATTGTGGCTATATGGTATCAAGTGAGGCTAGAGGCAAGGGTATCGCTCATCGTATGTGTGAGCATTCTCAACAGAAAGCAATCGAGCTGGGGTTTGAGGCAATGCAGTTTAATAGCGTTGTGTCTACGAATGAGGTCGCAGTTCGGCTTTGGAAAAAGCTCGGCTTTAGTATCATAGGCACTATTTCCAAGGCGTATAAACACCCTCAATTAGGGTATATGGATAGCTACGTCATGTATAAATGGCTACGAACATAACAAGTCGTTTTCATTGAACTCATCACAGTCATAGGCGATCTCTAGGTTATTAGGTGATATGATCGAGTCATATCAATCGCCTTAATTTATAAGTTAAAATTGATCAAGTTTTCCAATAAGCATATAGCCATATGCCCCATCTAAATTGGCTGCACTGCATTTCGACCGTCACTAATCTTGGCTTTCCGCTATAAAACAAATATACAGTCGGACAGGGAAAACAGTCTTGCTGCACTCTGCGGCTTGTCCTGGCCAATTATGCTCAATGTGAGTCGGAAGGGGAGCAATGAAAAATCCAGACAGAGAAAGAATTTCATGTCTTGAAAACCTTCCCAATGTTGGAAAGGCAATTGCAGACAGGCTTCGATTGATTGGCGTTGATCATCCCAAAAAATTGATAGGGAAATGCCCTTTGGAGCTATACGATCAACTTTGCACTGTAACAGAGAAAAGGTATGATCCCTGTGTCATTGATGTATTTATGTCTATTGTTCATTTTATGGAAAGTGGTGAGGCGTTACCATGGTGGTTGTTCACCGCTGCGAGAAAGAAAATTTTAAAAAGAGAAAGGGGGCCTATATGATTGTATAATAATATGCGTTCCCTTAGTCGAAAGACATTTGGTTTTTATAGAAGTCTTTTGTTGTAAGAATTTTTAATAAAAATTAAGATATATTTAGATTTTAATATATAAAAGATTATATTTGCTTTTGCTTCCTGAAAGATGAATAACATGATAAAGGGCGTTAGTTTGATGTTTTATAATATAAAAATAAAATGCCCCTGTTGTCATCAAAGGGCTTTAAGTTTAAAAAAGTTGTTCTGGGCTGGTATAAAATCGCCAACCCAATGCCCAATATGTAAGACGAGGGTTTTTGTTAAAAAAAAATGGTCGAGAGTGTATTGGATGCTACAGACTAGTGGCTTAATAATATTTTCCTTGTTTGCTGGGTTTTATTTTTATGGTGTATGGGGAGGTTTTTTAGCTTTTTGTCTGTCCATAGGTGTTGGGTATTGTATCCGCTATATTGAGTGCAAATATCTAAACCCTGCACGGATAACTCCAGAAGAGGAAAAAAGAAGTGAATCGAAAAAAATCTTGGGAACCATTGTTTCTCTGTTATGCTGTTTAGCAGCGTTCATAGCTTTAGCGCTCAAAATAAAATAACAAACAGTTTCACCGTGATCGCTTTATTCGAAGGAGGATCCATCGTTTACTGTAAAATGTATAACTGAAAAATGAATATTAGGAAGGTAAGAACCTGCGTGGAGGTAACGTCATGAAACTCTCAGTCCGTATTTTGCTCTCTCTGCTCGTAGTCTTTCCTGGTTCTCCGGGCTTTCTGTCCGAACCAATGCGCAATCCGGTTTCTACATCAGCGCCGAGGAATTGAATCCGAAGCAGGCGGGGTGTGAATGACGGGTTTCTCTTCACCGTCTGATGCTTGAGAAGTTGATTGTGCAACCGGAATCTGATTTTTTTTAGTTTCCCTAACTAAAGATATGATGGACGGTGTGCCACATATTCGGAAACTAATGCCTACAACGCAAGTGTATAGAGGCTCGGCGCATCGGTTCCGTTGGAGTACGCGATCTAATGGCAGCATAGACGCCGTGACTTTCATGCCCATGGCTCGAACTATCGCCGACCTTCATGGTCTGAGCTCTGAAAAGATGTTCAATTTGGCTCCAATCTGGTTTTTGTTTTTTCTTTGTATCTGGGGCAGTTGTTCACAGGAAAGCCATAGGGATTTATCCTTTGAGGGAGAATCCCAAAATTTGCCTGAAGAAAAGTCTGGTTCTGGTCTGACACTCTTGCTGTTCTCGGAGAAGTGGGGAGGGTAGCGAGGTGCCCGCTGAGAAATCGAGAGTGGCGTATTGTTTGGCTTGTTGCAACGTGGAGAAGTTTTTATATAGCTATTGCATACGATAAGGTCATAATGCGACGTGTTGTTTTATGGAGCTTCTCCAAATATTTTATCTGTAAACTTAACATACCACGCTGCAGATTGAACCTGTATGATATATGCCATTGCTATTATTATGGATATTTCGGATCCCCTTTCTGCGAAAGCTGTCATTGCTATGGCCAAGGCAATTGACAAGTTTCTCATGACAGTACCATAAACTATAGCAATCCCGTCATTTCTATTAAAAAATATTTTTCCTATAAAAGTGCTAATTGAAAAGTTAATTAAGTACAGTAAAGATATTGGTATTAAATAATCTATAAGGACAGTTGGATTCGTCGCAATGTTTTTTGCTTTTAAGCACATCGCGACATAAACAATTCCGAGTACCCCAAGGGTTGAAAGGGCAGGGAATTTTTGTTTTATGTTTTTTTGATAGCGTTCCTTGCCGAATCTTTTTATAATTATTTTTTTTGTTAAATACCCAAAGACCATCGGCAAAAGGACGACTATTGCAATCGATGTAAATATTTTTTGCATTGGTATCTCTATAACTTCTCCCATTAGAAATTTCGCATAGAACGGTGTCGCAATCGATCCTAAAATCAATCCCACGACTGTCATTTTAATGGCTACATTTATATTTCCCTTTGCAAACCCCGTCCATGATATGGTCATTCCACTGGTTGGAAGCAACGCAGCAAAAAGAAGTCCTAAAATAATCATGGGTGAATCTGGGAAAAAATAAATTCCCAAATAATAGGCGATAAAAGGAATAATTCCAAAATTAATAAGTTGGGCTGTGATCTGACATTTCATACCTTCAAGAGAAAACAGTTTTTCCAATTGTAGGTTGACCATCATTGGATAAACCATCAAGAAGGTTAGAGGCATGACAGAGACTTTCACAAAAGACATGTCAAAGTAGTACCCTGACAAAATACCCAATATCATCATTGCAGGGATCGTCCAGATCAAATTTTTTTGTAAAAATAATAGTATTTTCCACATAGGCATCTCCTGATATTTTTATTAGGTTGGCTAGAAGTGACTTTGTTGTACGAGTTCGCTGATCGGGTTCAAGCAGCTCCTATCCTGACATGTCATACCGTAACTCTAAACATTATACCTTTAAAATAGTGATACAAGTACATCAGGGGGCCTATACCTCACCTCATATTTTGAAATCTGAACGCATCCGCATTAAAAAACATATCCTGGGAACAGCGACAAACCATACCAAATAAGAGTTAAAAATAGGCGTGCCTCGCCACCGATTTCCCTGCACAGGACGGCTTGTACCGCCGTTCAAGTGATCGCTCCTGAGTTCATCATCAGGTACGGGAATCGAGTGATGATATTAGGTAAGGTTCATCAATCCTATGGCGCTTCAGGCTCGTACCTTCCATATGGCTCGAACTCTCAGGTTGTCTATCTTCGTTGCCTGAAATCCGAAAACGTATCCCACTCGACTTCGGAGTTTGGAGTGATTGCGATTTTCCTGCTTGTCATACCAGGTGATGGGGTGCGCTGTATCCCTTGCGTTGGAGTTCTACTCCGTAGTCCCGTTCCTCTAGTCAGGAATTTTTCTCATGGCTTCAATTCTTCTGGAATAGCCATATGCTCTTGACGTCAGGGGCTTGTGCCTCGAGGAAGATGCCGAGAAAGAGCCTGAAGGACAGCCTGTGTCTCTGATCTGAAACTTCATGCGGCGTCACCCGACAGCTCCTACAGCGCCTGGAGGACTAAAACCTTGAACATAAGATAAAGAAGGGAGCTTACCCCTATGAATCCCTGAATCGTGCATCTTTTCAAGGGAGTCGAAAGGTGATTTCTTCTGCAAAGATACCTCGTGGTCTCAGTGGGTTCCATCTCTTCTGAAATGTTTAGTTATGATCGGTGTTGTACATCCCTATCCTGGGGCGTTGGCTTTTCTTCTTAAAAAAGGTGTTTTAGAGATGCCCGTAAGTCAAACAACGGGAGGCAAAGTTGCTTATGGAAATAAAAATAACAAACTGGAAAAGAGGGATCGCTGTTGTCAGCCTCGTGGTTGTAGCATTCTGTGTGCATTATTTTACTCACTACTACAATCCAGAACTTGATGAAACGATCACGGCATTACAATCGAACAACCCAGCTACCATCGCCCAGGCTCTTTTAAAAACCTCCGAGTTTGGTATGGCCAAAGGACATAAGCTGATCCCCCATATTCTTCCATTGCTCAGCGATAAAAGACTCGTAAAGAAAGACGCTTCACAAAAAATGATCCATAAGGTCCAATCTTTGCCGGAAGCGGCCCCTGGAATGGATAAATATCTGCGTGGCATCCATACCATCGGATTCTCTGCAGCTATGACGATCCAGTCGTTGGTAATCGTTGATGTGCTTCATGTTTGGTGGATCGGTGGAAAGGCGAAGAAACGTATTATATCCTATGTAACGGAGGAGATCGATCCGTATGATGAATATACCATATCCAACGCGCTGCTTGCCGTCGGGCACATTCGTGCCAAGCGATTACTTCCTTTTTGGTTTCAATGCTTGGCTATCAAATCGGAATCCATACGTGTTCACGCCCTGGCTGGTTTATGGTATTACATCTATGATCGGACCCATGGTTTGTTTACATGGAAGCCGGATGAGGAGATATCCCCAGCTATGGTCAGAAACCTCGAACGTTGTCTCGACGATCCCTCTCCATATATTCGGCAAGAAGCCAAGAATGTGATGCGTCAGCTAAAAAAACGGGTTTTTCCTTTTGGGGCGAATAGTATAGTTGATCGGGGGGAAAACCGCCTCCTCGCAACATATTTTCAGAAGATATCAGAAAGAAGAGAGAAACATGGTTGTACCAGTAAACAAAACAGAACTGATAGAAGTCATTCAAAAAAATTAAAAAACTGAGAGAAGATCTTGATACTATCCCACCAGAACTGACGGAGAAAAAAGATAACCCTGCTTGGCTGTCGTTTTTTCTCAATGCCGTGGCTGCTTGATGTTGTCTTTGACATGGAACATAACACAGCAACCCTGATTTCATTATCCTGTGATCAAAGAACGAAAAAGGGTTCCAGCAACTCTGCCGGAACCCTTGATATTAGTGGTGGGTGGTACAGGACTCGAACCTGTGACCTCTTCCGCGTCAAGGAAGCGTTCTACCTCTGAACTAACCACCCTTCGATGAGCAACGAAATTGTACAAGCGGTTCTGATTCTTGTCAAGAAGACAGGTACTCTGAGTCAAGTTCCTTAGAATTTGACCGAAGGGCTTCCAAATCTTATAATGATTGCCGTTTTTAATCATTCGGTTGTTTTGCCTTCCTGACTCAGGAGATGACTCCAAAGGCGAGAAATATGCGTTTCCCCATATAATGACCATGCCTGGTGCTTTGTTTAATACTAAAATGGCGGAGGGTGTGAGATTCGAACTCACGGAAGCTTGCGCCTCAACGGTTTTCAAGACCGCCACCTTCGACCACTCGGTCAACCCTCCACCTTGTGTGGAACAGTGAGTATTATAGCAAGAAAAACGAGAAGGCCAAGGGGGTATGGAGCTATAATTGACACAAAAGGAGGACGCGATGTGAGCAGGCAAGAAGATCGGAGTATGACGAATCACGTGACGGTCTTTCGGGTTCGATACGCTGAGACGGATCAGATGGGTATTGCCCATCATGGTACCTACCTGACCTGGTTTGAAATGGGACGATCAGGTCTCTGTAGAGACTGGGGCAAACCGTATGCGCGTTGGGAGGCAGAGGGGATTTTTCTGCCTGTGGTAGAGGCCTCATGCCGCTATAAATCACCGGCCCGGTATGACGAGGAACTGGCGCTTCATACCCAGGTGGAGCAGGTCAAGCCTCACTCGGTAACGTTCCGGTACCGTTTGTTTTGTGGGGGCCGTCTTCTCGCTGAGGGCCGAACCCGTCATGCCTTTACCGATCCCGAGGGGCGGTTGATTCGTCAAGGACATCCTTTGATTCAATGGCTTCGAGAACGCTCAGCAGAGGGACTATAGGAGCTCCATAGAAGGAGGGGGGGAGGGCATGTTCAGATATATGTGCTCAAGATATGACGATTTATACGTGCCGTTTCCCCACGGGATTCTACGATTGGCGTATCATGTGGCGGCGAGCTGATATCCAAAGAGGCAGGGGGTTCACGTTGATGGAGCTCCTCTGTATTGTACTTGTCATTTCGAGCATGATGGGGGTAGTGGGTGTCGTTTTATCCTCCGACAGCTGGCAGCGATCCGAGGCGGAATATGAAGCAAGACGACTCACTCGGTGGTTGACGAATCGCTATTGGCAGTCCATCATGTACACTAGACCCTTTTTCCTGACTGTCGGACGTACGAACAACAAACTCATCTTGCTGACGTGGCTCGATCCCGTTGAAAAGGAGAAATTTCAAGTTCAAGAGTGTTACGCTTGTCGTCTTGGTTCTGGGATGCTGGCCATGTATCAGCCCTTGTACCGAACCCTCACTCCCGGGATGACTATCGAGATCCGCTCTGATATGGTCGCTGCTCCTTGGGGTAAGATTGTTCTGCCAGTCAAGGGGTATCCGTATCTAGAGTGGTATGCTCATTGAGCTGTGGGAGAAGGGTACTTTTTTATGGAGGTCTTTGTACGTTATGGTAGCAAAACCGTGGTGGCGAGAGACTATAGAGACGGTCCTCTGGGCTGTCGTTTTGGCATTGATCATTCGGACCTTTGTGATTCAGGCCTTCTGGATTCCCAGCGGTTCCATGATACCGACGCTTCTTCCCGGTGATCGGGTGTTGGTGTGTAAGTTCTGGTACGCTATTCAACCTCCCAAGCGGGGACAGATATTTGTTTTTAAGTATCCTGTGGATCCCAAGAGGGACTTCGTGAAACGGATTATCGGTCTTCCTGGTGATACTCTGGAGATTCGTCAGGGTACTGTCTATCTCAATGGCGAACCTCAAAAGGAGCCGTATGTGGCCTTTCCCGATGCCTACACGATGGAGCCGGTGACCGTGCCGGACGACTCGTTCTTCGCCATGGGGGATAACCGCCCGAACTCACAGGACAGCCGATTCTGGGGTTTTGTGCCGAGGAAAAATATCCGAGGGCCGGCTTTTTTTCGATATTGGCCCATCAAGCGGATAGGCCTTCTTGAGTGATGACGGGGCGGACTGTCTGGTTCCCCGGCCATATGGCTAAGGGAACCCGAGCCTTGGAGGATGTGGCCCGAAAGCTGGACTTGATTCTGGAGGTTCGTGATGCTCGGGCTCCCGAGGTTACGGCGTCTCCTTTGAGCACCGTCCTTTCCCAAATCTGTCCTGTGTGGAAAGTCCTTACAAAGAGAGACCTGGCTGATCGGAAAGTGACCTCGTCGTGGGTGAGCACGTATCGACAGGGCAAGAGTCGTGCCTGGGCTGTGAATCTGCTGCGGGGGGCTGTCGACGATCTCAGGAAGGAACTCGCTAAGGAGCGACCGGCTCACAGGGAGCTTCGTCTGGCGGTGGTAGGGATTCCTAACGTGGGCAAGTCGGCCTTGCTCAACTGTCTGGTTGGGAAAAAATCGGCCCCAGTCGGGGGAGTCCCGGGAGTGACAAAAGGCGTCTCCTGGTACAAGGGCAAGGGCTTTTTGGTGGTGGACTCTCCGGGGATTTTGGATCCTAGATCAGGGGAACATATTCAAAAAACTCTGGCCTGGCTTGGCTGCTCTAAAGTCGAGGTCATCGGTGGCTATGAGGAGGTGGCAGCTCGACTGATCGCCTTTCTCGTCGAGAAGGAGTTTTGGGGTCTCGTGGAGACGGTCTGGGGTATGAAACCGTTGTATGATCCATACGAGACGCTGGAGGCGCTTGGGCGTCGTCTCGGCTGCCTTCTGCCCGGAGATCGGGTGGATCGTACTCTGGCAGGTCGCCGATTCCTTGACAGCTTTTCCTCGGGGAAGCTGGGCACCCTGTCTTTGGAGCGCCCCGGGGATGTTATTCAATGACGGTACCGGTATTTGCCGGGGTCGATGAGGCCGGGCGTGGTCCTATGGCCGGTCCCGTTGTCGCAGCAGCAGCAATCCTTACTGCTGAACAGGCAAGTGCCTTGAGCTCCCTGGGACTTCGAGACTCGAAAAAAATGACGTCTCGCAGTCGAGAGGCGGTTTTCAGTACAATAAAGGATATCGGCGTTATATGGACAGCGCAGGTTGCCTCGGTGGAGCGCATTGATAGGATGAACATCCTTTATGCGACCTTATGGGCCATGAAAAAAGCCGTAGAAAGGCTCCCTCGGCGGTTTTTCGATGGGGTTTTGGTGGATGGAGATAAAGAAATTCCCGGTTTGAACCTTCCTCAGCAGGTCTGTCCTGGCGGTGACGACAAATACCCCCAGATATCGGCGGCTTCTGTGATCGCTAAGGTCCTTCGGGATGGGCTTATGGTGGCATTGGACAAAAAATACCCAAAATATGGCCTGGCTCAGCATAAGGGCTATGGCACCAAGGCCCACCGGCGTGCGTTGGAGCTCTATGGAGTGACAGCCATCCATCGTCGAAGTTTTCATTGGAGAACGCCCTCATGATCGACGGTATTGGGAACCCCAATAACATAGGCATAGGAACGGGACGAAGTCCCTTAGCGCCTCTTCCGCAACAGGGACGGCCTAACCTTGCCGATCGCCCCATACCGGATGGTGCTGTGGTTCAAGGCCGGGTTCTCTCGGCTCAGGATGGCGTGTATATTGTTCAGATAGCAGGCCAGAACATGACGGCTCGATCCACGGTCCCCCTGTTTCAGGGACAGTATTTTCAGGCTGTGTGGGACACGAGAGGGGATGTCCCGCTGCTGCGGCTTCGAGTTGAGGATTCGGCTCTTTTGGGGCGGCTTCCCCAGAGTGATCGGGATGTGGCGGCTCTCCTGCTTGCCAAAGGGCTGCCCTTGACTGACTCCCTTATCCTCGGTCTTCGACGGGAACTCCGTCGCTTTGGCGGAGACCTGAGGGCTATGGACTCCATGATAGAGCTTCTGGCCAGAGGCGAGCGGATCTCTTCTGATCGGGTGGGGCTTCTTTCATGGTACCTGGCCATGACTCCGGGTGAGGTGGCCGAGCAATGGCGAAGAGTTCGTCGGGAGCTCAGGGAGAGAGGGCGTCGGGGGCAGGAGCCCCTGACATCTCTTCGGGAGATGAAGGAGGGAGACGACGAGATGGCTCGTTTTCTTCGGGCTCATGTTCTTGCCTCAAAACCTCCAAGAGAGCCCTTCGCTCATGCTGCTCTGGCCGGTGCGTGGTGGCCGCTGCCCAACGAGGATTCTCTGCCCGCTCGGGTTCGCTTTCATTCATCTCCCTCTACCCATGGAGACCACCGGTTTTCACAGGTGTTTTTCAACATGGAGGGCGTCGCTTTGAGGTCTGTTGATGGGCAGATTGAAACCGACGGGCGAGCTCTAACTGTAGCGATCAGGGCGGAGGACATTCAGGGACAGAAATTTCTTCTGGATCAGCTATCCGAGCTTCAGGGAGAGTTGGAGAGTCTGGGGCTCTCTCTTCAATATCTTGGGGTTGATCTCCGCCAACGGGTCAAAACTCGTCGGTACCTTCGACTGGACGTGGAAGCATGAGCAAAAGCAGGGAAAAGTGCCCCCAAGCCGCTGCTCTTCGGTATGATCAGGAGCAGGAGAGGGCTCCTCGTATTTTGGCTTCCGGGCAGGGGCCCGTGGCTGAACGCATCATGGATATAGCTAAAGAGGCCGATATCCCCATTGTGGAAGATGCCGCATTAGTCACGGCCCTCTTGGCGTTGGATATAGGGGAGGAAATTCCTTTGGAACTGTACGAAGCAGTGGCTCGGGTTCTGGCTTTCATCTACAGGGTGGATGTAGCCAACAGACCTGATCAGCCCTGAGCTTTCGCCGTATGGTGTCCCATCTGGAAAAAGGTCGTCGAGGCGAAGACCTGGCCTATCGATACATCCTGGGGCTGGGATGGCCTGTGTTGGGGCGGAATGTCCGATTTCGTTCAGGAGAGTTGGATTTGGTGGCTCGAGACGACGATATAATGGTGGTGGTCGAAGTCCGATATCGGTCGGTGGCGGTGCTTATGCCGACTGAGGCAACGATAGGGCCGAGAAAAATGCGGCGATTGGTCAGGGCTGGAGCTACGTACATGAATCAAGTCGGCTGGGACGGATTCTGGCGTATTGATTTGGTTGCATTGACCGAACGACGGGGGCGGATTCAATTGGATCACTACAGGGATATTACGGGAGGAGATGTGGTTTTGTGAACCCAGTGAGAGGAGTCACCCTTCGAGGGGTGGATGCCCTTGAAGTGGACGTAGAGGCAGAGATCGCTGGTGGGTTGTTCTCCATCTCTATCGTCGGCCTTCCAGATGCGTCGGTTCGAGAGTCGCGGGAGAGGGTCAGAGTGGCTCTTAAATCGGCGGGAGTTCCTCTCAAGGGGCGAATCTCCGTTAATCTGGCCCCGGCGGATCTCCCCAAAGAAGGTACTCTGCTGGATCTCCCAATCGCGGTTGTTTTGGCCCTTCGTTCTCAGGGTATCTCCATGAATACTCCTGCTCTGTTCATGGGAGAGTTGGCCTTGGATGGCCGAATTCGTCCTGTTCGGGGAGCCGTCCCGGCAGCCATACTTGCCAGAACCATCGGGATACCTCTGTATGTTCCCGAAGGCAACGCTGCCCAGGTTGGCCTTGTTCCCGAGGTTCGGGCCTATAAGGTGACTCAATTGAAGGAGCTTTTAAGCCATCTCAGGGACGGGGCCCATCTGCCTGAAGTGAGGCCTACGGACCTCCGCAATGTCTCAGCTCCTGTGGATCCTGATTTTTGTCACGTTCGAGGTCAATCGGCAGCTAAGAGAGCCTTGGAGATCGCTTCAGCCGGACATCATAACATCCTCATGATTGGGGCACCCGGAAGTGGCAAGACCATGTTGGCGCGAGCTTTCAGGGGAATACTGCCGCCTTTGTCCGACGACGAGATCCTGGAGACTTTGCTCGTTCGAAGTACCTTGGGCCTGGACGAACATCCTGATCGCCAGCCACCCTTTCGGGTGATCCATCACACGGCCTCCACCGTAGCCGTGTGCGGTGGAGGTTCAGCTCTTCGCCCCGGGGAGATATCTCTGGCCCATCGAGGGGTTCTCTTCCTTGATGAATTCACCGAATTTCGACGAGACTTGGTCGAGGCCCTTCGTCAACCCTTGGAGGACGGAGTCATCACCGTCAGTCGGGCTGCTGGAACGGCGGTGTATCCTTCTCGTGTGCTCTTGGTTTTAGCCGCAAATCCCTGTGCGTGTGGATGGTTTGGTGATCGCCTCAAAACCTGTAGCTGCTCGGCGGTGGAGCTTGAACGCTATCGTCGTCGCCTCTCTGGCCCCGTTATGGATCGAGTTGATCTCCACGTCTCGGTACCTCGCCTGGCTCCTGATGAGCTTGTCGGCTTTTCCCACGAGCCCGGAGAGTCCAGCCTCGTCGTTCGGGAGCGAGTATGTCGCGCTAGGGAGATCCAGAGGCAACGTTGGGAACCTTATGGATTTTGTTCCAACGCAGAGGTCCCTGAGACTATTCTTCGGGAACAGCTGAACCTGTCACAACAGGGACAACAGGTTCTAACCAAGATGGCTGAGCGACTCCGAATCTCGGGCAGAGGATTGGCTCGAGTTCTTCGGGTTGCTCGAACCATTGCCGATCTTCAAAAAGAGGGTGCCGTCCCAGCAGAGGCGGTGTACGAGGCTTTGGCGTATCGGGAGGCGATGACGTCATGACTGAAAACGAAAGAGCTTTGCTGGTTTTAAACCGAGTGATCAGCTCACCGGGACGATGGCTTCGGGCTTTGAAGGAACGTACTCTCACTGCTGCCGATCTTTGGCGAGATAGAAGCAGTGCCCAGGCTTTGGGATTGAAGGACGAGACCTGGGAACGTGCTGCTTCTCTATTGGGCTCTCCTTGGCCTGAGGACGAGATACTCCGAGCTCAAGAGGCCCAAGCGAGGATCGTTTTTCAGGGAGATGAGAGTTATCCTGGGGCTCTCTTGGACTTGGAAGATCCGCCGGTGGTCCTCTACGTTCGAGGAAGCTGGCCTCTATCCTCCTTGGCTGTCGCTCTGGTAGGCACTCGTCGCTGTTCCCCCTATGGAGTTCAGGTTGCCGGGGCTTTAGGCAGAAAATTAGCCGAGGCTGGTGTCGTGGTGATCAGCGGTGGGGCCGTGGGGATCGACGGAGCTGCTCATTCTGGAGCTATCGAAGGATCAGGGGTTACCGCAGCCATTCTGGGGACTGGTGTGGACCAGGTCTATCCTCGAAGTCACGAAGATCTGTTCTGGTCCATACTGGATTCTGGTGGTGCGCTCATCAGTCGATTCCCCATGGGTGTTGCCGGGACCCCATGGCATTTTCCCAAAAGAAACGGTATGATCGCTGCCTTGGCTCGGCACGTTGTGGTTGTGGAATCTCCTCTTCGGGGGGGGGCTATTATCACTGCTCGAGCGGCCGCCGAGATGGGGAGGGATGTCTGGGCTGTCCCGGGACAAGTAGGGCAAACCGTCTCCGTAGGGTCCAACAAACTGCTCTTTGATGGGGCTCAGCCTCTCTGGGATCTGGATCAGTTTGTCTCTATTTTTGCCGAGACGTCGAGATCTGAACAACTGGATTTGAGGGTGGACAAACAGATCTCCGAATCGCCTCTTCTGGAAGAACTCAGGCGATCCGGTGCTCTCACGGTGGACCAGCTGGCTCAAAATCTTGGTGTCGCTGTTCATGAGGTGACTGGGATCCTCGCCGAGCTTGAGGGGGATGGCTTGGCCTACCGATCCGGTCCTGGGCGATGGAGCGCCACACCGTAAAGGATTTTGTCGATAATGTAAGGAGGACCCTATGGTTGTTGGGCAGGAGCATGATCTTCACATCTTCGTCGTCTCGGACTTCACCGGAGAGACGGCTCACAGTGTCTCCTTGGCTGCTGCCAGGCAATTTCCTGATAAGAGAATAGCCTTTACCCGTCATCGCTATCTTAAAGATCTGGACTTGGCCCGTCAGGTATGCCAAGAGGCGAGGGACGCTGGGGGCATCATCGTCTGTACCCTGGTTGAGCACAGGATTCGCTCCTTCGTCCAACGGGAAGCTCGATGTCTCGGAGTGGCGGTGGTGGACATTTTCGGCCCTCTTATGGAGGTCTTCTCGGCTCAGTTGGGCATTGAACCCCTGGAGGAGCCCGGCCTTATGCACCAAATGGACGAGACCTACTTCAAGCGTGTGAAGGCCATTGAATACTCCATCACGTGCGATGACGGGAGTAACCCTCATCTGCTCAACGAGGCTGATTTGGTGATCCTGGGCGTCTCCCGAACATGTAAAACCCCTCTGTCCATGTATCTGGCCAACAAGGGATATCGGACGGGCAACATCCCTCTTGTTCCAGAGCTGGAGCCGCCGGAACAACTTTTTCAGGTCCCGTCGAACAGAATTGTCGGGCTCATTATCGCTGCGGAAGCTCTGATGCAGATCCGGCGAGAACGCATCCAGATGTTGGGGCTGGACCCCGACAAAGCGTCGTACGCTCAAAAGGATCGAGTGGAGAATGAGTTGAGATACGCTCGTTCGATTATGTCAAGAGTCGGAGCTACCGTCTTTGATGTGACCGGGCGAGCCATAGAGGAAACAGCCCAGGAGATTTTGGATTTGTTGAGGGCAAGTGAGGCCTGATTGAGCGACGAGTCGAACCGGACTCAGGTGTGATCAGGATGATAGCTAAAAACCCTTGATGAGAGGGGAGGAGGGTACATTATGATCTATCGGTATGTACGATGGTTTGAGGAAATTGGCAAAAACGACGTTCCGTTAGTGGGAGGAAAGGGTGCGAACCTGGGGGAGTTGACAAAAAACGGGGTTGACGTGCCTCCTGGTTTTTGTGTTACGGCCCAGGCCTATAGGGAGTTCATCCAAGGCGCTGAGCTTGGTGACCGTATTCGCTCCGTCATTGAATCCGTGAACGTTGATGACCCCGTGGAACTCTCTATGGCTTGTGAGAAAGTTCGTCGGTATATTGAGGACTCTCCCATGCCAATTGAGGTCGAGGCTGAGATCCGGTCGGCTTATCGAGAGCTATCCGAGATAGTGGGGACGGAAGAACCCCGAGTTGCCGTTCGAAGTTCCGCTACGGCGGAGGACCTCCCGGATGCCTCCTTCGCTGGTCAGCAGGACACATACCTCCACATCGTGGGCGTCAGCTCTGTAACCCGTCATGTTCGACGATGCTGGGCTTCTCTGTGGACGGCTCGTGCTACGGCGTACAGGAACACCCAAGGGTACGATCATTTCGACGTGGCTCTGAGTGCTGTAGTTCAGAGGATGATTTCGAGCCATCGTTCTGGAGTCCTGTTCACTGCTGATCCCGTATCGGGAGACCGAAACCGAATCGTGATCGAGGCCAGTTGGGGGTTGGGCGAGGCCGTTGTCTCTGGGATCGTGACGCCGGATCAATACCTCCTGGATAAAAAGGACCTGACCCCTCTGGATGTCTCCGTGGCCGAGAAGAAAACCATGGTTGTCGAGCGTCGTAATGCACAGGGAACGGTATCCGTCTCGGTTGCAGAGTATCTGGGGCCTGAATTTGTCTCTCGTCAGTGCCTCTCAGGTGATGAAATAAGAGCTCTCGGATCGGTAGGCCGATCCATCGAACTTCATTACGGTTGTCCTATGGACGTCGAATGGGCTTTTGACGAGGGATCGGGGAAGCTTTTCATCCTTCAGGCTCGGCCCATCACTACCTTACCAGAGATGTCCGCCGTGGATGTTCCCGAAGAGAACCCCAAGGTGATTGAAACTCCGTCATCATTGATGCCTCAAGAGGACGCTGGATCGTTAGAGGTCTTGGCTCGTGGCTTGGCTGCCTCGCCGGGAATTGCCTCCGGTCCGGTCATCCTGGTTCGGGGGATGGACGAAATTGGAGATGTCCAGGCGGGGCAGATCATGGTTACGGCCATGACCAATCCCGACATGGTCCCCGCTATGAAAAAGGCTGCTGCTGTCGTTACCGACGAGGGAGGGCGAACCTGTCATGCTGCCATAGTCTCCAGGGAACTGGGTATCCCCTGCATCGTCGGGACAAAGGACGGAACGAGGCATCTGGAGTCTGGATCCCTGGTCACGGTCGATGCGACCCGAGGGGTTGTATACAAGGGAACCGTGAGCCTGACCTCCGACGAAGACAGGCATTCGCCCGTGGCCCCTCCGGCGTCGGGATACAGCCGGGACATGGTCTACGATCTTGCTCCGGTCACGGGAACCAAAATATACATGAACTTGGGCGATCCCTCGGTGGTAACAAAGTACAAAAATCTCCCCTTTGACGGTATCGGGTTGATGCGTACTGAGTTTGTTTTCAATAGCTTAGGTGTTCATCCCATGCACCTCGTTAAAACCGGCGAGGGGAATAGGCTCATTGATCACCTCTCTCAGTCGGTTACGACCGTTGCCCAGGCCGTATATCCCAAGCCCATGGTCGTGCGACTGAGCGACTTTCGGACCAACGAATTTCGTGGCCTTCAGGGCGGTGAGGACGTGGAACCCGAGGAGAACAACCCCATGATCGGGTGGCGGGGAGTTTCCCGGTACATCTCGCCCGAGTATGAAGAGGGATTTCGCCTGGAATGTCGGGCTATCAAGAAAGTTCGGGATGAGTTCGGCCTTATCAACGTATGGGTCATGCTCCCCTTCGTCAGGACGACCTGGGAGCTGGAGCGGGTGAAGGACATTATGGCCTCTGAAGGGCTGATTCGAAACAAATCGTTCAAGCTCTGGATTATGGCAGAGGTCCCGGCGGTGGTCTTCGCCGCCGATGAGTTTGCCACGATGGTGGATGGCTTCAGCATTGGCAGTAACGACCTCACCCAGCTTGTTATGGGGGTTGATCGAGACTCGGGAATCCTGAACACCATGGGATATTTCGACGAGCGAAATATTTCAGTGACCCGGGCTATTGAGACCCTCATCGATGCTGCTCATCGGCATGGCATCACCTGTTCTATCTGTGGACAGGGGCCGTCTCTGTATCCTGACTTTGCTGAGTTCCTGGTCAGGGCCGGTGTGGACAGTATGAGCGTTAATCCCGACACCGTTGCGTACACGAGGAAATTGGTCGCTGGAGTGGAACAGAGGCTTATCCTCGGAGGTCTTCGAACACTCCATAAAAATAACTAAAAACCAACTGAAGCATGAGATCGGGGACACGCCCTTTTAGGACGGGTCCCCGCTTTTTCTGTTATATTTCGGTTGACAAGTCCGATTCTGACGGTACAATTACGGACGTTTCCCATAATTTTGATCGAGGAATTGACGTCTGTGACCAGGAGGGGCTGTGCATGCAGTATACGCATGGCCTGTGAGGACCGAAATAGAGTTCCGGCCTTGATCTGCTAAAAAAGGAGGCCCATGGGATGGCTACTTCTAAAAAAACCGCTAAAAAACGGTCGGGTTTGACCCTGGTTGTCGTTGAGTCGCCTACAAAGGCAAAGACATTAACTAAAATGCTAGGATCGGGGTATACCGTCAAAGCCAGTGTGGGGCACATTATGGACCTGCCCAAGAGCCGTCTGGCCATCGATGTGGACGATGGCTTCCAACCGGAGTACATATTGGTCAAGGGCAAGGCCAAAATAAAAAGGGAACTGCTCTCCATCGCTGCCAAAAGTGACTCGGTGCTCCTGGCCTCAGACCCAGACAGGGAGGGGGAGGCTATCGCCTGGCATTTGGCTGGGATCCTTGGGCTTGATCCTCAATCGCCCTGTCGTATCCGGGTACATCAGATTACCAAGGATGCTGTTCGGGAAGCTGTAAAAGCTCCGACTCCCATCGACATGGCTAAGGTCGACGCCCAACAGGCACGAAGGGTTCTGGACCGTCTCGTGGGATATACTCTGAGCCCTCTTCTCTGGAAAAAAATCCGCTACGGGCTCTCGGCCGGCCGGGTTCAGTCCGTGGCCCTCACGATCATCTGCCAGAGGGAGACCGAGATAGAGCAGTTTGAGCCTCAGGTCTATTGGGAAATCGAGGTCCGGGGCGATGCCGACGACGGCAGAGCCTACCGGCTCAGGGTCGAGAGGAAAGACGGCAAGACCTTACTTGTCAGGGATCGCCCCCTGAAGATCAACTCGGCCGAAATGGCTCAGGACATCGTGGATACGGTGAACATGGAAGGCCTCACCGTGGTATCCTTTACCACCAAGGAAGGGCGACGGAAAGCTCCGAGTCCTTTGAAGACCAGCACTCTTCAGCAGGAAGCCGCACGGCGGCTCGGTTTTTCGCCTCGACGGACCATGAGAGTGGCTCAATCCCTCTTCGAGGGGGTTTCAATCCCTGGTCGAGGCCCCACGGGGCTCATTACCTACATGCGGACCGACAGCCTCCGTCTGGCTCCCGAGGCCGTTCGTGCCATTCGGGACCATATCTCTGATCGATGGGGAGCGACCTACTTGCCGGACAAGCCGAACCTGTACGTGACCAAAGGCCGGGCTCAGGACGCCCATGAGGCCATCCGTCCGACGGACGTCTCCCTGACACCAGATACGCTTCAAGCCGTCTTGACCCCTGAGCAGTATCGGCTCTACGACGTGATCTGGCGCAGGACCGTCGCCAGTCAGATGGTTCACGCGAGAGTGGATAACTCAATTCTGGACTGTGTCTCGGGAGCGTACGGACTGAGACAAAAAGGGACGGTCGTCAGGTTTGAGGGATTCGGCGTACTCTGGCCTCTGGATGCCAGGGACGACATTCTGGCTCCAGCTGTGGAGGGAGAGAAGCTCACGGTGATCGCCGCAGAACAGGAGCGTAAGGAGACGATGCCCCCTGCCCGTTACACCGAGGCCAGCCTTATAAAAAACCTGGAGGATCAGGGAGTGGGACGCCCATCGACCTACGCGTCCATCGTGGAGACGCTCTACGACAGGGCCTATGTGGAGAAAAACGAGGATCGTCATCTTGTTCCCACTGGCTTAGGACGATCTGTTGACGGATTCCTCCTGGATCACTTTGATAGCCGAAGCGTCTCTCCGATCGTCAATCCCGGATTTACGGCCACGATGGAAGAATCTCTCGATAAGGTGGAGGAGAACGAAAAAAACTGGGTAGATGTCGTCGCCCATTTCTGGGGTCCCTTCACTGATGCGATCAGCGAAGCTGAAAAAGCCCCCAGAGTTCCGCCGCCTCCCCCGGAACTTATCGGTGAGGACTGCCCCGAATGCAGCTCCCCTCTGGCGAAAAAAAGGGGGCGTTTTGGCGAGTTTATAGCTTGTACTGGGTATCCCAATTGTAAATACACCAGACCCATCCTGAAAAACATAGGTGTTCAGTGTCCCATCTGTGGCCAGGATAAGGGCGGAGAAGTCGTTCAGCGAAAAAGCAAAAAGGGACGTCGGACCTTCTATGGATGCTCCCGTTACCCTGATTGCGACTATGTCTCGTGGAACAAACCAGCGGCGGAGAAATGCCCTGAGTGCGGTGGGAATATGGAGTTCAAGGGGCGATCCAGAAAACCTGTCTGCACCAAGTGCGGTCATAAGGGAATCGAGTGACCGTTCATCGATCCGTGACCGTTGTCGGTGCCGGACTTGCTGGAAGCGAGGCCACATGGCAACTGGCCCGTCGGGGAATTCCTGTTCAGTTGATTGAGATGCGTCCCGTGCGTTCGTCTCCGGCTCACGGGAGCGATCTGTTTGCCGAGCTCGTGTGTAGTAACTCCTTGGGCGGTGATCGAGAGACCACACCGGCGGGTATTCTGAAATCGGAGCTCCGTCGCCTGGGAAGTCTTGTCCTTCAGATCGCAGATGCGACGTCGGTCCCCGCAGGAAATGCGCTGGCTGTGGATCGGGAGCGGTTTGCCCGGGAGATTACTGATAAGGTGTCGGGGCACCCTCTTGTTCAGGTAGAACGCCGGGAGATGATCGATATCCCTCAAGGGCCGGTTATTCTGGCTACTGGGCCTCTCACGTCGGAACCCTTGGCCCGTGCCATTGCCGACGCTGCAGGGCAGGATTCTCTCTACTTTTACGACGCTGCGGCACCCCTGATACTTGCCGAAACTATCGATATGACCGTTGCCTACAGGAAGGATCGATATTCGGAGGAGCAAGACGGTGACTACATCAACTGTCCTATGACCGAGGAGCAATACAGCCGATTTTACGAGGCCCTTGTGGACGCCGAACGAGCGCCTCTTCGGGATTTCGAGAAAAAACACTACTTTGAGGGATGTATGCCTGTTGAAGTTTTGGCGAGTCGAGGAGTCGATACGCTTCGGTTTGGTCCTCTGCGTCCTGTGGGGCTCGAACATCCTGATACGGGGAAACGCCCCTTCGCCGTGGTCCAGCTTCGTCAGGACAATCGTGAGGGCACTGTCTACAACATCGTCGGGTTTCAGACCAATCTTCGATGGCCTGAACAGGAGCGGGTCTTCCGCCTCATCCCTGGACTTGAGCGGGTGGAATTTGTCCGAAAGGGCGTCATGCATCGTAACATCTACATCAACGCCCCGAAAGTCTTGAACAAAGCTCTCGAACTCAGAGGGCGGGAACAGGTCTATCTGGCTGGTCAGATCACTGGTGTTGAGGGATACGTGGAGAGCGCCGCCATGGGAGTTGTGGCTGCTCTTAACCTCGTTGAACGTCTGCGGGGCCGAGGCCCTGTCGCATGGCCTCGGGAAACGGCTTTGGGCTCTTTAGTCCATCGTCTCGGTGATGACACGGTCAAGCGTTTTCAGCCGACAAACGTTAACCTGGGTCTCTTTCCACCTCTTGAGGAGCGAATAAAGGGCAAACCGGCCCGCTGTGCTGCTGTCGCAAGGCGAGCGGCTCTGGCTATGAATAACTTTATCGGAGCAGAAAAAATATCTTCTGTTTCTAAAATAGACTTTTTTTAAGCTCCAAGGATGCTACAATAGTATAATGAGTGTTCAGGTTTTTTCCGTTATTGATGGATTTCTCGACAGAATGAGAACTTCCGGTGCTTCAGAACATACAATTATCAACTATGCTGTCGATCTTGGACAGTTTGCGGATTTTTTAGATGGTCGGGGACAGATATTGATCGATCAAATCGACACGAGCGGGATACGCTCGTTTGTACGGGCTCTCTCCGGGTGTGGTTTTGCACCTGCGTCGGTTGCTCGGAAGCTCTCAGCTGTCAAAAGTCTTATGAAATATCTTGTTCTTCAGGGAATCCTGACTCAGGATCCCTCAACCCGAGTTCGTGGTCCCAAACGATCTGAGCGACTCCCTAGAGCTCTTTCGACGGATCAGGTGGCCGCTATTATCGACCGGGCGTATGAGGATGAGCAGGGAGTTCGCAACGGGGCTCTCGTGGAGCTCATGTACGGATGTGGTCTTCGGGTGGCTGAGGTCGTCTCCCTTCGGTGGGACGATATAGAGATAGACGAGCGATGGCTCCGGGTTATGGGAAAGGGCGATAAAGAGCGGGCCGTTCCCTTCGGCACTATGGCTCAGAGGGCGTTGAGGAGGCTGAAGTTTGAGGCTCTTCCAGGCGAGTCTTTGGTTTTTCCTGGAAGGAATGGACAATCTCTGACCGTTCGGACGGTTCACCGAGTCGTCGTATACGCCGCATCTCGGGCAGGAGTTCCAGAGGTGAGTCCTCACTCTCTTCGTCACAGTTTTGCGACTCACCTCCTTGAAGGGGGGGCACCTCTTCGCGTCGTGCAGGAACTGTTAGGCCATGATCACCTCACCACGACACAACGGTATCTGATGGTCACGGCCCAGCATCTTAGAGAAAGCTATGAATCGGCCCATCCTCGGGCTGGAGGTGAACCGATAGATGTTTGAAGGCACCACAATACTTTGCGTCAGACGTGGGACGACAGTCGCCATGGCAGGAGACGGCCAGATGACCTTGGGAACTCAGATCATCAAGTCCAACACGGTCAAGGTCCGTCGACTCCATTCCGGTTCTGTGTTGGCAGGGTTCGCTGGCTCCACTGCTGATGCTATGACCTTGTTGGAGCTCTTTGAAAAAAAACTGGGTGAACACGGGGGAAACCTGATGAGAGCGGCGGTCGAGCTGGGGAAACAATGGCGAACCGACCGTATGCTTCGTCGCTTGGAGGCTATGATGTTGGTCGCGGATAAAACTCACACCATCCTCTTGTCGGGAGCTGGGGATATTATCGAGCCGGAGCACGATGTTGCGGCCATCGGTTCGGGGGCGGCGTACGCCTTGGCGGCAGCGCGTGCCTTTTTGGAGAGCAGCGATTGGGAGGCCGAGCAGATTGCCCGTCGTTCCCTTGAAATTGCTGCAACTATCTGTATCTACACCGATGATGTCATCTCCATGGAGGTGATCTCATGATCGGCGGAGAGTCCACGCTGATTCCTTCTGCAATCGTTCAGTATTTGGATCGGTATATCGTAGGGCAAGACAGGGCGAAGAGAGCCGTGGCTGTTGCCCTTCGGAATCGGATTCGACGTCGAATGTTGGAAGCTGACCTTGCTCATGAGGTCGCGCCCAAGAACATCCTCATGGTGGGGCCGACAGGGGTGGGGAAAACCGAGATCGCTCGCCGGCTGGCAGAGTTAGTTAACGCCCCTTTCGTCAAGGTGGAAGCCACTAAATTCACCGAGGTCGGATATGTTGGCCGAGATGTTGAGTCCATGGTTCGTGACTTGGTGGAAACCGCTATCCAGATGGTTCGTAAGAAGATGTTGGAGGATGTCCAGGCTTCAGCCATGGAGAAGGCCAGGGAACGGGTTGTCGACTTTTTAGTCCCCTCCAGAAAAAAAAACGCCTCGGGCGGGATCCCGACCTTTATGAGTGTCCTTAAAAGTATCGGTAGCGACGCCCCCGATCAAAGCTCTGAGGAGACAGAGATTTCAGAAGACGAGCGGATGCGTGACTCCACCAGGGTCAAGCTTTTGGATCTGGTCGCTCAGGGCAAACTGGACGACAGAGAAGTCGAAATAGAGGTTCAGGAATCTCCCCATATGGGGATTCCCATCATGGGAGGCATGGGCATGGACGAGATGGGCATCTCCATCGGCGAGATGCTGGGTGGTCTCATGCCAAAGAAGAAGAAACACCGCACCGTGAAGGTGAAAGACGCTCTTCGGCTCCTCCAAAATGAGGAAGCCGAGAAGCTTATCGACGAAGACGCTGCTACCAGAATGGGTCTTGAAAAGGCTCAGGAAGAGGGTATCATCTTTGTGGACGAGATCGATAAAATTGTGGCCCGGGGCGGAGCTGGCGGAACCCATGATGTCAGCCGGGACGGGGTTCAAAGAGATTTACTTCCTGTTGTGGAGGGCTGCTCCGTCCAGACCAAGTATGGTCAGGTTTCCACGGACCATATCCTCTTCATAGCGGCTGGTGCCTTCCATCAGAGCAAGCCTTCCGATCTGGTCCCCGAGCTTCAGGGGCGATTCCCCATCAGAGTTGAGCTGGAGCCTCTGGATAAAACGCAGTTAGCTCGGATCCTTACAGAACCCAAACACAGTCTTCTTCAGCAATATGAGGCCTTGCTTCAGACTGAGGGGGTCACCTTGGATTTTCGGGAGGATGGGGTCCAGGAAATTGCGGCCCTCGCTGAATCCATGAATTTGGAGATGGAAAACATCGGCGCTCGGAGACTCCACACGATGGTGGAACAACTGCTTGAGGAAATCAGTTACGAGGCACCGGAGAGGTCCGGTGAGACCGTTACTGTGGGGGGGGATTTTGTCCGGGAGCGGTTGGCTTCTTTGGTGCAGGATAGTGATGTCCGTCGGTATCTGTTGTGATACAAATGATCTCAAGAACAGAGGCAAAGGAGGAGAGCGCATGCACGATGGAACGACAGAAAAGATAACCCACGGTGAGGAGGCCATGCAGGACCTCTTGGAGAAAACAAGGCAGGTCGGTCGGGCACTTCAGAGTCATCGAGAGGGAGCGAAGCTCGACTATAGCAAGCTAGCGAAGCTCCTATGTGAATTCTCAACGGCCAACGCCTATATACTGAACCGGGAAGGCCAGATTTTGGGCTACTCCTGGGTGAGTGAATATCATTCGAAAGCGATCACCTCTTTTTTAGAGTCAGGCTTTATGCCCGAAAGCTTTGTCGAACACCTGAATCAACAACGAGAAAGCCTCATGAGCAAGATCGATGCTCATATCTTCGACGATCCTCAGGACAAAAATCAGCACAAAGATACCCTCTGTGTACCCATCTACAGTGCGGCTGAGAGATTAGGTACTTTGCTTCTGGTTCGTTTCGCTGAGACGTTTCGAACGAAGGATCTTGTTCTTGCCGAATATCTGGCCACGCTGGTGGGGATTGAAATCCTCCACGAACGGACAAAGCTTATTGAAGAACGCTCTCGTGAGCGCTTGGTCGTTCAGATGGCTATGAGAGCTCTCTCCTATTCGGAGGTCGAATCCGTCAAACACATTATTACCGAGCTTGGGGCTTACGAAGGAGTAGTCATCGCCAGCAAAGTCGCTGACCGGGTTGGAGTGACCAGAAGTGTTATAGTCAACGCCCTGCGAAAATTGGAAAGTGCGGGTATAATAGAAAGCAGGAGTCTTGGCATGAAGGGTACCTTCATTAAGGTCCTGAGCAGGTTTTTTATCGAAGAGTTAGGCATTACGCTCGAAGATTAAGCAATAGCTCTGAGAATAAAACGCAGTAAAAATCGACGCATATCCTGGAGGTGGGGCTGTGTTTGATGTAACGTGGAAAGTGATGGCAAAAGATCTTGAGGGATTGGCACATCGGTTTCGTGCGGTTGGGCAAAACCTGGCGAACATCAATACTCCGGCGTATGCTCGTCGAGAGGTCTCCTTTGAGGACCAACTGAACGATGTTATCAATGGCTCTAAACGTATACCCCTGGCTGTGACCGACGAACGCCATATGACTATCCACGCTCGATCTATTGTTGACGTCACACCTAAAGAAAACAGAATCCCAGACCAACTTTATCGCCTGGATCGCAACAACGTAGATCCCGAGATCGAAATGGCCAAGCTTACGGAAACTCGTCTTGGATATGAGGCAATGACTCGGCTTATGGCCAAAAAAGTCGGAAACTATAAAACCGCTATAGGGGGTCGCTGATGCGAGTTTTTAAACACATTGACGTAGCTGGAAGCGCCTTGACAGCTCATCGACTCTGGGTGGACACTATCTCTCAGAACCTCGCCAACGTCAACACTTCCAGAACCCCTGAAGGAGGACCCTACATCCGTCGGGTGCCGGTTTTTCAGCAAATTTTGGATGAGATTGGAGAAGAGGGTAAAGTTAAGGGCGGTGTTAAGGTGGTCGAAATCGCCAAAGATACCTCCTCTGCTCCTCGTTTGGTCTATCAGCCTGATCATCCAGATGCTGATGAAGAGGGATATGTGGCTATGCCCAACGTCAGCGTTGTTCGAGAGATGGCCGACATGATGACTGCTAGCCGGGCGTACGAGGCTAATCTTGCAGTCACCGGCTCAGCTAAAAACATGTGGTTGGCTGCTTTGGATATTCTTAAGGGATAGTGTTGCAGTTTGTTCAGAAGGCTCTCAGTCCAGACGGGGCCTTTTTTTCGTCTTGTCACTTTGATGGGCATCCTGTACAATAGGCCTTTTGGAAATCCACAAGTCCTGGGGAGTGATTCCATGAATAACACAGCGCGGCAAAGCTTTATTTGGGCCATTTGTCTCCTCTTACTTGGAGCATCTGGAAGCTGGGGGAGTTCCCATATCGAAAAAGCGCATTTTCTTGACGAGTACATCAGAAAACAAAACCAATCTACCTACGATGTAGCGCTTCGGCCACAAGCTGACGAGGCCGTCAGAAAAGCGATTGCGAGCGGTTTTCGGCAGTATAACAGTTCTGTCTCCTGGAAACACGCTTGGGAATATGCAGGGTATGTCATGGAGGCCTGTAAAAAATTTGGTGTCGAAGACCCTACCCTTGTGGCTGGTATGATCGTCAAAGAATCTCGAATTCGCCCTCGAGCTCGGTCTCGATATGCCTATGGTCTTATGCAGATATACTGGAAGGTCCATAAGAAGTCAATAAAAAGGACTTTCCCGTGGATAAAAAACACGGAAGATCTCATGAATCCACGGAACAATGTTCTGGTAGGTACCTGGATATTTGCATCATACCTGAAGAACTCTGGCAACGACATCCATAAGGCTCTCCATCGATATCTGGGAGCTCACAATCACCGGTATGTCTCCAAAATTATGTCCTACCGGGGTACCATTCGCAAGAACCTTATCGCCGACGAGAGGAGCTAGATATCATATGAGTGTTGCCAGAGAAACCCACGTATTCGAGACCGAGGCGAAACAGATCCTGGATATGATGATCTATTCGGTTTACTCTAACAAGGATATCTTTCTTCGGGAACTTGTCTCCAACGCCTCCGATGCTCTGGATAAACTCCATCTCGAAGCACTGATCGACCATGACTTGGCTCAATACGCCAAGGACCCCTTTATCAGGCTCGTTCGGGATGAGAAAGATCGAAATCTCTCCATCTCGGACAATGGTATCGGTATGGACCGAGACGAGATCATTGCCTACATTGGAACTATCGCTAAGTCGGGAACCAAGGAATTTCTGGCGGCTTTGAAGGAACGTCGGGAAGGCGACCCGGCAGAGATGCTTATTGGTCAATTCGGTGTGGGGTTCTACTCTGCGTTCATGGTGGCCGATAAAGTAACTCTTCTCACCAAAAAAGCGGGTTCGAATATTGCCTGGCGCTGGGAGTCCTCTGGAGATGGGACATACACCCTGGAGGAGGCAGAGCGGCCGACTCCGGGAACGACCGTTACTCTTCATTTGAAAGAGGCGGATCATGAAAACGGTCTCAAAGACTACACGTCGCCTTGGGTTATCCGTGATATTGTCCGTACCTACTCGGATTTCGTGGCCTACCCCATCAAAATGCAGGTGGAGCGCCCCAAGGACGATGCCTCGGGAACCGTTATCAACGACGAAACGCTTAATTCCATGAAGGCTCTGTGGATGCGCCCCGAAGACCAGGTCACAGACGAGGAATATCGTCAGTTCTATCGCCACGTTGCCCACGACTGGCAGGATCCTTTGGAACGAATCGTCTTCGCTACCGAGGGTGTCACCGAGATGCATGGGATTCTGTTCATACCTCTTAAAGCCCCCTACGATATTTTCTCCGAGGCGGGAGGCCGAGGTGTTAATCTCTACGTCAAACGAGTTTTCATAATGGAGAACTGCGCTGACATCCTTCCGGGGTATCTGCGATTTGTTCGGGGCGTTGTGGACTCCGAAGACCTCTCCCTCAACATCTCGAGAGAACTTCTCCAGCAGGATCGTCAAGTTCGCCTCATCCGAAAAAGCGTCACCCGAAAAGTTCTTCAATCCCTGGCTTCCATGTTGAAAGACGACCGAGAACGCTATGATCGTTTTTGGAATGAATTTGGTATCATTCTCAAGGAAGGACTCATACGAGGTGAGGGGGACGATGAGGCAATCCGTAACATCTGCCTCTTCTCCTCGACCCGTTCGGAGGATGACAGGATTACCTTGGGAGACTATCTGGATCACATGACTTCGGATCAGAAGCATATTCACTATATCACCGGACCGTCCGTTGAGATTCTCAGGAGCTCGCCTCATCTTGAAGTGCTTCTGGCAAAGGGAGAGGAGGTTCTGCTACTTGCCGATCCTGTGGACGAACTATGGGTTCAAGGAGCTGAGTTTCAGGGTAAACAGTTTCGGTCGGTGGCTCAGACAGGGGAGAATGACAAAGTCGAGGATGCTGAGTCCTCGTCATCTCCGCTGTTGGGTCGGGTCAAAGATGCCCTCAAAGACTTGGTGAAGGATGTTCGATTTTCTCATCGTCTCACCGCGTCTCCGGCATGTCTTGTTGGTACTGAGGACGACGTCAGTCCTCAGATGGAGCGAATTATGCGGGCAATGGGACAAGACGTCCCTGAAGTTCGGCGAGTATTGGAGCTCAACGGGGATCATCCCGTACTCAAAAAGATGATCGCCCTTGTGGAGTCGGACGATGTCGATCTGGCGCCTTTTTGCTATGTACTCTACGGTCAGGCTCTTCTTGCTGAGGGGGGGAACCTCAAAGATCCCGCTGAATTTGTTCGACAGCTATCTGTCATCATGGATAGAGCTCTCGATTGATGGCCGTTTGCGTATAAGTGGCTTAGTATGGTATCGTTGAGGAAAAGAAGGGGCTTTCGGGGCAGAAGCGGTTAAACTTTTTTAGGATAAACGTTTGAGGAGGAGACGGGATGGAACGACTGGTCAACGATGTGTATCTCTCGGGTGTACTTCACTTTGTAAAGGGAGACACCGTTGGAGAGAATCGGCTGGGAAAATACTTTGAATTTTCTCTGAAAAGAGAATATCGAGACATGGATGGCAGCGACCGAATCGACTTTCTCAGGATGCGAGCGTTCAATCCTGAGATCGTCCAGTGGTTGGAGAGACAGGAAGAAAATCTGCCGGTTTGGGTTGCAGGTGAACTTCGTTCCTCTTTGGGGAGCGGGCGAATCTATGTCCTCGTGAAAAAAATCCAGACGCTCAACAGCCTTTGAGAGTCTCTGTTTTCTTGAAAGCCGCCTCTTGGCGGCTTTTTTGATGCTGAAGACTCAAATTAACAGCAGGTAGGTTTAACAGCAGGTAGGTGCGGTGATACGGAGCGTTGTGTTACAATAAAACTAAAGTGGGGCAAACAATGTAAAACTGCGCGGTATTCTTGAAAACCACACAGTTGTGTGATAGGATGATTCTTTAGTGTTTTTTCGATTTTTCAAAAGCATCGCTCATGTTGTTTTTTGGATTTTATCGTGTTCTTTTAAGTAATCAAAACTGCGGTGACATAGAGGCCTGTAGCTCATTTTTCAACGTGTAGTTGGACGAATTTTTGAGGTATCTGTAAGTTTTTTGACCTCATTTACATTTTCAAGAGGAGAGCATGAGTACATATGAAAGACACACGGATAGGTCTCATCAAGCTAGATGACCAGATGTTCAAGACTCGTCTCATTGAACGAAACGATAAAACTGACGCCCTCTCCTTTGAAAAAGCTCTCAAAGATGCAATGGTCGGTGTCAACGATCTACAGATGGAGGCTGACGTCATGATTCAGAAGCTTTCGTTGGGTGATGTTGATGACGTGTCCGAAGTGAGTGTCTCTGTGGAGAAGGCTGAGCTGGCGTTTAAACTCCTGGTTCAAATTCGGGATAAACTGATTGATGCATATCAACAGCTGGGCCGGATGCCTGTCTAAAGTTGTTTTTACTTATGGAGCGCTTTAAAGAAGCTAAGGAACATATGCGTATGCTCTGGTCATCCCTCCAACGGTGGCAAAAGCTCACCTTGGTGGGATTAGTTGTTTTTGTCTTTTTGGGGCTTCTCCTTCTTGTGATAATGGCAAGGCATGAGCGATGGGAACCTCTCTTTTCTGGCCTTGAGATTCAGGATGAGGCAGCCATTGTCGCATACCTCAAGGAGAACAAGGTTCCCTATCGGCTGGATCCTGGAGCCAATGCTATTCTGCTTCCAAAGGATCAGGTCTACAGTGCCAGACTTGAACTCGCTCGAGTGGGGCTTCCCAAGGGAGGCGTTACGGGGTACGAGATATTCGACAAGTCCAACATGGGCATGAGTGAATTTCAGCAAAAAATCACCTATGTTCGAGCACTCGAAGGAGAGCTATCCCGGACTGTAACCCAAATTGATGCTGTGGAATACTCCAAAGTCAACATTGTTCTTCCGCAGCCTCATCTTTTCCTTGAGCAACAACAACCGGCTACGGCATCTGTCCTCATACGCGTACGGCGGGGAGCTACCGTGAATCCAGAGCAAATCAAAGCCATTGTTCATCTCGTCAGTCATAGCGTTGAGGGACTCAAACCCGATGATGTTACCGTTGTGGATACCGATGGTAACGTTCTCTCAGATCTGTTAGATAGCGATATGTTTATCTACACTGATGGGGCAGGGCGAACTGTTTCGTCAGTTCAGAGAGAACTTGAGAGGCAACAGGAAAAGGAACTGGAGCGCAAGGTGCGGGCTATGCTGGAACGTGTCTTTGGCCCTGGGAGCGTTGTAGTTCGGATCAAGGTCGACCTTGATTTGGACAAAAAACGAAAGGCCTCCACCCAATATATCCCTGGTCCTACTGGCAAAGGGGTCGTCCGGAGCCAGCAAAACATGGAAGAAAGCTACGTCGGTCATGGTGCTCCCATGGGTGGGGCGCCGGGAACGACCACCAATATTCCCGGGTACGCTATCGCCACTGACAACGGCGGTTCAGGGGAATATAACAAAAGTGATACTGTCACCAACTATGAAATCACCACCCATGAGTCTGAAAACGTAGGGGCTCCAGGTTCTGTTCGTCGGCTGACAGCGTCGGTTTTGGTCGACGGCGACCTTTCGGACCAACAGCTTGAGGATATTCGGGGTCTTGTCGCCCCGGCCATAGGATTTGATCCTGGGCGAGGTGATCAGCTTGCCATTGAGTCCATGAAGTTCTCATCAACCATGGCAGATCGTATTGCTGCTCAGATGGCGGCCGAGCGGCGCCAAAAGCTCATAGTCGCGTTCCTGGTGGGTGGGGTAATCCTCTCACTTCTCGCTGTGGCCCTGTTCCTCTGGTATCGCCGGTACAAGCGGCGTAAACTCTTGGCAGCGGCTCAGCGAGCCGATGACTCCGGTCGGGTTCCCAGTCTTCAGGATATCTTGGCGGGGCCCGGTGCTTTGGAGGCTCAAGGCGAGCTGGCAGTCCTCGAGGAACAGATTCGAAACTATGCGTTGAACAACCCGGAGGATTTTGCAGCCTTTATGCGTGAATGGATCGTAGAGGACTGACAGGAAAGGACGTTCTTGGATGGCGAAAGACCTGTCCCCTAAACAAATGAAGGGCAAGCAGAAGGGTGCCATTCTCATGGTAACCCTGGGTAACGATGTGGCAGCTCAAACCTACAAACATCTGGATGAGAGTAGTATCGAGGTCCTTACTCTGGAGATTGCGAACCTTCGCAAGATTACGTCGGAGCAACGCTTGACCGTTCTAAAGGACGCTCAAGAGCTTATACTGGCTCGCGAGTATATGGCTCAGGGCGGCGTGGATTACGCACGAGAAATTCTGGAAAAAGCCTTAGGACCAGAGCGAGCTCAAAGCTTGTTAACCAGAATAACCGCAAGTCTGCAGGTTCGCCCATTTGATTTCATGCGGCATAGTGACCCCCAGCAGCTTATTAGCTTTATCCAGGGTGAACATCCCCAGACCATAGCCCTTATTCTGTCGTATCTCACGCCGGAGCAGGCAGCGGCTGTTATCGGGCGCCTCTCGGCTACCATGCAAGCCGAGGTTACTAAACGAGTTGCAAAGATGGATCGGATCACCCCAGAGGTCCTTCGGGAGGTTGAGCGCGTCTTGGAGCGAAAATTCAGTACCATCATCGGACAAGATTTCACTATGGCAGGGGGTATCGACGCTGTTGTCGAAATTATCAACAGAGTAGACCGTGGAACCGAACGGAATATCATGGAAAACCTGGAAGAGAACGACCCTGAGCTGGCTGAGGAGATCAAGCGTCGTCTCTTCGTCTTTGAGGATGTCGCTGGTCTGGATGATCGCTCTATTCAGAGGCTTCTGAGAGAGATCGAGATAAAAGATCTTGGGCTAGCTCTCAAGGGAGCCAGCGATGACCTTAAAACTAAATTTACTAAAAATATGTCCCAGAGAGCTGGAGACATGCTTTCCGAAGATATGCAATATATGGGGCCCGTTCGAGTTCGAGACGTGGAGGAATCTCAGCAGAAGATCGTTAACGTCGTTCGAGCCTTGGAGGATGCCGGGGAAATTATCATTGCTCGAGGTGGGGAGGAGGAGCTGATTGTCTGATACCAAGCGCCGGCTTATCCGAGCTGCGCGAATCCTCCCCGAAGCTGTCCATGTTGGACGGAGGGGGCGCTTCTCACTTTCGTCGTTGGATGTGAGCGAGGCGAAAAACTCTTCGTTGGATGTCGCTGAGAATCTTGGCTCCTTGATGGAGAGTTCTGCGGAGCTTACCGAGACGGATAAACTCCGTGCTGAACTTGAAAAACTAGAAATTTCCTATCGCGAAATGGTCTCTCGCCTCGAACAGGAAGAAGCCCGAAACAGGGATCTTCAGGCAGAGATGCAAAAAAAAGAAGCTCAAAGAGATGTAGAAATCACTTCTCTTCGAGGTCAGATCGAAAAAGACCGAGAAGCCGCTGTTCTGGCTGGACAGAAAGAGGGGTGGGCCCAGGGGCATGCTCAGGGTATTGAGGACGGCAAGACCGAGCTGGAAGCTCGTATCCGTGCAAACTTTGAGGCCCAACTCTCCCAAACGATTGACCTCCTCAACACGGTTTACGAACGGATGCGATCTCATCTCGACGAGCTTCTGGCTGCCAATCCTTATCGTTTGATTCGCCTGTGGGAACGGGTGCTTTCCCGGCTTTTGATTCGTGAAGTGGCATTTGACCAGGAATCAGCCCTCCGCCTGTTAAAGGAGCTTCTATCCAGAGCCAGCGAAAAAGAGGACATCCGGGTGTACCTCAATGCAGACGATCTTGACGGAGTGGAGGCTCAGAAAGACTCTTTTGGAGATCTGATCCGAGGAATCCGAAATATCGAGTTTTTACCCGACGACGAAGTAGACAAAGGAAGCTGTATTGTCGAGACCGGCCTTGGTATCTATGATGCCCGTTGGCGAACCCAACTGGAACAGATAAGTACCGAGGTTGAGACGGCGTTATTGGAAGGTATAGCCCATGGCAGCGATAGATGACGACGGTTTCCGTCCTCTGTGGGAAACACTCACCTCCCGGATTGCCCAGGTTGACTTTGTTCGGATCAATGGCAGGGTCAGTAAAGTCGTTGGCCTCGTCATCGAATCCAAAGGCCCGGATGTCCGAGTCGGAGACCTGTGCGATATACGCTTTCGCCGGGGACGCCATAACCTAGAGGCCGAAGTCGTTGGTTTTCGTGATGATCGTGTGCTGCTTATGCCCTTGGGAGAACTTCGGGACATCGGTCCCGGGTGTGAAGTCGTCTCAATGGGGCGGCCGCTGGGGGTCAACGTAGGTCCCGGTGTTCTGGGGCGTGTATTGGATGGGCTGGGGCGCCCCATGGACGAAAAAGGGCCTATGGGTTCCAGTGAGTTTTACCCTCTCTACGCTACGCCGCCTCATCCTCTCAGGAGGCAAACCATCTCTGATCCACTTCCCGTAGGGGTTCGGGCAGTCGATGGAGTCCTCACCCTGGGGCGGGGACAGCGAATAGGAATCTTCGCTGGATCGGGCGTTGGAAAAAGCACCTTGCTGGGTATGATGGCTCGAAACACTGAGGCAGAGATCAACGTCATTGGCCTCGTGGGAGAACGGGGCAGAGAAGTTCGAGAATTTATAGATCGCGATCTTGGCCCTGATGGACTCAAACGATCGGTTCTCGTCGTGGCCACATCGGATCAGTCTCCTCTTGTCAGACTCAAAGCTGCCTTCACTGCTACGGCTGTTGCCGAATACTTTCGAGATCAGGGGAAGGACGTTCTGCTCATGATGGATTCTGTTACCCGTGTGGCCTATGCACAGAGAGAGGTCGGGCTGGCCATCGGCGAACCACCGGCCACGAGAGGATATACGCCCTCAGTCTTTGCCCTTTTACCCAGGCTTCTGGAGAGAGCCGGAGCCGGAACCAAAGGCAGCATCACTGGCATCTACACCGTCCTCGTCGAGGGAGACGATATGAACGAGCCTGTAGCCGACTCGGTGCGGGGAATACTGGATGGGCACATCGTTCTCTCCCGAAAAATAGCGGCAAAGAACTTCTATCCCTGTGTGGATGTCCTCAACAGCGTGAGCCGTGTCATGCCCCACATCGTCGATAAAGCCCATATGGATGGAGCGAGCCGAATGAGAGAAGTCCTCGCCCGCTATGCCGAGGCCGAGGATCTCATCACCATCGGAGCTTACCAGCGAGGCAACAACCCTCGTGTTGACTGGGCACTTGAATATCTGGACGATGTGGAGACATTTCTCAAGCAGGATATGGGAGAGCCGTCGTCTTTTGACGAAGCCGTTCAGGCAGTTTCATCAGTGGCGGCACTGCCCGAGTGAGAGGACGAATCGAAAGATTCCGACGGATCCTCAAAGCCCGAAAAACCGTTCGGGATCTCGTACAAAAGGAACTCATCGCGATGAGAGTGCGTGAAAAAGCCCTGCTGGGACTCCTACGAAAACTCAGAGACGAAAAACAGGAATACATTTGCCGGTTTGCCGAAATAGCCTCGGGAGACGTTACTATAGAAGCCCTCAGAATCGGAAGCGAGGACATATCCCGGACGGAAAATCGCATTAAACAAGGGATTCTTGACGTCCTCAGACTCAGAAAACGGATCGAAGCGGTCGAGCAAAAGCTGCTAGAACGTCACAAAGACGTTCGAAAAGTTGAGCTTCATCTGGAACAGATGGAGCTGCGATGGGAAGCTGAGCATCGACGTAAAGAACAACATGAACTCGACGATATAGCAGGTATGCGTCATAAAAGGTGACGAGAGGAGGTATATCCTTGCCCCACGCCCCAATCCCCGATTTTCAGGGAATTCGAGATGTCATGGAGAGAATCTCCCTCCTGCAGCGACGGCTGGGAGGGGGACCTCCTGCGCCGATTCCCTCGGCATCCTTTGAGGCGCATCTTCAGGATCAAAGCCAAAAAACCGGACAAATTCAGACTGTTACAGCTCAGCCCCTCCTGCCCTCAGAAGGAGAGGCCCTTTCTGGCATTGGCAGCGTGATAAAAAGCAGACTGGGCCAGGATATCAAAAACATTAAAGACCTGGTTGGAGTTATCGCCCAGCGCTATGGTGTGGACGAAAAACTTGTTCGTTCGGTCATCTCTGTCGAATCGGCGTGGCGACCAGACGCACTCTCCTCAAAAGGAGCCAGGGGACTCATGCAGCTCATGCCCGGCACAGCAAGGATGCTGGGAGTTGATCCTGATGATCCCGTTCAGAACATAGAGGGAGGCGTTAAGTACCTCTCTATGTTGTCCGAAAAGTATAAAGGCAACCTTGAAAAAATCTTGGCCGCATATAACGCTGGTCCAAGTCGGGTTGACCAATACGATGGTATTCCTCCGTATCGCGAAACGGAGAACTACGTCCGCAAGGTTCTGCGGCTCTACCAGGGATAAGGGGGTATCGCCGTGGCCGAAGAAGTAAGACAGCAGGAACCCGAAGATGTAGGAGTGGTTGAGGAAAACGCTTCAAAAAAGGTGCCGAAAAAGCAAAAGCGTTTCCGTAAACTTTGTTTTCTCCTCTTCTTTCTCATCCCCGTCGTTATGGCGGGAGCCCTTGGCGGGCTTCAATACAGCGGTATATGGGATGGGCGGCCTCTTTTATACTGGGTTGTCCCGAAACTTCCCTACGTGGGGGAGGATCTCTCTAAGCTCCTTGATGTGCCTGAGGTCTACACCATGACAGTCGAGGAACGCCGACTCTACGAACTCCGCCAGTGGGAAAAACGCCTTACTGACAAAGAGCTTGAGCTTGACAGGCTTCAGGCGTCGGTAATCGCTCTTTCGGTTGACCTGACCTCCCGGGAGAAAAACATATCCCTCATTGAGGCAAAACTCCTCTCAGCTGACGAACAGCCCGATGACCGGGGGCTCACTGAGGACGAACAGGCCCAGTTTCAGAGTGTCGTGCGAACCTATCAGGAAATATCCGCCCGACGGGCGGCTAAAATAGTTGAAAGTTTGGACTCTAACCTGGCAGTCCGAATTCTTCGGGCTCTTCCTGAAGAGGATAGAGGAAAAATCCTTGGGCGCATGGATGCCCCCAAGGCAGCGTGGCTGACGGAACAGCTGGCGTTAGAGAAGAAACGGTAGGTGACGCCATGCTTATAGGTGGAGATGAACTTCTCGTCTCATCCCAAAAAAGAGCCCCCAGCAAAGCGGCTCTGCTCAAAGCTTCTTCTGACAGTAGAGGCGATAGGGAGAAATGCACAGGTCGCTTCGATGTGTTGCTCTCTCGATCTCAGAAGGAAATGGCCTCTCAAGAGAACGCGTCCCAACAGGCGGAAGTTCCACATGAAGATATCGAAGAATACGCCGAACTTCTCGGGATCGTCAAGGTCGCAGAGGACGGCATATCGAATAATTCCCGGCTGACTATCCCGGGTTTCATTCGGGATCACGGTGACGGGGCGCCTCAACTCCTGGCCGACGTTCCGGTGCAAACTCCTTCGGGGGCATCTGAGACGGACGTGTCGTCTGCTGGGACCGACGTTTTGAGTGGGTTCGAACAGACTAAGGCTGAAACAACGGTTGAGCATCGTGTCGGACGGATGGGGAAAGCTGTTCAGAAGATCCAGATCATTTCGGACACTGCTGTGAGTCAGGAATCGTTTTTGAAAAAATCAGTACAAGAGACCTCACACGATGTACCTTCCATACTTGATCAAGTAGATGGCTTTCGGGATGTCGTTGCTCAGTTACGTCTTCAGGCCTTGGGGCTTGGCAACCTGACGGACGCCTCTCTTGCCACCGAACAGATGGAGACTGAAATGGAGCCGATTACCCAGAGGCAGGCATCGTCGCACATGGCCTTCTCGCTGGTCGCCGAGAACGGAAAAAAAGATTCGAAATTCTCGTGTCTCGAACCTGTTCAGGTGTCGGATCTCCCCAGGGTTGGGGATGTCTCCCGGCCCCCATCCGGTGGCGTCGAACCGCCTCGCCTGAATGATACAATCCCGGTGCGTTCATATCGAACCGAGGCTGATCTCAAAGCTCTCCTCAGTGACCTAGACCGCCGTTTGGCTGAGTCGGTTCCCGAGACTGTCCGGCGAGAGGACATCAAAACCTTCAGCGCCCTTCAGGATGAACTGGCTTTTTTGGCTGGCCCCGATCCCTTTCGAGGTGGACCGAGGAAAGATGTCTCCTTTTCTTCGGTGGATATCCTGCCTCAAAAAGGCCTTCCTGGCATGGCTCACAGTGTGGTAAATGTCGTTCGCTTTCTTCAGGCGAACGGTGAGGTGAAAGCCCAGATTGTGGTTGAGCCTCCGGCCTTGGGTCGTGTTGAGATACAGATTCACGCCACTCCTGGTGGCATGGAAGCCTCCCTTCGGGTGGACTCCCTAGCCGTTCGGGATATGATTCGTCCTCAGGTTCCCCTGCTTCAGGATCTTCTGGCCGAGCAGGGCATCACTCTGTCAGGGATGAACATAGACGTTCGAAGCGGCGACGACCAGAGACAACAGTGGAACGGCGGGGGAAAGCGTCGACGGGGAGATAACTCTGTGGCCGAAACCCCAGTTGAAGAGACCGAGTCGCCCATCGCCAGGATCGACCTGGAACGAGGGCTTCTCGTATGGATGGCTTAGGAGGTTACTCATAATGGACACGAACACCCGAGTAAACCCCGTTGCTGGGCTGGGATTTGCTCCTCCCAAACGAGAGCCCAAGGGGACCATGGATAAAGACGACTTTCTCAAGCTCTATCTCGAACAGCTTAAAAACCAGGATCCTATGGACCCCATGGACACAAACGAGATGTCCGCTCAGATGGCCCAATTTTCCACAGTTGAACAGCTTGTCATGAGCAACAAGACCCTCTCTAAAATCGCCGAGGGCGAGATGCAGAGTGCTGTTGGTCTCATAGGCTTCAAGGTCTCCTACATGGAGGATATCCCTGACGAGAATGGCAAAATCGTTTCGGAAAAACGAGACGGGATCGTCAAATCCGTGATCAAACAAGACGGTAAGGTTATTCTCAATATGGCTGACGGAAAACAGGCTGATTTAAGCCGCCTCTTTGCCGTGGAACTTCCTGATTAGCATACGTCGTACAAAATACATACTATTCCCTCCCAAGGACGGTGGGGGAAATACATGATCGGCAAGGGATTGCCCAATAACCGTTCATGAGGAGGAAACCTGCATGCTGCGCTCTTTGTTTACTGGTGTCACCGGTGTGAAGGCTCACCAGGTCAAGTTGGATGTCACGGGCAACAACATCGCTAATGTCAACACTACGGGTTTTAAGAAAGGAATTACTGTCTTTCAGGATCTGCTCTCCCAGACCGTTCGGGGAGCTATGTCTCCTGAAGGCAATCGGGGTGGTGTCAACTCTCTTCAAGTCGGCCTTGGAGTTGGCGTGGCTGCTGTGGAGAACATACACACTCAAGGCCCCATCTCCTATACAGGGAACCGAACCGATATGGCCATCCAGGGTGATGGGTACTACGTGGTGACTACTGGCACTCAGAAGCTTTACACCCGAGCGGGGAACTTCGTCACTGACGCCAAAGGGAATCTGGTAATGTCGGGTACGGGATATACCCTTCAGGGATATAAGATGTCTATCGACCCCGACAATCCCATGGTCTCCGTCAGAGATGGGGATCTCTCGTCGGTGAATATCCCGATGGGGACCAAGCTTGAGGCTAAAAAAACCTCCATCGTGGGGTATCGGTGTAACTTGAACAAGAGGGCTAAGGAATACCTTCCTATGGGTATGTCCTCGGGCAATCGTACGATTTTCGCATCCTTAGGAGGCAAGAGCGTGGCGGTGAGTGTCGATGACTCTGAGGATCCGACACAACATCTCTCTTTCGATTTTGAGGGCGGATCGGCTCCTCTAGTGTTCCAGATGGACGGGGTTGATATGGAGAGCAAACGTCCTCGTTTGAGCTTGGCAGCGACTCCCGCGACTTTCGACTTGGATGGCATTACCTACACTGCCGAATATAACGGGGAAAATGGTACTATGAGGGTCTTCACCGATTATGGTACGCCTGATCAGGCAGAGGCGTGGAGAGTCAATCTTTTTGAAATGATGGATTATCAGTATTTAGAGGTTAAGGATACCTCGGTGAGTCCGGCGGTGACGTACAATGCCTTGATCGAATTTGACGACGATCCGGCTACGGGTGAGCGAATTATGCATGCGTGGTACTATGATCCTGCAGGGGGGAACATGGCCCATACTCGTTTGCAAAGAGGGGGCGCCGATGCGAATATTCCTATGAATACTGATGGTACTTTCTTTTTGCCTACGTCTGTGCCTGCTGATCCTGCGGATCGCTATACTCTGGTCATTGGGACCCAGACGTTGGATATTCTCACCAATGCTGATGGTAAGTCCATACGGTTTGACAACGACGGTGACCCCGTTGGCTCGGTCGTCCAGCGGACGGAGAGCATTCACAAAGCTAAGAGTACGGTGTACGATAGTCAGGGTGGTGCTCACACATTGGAGACAAGTTGGGAAAAGCTTGATCGAAATCGGTGGAGATGGCGGGTCTGGACCCCTACTGAGGAGATATCCATCACTCCGTCCACGGGAATTCTCTCCTTCGATGCTGATGGTAAGATCAGCGGTTCTCCTTCTGAGGTGGATCTGCAGATGGGCTTTGGAGTGCTGGGGGTAGAGAATCAGCAGGTGACTTTGGATTTCTCTGGTAAAAGCTTTAATAAGGAAGAAATTGAGGGAGTGACCCAGTATGAGTCGGAATTCACCACCAAACCGTACTACCAAGATGGGTATGGTATGGGAGTGTTGAACGATTTTTCTGTGGGTAAGGACGGCACAGTCATGGGTATCTACGACAACGGTCAGAACAAGCCCCTTTATCGCTTGGCTCTTGCCATGTTCACTAACCCTCAGGGGTTATTGAAGGTTGGAGATACCTGTTTTGACAAGTCGGCTAACTCGGGGGAGCCTCGGATCAATGTCGCTTATTCGGACGGTGCTGGTTCCATCGCTGGAGGGTCTTTGGAGATGAGCAATGTGGACCTCACAGAGGAGTTTACTCAGCTCATGATCGGTCAGAGGGGGTTCCAGGCCAATGCTCGTGTGATTACTACCAGCGATACGGTTCTGGAGGAGCTTCTGAACCTCAAGCGGTAAAGTCAGTCTAAGGTCGATCCATCGTGATTGAGGTTACCAGACTGAACAACTCGATCTTTATCCTCAACTCGGAACTGATTGAGACGGTGGAGGCGACTCCCGATACGGTGATCACGCTGGTGAACGGTCATCGGTATGTTGTTCGGGAGTCGCCTCGGGAGGTCATACGGCTGGCGGCACTTCACAGGGTAACTCGAAATTTGCCGTCCTCTTCGACATAGCGGGGATCTTGTGCTCTTGAGGCGGGCTCCTTTGCGGATTCGGTGAAAAATGGAGGCTTGAGCGTGGATCTGGCAAGTGTTATCGGAATCTCTCTAGCGTTAATATTGGTAGTCGGGGGGATCGTGACCGGCGGAGAACCAGGGGCCTTCATTAATTTACCGTCTATGCTCATTACTGTCGGGGGAACTCTGGGGGCGGTAATCATGGCAAACCCCATGGAGCGTATCAAAAAGCTGGGTAAGGTATTGAAAATCGTTTTTTTTTCCCAGTCTCCCGATATGGTGTCTCTGGTACAGACGATCGTCAGCTTTGCCGAGAAAGCTCGGCGTGAAGGGTTGTTAGCCCTTGAGGCCGATGCTGGTGAGCTGGACGACGAGTTTTTGAGCAAGTCGATTCAGTTGGTAGTTGACGGTACCGATCCCGAGTTGGTCAAGGCGATCCTGGATACCGAGATCAGCGTCTTGGAAGAGCGCCACCAGTCCAACAAGGGGATGTTCGACACGATGGGTGAGCTGTTCCCAGCCTTCGGTATGTTGGGAACTCTGATTGGGCTTATCGCCATGCTTCGAAATTTGGACGATCCGGACTCTTTGGGGCCAGGTATGGCTGTAGCTCTGATTACCACGTTTTATGGGTCGTTTATGGCCAACGTTATTGCTTTGCCGGTATCTGCGAAACTGGCAGCTCGTTCATCCCAGGAGACTGTCGTTCGAGAGCTCATGGTGGAGGGAGTTTTGTCCATTCAGGCAGGGGAGAACCCCCGAATAGTGGAGGAAAAACTCAAGGTTTTCCTGCCGCCGGATCAGCGTAAAGAGCTGGATGAGCGTAACGGGTCGGAGAAGGGCGAGGAATAGGTGTGGGGCGGGATCGACGAAAAAAAGAAGAAAAGGGCGGCGCTGGCTGGATGGCTACCTATGGAGATATGGTGACCCTTCTTCTTACATTTTTTGTCCTTCTGTTTGCGTTTTCCTCTATCGACGTGGAGAAGTTTAAGAAGATGATGGTCTCCTTTCAAGGTGCCTTAGGGGTTTTGGATGGGGGAAAAGCCCTTCAGGAGGATCCCTTGCCGTACGGTGGTCAGTCGGGGTACGATGCCGGGGAGGAGCGCCGTCAGACTCAGTCGACGTTCCATGTTGACAGAGAGCTTCGCTCTTTTCTCAAGGAGCAAAAAATGGAAAAAGATGTCACTGTAACGGTCGATCAGCGGGGAGTGACGGTATCCCTTTCGGATCAGTTGCTTTTCCCTCTTGGAGGGGTAGAGATTCGTCCCGAGGGGAAACGCCTTCTCTCAAAGCTGGGTGGTTTTCTTCGGAGTCGGGTTCCCGCCCTCGCCGTTGAAGGACATACGGATAACCGGCCTCTCCGTGGCGGTCCATACCAGGACAATTGGGGTCTTTCGTCGGTGCGAGCGGCTTTTGTTGCTTCCTATCTGGCGAACCACGTTGGGATAGCACCGTCGGTGCTTCAGGCGGTGGGGTATGGCCCCTATCGACCGGTGGTTCCAAACGATAGCGAAGAACATCAAGCCTTGAATCGCCGGGTGGATTTGGTTATTCTGTCTAAGTATCCCAAGCAGTGATTATAGGGCGAAGGAGGACGACATGCTCAAGAAAATATTGGTAATTCTGGTCGTGGCTTTGGTCGCCCTGGTCTTGGGTATCGGGGGAGGATATTTTCTGGGGGCTCATTTTGGTGCAGAGAAGGAGACCGTAACGGGAATATCCAAGGATCTGGAACATCCCGGTCCTATAGTTGATTTTGGCGATTTTGTCATTAACCTGGCTGACAAGGAGCCTCATCTGGCGAATTTTGAACTGGCCCTGGAGGCTTCTAACACGGAAGCCAAAATGATTTTGACCGACGGTGGTTGGAGAAGTCATATTCGTAATGAGGTGTTGCTGACGGTGAAGGATCATATCGCCGATGATTTTCGGAGCGCCGAGGGCATCATGGAGTTGAGCGATAACCTCAAACGTCGCCTCAACGCTATTCTACCGACGGCTGAGGGCAGAGTTGTCGTTCGAAGGGTTCTTTTCCGAAAGTTTGTTACTCAGTAGTCTCCTTTTTTCGCTATACAAAATGGGCAAGAAGGTGGTGAGGCTTCGTGACCCCTGATATTTTGTCACAAAACGAAATTGACTCTCTTCTTGATGTCCTTTCCAGAGGTGATGTGGCTCTTGAGGAGATAACCCAGGCATCGGCCGAGAAGAATATCAAGGGCTACGATTTTCGGCGGCCGGATAAGTTCAGCAAAGATCAGCTTCGGGCTATTCAGATGATTCACGAGTCTTTTAGCCGCCAATTGACCACCAGCCTTTCCACTATGGTTCGATCCATCGTGACCTGTGAAGTGGCTTCGGTAGATCAGGTAGCCTACGATGAGTTTATCCGGTCTATGGTTCAACCCACGGTTATGGGGGTTTTGGAGATGTACCCCCTAGAAGGAAATGCCGTCGTGGAGATGAATCCGAACTTGGTTTTTGCCATCATCGACAGGCTTTTGGGTGGCAAGGGTGAGCTCTTTGGCAAGCCCAGGGATCTCACCGATATAGAGTCTACCGTAATCGAGCGGGTATTCATGCGTATGCTGGAGCTCTTTGAGGATAGTTGGAGCACGGTGGTCGATGTCCGTTTTCGTTTTGAGAGCATGGAGAGTAATCCGTTTTTCGTGCAAATTTGTCCCGGAACGGATATGGTCCTCCTCGTCACCCTTCGTCTGTGTGTCGGCGATGTCGAGGGGATGGTCAGTCTCTGTATTCCCTATTTTGTTATGGAGCCTGTCATGGATAAATTGAGCTCCCAGATATGGTTTGCGTCCACTGGGCGGAACAAAGATCAGGACTCTAAACCATACCTTGAGGCTAGTATAAACGACGTTAAGGTCCCGATTAGTCTGGAACTGGGAGACACTGTTCTTTCCCTTAGTGATATCATGGGGCTTCAGCTTGGAGATGTGATCCGGCTTGATTCGCTTGTCGACGATCCTGTGCAAGTGCGAGTGGGCACTCAGCTTAAGTTTTTTGCGAAGCCGGGAACCTTGGGTGGGAGGTATTCCGTCGAAGTTGTCGAGGTCGTTGGTGATGCAGTGCAAGGTGAGGAGGAATAGCGTATGATTGACGATTTACTCAGCCAAGACGAGATCAACGCGTTGTTGGATGGTCCTGCCGAGGACAACGCTGTTGTGCCTTTGACTCAACCCCAGCTTCGTGCCTTAGAGACCCTCAGCGAAATATTCGTGGGCGCTATGTCCAGCGTGGTGGGGATGCTGGCAGGACGTGAGGTGTTGGTCTCCGTGGACGAAATAGGCGAAAAACCTCAATCTCAAATTCCCGAGAGTACGGAGGGGGATCGCCAATTGGTGTTCACCGTATATTGTGATGGGTTTGACGATGCTCCTGTGGTTATGGTTATGTCCGAGGTCGGTGTGCTCATGCTGGCAGATCTCATGATGGGAGGTGAGGGGAAAGAACTTCCCGATGAGGCCAATGAGCTGTTCGTCAATGCGGCTCAGGAGGGACTGAGTCAGGTCGTAGGCGCTGCCATGACCGCTTTAAGCGGGACTTTGAAGGGGCGTCGAGTTATGCCCACTGACCCTGGAGCGGAGATTGTTGGAGAGAGTGAATGGTTCCCCCTCTTTTCATTGCCGACTGAGGAGATGGTGTGGACTGCCCGAATGGCCGTTACTATTGAAGCTTTGGAGCCGTTTCCCTGTGTTCTAGTGATGCCTTCTTCGGCGGCTGTAGCTTTTGCTGATGCTCTTTTGGACGTTGAGGTTCCTCAGGATCAGGAGTCCCCTGTCCCTGATGCCCCGGCGGCGGCTCGGGCTGAAATCCCTCAACAACAGGTACAGACTCAGCCTCAATTTCAGTCTCAAGCGCAGCCCTTATCTCAGGTTGATGTTCGTCCAGCTCAATTCTCCCCGCTTCTGGCTCCTCAGGTTGGAGAGCAGCTTCCGTCAAATATCGGCTTGATCGTCGATATTCCCGTTCGTATTACCGTTGAACTTGGTAGGACGAGAAAAAGTGTGGGAGAAATTCTGTCTTTTGCGCCCGGTTCCGTGATAGAATTAGAAAAAATGGCAGGAGAGCCTGTGGACGTTTTAGTCAACGGGAAACCCATTGCCAAGGGTGAAGTCGTGGTAATCGACGAGAACTTCGGTGTTCGAGTTACCGAGATCCTCAACATGGGTGGGAAGATCCAAACGATCAGCTCGTAATGAACGAGACTGTTTTGAAGTAGGAGAGGAACAGGAGGGGCATAATGGCGACGGTTCTTATCGTTGATGACGCAGCTTTTATGAGGATGATGTTGAAGGATATCCTCACCAAGAACGGTTTTGAGGTTGTCGGAGAGGCAGAAAACGGTCAGGTAGCTGTGTCCATGTATAAGGAAACGACTCCCGACATCGTGACTATGGATATAACCATGCCCGAGATGAATGGAATTGAGGCGGTGAAGGCCATCAAGTCCGTCAATCCGGATTGTCGGGTGGTTATGGTAAGTGCCATGGGTCAGCAGTCTATGGTAATTGAGGCTATCCAGGCAGGGGCGAAGGATTTCATAGTGAAGCCTTTCCAGCCGGATAGGGTTGTTGATGCTCTCAATAAGGTTCTGGGGTGATTGGAAGGTCCTTTCCTTGTTTGCTAAGCCTCGGCTCTCGTCGGCGTGGATAAGTGTAGTCGTTTTTATTTTATGCTGTGGTCCGGCTTGGGCGGCAGACGGTTCCTTGTCTTTGAGGGCATATTTGACAAAGGTCCTTTTGGGCGTAGTCCTTCTTGGATGTGTTGGCTTTCTCCTCGTTCGCTGGGGGCCTAAGCGTTTTCGGGCTTCGGGGAATGGACTGGAGGTCTTGACGTCTCTGTCCTTGGGCAGAGGCGTTCTTTATGTGGTTCGTTGTGGCTCCGAGGTGATCCTGCTTGGAGAAAGCAGGGGTGGTTTGATCATGCTTCGGCGTTATCCGCTGTCTCAATGGGAGCAATCTCATGAATCGACGGATTCTGCTCTGTAGTTTTTTGTTCCTGATCTGTGTCGGATTCGTCTCCGATGCCTGGGCTCAGCCGACGCTGCCTGTCCCTCCGGCTTCCGTAATAAAAGCGACCGTGCAGGGAGCTACGGCTCCCAGGGATGTCTCAACTACGCTTCAGATCGTGGCGCTTCTCACGATCCTCAGTGTGGCTCCTGCGATTTTGCTCATGGTAACCTGTTTTACCAGACTGATCGTGGTTTTGGGGTTCGTTCGACGGGCTCTTGGTTTGCAACAGACGCCGCCCAATCAGGTGATCGTGACGTTAGCTCTGTTTTTGTCCCTGTACATCATGGCCCCGACCTGGGAGCAGATGTACACGCAAGGTCTGGTGCCCTATATGAACGAAAAAATAGGAACAGCTGAGGCCTGGGAACGGTCGATCACTCCTCTGCGTACGTTTATGCTCGCTCAGACACGGGAGGAGGAACTCTCTCTCATGGTCTCCATGTCTGGGATGAAGCGTCCAGAGAATGCAGGTGATATTCCGAACCAGATTTTGCTGCCTGCTTTTATGCTGAGCGAGCTTAAGTCGGCGTTTCAGATGGGAATCGTGATATTCATTCCATTCATCGTTGTCGATATGATTATCGCAAGTGTCCTCATGAGCATGGGGATGATCATGCTTCCACCTATGATGATCTCTTTGCCTTTCAAAATTTTGTTGTTTATCATGGCCGATGGATGGGATCTCGTTGTCGTCAGCCTCATTCGGAGCTTCCAGTGACCGTAGAGGGATGAGGGGAGGTGAGGCTGTGGAGATCCTCAGCGTCAATGATATGCTGGTCCAGGCCATCAAGGTTTCCCTGATGGCCTCGCTCCCAATCCTCATCGTGGCTATGATCGTCGGTCTTATCGTCGGTATTTTGCAGACGGCTACGTCCATTCAGGAGCAGACGCTCTCTTTTGTTCCGAAGATCGTGGCTATCATGACGGCCTTGCTTTTGATGGGACCATGGATGTTTGGAGTGGTGGGCCAGTTGGCTCGGGATTTGCTGGGACAACTTGATCGGTTTGTCAGGTGATGGGGGCCATGATGGACTATGATGGGCTTTCTCAAATCCTGCCGCTGTATTTTTTGGTGTCCATGCGGTTTCTCGGTATGCTGTTCACCGCCCCTGTTTTCCTGGCGTCATCGGTACCGGCTCCTTTTCTCTTTTGGCTCTCGTTTTTTTTAACGGCTGTGACGGTCCCTCTGTTGCGTGGGGCTATGCTGCCGTCGCTTCTTTTTTCTGGCGTTCTGCCTCTGTTTCTTGCTATGGGGCGGGAGCTTCTTGCCGGTGGATTTATAGGTTTTGTCGCTTCGGCTCCTTTTTATGCTCTTCAGGTTTCTGGTCGTATGATCGGAACCCGAATGGGGCTGGCTATGGTCAACGTCCTTGATCCCATCACCCAGAATCAAAGCTCAATCGTGGGTCAGCTCCAACTTTTGGTGGGCTTATGGTTTTTCCTCTACTGGAACGGGCATCTGCTTCTGGTTCGGACCTTGATAGAGAGTTTTCGTCTTTTACCCGCAGGGGGGGGCCATCTGTGGGTATCCTCCGATCTGGAACTTCCCCAGTGGTTAGGGCGGATATTCGTTATTGCCTTTAAGTTTTCAATCCCCTTCTATGGTGCGTTGCTTTTGGCCGATATTGGTCTGGGTTTTTTGGCCCGGACGGTTCCTCAGATGAACGTCTTTATCTTGGGGCTCCCTCTGAAGGTCGGGTTGGGACTGTTTCTTTTGATGGTACTCCTTCCCGTGGTGGTCGAGCTTGTTCATGGCCAGATTGAGCCTTTTTTAAGGATGGCACTTGGTAACCTGTCGGGATGGCTGTGACGTTTTTTCTCAATCTTCAGTTTTTTGCCGAGGAAAAAACTGAGCCGGCAACTCCTCGAAAACGCCGTAAGGAACGTGAAGAGGGGCGGGTGGCCAAGAGTCAGGATCTGGGTGCTGCTACGGTTATCGTTGCTGGGTTGCTTATGATGGTTCTCTTCGGTGGGTGGATTTTTGGCCATATTTCCACTCTTACGGAGGATCTGATTACCTTTATGGGGGACGAGGCTCTCTGGCAGGATGGATGGTTCGACGCCATTGCCCATCGCTGTGTCGATGCTTTTGCTTTGGCGATTGTCCCCGTGAGTTTAGCTTGTTTTGTGATGGCTTTGGCCGTTTCGGTGGCCCAGGTGGGGTTTACCATGACCTCTAAGCCTTTGATCCCCAAGATGGATCGGTTCAATCCTGTATCGGGGTTGAAGAAGGTCATATCGCTTCGATCTCTTGTGGAGCTCGTGAAGGGGCTTCTGAAGGCTCTGGTTTTGGCGTTGATGCTCTATGCTGCCCTTCGAGGTGATCTAAGGGATCTGGTTCAGGCAATACACTATCCCCTGTATCCCGCAACGTCCCTTTTGTTGTGGCGACTGTGGTTTCTGAGCTTGAAGATGACACTTTTGCTCCTGGTGATTGCCGTCTTCGACTGGTCCTATCAAAAATGGGAGTTCGAGAAAAATATCCGGATGAGCAAGCAGGAGATAAAAGAGGAGTATAAGCAGATGGAGGGCGACCCCCTCATCAGGCAAAAAATTCGCCAGAAACAGCGAGAGATGGCTCGCCGTCGAATGATGGCCGATGTTCCCAAATCCGATGTGGTTATCACAAACCCGACGACCTTGGCGATAGCTCTCCAATATGACCGGGGGAAGATGAGCGCTCCGGTTGTTCTGGCAAAGGGGAAGGGGTTCGTTGCCCGTCGGATCAAGGAGATCGCACGAGAGCATGGGGTCCCGTTGGTGGAAAATAAGCCTCTCGCGTGGGCTCTTTTCGAGGGAGTCGAGGTTGGTGACTCCATCCCCGAAAATCTGTATCGAGGGGTAGCCGAAGTTTTAGCTTTTATCTATGGCTTAAAGAAGAAATTAGATCATTAAAATCCTAGATGCTAGGGCTTTTTTCGGTACAGTGCCGGGATAATGGCTTTTCAGCGATAGTACGGGAGGACTTGACAATGGCAGAAGAGCGGGTCTCTGTAATCGAGAGGATGCTTCGATTTTCAGACGTGGGCATAGCGATGCTGATGGTCTTGGTCGTTGTCATGATGATTATTCCTCTGCCCACGTGGTTGCTTGATGTTCTTCTGACGCTGAATATAACGTTTGGTGTTGTCGTGTTGCTCGTGACTTTTTATGTCAACCAGGCCTTGGAGATATCCTCGTTTCCGTCGATTTTGTTGATTGTCACCCTGTTTCGACTGGCTCTGAATGTCTCTACAACTCGTCTGATTCTCCTCAAGGGATACGCAGGAAGTATTATCTCTTCGTTTGGAAATTTTGTTGTTGGGGGGAATTACGTTGTGGGTGCTGTGGTATTTCTCATCTTGGTGATTATTCAGTTTTTGGTGATCACCAAGGGGGCTGAGCGAGTGGCCGAGGTGGCTGCTCGTTTTACCTTGGATGCCATGCCGGGAAAGCAGATGGCCATCGACGCTGACTTGAACGCTGGTCTTATTGATGAGCTGGGAGCCAAGGAACGTCGACGTACGATCCAACGAGAGGCCGATTTTTATGGAGCTATGGATGGTGCCTCCAAATTTGTCAAAGGAGACGCCATCGCTGGGTTGATCATCACGATTATAAATATCCTGGGGGGGTTGGCCATTGGTGTTTTTCAGCGAAATATGTCTCTGGCGCAGGCTGCGGGAGTTTATAGTCTACTGACCGTCGGCGACGGTTTGGTGTCCCAGATTCCCGCTCTGTTGTTTTCTACGGCTACAGGTATCATCGTGACCAGAGCCGCCGGAGATTCCAGTTTGGGGCGGGATGTTTTTTCGTCCTTCACCCGATATCCTCGTCCGCTGATGATCGGTACGGCCCTTTTGTTCGGGTTTGCCTTGGTACCGGGGTTGCCTACGTTTCCCTTTTTGATGCTTGGAGCTTTCCTTGCCCTTATGGCCTACGGAGTGTACAGAGAGGCCGTCACTCAAGAGGCTTCTGCGGGAGGGCGGGGTGTTGAAAGCGATGTGCCCGGAGAGGTGGCGCATGATGAAGAGGGGGGAAGAGGCCCGACGTCACCGGAGGAGGTCATGAGGCTTTTGGCGGTGGACCCTATGGAGATGGAGATCGGGTATGCAGTGATCCCCCTGGTGGACCCCTCTCAGGGGGGTGATATGCTGGATCGTATTAGCACCATACGAAAGCAGATGGCTATGGATATGGGGTTAGTCGTTCCGTCCATACGAATCAGGGATAACATTCAGCTGAAGCCCACCGAGTACCTCATCAGGGTCAAGGGGGCTTTGGAAGGTCAGGGTGAGCTCATGCCCGAGCATTACTTGGCCATGGATACGGGGAATGTCTCTGATGAGGTCGTTGGGGTGCCGACCACAGAACCGGCTTTTGGTCTTCCTGCTTTGTGGATTTCTCCAGAGCTTCGTGATCGAGCTGAAGCTGGAGGGTATACTGTGGTGGATGCTCCGTCTGTTTTGGCAACTCACCTGTCCGAGATTATCAAAGCCCATGGTGCCGACTTGATCACCCGTCAGGAAGTTCAAAAGCTTGCGGAGATGGTCAAGGAGAATAACGCCGCTGTGGTGGATGAGATGCTCGGGGTTCTGGGACTTGGCGATATACAAAAAGTTCTTCAGAATCTGGTATCAGAGCAGATTCCCATTCGGGATCTTGTGACGGTGTTTGAGACTTTGGCCGATTACGGTCGTTTGTCCTCTTCTGTGGATTATCTCACCGAGCGGGTTCGGGAGAGTCTGGCCCGGATCATCTCCCTCAGGCTGAAAGAAGATGACGTCATTACGGTGATGACGCTGTCTCCTACGTGGGAGCAGAAGATTCGAGATGCTTTGGATGGCGATTTGGTGAAGGGCTGGCGACTGAATATGGATTCTCGGGATATATCCAAACTGGTTGCTGCCGTGTCGGCCAAGTCGGAGGATGTTATCCTTCGAGGAGGGGCGCCTATCCTTTTGGTGAGTCCTGATGTCCGATTAATCGTTCGTCGGCTTCTGGAATCGTCGTTGCCGAGTCTTTTAGTTGTATCCTATAATGAAATAACCCAGGGTATCGATATCCAGTCGTTAGGGATGGTGGAGTGAACATGAGGGTAACTCAGCAGATTACCTACGAAGCCAAGGACAACGCAGAGGCGATTCGTATCGCCTCTGACCGTTTGGGTCGGGACGCAGTCATCCTCTCAACTCATACTGTGAGCAAGGGGGGCTTCTTGGGCTTTTTTGCTAAATCAGCTCTGATGGTGACTGCGGGCCTTCTGGAAGAAGATGTGCCACCTCCTGCTGCACAAAAAGGGGTCAGCGGTCATATCCAGGCTTTTCAGCGGCTTTTGGATGACCGGCAGAGGATTTTTTTGCCTTCACCACAGGACGACTCTGGGGTTGTCGAGGCGACGACATCGCATCGCTCCGATGAACAGGACCTTCTTGAACTCTCTGCAAACAGCACTGCTTTATCTCGCCCTGCTGTGTTATCGCAAAAAGTGGCTCAGGCATATGGAAAAACCGGGAGTGATGCCTCACGCGAGGCCAGTCTGTTTCAGGATGTGGAACAAATTCAGAAAACGTTGGCTATGGTCCTTGAAAGGCTTGATCAAGACCAGGAGCCTTCGTTGACCCAATCGTCTGGGCCGTTGTCCACTGTTGACGAAAAAAATCTCGATGAAGAGGACGTTTCCCATTGGCGGGATCAACTTATAGATGCCGAGATGACCGTCCCCTTTGTGGATGATCTCCTATCCCGGTTTCGTGCGGAGGCGAACGGTCGTGAGTTTTTGCCGTGGCTTCAATCTTTGATCAAGACTCCCTATGTTTCTGTCGCTGATGCTCTGGGTGGAGGGCGCGTTATGTTTATCGGTCCCACTGGTGTGGGAAAGACAACGACAATAGCCAAGTTGGCAGCTGTGAACGCTCTCTGGGAAGAGCGTCGTGTCTTTTTGGTTACAGCCGATACGTATCGAATCGCTGCGGTGGAACAACTGCGAACGTACGCCAAGATTTTGGGGGTCCCCGTAGAGGTTGTTTTCGAGGCTGAAGATCTGAAAAAAATCCGGGAGAAGCCTGGTGCTGATCTTATTTTGCTTGATACGGCGGGACGCAGTCAGAAGGATGTTCATCGAAGCGACGAGTTGTGTTCTCTGTATGAGGCTTTTTCTCCTGAAAGTGTTCATTTGCTTTTGTCTGCGAATGCAAAATATAGAGATATGCTCAACGTGGTGAAAGGAATGAACCATATTCCCATCACCAGTTTGGTTTTTACCAAGCTCGATGAGACCGTCAGCCTTGGTCCTGTTTTGGAGCTTGCGTTGAGTTTTCAGCTTCCCCTATCCTTTTTTGCCGTTGGGCAGAATGTACCTAACGATATAGAAGTAGCCTCGTCGTCCAGATTGTTGGAGATGGCTCTTGACGGGGGCTTTCATGTCTGATGTTCGTCCGACAGAGGTGATGGATCAGGCGGCAGATTTACGTCATCTCGTGTCGTCTATTTCAAAAAAGTCACCAGTCAGTTGTTCCAGGGCTTTACGTACTATCGCTGTGGTTGGAGGAAAGGGCGGAGTCGGTAAAAGTAACCTCTCAGCTAACGTCGCCATTGCTTTGGCTCAGGCAGGACAAAAGGTGGCTTTGTTCGACGGGGATATGGGGTTGGCCAATGTTGATATACTTTTTGGTGTTCACCCGCCCTGTAACCTGATACACTTGATCCGAGGCGAACGATCAATTCAAGAAATTATGTTCGATTTGGGAGAAGGTTTGTCTTTGATACCGGGAGGTTCGGGTGTCGAAGAATTGGCTAATATGGAAGAGCCTGAGCGAGATCGCCTTATTAACCAGTTGAGTGATTTAGAGTCCTTGGTGGATGTAGTGGTAGTCGACACCGGAGCAGGAATCCATAAAAATGTCCTGGCTTTTGCCTCTGCAGCCGATACAGTTGTCTTGGTGACAACTCCAGAGCCCACCTCTATCCGAGATGGGTATAGCCTTTTGAAGGCTTTGGTGCTTGCCTCAATGGGGAAGCTGGATGTTCAACTTGTAGTCAACATGACTTCATCGGATAAGGAGGCCCAGTCGGTCGCAAGCAGGATTTGTTTCGTTGCCGACCAGTTCCTCCGGCTTAATGTTGGCTACGCTGGTTTTGTGGTATCAGATCCTAGAATTCCTGAAGCCGTCTGTGCCCGTAGCCCCTTGCTTCGCTGTTCTCCTCATTCTCCTGCAGCTCAGTGTTTCCGTAAGGTGGCTTCCCAGCTTGTCGAAGGCGGTGTATACAAGAAGTCCCCCTCACACCGTGGTTTGAAGGGCTTTTTTTCCAGACTTTCCCGTCTCTGGGGAGCGGATATGGAGAGAGGTAGACCGTGAACTTAAACGCTCTGCTGAAGATGTCCCCCGATTTTATCGGATCCAAAGTGATGGTTGCTGTCATTAGCGGTCTCTACAAGGGGGAATACCCATCCCGTCTTGAGGATGCTTTGGACGACATCTGGAAATTGGCTCATCCACTTTTGAGTGGAGCTCTGGTTCCCTTTTACAAGGGGGTTGAGGTCCAGTTGTCTGTTCATGTAGCTGGAATCGTGTGTCATGTAACTGGGATAGTTATGGGGACCGTAAGAGATGGACTCGTACCTCTTTTGTTGGTTCGTTTGGTGGGAGATGTAGAGAGGGTCCAGCGTCGCCGTTTTTTTCGGGTTCCCTGTGCTCTTGAGGTAGATATAAATCTCTTGAAACCTCCGCAAGAAGTTCTGTCGTCTTCATGGACCAAAGCCGTTATTTGCGACCTGAGTCTCGGGGGAGTTCGGCTTATTGTGAAAGACGAAGCTTTATACGCAAGGGGTGATAGAGTTCTCCTGCGATTCTCCGTGAATGATGAGTCTCTGTTTCTTCCTGCTCACATTCTCTCTAAGCGACGCAACAGCGACCAGGTGGATACGTCTTTAGGAGTTGGATATGACTTTTTGCCCGGGATGGTAGAGAAATTTCTTGGGAAGTTTATCCGAAAGAGGGATTTAGCCCTCCGTAACGAGATGCGTTGATAGAGGAAAGGGGGGAGGGGATGAACGATATAAAAATTTTGGTCGTGGACGATTCATCTTTTATGAGAAAGATCATCAGCAACATCCTGGAAGAGCTTCCTGAACTTACGGTGGTAGCGACGGCCAGGGATGGCATTGATGCCCTGAGCAAGATAGAGTTCTATCACCCCGATGTGGTCACTTTGGATGTCGATATGCCCAGGATGAACGGCATCGACACCCTGAAGGAGATTATGTTTCGGTTTCCTCTTCCTGTGGTGATGGTGAGCAGTCTCACCAAGGATGGTGCGGCCGTTACCATGAAAGCTTTGTCCATGGGAGCTGTCGATTTTGTGTCCAAGCCCTCGGGCGCCATCTCCCTGAATATGCAAGAGGTGGATGCCGAACTTCGTACAAAGGTCTTGGCAGCTGCCCTTGCTCAGTCGACGGTACCAGGCAGGCCGTTTACGACGACTCGTATTCAAAAAGATACTTCCAGGCAGGTCCAGAAAACGGTAAGGCCAGTAAAATCAGGCATCCGGCCTCGATTGGTCTGTATCGCATCCTCTACAGGAGGGCCTCAGGCCCTTCAAAAGTTGTTAACGCTCCTCCCAAGTACGTTTCCCTTGCCTGTGGTGATCGCTCAGCATATGCCTAAAGGCTTTACTGCGTCTTTTGCATCTCACTTAAACGATCTCTGTGCTCTGCATGTCGTAGAGGGATACGAGGGATTGCCCCTCCAGCCTGGGATGGTCGTAATTGCCCCTGGAGGTTTTCATATGATAGTAAAGGGAGAGAAGAATTCTCCTGTGATAGGTCTCTCCGATGCCCCGCCCCTCCTGTCGGTGAAACCATCAGCCAATATTCTGTTTCTCAGCGTGGCTGACGTTGTTGGTGGGGACGCTGTGGCGGTGATCCTCACAGGCATGGGACGAGACGGCACTGATGGGGCTCAAGCTCTGATCTCGAAAGGAGCATATGTTTTTGGTGAGTCTCCTGAGAGCTGTGTTATATACGGTATGCCTAAGGCTGCTATGGAGGCGGGGGTTGTTAATGAGCAACTCCCTTTACAGAATATTGCCGAAGCCTTGAATCGCTTCGTAAGAGAAAACCGATAGAATTGAGGAGATGATAGGACATGTCGACCGATATGAGTCAGTATTTGGGAGCTTACCTTGACGAGGCGACCGAGAACCTACAACACCTGAACGACCTGATCCTCGCGGTTGAACAAGATCGGCAGGGCAGGGAAACCATCGATGAGATTTTCAGAACGGCCCATACACTTAAAGGTATGTCGGCTACGATGGGTTTCCATCATATGGCCGAGTTGACCCATGCCTTGGAGGACAGGTTTTCAACGGTGCGGAGCGGTGATGAGGAACTGACCGACGACGACATTGATCATCTCTTTCAAAGCCTTGATCTGATGCAGGTTATGGTGGATTCTATCCGGGATGGTGGATCTGACCAGGATACGGATATATCCTCTTTGGTCGAACAGCTTCGGGATGAGCCCGAGGCGTCAGAGCCAAAGGATCGTGCTGCCGAATCGTCTGTCTCCGATCAGGAGAAGGGGTGGATTGCCGATGCTGTCAAGATGGGCCTGGCTGTCCATCAGGTTACGGTAACTCTCGTAAAAGACTGTCTCCTTAAAGCAGCTCGAGCCTACATGGTCATTAATCGACTAGATGAGATGGGTGAAATAATCAAGGTCGAGCCTCCTGTAGAAGAGCTGGAGAAAGAGGCGTTCGAGCAGTCGTTTTGTGTTTATATCGGTACCAAGGACGAGGCTGATGTTGTTCATGACGCTGTCATGTCGATCAGTGATGTCGCTGAGACCGTTGTCGTTATGTTAGATAAGGATGGCAACGTCGCTCCTGTCACATCTGGTCAACCCTTGGATACTCCTTCTAAAGCTCCCGTTAAGGCTGCCGAGGCTCCATCATCGGTTTCCTCTCAAACGCCTGAAAAAACGACGAAGCAGCCTTCGGCACAGCCCAGGGTCAAGAAGGCGTCGCAGACCGTTCGGGTCGACATCGGCAGGTTGGATAGTCTGATGAATCTGGTTGGCGAGCTCGTTATAGGAAAGGCTCGGATTGAGCGTCTGGTTTTGGAATCAAAACTGCGTGAGTTCGATGAGCCTTTGTCTCAATTGGGGCGAATTTCTGGGGATATTCAGGAATTGGTTACCAAGCTTCGAATGGTGCCCGTCTCCTATATTTTTGATCGTTTTCCTCGACTTATTCGGGATATCTCCAAATCCCTGGGTAAAGATGTGGAGTTGGTTATTGAGGGACAGGAGACCGAGCTTGATCGGACGGTGATCGACGAGATTGGTGACCCGATGGTTCATCTTATTCGGAACGCCGTCGATCACGGTATTGAGACCCCCGAAATTCGGAAAAAGGCTGGTAAACGAGCCCAAGGAACGATCAAGATCGCTGCCTATCAGGAGGGAAACAGCGTCATCATCGAGGTCGCCGACGATGGCAAGGGGATTGATCCCGTTGCAGTGGGCGTTAAGGCCGTCGAGAGAGGGCTGGTGACCGAGGAAGCTCTTCAGGAAATGTCCGATGACGAGATTATCCAGTTCGTTTTTCTTCCCGGTTTCAGCATGGCACAGGAGGTCACCGATCTTTCTGGTCGGGGTGTCGGTATGGATGCCGTTAAGCGAAAGGTTGAATCTTTGGGAGGGCAGTTCGAGGTTAGATCCAAGGTCGGCGAGGGCTCCAATATCTATATTCGTTTGCCTCTGACTCTAGCCATTGTACTGGCTCTCCTTGTGCGAGTTGGTGATGAAATATATGCTATTCCGCTGGAGAATGTGGACGAGACAATCTTGGTCCGTGAAGACGACATGAAGCGGATGCATGGCCGTCCCGTAACGTTGCTTCGGGGCGAGGTCCTTACTCTGGGTGATTTAGCTTCCACTTTGGATACACCTCGTGGGAATGAGGAACGAACCGAGTATCCCGTGGTGGTCGTCAGGGCCGGCAGGAATAAGATCGGTTTTGTTGTGGATGCTCTCGTGGGGCAGCAGGAGATCGTCATCAAGTCTTTGGGGAAATTGCTTGCCAAGAGCAAGGGAATTGCTGGGGCGACTATCTTAGGAGATGGGAATGTGGCTCTCATTTTAGACGTAGCTTCGCTTCATGTAAAAGTCTAGGAGTCGGAGGGAAATATGGAATATACTGACTTCAGTTCGTTGCATTTGGACGCTATCAGGGAAATTGTCAATATCGGCGCAGGGAACGCTGCCACGGCTTTGTCCGATATGTTGGGGCAATCCATTGATATGGGGGTCCCTAACGCGGATATTGTCTCTATTTATGACGTATCCGAGTATTTTGGTTCCCCTGAAAAATTTGCGGCGGCTATCTACACACACGGAGAAGGAGCGTTCCCTTGTAATCTTATATTCATTCAAGATGAAGAGATGATCCAAAAACTTGTCGATGCCGTATTCATGGCCAGGATGAATACAACTGGCCGAGAGTTTCCCGAAGAGATGCGAGACAGCTGCTTGGCTGAATTGGGTAATATCGTGCTGAGTTCTTTTTTAAACGCTGTAAGCGGAATGATTGGTGCCGATCCTATCAGTATCTCGGTTCCTGGTGTCGCTCATGATATGCTGGGGGCAATCCTCCAGTTTGTGGCGGTGATCTTTGCTCAAACAGGAGAGCACGCTTTGTTAATGAACACAACTCTGCAGCTGGATGGAGTTGACTCGAAGTTGAAGGGGAATATCATGATTGTTCCCGAACCTGGGGCTTTGGAGATCTTATTGTCCAAGTTGGGGGTGCTCTGATGGGCAAGGGGCAGCATGTCGGCATGGCCGACGCCATCTTGGTAAAGCACCCGGGAAAGCTCGTTTCTTTGGGGCTGGGATCTTGTATTGGCTTGGTGCTCTACGATGAGGTTGCCAAGATTGCAGCAATGGCTCATATTATGTTGCCAGAGAGCCGGGAGGGTAAGGATAATCCCAAGCCTGGAAAGTTTGCTGATACGGCGGTTCCTCTGCTTCTTGATATGCTCCTGAAGGCTGGAGCTAAGCGGGATCGAATCAAGGCAAAAATGGCAGGAGGGGCTCAAATGTTCAATGTTCCGGGCTCCAAGTCAGGATTTTTGGCCGTAGGGTCACGGAATTCTGAGGAGACGGAGAAGCAGTTGGCAAAATCCGGTATTAAACTTGTTGCCTCAGATACGGGAGGGAACAAGGGGCGAAGTGTGGAGTTCTCTACGGACAACTGGGTGCTCGAGATCAAGACGCTGGGTACGGGTAAACAGGGTATCTGATCTTACTTAGGGCGAAGGAGGAGGATGGCCTATGCCCTCCAGAGAGGATCAGCGTTTATGGGCTGCATATCGTTCGAATCCATCGTATAAGGATGCCGTTGTCCATCGGTATCTTCCTTTAGTAAAGTATGTCGTTGCCCGTATGACGGTTACTCCTCCTCCAGGGCTCGACTACGAGGACCTGATCAGTTTTGGTGTTATGGGGCTTTTGAATGCTATAGATCGTTTTGATCCCAATCGGGGATGTACCTTTCAAACCTATGCGGTTCCCAGAATTAGAGGAGCCGTTTTGGATGAGTTAAGAAAGTGTGACTGGTTTTCCAGGACCGGTCGGGAAAAAGTTCACAGACTGGAGCGAGCCATGGAGGTGCTTCTTCTTTCGGGGCAGCCTATCGACGACAAAACCTTAAAAGAAGAATTAGGTGTTGATGATAAAGCTTATAGGGAGATGCTCCAGTTGGCGTCCCGGGGTTTTTTGCTCTCCTTGGATGAAATGATGGCCTTGGATGAGGGAGACGTAAGCAAGGCGGATCTCCTCTCGGCTCCTGATCCATCGGCTCAGGAGCTTTTGGAGAACCAGGAAGAGGTCAACCGAGTCGTGGAGGCTTTAGAGCTTTTGTCGAGTCGGGAGCAGTCGGTGATGTCTATGTATTATATTGAAGATATGACTCTTAAGGAAATTGGCCTGGTCCTGGGGGTGACGGAGTCCAGGGTGTCTCAAATTCACGGTAAGGCGATGTCCACGCTGCGGACTTTGTTACGGTGTGACGAAGGGTAACGGATCAGAGAGATTCGGAGGTGGGCTATGTCTGAGGCTATAACGATTGAGATAAACGAAAACGGTGTTTTCCTTTCTGTCCCCGAGGGAACTCTTCTTGAGGATGCGTTGGCTGCTTTGTCTGAGCGTAATATCCAGGAGCTTGATGAGGCTGCGGTGAGATTGGCTGTGCAGGCTCCAGGGGAGTTACGGTGTGTTGCTCCTGTTCAGGAGGATCGTCCAGCTCGGATTCATATCGATATCCCCAGAAATTCCCTCTGTGTTCGTATGGCCATTGATCCGCCTGTGGGGAATGGAAACTGGCCTCAGTTGAAAGACCTTAAAGTGGCCTTGAGAGCCAAGAATGTCGTCTACGGCGTGGATGAGGACGCTCTCAAAAAACTCTTGGAGCACCGAATCGCCAACGAATGGCTTGAGGTGGCACGAGGGGTTTCAGCGGTGAATGGTCAAAACGGTGAAATCAACTATGAGGTGGAGTTGGGCAGTAACCGTCCCCTGTCCCAGGACGGTGAGGGAAAGGTAGATCTGAAGGAACTTTCCTCGATAACCATTGTTGAGAAGGGGCAGATGTTAGCTACCCGAACTCCAGCGACCGAGGGACGCGACGGCATTGATATTTATGGCAAGACCCTTAAGGCAAAGAGCGGAAAGGATCGAAAATTACCCGCTGGTAAGGGAACTGTTTCGTCTGAAGACGGCATGACCTTATACGCCGAGCATGACGGGCATCTTGTGCTTCGAGGGAACCTTCTGGAAGTTCTGGCCGTCTATACCGTTTCGGGTGACGTTGATTACAGTGTTGGAAATATCCATTTTATCGGCGCTGTCGAGATCCAGGGAGCTGTTCGGGATGGATTTGAGGTGCGGACCAGCGGTGATATCGTTGTTGGAGGAGTTGTCGAGGGGGCCGTCATTGAGACCGAGACTAATCTAAACGTGAAAGTCGGGATCACCGCTTCTGGCAAGGGTGCAATCCGAGCTGGTGGGGGTATCACGGCGGGCTACGTCGACAAAGCAATCATTCATGCCGGAGAGGATGTTCGGGTCAAGGATGCCATCATGCATAGCCACGTATCCGCAGGGAAGTCGATCCTCTTGGGTGTTCAGGGAGGAAAGGGACAGATCGTAGGCGGGCAAATTCAGTCTGGTTTGTCCGTCCGATGTGTGACTTTGGGGAGTTCTATGGGGACCAGGACGGAGGTCCATGTAGGAGTGCCCCCGCAATTGGCGGAAAGAAGGTCGGAGCTGACCTCCTGGCTAAACGAGAACAAGTCTAAACTCCAACAGATCGATAGCAATGTCGAGTTTCTCAAAAAACTAGAGCAAGCAGGAAAGATTGATGTCGAGAAGCGGACCATCCTTTTAAAGCTTACCAAGGGTGGTTTTCAGATTCGATCAGCCATCGAACAATATACTCGGGAACTGGAGGATATCGAATCCAAATTGGAAGAGAGTCGTTCGAATTCCAGGGTTCACGTTCGGGATATATGCTATCCAGGGGTCATCATCACCATGCGAGGCATAACCTACAAGGTCAGGGAAGAAATGCGGCACATCACCTTTTGTTACGATAGGGGAGAGATTCAGCCCCGTCCCTATGAATCCTTGTGAGGTCTCTTTCATGATCAATCCTATCGATCACCAGCTTTCTATGTGGAAACTGGAGCAAAACGCCCAAAACCTCAGGGATCCTGGCTCATCGGCCCAACAAGCCCTTCAGTCTGAGGATGCACTTCGTGAAGCGGAACGACGAGATATATCGGTCCAGCGAAACGATGAGTCTCATGAATCTCAGCGTTTGGGGGTCGGGGAAAGGGATGCTCGTCAAGGGCGTCGAGAAGGCCGAAAGAAAGAGGCCAAGACAGAGCATGACGATGACGACGAGAACTCGGCGGCGGCTGAGAGAGGAGGCCTTGATCTCTATGCCTGAGGCCCCTCATCTGGGATATGTCCAAGTTGTTTCTGAGGCTGGAGCTTTTCGGGGTGCTCTGTTGGTCGTGGATTGCCGGGGTATCCCTCTGGATTTCAGGTATACCGATCCGGTGTCACCCACAAAGCTTGAGAGGGTACTCTACGGTGATGCCTTGGAAGTTTATATTCAAGAGGACGTGATTTTGGGCAGTCTCTTGGGGGCTGTAGAGGAGAAACCCGACCTCTGGATCTGTCAGGATCGTCATCTTCTAGCCCCTCTGGGCCATAGGGCCAAAAAACTTTCTATAGTCATGGAGACCACATCGAGAACGCCTCTTGAGAAAGCTGGGGCGACAACTCCTCTGCCGGAGGAGAATGTCTACCTGGTTCAGACCGATCTCATGGGGCCTCCTTGTAGGGTGACCACGCTTAAAAGTGGGGAGCTTGAGAGAGTCTCTCCCATTTTGGTTGATGCTGCCTCCACCATGGAACTTCTGGAGCCTTTTGTGCGAATCACTAAAGCCCTGGACGTCCTGGACTGATTCTTATGGATCTGTACTCTCTCAGGGAGAAGCTACGGCGACTTTTTTGGGGGCGGATACGGGTACACAGGTTTGTTCCTGGTCATGATCGAGACAAGCTTGTTGTGATCTATACTCTCAGGAAAGCTCAGGTGCGTTCTCTTCGAAGCCCCGTGACGGTCGATGCCTCTCGCTGTCTTCAGTGGAAGCGAATGCTTCCTCAGGGGCGGCGGTTTGATTTGTTCATCTCTCCTCCGCCTACCCAGGGCGGTCGAATGACCTTATCGATCCAGACTCAGGTAACACAGGGTCTCTCTCTTTCATCTCACGTGTCCGTTCGGGATGATCTCAAGAAAATTATGATTTTCCCCCAGAGACGAGTCAATCGGATTCCTTTTTTAAAGGATCGTCGCCCTAAGGACATTATGGCTCTGTATTACCCTATAGTTAAAGAGTGTCTCTCTAGAACTACTCTTGAAAAAGAGAGCGGAGCACTCTTTATCTGGTATAATCCAAGCTGTCGAGAGCGGTCTTCCAGGATATTGTGTCTTGTTCCCGATCCAGGGAAACGACCGCCTTTGATGTGGAAATGGCTGTGACGATTGAACGTTTAGAGCACGTACGTATATTTTAGGACCTGATCGAAAGGAGCCCCTTAGGGAAACGTGATGGAAGAGAAGAAAAACATAAGAGAAGAGACATCTGTAAGCCCCGGAGATGTGGTCACAGGAGTTGTGGCCCAGGTGATGCCCTATGGTGCCTTTGTTCGTCTGGCATCGGGACAGAGAGCGATGGTTCACATATCTCAGCTGTCTCATAACTTCATTAAAAACGTCTCCGATGTGGTCACTGTTGACCAGGAGATCACGGCCAAGGTCATCAAGGTCGATGATAAGGGGCGAATAGACCTATCTGTCAAGGCTATGTCAGAACCGCCTGTGCGCCCCTCTCGATCGTCTTTTCGTAAATCTGGTGGTCCATCATCGGGTGGCTTCTCTCGAGACGGTGTTCCGAGGACCCCCGAGGAGGATTTCGAGAAAAAACTTTCCACCTTTATGAAACGAAGCGATGAAAAAATTGCGTCGCTGAATAGTTCTAAATCTGGCGGTCGGGGTGGTCGGAAAAAGGGCGGGAGGTAATCTGATGTCTCGAAGGTCCCTGGGCCCTAAGGACCTTCGAATCGTTCTCGATCAGATGACGGGGCGGCGGTTCGATCCTTCCTGTGCTGTCGCTGTCGCCTGTCGTTGTCCTTGGGGCGCTCCTCAGGTTTTGCTTTGCCACCCTCTTCGGAAAGGGTGGCCTTTTCCTACCTCATTTTGGCTCTCCTGTCCGTGGCTGATCCGGGCGATTGGAACCATTGAGTCGAACCAGGGAGTCTCTCGGTTGGAAAAACATCTGATAACTCGTTTTCGAGAGTGGCGGCAATATCAGATGGACCATGGGAGTCTTCGACTCATGCTTTTGAATAGGGCAGAACGTCGTTTTCTTCGGCTTCACCGCCGATCGGTGTGGAGTGTTCTTCGAAGCGGCGGTGTGGGAGGCGTTCGGTATCTCAGGTCCAAGGAGCCGACGGTCAAGTGTCTCCATCTTCAAGTCGCATCGTGGCTTGCCCTCGGAGATCATCCCGGTGAGGACTGGTTGACTCAAGAGGTGAGTCCCCTGTCTTGTCCCGATGGTCGATGTGTGTGTTGACCGAATAAACCTTAAGGAGAATGGAGTGACGGATACGATGGTGAAGGTCGCGTTGTTTTTAATTGACGGCTTTGAGGAAACTGAGGCCCTGACCACTGTGGATATCCTTCGTCGGGGGGAGGTAGAGGTCACGACTGTTTCTCTGGTCTCCGGTGCTGACGTGGTGGGGAGACATGGCGTTCTCGTTCGGGCCGATGCCCTGTTCGACGAGATCAAGGATGACCCTTTCGATATGTTGGTGATTCCTGGTGGTACTGTGGCCTATACGGAGCATCAGGGGCTTGTCGATTTGGTTCGGCGAGCAGATCAGCGAGAAATGCCCATGGGAGCTATCTGCGCTGCTCCGGCGGTTTTTGGTGTAGCTGGTATCCTCCAAGGGAGACGGGCCGTATGTTATCCCGGGATGGATTCCTGGCTGAAAGGAGCTGTCCCAGGGATGGAAAACGTCGAGACCGACGGACATATCACAACGGCCAGGGGGCCGGCAGTGACGCCTTTCTTTGCCCTTCGTCTTCTTGAGATCCTTAAGGGAGAGCCCACAGCTAAAAAAGTGTCCGAGGAGTTTTTGATTCCCCTGATCTCGTAACACTCTTTTCAAGTTCTGTGCACCTGTACTTCGAAGAGGCCGCCCCGGGAAAGTCCGAGGCGGCTTCTTGTGTGCGGTATGTTCCTAGGGGGGCAAGGCCTATAGCGAGATGGCGTCTACCGGACAGGCAGAAACGCAGGCACCGCAGTCCACGCACTTTTCGGTGTCCACGGCGGCTTTACCGCCAGTCATGGCAATGGCCTCAACGGGGCAGGTGCTGATGCAGCTCTCGCAACCGGTACAGGTGTTCTTATCGATTTTTGCAGACATGGTATTGTCCTCCTTTTGAGTTTAGAAACGGTTTATATACTACTCCCCTTCTCTCTGGGACAACTCTACCACCTTTTTATCGATATTGCAACTGTTTTATAAGTATAACTTAGTTGTAAACACATATATCTAACTTTTTATAAATTTATCGCCACCTCAGACTATGGTGTATAAAAAGCTTTGTAGAGTTTGAGAATGGTCTCGGTCGCTTTGAGGCCCGAGCCGCTCAGGAGCGTAGCTACCGACTGGTGTTTTTTGATGATCCCTTTCTCCCGAAGTTTCCGAATGGCTGGAACGACCACGGCACTGGTAGGCTCCACGTAGATGCCCATTCGGGCAAGGTCGAAGAGAGCGGCGGTGGTCTCGTCATCGGAGACTGCCAGGGCCGAGCCACCGGTATGCCGAAGAGCCTGGAGAATCTCTTTACCGCGAAGAGGCTGGGCGGAAGCGATGCCTTCGGCGACGGTGACGTTGGGACGAATTTGGGGAACATAAGTCAGTCCCTTGGACATGGCCCGAACGATAGGATCGCATGCCAACGACTGGACGGCGTGGAGAGTTGGAAGCTTATGTACGAGTTGTGCGTCCTGGAGGTCGCAAAAGGCCCGGTATGCTCCCAGGATCAAGCTTCCTTGTCCAGCTGGCAGAACCAGATGGTCGGGAAGGCCCATGTCATCCCATATCTCGTAAGCAAAGGTTTTAACGCCCTCGACGAACCAGGGGCTCCAGTTGTGGCTTCCGTAGAAGTTGGATTCTCCGGCTGTTTGAGCAGCCTTGGCGGCTGCTTCTCGAAGTCCTGGTACTCGGATTAACGTGGCTCCGGCGCTCTCAATCTGAACGCACTTTTCCTCAGATGTGTGGGATGGGACGAAGATCCGGCATGAAATCCCCGCTCGGGCACAGTAGGCAGCCATGGAGGCCCCCGCGTTTCCTGATGAATCCTCTACCAGGGATGTGACCCCGAGTTCTTTGAGGCGGCTCACCAGGAGGGAGATTCCTCGATCCTTGTAGGAACCAGTGGGGCAGAGAAAATCGAGTTTGACCTTGGTCTCTCCGTCGATGTCCAGGGTGATGAGAGGCGTTCGTCCCTCTCCCATGGTGATAGCTTCGCCGGGACGATCAAGGGGCAGTGCTGATGCGTAGTGCCACATGGAGATGGGGGCTCTTTTTCTATGAGCTTGGGGTATGATTGGCGGAGTCTCTCGCCAGTAGGAGAGGTGCCCGCCACAGTCGGGACATCGCCAGAGTTGGCGGTTATCTTCATATGTAGCGGAGCAGAGCTGACAGTTCAGCATAGGATGGGCCTCCTTACGGCGATGTGCGTTTTTTAAGGCGGATCACGGTGTGTTCTTTTTTGCAGGCCTTACCCCCCGTCGGCGATAAAGGTCCCACGCCAGGAGGACGACTCCAATTCCCAGGGCTCCGTCGGCGGCGTTGACGGACAGTCCCCCGGGCCAAGGCACCGGAATGTAGTCCATGACGGCGCCGTAGAGCAAGCGATCCATAAGGTTGGCAACAGCTCCTCCCCAGAGGAACGCAAGCCCCCATGTTTTTTCGGAAGATCTCCAGGGTATGGAGACGGAGAGAACTACCAGCACCACAAAGCCGCTCATGACAGCCCATGATGAGAATCCCCCCCCTATGGAAAAGGCAACCCCTTGGTTCCATTTGGCGGGGAGATCCAGGTGACGGACCAGGGCAGAGCAGCTATAGGACCCCAGGGCGACGAATGCCGCCAGGCTCGATGTTTTCATAGTGTGTTCCTCCTAAGGTCGTCCTCGCGGCTACTCTATCGTGAAGCCCGATTTTCGAAGGCCCAGGATAACGGCATATCCTATGATACACCCGGGGACGGAGCTTGTCAGGAAAGCTCCCTGGAGGGCCCAGAAACCGATACAGTGTCCTGTTGTCGGAGCGATAAGTAACGCCGCAATGGAGGCGCCTATGGGGCCGGTTCCCAGGGGCTCAGCAAGGGCACACCAATCTTTTTTGAAGACTTGATAGGCCAGCCCGACAGCCAGAGCCCCCGGAATACTGCCCGGGAAAGCGAAGAGGGTCCCTGTGCCCATGGAGACCCGAAGGACACTGGTGATGGTGGCTGTTCCCATGGCCCACCAGGGACCAAGGAGAACTGCCGCAATAACGTTGATGGCATGCTGGAAGGGAAAGCATTTTGTCGGACCGAAGGGAAACGAGACCCCGGAGAGCAACAGGGCTGTAGCTGTCAGAAGTCCGGCAACGCTGAGGCGTCGAAGGGCGATGTGACTCGTGGCATGGTCTTGGGGCATGATCTCTCCTCCTTGATGTTGTCAGTCTCTCAGCGACTCAGCAGGTCCTGAGCCGTCACGGCGGTGTGGCTGTCGATGAGATCGGTTGCCTTGGCGAAGTCGATGAAGGTCTGCCATCGTTTGGGGTCGCTGGTCTGGGTTTTCACGAAATAGGGCAGAGTGGCCTGAAAGGCATCGGTCTCCACGACCCTGTCGGCTTCTGGAAGGGCCTTGAAATAGATCTCCAACGCTGCTTGAGGATCCTCTCGGACCCAGTTTATACCCCTCTGTACCGCATCGGCGAAGGCCTGAATGGCAGTAGATTTTGCCGTCGCCGTTGTTGCGGAGGTCACGAAGATGAGTTCATCGTAGTCAGGAATACCGTGCTTTTCAAGCTCGAAATACCCGGTCTTGAGCCCCTTGTGTTGCATGTCAACAACCTCGTATGTTTTGAAGGGGCCCATGACGGCATCCACCTTGCCCGAGGCCAGAGCTGGGACGATGGTGAATCCGACGTTGACTGGCTCGTATTTCTGAATGCCGTTTTCCCTGGCGAATGCGGCCAGGAGCGTGTCCATCAGACCGGGAACCGTGTATCCTATGGTCTTGCCCTCCAGATCTTTCGGTACGGCAATGCCAGAACCGTCCATGTAGAGCAAGGTACACAGGGGGTGTCCTACCAATCGACCGATGACCTTGGGTGAGAGCCCCTCGGCGGCGGCGATGACCGTTTGGGGTTCGTATCCCACAGCCAGGTCCACGGTGCCTGCGATGGCGAGCTTCAGGGCGTCGGAGGTCTCGGAGGGGCTCAGGATCTTCACTTCCAGGCCGGCCTCCCGGAAAAAACCGTTGTCCCGGGCGACATATATGGGCAGGTGATCCACGTTGGGGAACCAGTCCAGCATGAGACTCAGTTTTTCCGTTGCCGAGGCTTGATGGCTCAGGGCAAAAATAAAACTTGCGAGAGCGATGCAGGCTGTTTTTTTCACGACGATTCTCTCCTTTACTTACCTTTCTTGACGGGGGATCATCCACCACCCGTACTTTTGAGCCAAGCATCCCACGATCCACCACAAACTCAGTCCCATGACCGTGAGATAGAGAATGGCGGCAAAGACCAGCTCTGTTTTCAGCCTGGCATTGGACTGGATCATGAGAAACCCCAACCCCTTTTGGGCTCCAACCCACTCGCCGATGACGGCTCCGATGGTTGCCACCGATACGGCGACCCGGAGTCCAGCGAAGAAATACGGTAATGTCCAGGGCCAATACAATCGCTTCATGGTCTCCCAGAAGGAGTACCCCATGAGCCTGAAAAGCTGGACGTGTTTTGGGTCGCAGCTTTTAAATCCCTCCAGGAGCGTGACGGTGATGGGGAAAAACACGATCACCGCTGCCATGACGACTTTACTCACCACTCCATACCCGAACCAGAGCACCAGAACGGGAGCCAAGGCGAAAACCGGGATGGCCTGGGATGCGATGAGAAGAGGCGCTAAAGCCCGTTCGAGCCAGAGGGCTCTGAACATGGTCATGGAGAGGGGCATTGCCACGACCAAAGCCAGGGCCAGGGCCATGAGGATCTCCACCATGGTGACGCCACTGTGGCGGAGGAGCAGAGGAGCCTGATGGATTGCCACTATGATCACCGAACTTGGACGGGGCAGGATGAAGTTTGGGATCTGGGTCAAACGACATGTTGCCTCCCAGAGAAGCAGGAAAGAGCCCCCCAATGCCGGAGTGACGGCAGATCTCATCGTAATATCCCCTCTCGTTGAAGCCTATCCATGATGTGACGGCGCAGGGAGACGATGGTCGGTGAGTCCCGATGCCTCGGCTTGGGGTTGGTGAGACTCAGGTTTTCCAAGACCGTCATGGGAGATCGGGAGAGGACGAGAAGCCGATCAGCGGTGATCAGGGCTTCCTCCACGTCGTGGGTAATCATGACGATGCTCTTGGCGAAGTCTCTCTGGATGACCGTGAGGAGTTCCTGAAGCCCCTGTCTTGTCAGAGCATCTAAAGCTGAGAGGGGTTCGTCCAGCAGCAAGAGTTTTCGTTCGAACAGAAGTGTTCGGGCCAGAGCGCATCTCTGCCTCATACCGCCGGAAACCTGATCCGGACGGTATGTCTCAACTCCCTGAAGCCCTAGTTGGCTCAGAAGGGACAGTGCCCGTTCTCGATCATTTCGGCTGGGGCGGCGGATGGGGAGCATTGCGTTTTCAAGCAGGCTGAGCCACGGGAGAAGCAGGTGCTCCTGAGACATCCACGCTGCATTTTGTGATAAATCGTCGACGGACTTATCTTGCCAGAGGATGGTGCCTTCATCCCGGGGAAGTGCACCGATGAGGAGATCAAAGAGAGTACTCTTACCGCATCCCGAGGGACCGATCAGAGCTACGAACTGGCCTGCCTCGACGTCCAGGGAGAATCCCTTTACGATGGGTATCTCACCGAAATACTTCGTCACTCTCTGGAGGGAGACAAGGCTCATCGATCGCCGGTCCGGGGCAACCTTTTCCAGATGAGGAAGATCACGATCAGCGATAGAATCATATTGACGACCATGTAGCTACCGTTGTAGCCCAGGGAATAGAGCAGGGGATGCTGCCCTTCGGGGGCGTAGCTTGCGAAGAAGATCACCCCAGAGGCTACGTGGCAGGTCAGTCGGGCCGCAGTCCCGACGACGATCCCTCTCCATTGGGGAGATGAGAGGGCACCGGCCAGGCCCAGGGCACCAAAAGCCAGAGGATAGTCCAGAAACGCCTGAGCCGGGTGTACGACGTAGCCATTCAGAATCATCTGGAGCACTCCAGCCAGAGCACCAACGCCTACGCCAGCCTTGATTCCGTGACGGAGAGCGAAGATGAGCAGAGGAACGTTCTCCAGGGTGACCGATCCGCCCTGGGGCATCCGAAAGATTCTGATGTATGAGAGAACGATGGCCAAAGCAGCACAGAGGGCCCCTTCGACGAGGATACGGGTGTTGAATTTCATGATGAAGGCCTCCTTGATATGGAATGGATATGAGTTGATCCGGAGGCAGGAAGGGCACAGAAATAGAGCAATGTGGAGGAATACGTATAAGTAACTTCCCTGCGCCGGCATGATCCGGATCAGGTTCCAGGGGTCGAGGCTTTACGCCTCCTCTCAGCCGGAGCACCGACTCCCCCAGTTCCATTTGACGTTGTACACCGTCTCTCACGTTCTGTCAACCGTCGATGAGTATCAAAGTCTATCCCGTGTGTAGGTGTTAGGTGTTCAAGGGAACCTCTGCACCTCTAAAAACCTATATCCGAGTCTCCAAGCCTCAGGTCGTTCCGCCAAAGCCCTATCTCGCCCAAACGTATTTTTGACCTATGCTCCGTATCGTCGCCTTGAAGGGTATCTCCTGTGTCCTCTCGGCTTGGGAGGACGTCCGTCTCGCCCGAGTCGATACTTCACGACGGCAGGTCAAAAACACGAACCTCGAATAGACTCCGTCGAAACGGGTCGAAACGGCCTGAGGCGAGTTTCTGAGTTTTTAGAGGTTCCCTAGAAGAGGAAGAGAGAATGTTCTTGTTTTTTGTTTTGACACACTATAAGATACCTATATGGCCTGTGTTTGGAGTTTGTCAGTTTTTAGAGGTTCCAAAAGAAGGAGGTCTTTTTGTATGAGTTGTTCGAGGAAAAACGTTCTGTCGTTCGCCCTGTTTGCTTTGTTTGTCATGATGGCTATCTGTGCCCAGGCTGCTCCCAGGGTGATTAAGATAGGTCACACAGGAACTAAGGAACACCATTACCAGATGTACCTTGAAACCTGGACTAAGAACGTCTCGGAAGCGACCGATGGTCGATACACGTTCGAGATATATCCTTCCGACCTTTATGGAAAGCCCAACCAGCTTATTGAGGGTTGTCAGCTCGGTACTTCCAACATGGTTCTTGCGACAGGTTCTCTCCTGACCTCCTACAGCCCGAAGATCGGTGTCCTCAACTTGCCGTTTCTCTTCAAGGACTCCAAGGAAGCTCATGATGTACTGAACGGCCCTATTGGAGCTGAGTTCGAGGAGAGCTTGGCAAAACGTAACCTGATTGTTCTCGGCTGGTGGGAGAATGGTATGCGTCATCTTTTCCCCGCCACGCCCGTCAACAAAATGGAGGAGTTACAAGGTATGAAGTTGCGGGTGGTGAACTCCGCCGAGATGATCGACACGATCAACGCTTTCGGAGCCAGCGCTGTGCCCATGGGCTTTAACGAGGTGTACTCCGCCTGGCAGCTCAAAACGATTGATGGCTGCGAGGGAACCATCACCCACATGCTGACCCAGAAGTATTATGAACTGACGAAAACCGCTGCTCTCCTGTGGTATATGCATGTTCCGAACCCCTTGATTATCTCTAAACAGCTTTGGTGCTCAATCCCGAAGGCCGATCAGGCTATCTTTATCAAAGAGGCCCGCAAGATGAGCGATTTCTCGTTTGACTACCAACGTAAGATGGACGAGAAGGAGATCAAAAAATGTGAAGAACTGGGTGTCGTCTTCACTCGTCCCGATCGTGAGCCTTTCGTCAAGGCTGTCGAGCCGGTCTACGAGAAATACCGTCCAAAATACGGCGAGATGATCGACAAAATCCACGCTGTCACGGGGAAATAAGCGAGTCCTTTACTGACGCCCGACACCGCCTTGGGCAGAGACCCAAGGCGGTGTCGGGCGTTTTTTCGGTATGTTGCCCAAATTTAAAATGGAGGTTCGACATATGCTTCACCTGCTGAAACGCATGAACGACGGGATTGCCCGGGTGTTGCAAGGGTTGTTGGTTTTGCTGATGGGGTCCATGTCGGCGATTATCTTCATCCAGGTTATCTACCGTTATCTCCTGAGGTCTCCTCTGTCCTGGTCCGAGGAGCTCTCGCGCTATCTTTTTTCGAGTATTATCTTCTTCGGGGCTGTTTTGCTTTATAGAGAGTCGAAACATATCAATATGTCCATTGTGGTGGATTCAATTAAAAATACGTTTGTACGTCAGAGTATTATCATCATCGCACATCTGTTCTCCGTATTTTTCCTGGTCGTTATGCTCTGGTATTCATTCCCCATGGCGCTCCAGATCCTGGAATTTGAGGTGGCCTCGCCGTCCATGGAGTGGCTGAAGATGGGGCATGTTTTTCTTATCGTCCCCGTAGCAAGCCTCATATCGTTTTCCATGATGCTGGAGGTCGTTGGCGATTCACTTATAAAGCTGAAGGGGGCAAAATAGATGGGAATCCTGATGCTGCTGTTTTTTGTCGCGTTCCTCGTCATTGGGGTCCCCATCGCCGTTGCGCTGGGGCTCACCTGTATCTTTTCCGTGCTCGTCACGGGGGCGTTTGACCTCCAGGTCTTAATTCAGAAGACTTTCAACGCTGCAAATTCGTTCTCGTTAATGGCTATCCCCTTTTTTATCCTGGCCGGTAATATCATGGCCTCTGGTGGTGTCTCTCGTCGTCTTGTCAACCTCGCTGGAGCGATCTTCGGTCGACTTAACGGTGGCCTGGCGCTTGTCGCCACTCTTGCGTCCACATTTTTTGGCGCTGTTTCGGGCTCGGCGCCTGCGACGACAGCTGCTATCGGTGGCGTTATGATCGAGCCCATGGTGGAGAAGAACTACGATAAAAATTTTGCAGGTGCGGTGGTTGCTGCATCAGGAACCATAGGTCTCATCATCCCGCCGAGCCTCACCATGGTGCTGTACGGTGTCAGCACGGGAGTCTCGATAGGCGATCTCTTTCTGGCAGGGATCATCCCCGGTATTATCTTTTCCATGGCTCTGATGGTCATTGAATACGTCATCTCCGTAAAACGAGGGTATAAGGGTGAAGAACGAGCTTCTCTGGCGACGGTGGGCAAGAAATTTCGGGAGGCTGTGTTTGCGATCTTCATGCCGGTTATCATTCTGGGTGGTATCTATGCGGGTATTTTTACTCCCACTGAATCGGCAGCAGTCGCGGTGGTCTATGGCCTTATTGTGGGTGTATTCATCCATAAGGAGCTGACTCTGCGATCTATCCCGTCCCTTATTCTCAAGTCTGCTAAGTCAACAGCTCTTGTGATGTATTTGATGGTTACCGCTGAGATCATCAGTTACGTTTTGGTGAGTGAGCAGATTCCTCAGAATATCGCTGCGGGAATCTTGGGTGTCTCCAATAACGCTATCGTTGTGCAGCTTTTCATGGTACTGATTCTGATGGTTGCGGGGACATTTCTGAACAACTCTGCCGCCATGGTTCTTTTGGCGCCGATCTTTTATCCCATCATAGTCAGTTTAGGAATCGATCCTCTGTTCTTTGGCATTATCATGGTCATCTCCCTGGCCATAGGACATAATACCCCTCCCGTGGGGCTCTGCCTTTTCATCGCCTGCGATATAGGTCACCTGAAATTTGAGGAGTTGATTCGCGAGATTGCGCCGTTGGTTGCGACCATGGTCGTGACCTTGCTTTTTCTGAATTTCTTTCCAAAGATTATTCTCTTTTTGCCGAACGCTTTGCGGTGACGTAAATAAAGCTAAAAAATACGGCGTATCCTTTGGCCTTGAGACAGGGATACGCCGTAACTATGGTGACATATAAAATGCCTCGGTCTGGAGATGTTGTTCAACCTCTTGCTTGTGCCAACGTAAACCCCTTCCCAAATGTTCCATACGCTTTATAATTTTATTTTTTTAAATAGTTATGTGTAGTGATGTAATTCATTTCAGGGTATAGTCTTGTTTCTATGATATACTACCTGACATGGTTTGATAAGTATAAACATGACCGAGTTGTTGAGAGAAGAAGTGGGGGAATATGCTTTAGATAAAATTTTTGTCGTTGAATTGAGTTCTTGGTGTAAAGGGTAGAATATATGGAGCCCTTGGTGATAAAACTATGAAAAATAAGGTGGCTATTTGTTTTTGCCTTGCCTCCTTTTTTATGATTTTTTAAATAAAAAGAAAAAAAGATCCCCTGTTGTTCTGAATAAATATTTTAGTTTGAAGTAAGGTAAGGTAAAGTAAAGAGGTGTTGTATATGACTATGCGGGGAAAGTTCGTCTCAATGGTTCTTGCTGTGCTAATAGTTGTTCTGGTGATGGTCGGGGTGACCTATTTCAGGTCGAAAAATCTTCTAAGTGCTCAAATTAAACAGTTCGCTCACGAAGAAATTCAAAAAGCAACTCAGATCCTTCAGAGCTATGTGACAGTTGCAGAGAATATCGTTGAAAACGGTAATAGCCTGATCCAGTTAGCCTGGGTCAGTGAGGCGACTAGAAACGTAGAAACGATACGAAAAGCCATGGAGGTTATGACCAATCAGAATAAAAAACACGGAGTTCTGACCGCCTACTTTGGTTTTGAATCAGATGGTTCTGCTGCTGCTGGGGCCGGGATTCAACCCGATAAAGACTATGATGCTCGAACGAAACCGTGGTATAAGAAAGCTAAGAAGGCCGCTGGCCGTGTCGTTATTCAGGATGCCTATATCGATCCCTGGACGGGTAAACTCGTCTATACCCTGGCTCGATCTGTGACAGATTCGGAGGGGAACTTTATAGGAGTCGTCGCTGCTGATGTTGATCTCGAATCTATCGGTAATTT
>PDWJ01000245.1_pt1 | contig 82390 bp, 67 predicted proteins | sample 1430881 | NCBI WGS metagenome assembly PDWJ01 (sample SAMN01162460, study PRJNA174530) | Oral metagenome, whole genome shotgun sequencing project. | biome: Marine environment; feature: Marine mammal; material: Swab sample of the gingival sulcus; isolation source: swab sample of gingival sulcus...
TTGATTATGTCATTCTCCACGAATTAACCCATACAGAAATAAGAAATCACAGCCAAAAATTTTGGAATCGATTAAACCAAGTAACCCAAAACAAAGCAATCGCACTTGACCAAGAAATAAAAGAATATAGCACTTTTCCATTATTGCTTAAAAAATCAGTCTAAAAGTAACTTTTTTAAAAAATTTTAAAAAAATCATACTTTTTTAATGGCAAAATCCGTTGTATTATTGTAAAAAAGATTATTTTAGCAATCATTTTCTTGAAGAAACAAAATTTTTTCATATCTTAGCGGTATAAATTTTGTATTTAGCATAGAAAAAAAATAAAAATATATAGATATGGAACTGAAAAAATCACCGAAAAAAGATCTTGAAAAGAAAAGATCCCTTTTCTTACAATTAGGATTGATTATCAGTCTTGCTATCGTACTTTTTGCTTTTGAGTGGAAAAGTTATGAAAAGCAAGAGATTAATTTAGAACAAAGGGAAGTGAGCGATATTCCTGAGGAATTAGCACAAATTACTACACAAGAAGAAGCTCCACCTCCACCTCCACCTCCAGCACCTAAAACAACTACTGAGTTGAATATTGTGGAAGATAATGTGGAAGTTGAAACAGATGTAATTATTGACGCTGAAGCTGATGAAGATACAGAAGTTGAAGAGTATGTAGCGCCTGTTGAAGAAGAGGAAGAGGAAGTTGTAGAAGAAAAAATCTTTATGATTGTAGAGCAAGCGGCTGTATTCCCTGGAGGAGAAGCCAAATTATTTAAGTTTTTATCTGAAAATATTTCTTATCCTCAATTAGCACGTGAAAGTGGAATACAAGGGATGGTGTATGTTACCTTTGTTGTGGAAAAAGATGGAAGCATTACTGATGTTAAGATATTAAGAGGTATCGGCGGTGGATGTGACGAAGAAGCCATTAGAGTTGTAAAGAAAATGCCTAAGTGGGCTCCGGGAAAACAAAGGGGAAAACCTGTACGCTCACAGTTTAGATTACCTGTTAAATTTAAATTACAATAATAGATATTGCTAAAAAATATCTTAAAAGAAAACATAGAAAAACGGATTGTTTTAGAAAGCAATCCGTTTTTTTTATTACCTAAAATCCACAAGGGTTTTCGTTATGAAAAGTGTAACAAAAAAACTAAAAGACTAACATATAAAAAATATAATTTTTTGATAGATTTATTCGTTATATTATTATAAAACCTAAAACCCTTACAGATTTTAGGTAACAAGAAACCTTCTTAAAAGAGAAATTTATACCTCAATGGTATGAATATTGTTTTACATAAAATAAAATTAATATGGAACCGAAAAAATCATCGAAAAAAGACCTTAAAAAGAAAAGAGCTCTTTTCTTACAAATGGGATTGATAATCAGTCTTGCTATTGTGCTTTTTGCTTTTGAGTGGAAAAGCTATGAAAAGCAAGAGATTAGTTTAGCACAAAGAGAAGTGGGCGGTATTCCTGAGGAATTGGCTCAAATTACTATACAAGAAGAAACGCCACCTCCACCTCCGCCTCCAGCTCCTAAGACAACTACCGAACTGAATATTGTAGAAAATAATATAGAAGTTGAGAATATTCTAGTGATTAATGTGGAAGCAGATGATGATACAAAAGCGATAGAATATGTAGCTCCTGTTGTAGAAGAAACAGATGTTGAAGAAGATAAAATTTTTATAGTTGTAGAGCAATCTGCTGTATTTCCGGGAGGAGAAGCTAATTTATTTAGATTTTTATCTGAAAATATTACCTATCCTCAATTGGCACGTGAAAGCGGAATACAAGGGATGGTATATGTTACCTTTGTTGTGGAAAAAGATGGGAGTATTACTGATGTTAAGATATTAAGAGGTATCGGTGGCGGATGTGACGAAGAAGCCATTAGAGTAGTAAAGAAAATGCCTAAGTGGTCCCCAGGAAAACAAAGAGAAAAACCTGTGCGTTCACAGTTTAGATTACCGGTTAAGTTTAGACTACAATAGATGAATTAAAAATATCTTTGAACGTAAAAAACGGATTGTTTTAAAAAGCAATCCGTTTTTTTATTATTCCCTCTTGCAAGGGGTTTTAGGTTTTACCAAAAAACTTTGTTACCTTTGTAGTTAAATATAAAAGTCAAAGGCTAATAGCAAGTAGCCAAAGGCTAAAAAAGAAATTCATGGAAAATCTACAACAACCAAATTATTTATTTGAAATCAGCTGGGAAGTATGCAATAAAATTGGAGGCATATATACTGTTGTTTCAACTAAAGCCAATACATTAAAAACGATATTTGGCGACCACTATATCATGATTGGGCCTGAAACATGGAAAAAGACCACTCAAAATCCTTATTTTGAAGAAGACAAAACATTAATGGCAAATTGGGTTAAACAAGCCAAAGCAGATGGACTGAAACTAAGAGTGGGAAGATGTAAAGCTGCAAGCACTAACCCTATCGTTATTTTAGTGGATTTTACAGATTACTTTGAGCAAAAAAACAACATCTTCGCTGAGTTTTGGGAAACCTACAAATTAGATTCCTTACAAGGTGGTTGGGATTATATTGAACCGGCTATGTTTGGTTATGCTGCCGGAAAAATTATTGAACATTTTTATGAGTATAACCTCTCTGCCAAAGACAAAATTGTGGCACATTTTCATGAATGGATGACCGGAATGGGCTTACTTTATTTGGAAAAGAATACACCTCAAGTAGCCACAATATTTACCACCCATGCTACAACTTTGGGACGTTCCATAGCCGGAAACGGCATGAAACTATATGGGGAAATGGCAAACTATAACCCTCAAGTGATGGCAAAAAACCTTAATGTAAATGCCAAACACTCCATGGAACGGCTTGCCGCCATACAATCCGACATTTTTACAACGGTAAGTGACCTTACAGCAAAAGAATGCAATACATTTATCGAAAGAGAAATTGACATTGTAACACCTAATGGTTTTGATGAGGCTTTTTTATTAGATGACAATACCTTTGAATCGGCAAAACAGTCTTCCAGAACAATTATCACACAAGTAGCTGAAGCTGTAACAGGCGTAAAGCCCAAAGATAATGCCTTATTGGTAGCCACATCAGGTAGATATGAGTTTATTAATAAAGGGATTGACATCTTTATAAAAGCTTTAAACAACCTGAAAGATAAAGAGCTACAAAAAGAGGTTTGGGGATTTGTGTTAGTGCCTTCAGATAGTCATTCACCTAATGAGAAGGTATTAAAAAGATTACACAAGGAGATTCCAATGGACGAGGAAGCGATGATATTATCACATGATATTGGAAATTATGACCATGACCCAATTATTCAATATTGTCGTAAAGTGGATTTCAAGAATGGAAAAGACACACAAGTTCATTTGATTTTTGTGCCGGTATATTTGAATGGTAATGATGGGTTGTTCAACAAAACCTATTATGAATTATTGCCCGGATTTGATTTAACGGTATTTCCGTCTTACTATGAACCATGGGGATATACACCAATGGAAAGTTTGGCTTTTAATGTGCCTACCATTACCACAACTTTAACCGGTATGGGCAATTGGATGAAAGAAAATGTCAAAATGGCGTTGTCCGGATTGGATGTGGTACTTCGCAACGAAGAAAATCGGGAAGATGTGGTGGAAGAAATCACTGATATTATTCAAAATTACACCCAAAAATCTGATAAAGAGTTAAATGAAATCAGAGAAAACATTAAAACATTAGCCAAAATAACCACATGGGATTATTTTATTAATTATTATAAAAAAGCATTTGATATGGCATTAGAAAAATCTAATGACCGATATGATTTGTATCAACATAAATATATTTCAAGCGAAATGAAAGCCTTACCAAAAAAATCAGTTCAACCTCCAAAATGGAATAAAATTTTAATCGAACCAGTCATTCCTAAAGAATTAGAAAAACTTAGAACATTAACCAAAAATATTTGGTGGTCGTGGAATCACAATGCCAAACTACTTTTTGCTTCCATTGAAAACAACCTTTGGGAACAATATAACCATAATCCAATTCATTTATTGGAAGCTCTTACTATTGACCAATTGAATAATTTGGCCAATGATGAGACATTTATGGCAAATCTCAATGAAGTTTATAATGATTTCTCAGCTTATTTAGCGGAAAAGAAAAATCAACCTAAAGAATCTATTGCTTATTTTAGCATGGAATATGGATTGCATGACACCATAAAAACCTATTCAGGTGGATTGGGCATGTTGGCCGGTGATTATTTGAAAGAAGCCAGTGATTCGAATACCAATATGGTGGCTGTGGGATTATTATATCGATATGGTTATTTTGCACAACATATCAGCAAAAATGGAGAGCAGGAAGCCATTTACAAGCCTCAAAAGTTTACCCATTTGCCAATTGTTCCTGTGAGAGATGAAAATGATAATTGGCTAACCATTAGCCTTGCCCTACCGGGAAGAAATCTTGTGGCAAAGGTTTGGCGATTGGATGTGGGAAGAATTCCATTGTATTTATTAGATACAGATATTCCCGAAAATCAAGATTATAGTGACCGATTTGTTACACATCAACTATATGGTGGAGATCATAAAAACCGATTAAAGCAAGAAATTTTATTAGGAATTGGCGGTATTCGCTTGTTAAAAGCCTTAAATATCAATACAGATATTTATCATATTAATGAAGGACATGCTGCATTGATTGGTATTGAGCGAATGAAACATTTTATTAATGAAAAGCACTTGAGTTTTTATCAAGCTGTTGAAGTGATTAAAGGTTCAAGTTTGTTTACCACCCATACACCTGTACCGGCCGGACATGATGCTTTTGATGAGAATCTTATGCGGACTTATTTTTCTCATTATCCGGATATTTTAAAAATCAGTTGGGAAACCTTAATGGGATTAGGTCGTTCAAATCCGGAAAATACAAACGAGAAGTTCTCAATGAGTGTATTGGCACTTAACCTATCACAAGAAGTAAATGGTGTAAGTCGATTGCATGGTGCAGTGAGTAGAGATATGTTCCAGCATATGTATCCTGGATATTTATCTAATGAATTGCATATTGATTATGTAACCAATGGTGTGCATTATGGCAATTGGGCGTCCAATAGTTGGCGTCAGTTGATGAAAGAAATTGCCGGAACAGATTGGGAGAAAGAGATGTTGGATGTAGCTCATTGGAGAAAGATTTATGATGTGGAGGATGCCAAAATTTGGGATATTCGCAACTATCAAAGAAATAAATTGGTAAATTATATCAAAAAGCGTTTGAGTAACTACATGATAGAACGCCAAGAAAGTCTAAAAACCATTCGAACCATTGATAAAGAATTGTCACCAAATAAATTAACCTTTGGTTTTGCCCGACGTTTTGCTACTTACAAAAGAGCCCATCTGTTGTTTACCAATCTTGACCGATTATCAAAGATTTTGAATGACAAAGACAGGCCTGCTCAAATTCTTTTTGCCGGAAAGGCACATCCTAATGATAAAATGGGGCAAGATTTACTAAAAAGAATTGTGGAAATATCTCATCGTGAGGAATTTGTCGGGAAGATTATTTTTGTGGAAGATTATGATATTCGTTTAGGTAGAAAGTTAGTACAAGGGGTGGATGTTTGGCTCAATACCCCAACAAGACCTTTGGAGGCTTCCGGTACCAGCGGACAAAAAGCGACTATGAACGGTGTGCTGAATTGCAGTGTGTTAGACGGTTGGTGGGCCGAAGGTTATGTAGAAGGTGCCGGTTGGGCATTGAAAGAGGAAAGAACCTATACCAACCAACAAATGCAAGATGAGTTAGATGCCGAAACATTATACGACATCATCGAAACAGAGATTGTTCCTACATTTTATGATAGAAATAGTGATGGTGTACCTGAAAAATGGGTAGGCATGATTAAGAAAAATATTGCAGAAATAGCCCCTCATTACACCACACGAAGAATGTTGCATGATTACCATGTGAAGTTTTATAATGATTTATTTAAAATGTCAGGCAAATTGCAACAAGATGATTATAAAAACACCCGTGAGTTGGTGAAATGGCAACAGCACATGTGGGCTTCTTGGGATGATATTAAGGTATTATCCTCGACCTTGCCTAACGAATTAGGAAAACCATTAAATCAAGGTGATACTTTTAAAGCGGAAATAACCCTTGACATGCCGAGTATTTCTCCTGAAGATGTGAATATTGAGATTATTTTTGGGAATAAGACAAATGACCACGTTTCTGAATATGATATTATCAAATTAATGGAACTAAAAGAGGTTAAGGACAAACAATGCACTTTCTCTTGTGAAATTGTTATGACAAAATCAGGCGTGATGGATTATGCTTTTAGAATGTATCCTAAACATAAGCTATTAAAATATCATCAAATTCTTGGACTTGTAAAGTGGTTTTAAGTTAGAAAACATTTGATAAATAAATAGTAATGAAGAATGAAAAGTTAAGATAAAACTGGCTTAATTTTTCATTCTTCACTTTTAATTGATTGAAGCATTATAATACCAGAAAGGAATTTTCTTAATACTGATTAAAGAATCTGTATCTTTATGTTTATATCTTACAAAATCTAATGTATGCTTTCCTTCCAGAAGATCTTTGATGCTGATAAATGTTTCAAACCATAAATTAGAACGACTACTACTAACTACAAACTCCGGATTATATAGCGTAGAATCTATTTTAAAAAGATAAATACGCTGAAATGTTTTCAAAAATTCCGCTCGCAAGCTATCTATATTTGGTTCAGAAGAATAACCGGATGATATTCTGATGTTGACTTCTGATGTTTTATAACCTCTCCGATCAACTTTTGGCCTTAAACCTTCATTAAACTTAAAAACCTGGTCGTCTATATCTTTTGAAACAGCTACTTTTATATTCAAATAATTATCTTTGATTACTTTAGACTGAATGGAAAGAATATCAGTATAGCTTTCATTTTTAATGATAAAATCTTCATAATTCGATTCACTAGCAACAATATCACTTGATTCTCTGGTAATATAATTTGTGATATAATTTGATTTTTCATAATAAAGTGAATTTAACAGCACGATGATAAAGTAAACAGGCAATAACAACTTGCTGATTCTTCTTCCAAATTTATTGTCCAGTAAATTATACAACAAAGGGCGATATAAAAAGGATAAGGTTAAGAAACTAAACACCCAATAAAAAGGGAAATATATTATAGATGTCCATTTCTTCTTTTTTAACAACCCTAAAGTGATAAAATCAATAAAAGTTAATCCGGCACCTACTGAAAGAAAAGTTAAAATAGAATTATAAATAATTCCCATCAATGAAACATTGCTTTCCACACCATCTAAAAGCCCTAACACAATGGATATTAATTTAATAACGATAAAAGCAGAAATCGCATAAAAAATCAGCAAAAAGGAAACAGCAAAGATAACACTGCTAAAACGTTCTAATTTTTCGATATAATCATCAAATGATCCTAACTTTTTCTTTAAGTAACGAGTAAATTTCGCACTGTAATGTAATGGATCAATTACTATTTCTCCCGACACATAACGCAATCCTAATGCACCAATCCACAAACTCCGTAAAATCACATGAAAAATAAGATTGAAAATTAATATATGAATAGCAAAAGAAGAAATCAGATAAATATTATACATGAATTGATTACCTTCATATAGCGCTTCAGCCGATGCTTTTTCCACTGGTTCAATAGCATAAAACAAACCAAAAATCACAAATCCGGACACTAACAATTCCAATTGCCAGGAATCTTCTTGTAATCTATTTAATAACTTTTTCCATGAATTTAATGATTCTTTATTTTCCATTTATTTTTTATTAGATAATTATACATAGAACTCATTAAATGATATTTAAATTTATTCCGCAATAATCCCACTGCCTAAACAAATGCTTTCATTTTGATTATAAAATACAGCAAATTGTCCGGGAGCTATACCCGACATTTTCTGTTTTGAATGAATATAAATCTTATTTTCTTTCTTAAAAAGCGTACCGGAAGAAAATTCCGGTGTATGGCGAATTTTAAATTTTATTTCTTCTCCATTTTCTAGGTTTTTAAATGGATTCTTAGTAATAAAATGAAGATCATTTAAAGGAATGATATCACTATATTGTGCCAATGGATCATATCCTTTGGATACATAAATGATATTATTGGGAATATCTTTTTTAATCACAAACCAAGGGCCTTGGCTCAACCCCAACCCTTTTCTCTGTCCAATGGTATGAAACCAATAACCTTTGTGCTCTCCCAATAATTTATTGGTTTCCAACTCTCTGATTTCCCCAATCTTTTCCCCTACTTGTGCTTTAATAAAATCGCGATAATTAATTTTTCCGAGAAAACATATACCCTGACTATCAGGACGATGCGCGCTAGGCAATCGCATTTCTTCTGCCATTTGCCTTACTTTTGACTTCTCCTGAATCTTTCCAAGTGGAAAAATAAGCTTTTTCAACTGTTGGTTTGTAATCCTTCCCAAAAAATAGGTTTGGTCTTTTACAGTGTCCGCAGCTGTAGCTAAATATTTCTCTCCATCAATAAAAGCAGTATCCGCATAATGTCCCGTAGAAATAAGGTCAAATTCATGTCCGACTTTCTCTTCAAAAGCTCCGAATTTTATTAATCGGTTACACATCACATCCGGATTAGGTGTTAAACCTGATTTTACAGTATCAATAGTATATTTCACAACCGTTTTCCAATATATTTCCTGCAAATCAATCACTTCCATTTTCAAATCATATTTTTTGGCAATGTATGTCGTGATTTCAATATCTTCCTCAGAAGGACAGTCCATATATCCCGACTTGTCTTCCATTCCAATTTTTATATAAAAGATGATTGGTTTATATCCTTGTGCTACTAGTAAAGGAATTGTTACAGAACTATCAACTCCACCGGATACCAATGATGCTATTTTCATAATGCGATTTTCAAAATTAATGATTTAAATATGGTTTTCTGTTATGATAAACAGATTAAATGATTGATTTACAAAGTAAATTCTATATCTGAAAATAAAAATAATAAACTATGAAAATGAGTAAAAAAAATAACGAAATCCTTACTTTCATGAAATCTATACATTCTCACTCATAAAAATCAAAATTACATATTTTTTTAATATTAAAATCAAGTTAAAAAAAAACTTTTACATTTGCATCAAATTAAATAGAAAAAAAATGAATGCAGCAATAACAGGAATAGGGGCTTATATACCAGAAGATGTAATAACCAATGAAGATTTATCTAAAATGGTAGACACATCAGATGAATGGATAATGACCAGAATAGGAATAAAAACCCGACACATATTAAAAAAAGAAGGAGAAGGCTCATCATACATGGGCGCTAAAGCCGTTGAGGAATTATTGAAAAAAACAAATACCTCGCCTGAAGAAATTGACGCCATTATTTGTGCTACGGTTACACCCGATCACAAATTTCCGGCAACTGCAAATATTATTTCCGATAAAGTAGGTATTGTTGGTGCATTAGGATTTGATATTAATGCCGGATGTTCCGGATTTTTATTTTCATTGGAAGTTGGAAGCAAATTAGTTACTTCCGGGCAATATAAAAAAGTAATCGTTGTAGGAGCTGAAAAAATGACATCTATTGTTGATTATCAAGATAGAGCTACATCTCCCATATTTGGTGATGGCGCAGGAGCAGTTTTGTTAGAACCTTGCAATGACGGTAACGGAATAATTGATTCAATTATGTCAACTGATGGAGTAGGAAGACATCATTTACATCAAAAAGCCGGGGGATCCGTAAAACCAGCATCTCATGAAACTGTTGATAATCGAGAACACTTTATTTATCAGGAAGGACAACCGGTTTTTAAATGGGCAGTTTCTAAAATGGCAGATGTATCTGTGGAAATCATGGAGAAAAATAACCTTACTGCTGATGATTTAGCATGGTTGGTTCCTCATCAGGCTAATTTAAGGATTATTAATGCAGTAGCTAATAGAATGGGACTGGCTAAAGAGAAAGTAATGGTGAATATTGAAAAATATGGCAACACCACTGCTGGAACTCTTCCTTTATGCTTATACGACTGGGAAAAACAATTAAAAAAAGGAGATAACATCATTTTATCTACTTTTGGAGCCGGTTTTACATGGGGTTCTATCTTCCTTAAATGGGCTTATGATGGAGATAAAATATAATTATTGTACGTTTTAATAAAAAATATTTTTAAAATAATTGATTTAATTGTACATTTGCAGACTTGAAAACTAATAAATTGGCATTTTTAATGATTTAATCATACATCTTAATTAAAAAAATAGATAGGATATCTATAAATTAAATGACAATTTTCATCTAAAAGAAATAAATAAAATAATAATATGGCAGCAATAGGCAGAATTAGAAAAAGATCAGGATTACTTATTATCATTATTGGTATCGCCTTGGCAGCATTTGTGTTAGGCGATTTATTCAAATCAAGAGGCGCAAGAAAAGATGTTCCTGTAGCAGTAGTAAATGGCGAAAAAATTTCATTTAAAGACTTTAATGAATTAGCCGAAAAAAATGTTGAAAATCAAAAAGGACAAAGCCAAAATGGTCGCATATCAGATGCACAACGTTTTTATACCAGAAAACAAACCTATGACCAAATGGTTAAAGACATTTTGATGAATGAAAATTATGACAAATTGGGAATTGATGTAAAAAAAGAAGAATTATATGAATTAGTACAAGGGAATAACCCTCACCCAATTATCAAGCAATATTTTACTAATCCTGAGACCAATAGATTTGATGACGAGATGGTACGCCAGTTTATTTCTAATTTAGATAAAATGGATGCAAAAAGAAGAAATCTATGGCTTTCTTTAGAAGATTACATTAAAGAAGATAGAAAACTTCAAAAATTCAATAACTTAATCGTAAAATCTCACTACGTACCAAATAAATTGGCAGAAATAGAATATACAAATCAAGGAAAAACAGCTAATATTGATTTCTTTGGTGTAAAATATCAAACTGTTAAAGATAGTGAAATATCAATAAACGAAAGCGATTATGCTGATTATTACAATAAAAACAAATATCGTTTTAAAAATGACCAGGAAAAAGTAAATCTTGATTATGTAGTATTTGATATCAAACCTTCAAAAGCAGACGTGAAAGCTGCAACTAATGAAATCAATGATTTAAACAAAGAAATGGCAGGTTTAGAGCTTAGCCAAATTCCACAATTTATTAATGCAGTTTCTGATGTACCTTACGACAATACATGGAAAAGCAAGGGTCAATTATCTCCACGTATTGAAGAAACCATGTTAAATTCAGAAGTAGGCGCTAAAGTAGGACCTTATTTAGACAACAACACTTATTATTTGGCAAAGTTAATAGAAACCACCATGCGTCCGGATTCAATGAAAGCAAGTCATATTTTGATTGCTTATCAAGGAGCTACAAGAGCCAATGAAAAGGTAAGCCGAGATAAAGAAAAAGCAAAAGCTTTAGCTGATAGTTTATTAGCTGTAATAAAAAAATCACCTAAAAAATTTGCTGATTTTGCTAAAAAATATTCTGACGGCCCAACTGGAGAAAAAGGTGGAGATTTAGGATGGTTTGCTGATGGAGCTATGGTTCCTCAATTTAATGAAGCTGTTATAAATACTAAAAAAGGTAAAATTACATCTGCAGAAACAGTATTTGGTTATCATATTATAAAAGTTGATGATAAGAAAGCTCCGGTTAAAAAAGTAAAAGTAGCCCAAATCGTAAGAGAAATCTTACCAAGTAGCAAAACTATACAAGATATGTATGTAGTTGCAAGCACTTTTGCCGGAGAAAATCGTACTGCAGAGAAATTTAATAAAGCTATAGCAGAAAAGAATCTATCTAAAAGAACTACCGGTTTATTTGATGTTTCTAAATACAGCATCTCAGGTATTAGCAATCCTCGTCAGATTGTAAGATGGGCATTTAATGAAGAGAGAAAAACCGGTGATGTTTCAGATGTTTTTGAAGATGGCGAAAAATATGTAGTAGCTATTGTTACTGAAATGAAAGAGCCCGGATATCTTTCTCTTGAGGATGTTAAGTCTCAAATAAAACCATTGGTAAAAAGAGAGAAAAAAGCAGCTGTTTTATTAAACAAATTTAACGATGCTACCGGAAACTTTAATGCCAAAGCTCAAAAATTAGGTGCTGAGATTAAACATTATGATAAATTAACTTACACAACTAGTAATATTAAAGACTTTGGAGCTGAGAAAGAAGTAATTGGAGATATCTTCAAATTAAAAGACGGACAAACTTCTGCACCAATTCAAGGAAATATGGCAATGTATCTTGTAAAGATGAATAAAGTTCAATTGCCTAATAAAGTAGAAAACTATAATGGTGTGAAAAAACGTATGAACAGTGATTTCCAACGTTATACTAATAATATTTACAACTCAATAAAAGAAAGCGCTGACATTGAAAGTAACAGTGTTTTAGCTTTCTAATATTTTTCATTTTTTATTGAAAAAAAGGTGCCTGATAAAAGTCAGACACCTTTTTTTATTTAATTTAGCAGAAATAAATTCAAAAACAGAAAAAAATTAAAGGCAATGAAAGTATTAATTATTTTTAATAGAGAACCTTACGACAATACTGACGTAACATGGAATGGGCTCCGACTTGCAGAAACACTTAGAAAAAATAATGCAGAAGTAAGAATCTTCCTTATGAATGATGCTGTTGATATGGCAAGAGATGCTTGTAAACCGCCACAAGGTTATGACCAGGATTTATCGCAAATGTTAAAAGACTTAATTGCTAATGATGTTCCTGTAAAAGTTTGCGGAACATGCATGGCTCGTTGTGGTATTTATAAAAATCATCCTTACTTCGATGGTGCAGAAAAATCAACTATGCAAGCATTAACAGAATGGGTTCTTGATAGCGACAAGGTACTCACATTCTAAGAATTGAATTAAATAAATATAGTTTTACAAGAAGATGTCAAATGCTGAAATTCGCCATTTTCTTGTAAAACTTTTTAAATCTTGAAATTATTTGAATAAACCGAACTCTTACTTTATTCATTTATTAAGAATAATTTATCTAGTTTATCTAAAAACCTTTCATCACTCATTCCTGTTCGGTTAAACATAATAACACTTCCAATACCTTTTTCAGGATAAATTCGTATTTCGCAATAATAACCTCCACCACCACCTGCATGTGCAAAATATTGATTACCTTCCAATACTCCTTTAAACCAAGATAGACACATGCCTGTAAGTTTTCCTCTATTTGTAATATTTTCAACAAAAAGCTTTTTCTTGTATTTATCTGTAAGCAATTTGCAATTGGGTCTTAACAATTCTTGAATATATTTCACAAATGAATTGGCATTGCCAATCAAACCACCATAAGATGCACCATTAACATAAATGGCATGAAATGCATTCCACTTACCCTCTGTTCCTTGTACCAACTTTGTTTTGTCAATCATAAAACCCAAAATAAAATTTGATAAACTATATTTTTTATGATATCCTTTTGCATGTTGGTCTGGATTAATAATTGTAAAATCCATTTCAGTTTCTTTGATACCAAGCGGATTTAAAATATTTTTTCGGACATACGACTCATAAGTACTTCCTGAAATTTCTTCAATTAGCTGACCAAGTAAAACATACCCTAAATTAGAATAAGCATATTTTTGATTTGGACTTGATTTTGTTTGATTATTCTCAGCAAAAATTAGATTAAAAAATGTATTCCTGTCAAAAGAATTATGCTTTTCTGCTAAATGAACCCAACTCAACGGAATTGGGTTTGGAATACCCGCTGAATGACTTAATAATTGTTGTATTGTGATATTTGATGAATATGGAAATTCTGGAAGATACTTTTTTACGGATTGCCTTATATCAATTTTCCCCTGTTCTGCTAATTGCAAAATAGCTAATGCTGTAAATGTTTTGGTAACAGAATATGCGTTATATGTAGTACTTTCTGTTATTTCTTTTTGATTACTGATATCTGCAAAACCAACTCTAAATTCATGTATGATACTATCTTTATTAAAAATAACATATTGAACAGAAGGTGTTTTATTATCTTCTATTTGTTTCTTTAATATATTATCAACATTACTCATGTCTATTGTTTTTGAATTACAAGAACTAAAAAAAATCATGATTAAAACTACAATATTTGATTTTTTCATAACTTGTAAACAACAATACTATTTTTCAATCTTACCATAAATCAAACTTTTGCAATATATTTCCTTATCAATATCTAAGGTGTTTTCCAATATCATTTCAAACTTGACTTTTATAATTCTCAGAACAAAGATACTTAGGTATTTTAATAAAACATAGAAACGCATTAAATAATAGGAAAATATTGACATTTCATCATCATAATTCAACATTTCATGCATTTTATTTTGTAAGAATTATTTTTTGAGAAGATATTTGCAAAGAATTATTAATTGTGAATTAATTTGATAATACCCATAGAAAGTAAGTAGTAAAACTTCCTTTCTAATTCAAACTTAAAAAACAAGACCTATGAAAAAAATTATATTTATCATCGCATTATTATCTGTTTTTATGGCACGAGGACAAGTTACCATACAAGGAACAGTTCAATCAATTAAAAAGGAGGCTTTGGTTGGTGTAAATATTTATATTGAGGGTTCTTATGATGGGGCAAGTTCTGATACTTTAGGGAAATTTAATTTTAAAACAAATACCACTGGGAAAAAGATACTTATCGCTTCATTGATTGGTTTTCAGACTTGGAAGCAAGAAGTAGATTTAACAAAAGATATCACATTACAAATTGTAATGAAAGAGAACATAAACACCCTTGATGCCGTAGTAATTTCTGCCGGAAGTTTTGCTGCCTCAGATAAAAAAAGAGCCGCAGCTATTATGAAACCATTAGATATATACACCACACCTTCAGCAAATGGCGATTTAATGGCGGCTTTGAGAACTATGCCAGGCGTTCAATCATCGGATGATGACGGTAGGATTATTGTTCGCGGTGGCGATGCATATGAAACACGCACATATATTGATGGTATTTCTGCTGCAAAACCCTATTATTCCAAGGTGCCTGATGTACCTACTCGTGGACGTTTTGCTCCTTCATTATTCAAAGGTGTTATTTTTAATTCCGGAGGATATTCTGCGGAATATGGGCAAGCCCTTTCATCAGTTTTAATCTTAAATTCTGAAGATTTGCCCAAGAAAAACTTAACGTCGATTTCATTAATGAGTTTGGGTGGAGGATTTGACAAAGTGCAGCGCTGGAAAAACACATCCCTATCCGTATCAGGGAGTTATACCAATTTTGCCCTATATCCTAAAATTTTTAATCATCGCATGGATTGGGAAAAACCTATAGAAGCTATTGGTGGCGCCATAAGTTTTAGACAAAAAACCTCATCTACAGGGCTTTTGAAAGCTTATTTTACAATGGATTATGGTGATTTGGCCTATAATATTCCATATGATAATGATAAAAAGATAAAATTGAAAAATACGGGTAACACACTGTATTCTAACATTAGCTTTCGAGAATTTTTGGGCAATAACACATTACTCGAAACAGGTATATCAACAACTTATGACAATAATAAAACTCGCATTGTAGGGATAAATGAAACAAAAGACAAAGATATGGACATGGAGGTGCGTTTTGCATTAAAACATCAGATATCAAATGGTGTCAATATCAAATGGGGTATGAATAACACTTATGCAAATTATAATCAAGATGTTGATATTCAAAACTATTATTCAGATAATTTTAAGGTAAAGGATAATCTAACAGGTGGATTTGTTGAAAGTGAAATTCGTTTTAGTAAACGTTTTGCCATTCGTCCGGGTTTACGTGCCGAATATACTTCTATATTGCAGAAATGGAATATTGCTCCTCGATTGTCGGCAGCTTTTAAAACCGGGAAATCCTCTCAGATTTCAATGGCATGGGGATTGTTTCATCAAACACCTCAAAAAAACTTTTTAAGTATTGATAAACAATTAGATTTTGAAAAAGCATGGCATTATATTTTGGGTTATCAATGGGGAAAGTTAGAAGAACGCTTTTTTAGATTGGAAGCCTATCATAAAACCTATCAAGACTTACTAACTTACTCTTATCAGGGTTTTTACACGCCTACCAATATCAAGAATAATGGAAATGGACACGCCACCGGAATAGATGTATTTTGGCGTGATAAGAAAACTATACCGGGTTTTGAATATTGGGTAACCTATTCTTTTGTAGATACTGAACGAAAGAACGCCAATCTAACATCGGCAATAGTGCCAAGTTATGTGTCTAAACACAATATGACTTTTGTGGGAAAATATTGGTTGGGTGTTATTAACACACAAGTCGGATTATCTTATAATATTGCTTCACCTAGAACTTATTATGACCGATACCAACCACATATAATCCAAGAAAAAACGCCTATACAATCAGATATGAGCATCAATTTTAGCCATATTTTCTTTTTGGGCGACCAATATTCCGTACTTTATTTATCAATAAATAATTTATTGGGGAATGATAATGTGTTGGCTTATCGAAATAGTTTATTCGCCTCATCTTCCAATCACCTTACCCCTATTAAACGGGATTTTAAGAGAATGATATTTTTAGGACTGTTTATTAATTTGTAATTTTTTACAAAAAAAAGAGACAAAGGACACAAATAGTTTCTGTATCTGCGTTCTTTGTGTCTTTGCATTTTATCATGTATTATTTGACTTGGAAAATCTAAGTAATTTTTGAATGGGAAAGGAGATACGTTTTTTACAGAATTGCTGAAAATTCAAAGATTAAAGCAGCATATTCCTGTGTTTTTTAAAAAATCCTGTATTTTTGCTATGTTCATTCATTAATTAGTAGAAAAATCATGGAAAAACGTATCTTATATCTTATCTTTTTATCCTTTTTTGCCTTTTTCTCATGTCAGGAAAGTAATCAAAAGAAAAACGATACAACATCATCAGATGAGAAAAGTCACTTACCACATTCTGTTGGAGCATCTTCAGAGTTATTGGTGGTAATGAATCAAGGATTTTGGGAAGGAGCTATGGGTGATACTGTTAAAACTTTTTTTCAACAAGTATATCCCGGACTTCCTCAAGTTGAACCATATTATGAATTACCACATATTAATTTAAATTCATTGAATAATAGCATGTTCAACAAACATCGAAATCTTTTTATTGTAGATGTTGATACTGCTTATTCAAAACCTCAAATTGAAACGAAAAAAGATGTGTGGTCATATCCTCAACGGGTAATCAAGATAAAAACACCTACGGTTAAAGGTTTTTTCAAACTATTTGAGGAGTACAAATGGAAATTCTTTGTGTTGTATCACGACAGTGAATTGCGGAGAGTGCTGCTGACCTTTAAATCCGGTGAAGATGTTACATTAAGAAATAAATTAATGCGGAAACATGGTATTTCTCTGAATCTTCCTTTAGGATATTATATTGCAAAAGACATGTCAGATTTTGTGTGGATTAGAAGAGAAACCAAAGATTATAGTCAAGGTATTATGATAAAATTTGAACCTTACAGAAATGAAAATCAATTTTCTGAAAATCAAATCAAGTTAAGACGTAATGCCATGACAAGAACACATATTCCGGGACCTTCTGATGGTTCATTTATGAAAATAGCCAACAGTTTTCCGCTTACCCGTGAAGCCAAAAAAATAAATGGTCGATATACTGTAAAAACAACCGGATTATGGGATTTGGAAAGTGATTTTATGGGTGGCCCTTTTGTCAATTATACATTTTATGACAGCATCAATAATCGATTGATTACGTTGGATGGCTTTGTATATGCCCCCGGACAGAAAAAACGAGATAAAATATTGCAGTTAGAAGCTGTATTATCGAATTATAAATTAAATAAAGAAGAAAAGAAGTAAATAATTATAAATGGTGAATTGTGAATTATAAATGAGTCGGAAGACGGAAGTGCGTTAGCTGGTCACTGAGCAGAGTCGAAGTGAACACAAGGAAAGAGACCTCAAAGGTTTTTAAAACCTTTGAGGTCTGAAAAATAATTGATAATTATTAATTGAAAAAACATCTCGATACAAATTTGCTCGTAACCTCACAAATTCACTCAATGTGACAAGTATGGTTAATGTTATACAAGTGGTCAGATTGAGGAGGTACGGAAGATGGAAGTGCGTCAGCCGATCGCTGTGGGGGAAGCCGGTCACTGAGCGGAGCCGAAGTGGTGGGGTGGGAAACACAATGTAGATACATTTAAAATAGATAATAAACAAAAAAGCTAATAGCCAAAGGCCAAAAGCGAATAACCAAAAACAACCTTATTTATATGAAAAAAATCTTTTTAATTACATTGGTAACTCTTTTTACCTTTACAGGATTTACACAACAAAGAGAATTGGAATGGAAGGATTATTTAAATCCTGAATTTTATTCAAGTTATATCAGCGGATTAAATTGGATTCCTGATTCCGAAAGCTATACATTTGTTGAAAATGATACCCTTTGGAAAGTAGGTGTGAAACGATTGAAAAAACAAGCGGTAATTACAACCAAAGAGTTGAATCAAATTTTAGTTCCTATGGGAATGGATAGTTTGAAAAGATTGCCTCGTATCAATTGGCGTAATCTCAATGAAATTACGTTTATTTATCAACAAAAAATTTGGAATTACAACCTTAAAAATCAAAAAGTAAACATCCTGAATAGTTTTGATAAACAGGCTGAAAACACAGAAATTCATCCTAAAACATATACTGCGGCATATACCAAAGGACAAAACGTTTTTGTGTCTGTAAATCAAAAGGAAAAACAAGTAACTTTTGATACCATTCCGGGTATTGTAAATGGAACTTCGGTACATAGAAGCGAGTTTGGAATTACAAATGGACTGTTCTTTTCGCCTAAAGGAAATGCTTTGGCTTTTTATCACAAAGATGAAACTATGGTTACTGATTATCCGTTGGTAGATACCGAAGAAAGAGTGGCTGAATTGGATAATATCAAATATCCTATGGCAGGCATGACCAGTCATCAAGTAAAAATCGGCATATACCATATTGACAGTGGAAAGGTAATATATTTGGATACGCAAGGAAAAAAGGATGATTACTTAACCAATATTAGCTGGGGGCCGGAAGAAAAATATATTTATGTGGCAGAATTGAATCGTGCACAAAATCATATGCATTTGAATCAATTTAATGCTTCTGACGGTAAATTTATCAAGACTTTATTTGAAGAAAAAAATGACCGATATGTTGAACCGGAACATTTACTTCATTTCTTACCTAACAACCCTAATCAATTTATTTGGTTTAGTGAAAGAGATGGTTTTCAGCATCTTTATTTATATGATACAGATGGAAATTTAATCGATCAATTGACCCAAGGAGATTGGATTGTGAATAGCATTAATAAAATTGCTGATGATGGTTCAAAACTTTGGTTTTATGGTACAAAAAACAGTCCGTTGAATCGTGATTTATTTGTGTTAAACCTTAAAAATAAAACCATTAAAGATGCTACAGCTATTGAGGGAACTCATACGGTAAAAATTAGCGATAATGGTAAATATTTGTTGGATACTTATTCTAATATGGATATGGGAAGAGAATATCGCTTGTTAAATCGCAAAGGCAAGGTGTTGAAAACCTTACTTACCGACAAAAATCCAAGAGCGGAATTCAAAATGGGAGAAACAACTGTATCTACCCTTACAGCAAAAGATGGCACAACCTTATATTATCGCATGATAAAGCCTTTTGACTTTGACCCACAAAAAAAATATCCGGTATTTGTTTATGTGTATGGCGGTCCGCATGCACAACTGGTAAATAATGTTTTTGGTGGAGGTGCCGGTTTATTCTTAAATAAAATGGCAAACAAAGGTTATATTGTATTTACATTAGACAACAGGGGTTCTGCCAATAGAGGTTTTGAGTTTGAAAGTACAATCCACAGAAGATTGGGCGAAATGGAAATGTCTGACCAACTTGTAGGAATTGACTATTTAAAAACCTTAGACTATGTAGATAGCAACAGAATTGGCATAAATGGATGGAGTTATGGTGGTTTCATGACCATGTCATTAAAACTAGACTACCCTGAAATTTTTAAAGTAGCTTGTGCCGGAGGTCCTGTTATCGACTGGAAATATTATGAGGTAATGTATGGAGAAAGATATATGGATACTCCTCAAGAAAATCCGGAAGGCTATAAAAACAACAGTTTAATTAATAAAGCTGACCAATTAGAAGGTAGGTTGTTGATTATCCATGGCACCGAAGACCCAACGGTAGTATGGCAACACACACAACAATTTGTAAAAACATGTGTGGATCATAATGTTTTGGTGGATTATTTCATCTATCCCGGACACGGACACAATGTAAGAGGAAAAGACCGCATACATTTGTTTAGAAAGATTGCACAATATTTTGATGATTTTTTGTAAAAAAACAATGAAAAAGGTTATAATTTTAGGTTATAAAAATTAATATCTATTACAATAAAGATAAAACAATGGCGTTTGTAACCTGTTATAAATATTGAAATACATTATAAATTAATATATATGAAAAGTATAAAAAATACCATTTTGGTACTATTATTTGGTGGATTATTACTTGCATCTACGCAAGTAAATGCTCAAAATAAAATGAATGTAATTACAACCGGTGTTCCATTTTTAAATATTTCTCCTGATGCAAGAGGAGGTTCTATGGGAGATGCCGGAGTAGCTTCTTCACCTACTGCAAGTTCAATGTTTTGGAATCCTGCCAAGTATGCATTTGTAGAAAATGATATGGGAATGGCAATAGGATATAGCCCTTGGTTAAGATCAATTGTAGATGATATCGGATTATCAAGTTTATTTTTCTACAAAAGACTTGATGACTTGCAAACTATCGGTGTATCTTTACGTTATTTCTCACTTGGAGATGTGAATTTTACAGATAATCAAGGACATGATATTGGAAAATATAGTCCAAATGAATTTGCTATTGATGGAGCTTATGCCCGTAAATTATCTGATTATTTCTCATTAGCTGTTGCCGGACGTTTTATTTATTCAAATTTAACTTCAGGAGTTGCTAATGATGAAGTAGGAGATTCAGGTGCCGGAACTTCTTATGCTGCAGATATCGCATTGTACTATAGACGAGAAATCAATTTTAGCAATATGGATGGAGAGTTTGCTTTTGGAGCCAATATATCTAACATTGGTGCTAAAATCTCATATACAGATATTGCAGAAAAAGATTTTATCCCAACAAATTTAAGATTTGGACCTGCTTTATCTATCAATTTGGACGATTATAACAAAATGGAATTTGCATTGGATGTAAACAAACTTTTAGTACCTACACCTCCTATTATGGATCCTGATAATAATGAAGTTATTTTAAGAGGAAAGAGCAATGATGTAAATGTTATTACCGGTATTTTCCAATCTATGTATGATGCACCGGACGGATTTTCTGAAGAGCTTAAAGAATTTAGCTTTGCCCTTGGTGCAGAATATTGGTATGACAACACATTTGCTTTAAGAGGCGGTTTGTTTTACGAAGATAAAACCAAAGGTGACAGAAAATATGCCACATTAGGTGCCGGATTAAAATATAACGTCTTTGCTTTAGATGTATCTTACTTGGTTTCTATTGGCTCCAAAAGTCCACTTGATAACACCTTACGTTTTACACTTCATTTTGATTTTGAAAACTTTTTTTAAAATAGTATTCTAAGATTTTTTAATACAAAAAAAAGAGAACTTCCTAAAGAGGTTCTCTTTTTTAGTTATAACCTAACCTAGAATCCGCAAGGAGAAGCCAATGTATTATTTTTGTAAAAAAAGGGTTTTCAAAATTTTGAAAAAGGAAAATCCTGCAATAAAAGTGTGCGTTTGCCCTTTTCGGACAGCTTCTTTTGACATTAATATTTCATTATTCTTTAATAAAACGTGTTACGGATTTTTCTCCTTTTTTTGTATTTACTTGTAACATATACATACCTGATAACAAATCAGAAACATCTATGTTAACCGCTGTACCTTGCCATACTTCTTGTCCTAATACAGAATAAATAGTAATATTGTTTATTTCTTTTTTTGAATTTATATGTAGTATGTTTTTTACCGGATTAGGATAAACAACAACATGTTCTGTTACATCAAGTGGAGTTATTCCTATCGCAAAATCATCACAATAATAAACACCTTCATCGGTACAACAAAATACAATATTGTTATTTCCGTCATATGCAAATGAAGTAGGAATATCATGAATATTCAAATCCGGTAACCCTTCATTTAAAAACATCAATCCGGCATTGGGATTATCGAATCTATATCTTGCAATGCCTTTCTCTTCCCCCGAAGAGTTATACCAACCAATAAATGGGTTTCCCATATTATCAGACCCTAATGCATTTATGTTTTCAGTATAAAACACATTCTCCCATTGTATGCCATTTTTTTTATAAAATCCACAATGAGATGTATTTTCAGAACAAATCCCTGTTAGACATCCGTTTGAATCTAACAGTAATTGAGATATGTTAACATCACTCTGCACCTGCATCCAACTCTCTCCATTATTTTCCGAATAGTAAACATTATCGGTTGGATTATCTGTGACAATGGCTAAATATTCAGAATAAGAAGCCATATCCATACAGCACATGCCATCAAAATTTGAATTTGCAAACCAATTAACACCATTAACTGACTCTATCAGACCTTCCTCATACCCAACAAAATAGCTGGAATTACTACCTCCTTTTGTAATAAATTTAGGGTTCATACAGAATTCAACAACATCAAACGTGCGAGAAGTGATATTAAATTTATAGACCCCATCCGAATAACTTCCATTTCCTGCAATCACAAGAATATTATCATCATCTAAAGGTGCAGCATCAATAATTGGATATTCAATAAATTCCCAAACAGGCATCCCTGTGTCTAAAGTAAAGTAAAAACCGGAATCTGCGCAAATAACCGCGTAGATAGATTGAGAAGCTTTAAATAAACAAAGTTTATTTCCCTTTGGTCCAAAAGGAACCCACGTGTATGCAAAGCATACTGCACTTACAATCAATGTAAGCATAATTAATACTAACTTTTTCATGACATTTGTTTTTTAATGCGATTTGGTATAATCTAACATCTTAGTTTTAGTGGCTAAGTTAATAAAAAAAATGCAAATTAATATTTCTTTTGGATGAAAATTTATTCATCAAGGGACATTAACAATAAATAAGAAAAGACATTTTATTACATTCATTTTAAAGAGTAAATACTATTATTTGTACCTTTACTTTTTATTTTAAAGATAATACAACATTATGAATAAAAAATATTTGATAATTGCTTTTTTATTAGCAATTTACGGTGTAGTTCAATCTCAAAACATACAACAACGAATTGATAAAGTAGGAGATAGTAAAGCTTATCCCAAAGCAGATTATTTGATTGTTTTTGACAGTACTACCAATCAAGTGGAAAATTCGGGTTTAACCCATGTAAATGCACACCGATTGTATAAGATATTAAACCAAAATGGGGCAAAGCATTTGCGGGTATTAACCTTTGATTACGATCCATTTTCAGCATATATTGAAATCCGAAAAACTGTAATTTGGCGAAAATCCGGAAAAAAAGAAGTGTTGGATATGAGTAAAGTACAAGACTATCCGGCACCGGCACGTGCCATATATTGGGGGGCACGACAAAAAATGGTGGACATTGGACAATTGGAAATCGGCGATGCCATTGAAGTGGAATATTATAAAAAAGGTTATACCTACGCACTGCTTATGGATGAAAGTAGTGATGACAAGTATATTCCGCCAATGCGAGGACATTTTTATGATATTGTACGATTTTTTGCCGGCCAACCTATTCTTGAAAAGTATTATCAAGTCATTATTCCTAATGACAAATTTTTACAATACAAATTTTATAATGGAGAGGTGGCTTCATCGGTAGAAAACAGAAAAGATAAAATTGTTTACACTTTCGTGAAAAAGGACATTTTGCCACTAAAAAGAGAGCATAGAATGGTTTCTTTGGATAATGTAGCTCCAAAATTGTTGTTATCTACCAGCCCGGATTGGGAAGCCAAGTCAAGGTGGTTTTATAATGTAAATGAAGATTTTGGCAGCTTTAAATCTACACCGGACATTGATAAAAAGGTGGATGAAATTTTGCGTGAAGCGAAAAATGAGGATGATTCTATTAGCTTACTTACCCATTGGGTAGCTGATAACATCAGATATAGCGGCATATCCATGGGCAAAGGCGAAGGATACACCTTGCACACAGGCAACATGACTTTTACAGACCGCTGTGGTGTTTGTAAAGACAAAGCTGGAATGTTAATTACCATGTTGAGGGCAGCAGGTTTTAATTCCTATGCCGCCATGACCATGGCAGGGTCGAGAATTGACAAAATTCCTGCCGACCAGTTTAATCATAGTGTAACAGTTGTACAACGTAAAAATGGCGATTATCAAATGCTTGACCCTACATGGGTTCCATTTGTAAGAGAATTGTGGTCGAGTGCCGAACAACAACAAAATTATTTAATGGGATTGCCCAAAGGGGCTGATTTAATGAGAACACCTGTCTCAAACCCTAACAATCATTATATGACCATGGATATTCACGGTAGTTTATCTGAAAATGGTGATTTGAAAGGAAAAATCTTTATAGAAGCCGAAGGTCAAACAGATGCTTCCATCCGAAGGATGTTTACCAGTAATTTTCAACAAAATTGGGTACCAACACTTCAAAAGGAATTACTGAAAATTCATCCGGATATTGAAATCATAGATATAAATTATGGTAAAAATCCATTAAAACACCTTGAAGGTCCTATAAAGATTACCGTAAAATTCAAGGTGCCTCATTATGCACAAGCACTAAATGGCAAATTGATATATCAACCTATTTGTGGAACAGGCATATTCAAAAGAGGCATGTCACACCTTTATTTCAACACATCAGAAAAAGAAAAAACATATGGATTTAGAGATCGTTGTAGCCGAAAAGTGTCTATAACAGAAATTATTGACTTGCCAAAACATTCATCGGTTGAAACCATTACCAAGCATGAAACGGAACATGAATATGGCATTACTTTTGAAGGTAATATTACGGTAAAACCTAAAAATCTGATGATTTCACAACAAATTGTTTTACCAAAACGTGTGTATCAACCCGAAGAATGGACAACATTTAAACAAGCTGTAGAAAAGCAACGTAAAATTAGTAAAAACCCTATCATTATTAAACAGTAAAAAAAGTTAGGTGAAAAAGCCAATAGCCAAAGGCTAAAGGCCAATAGCGAATAACCTAAAACCTTAAGATATGAAAAAACAGACATTTATATCAATCATCATATTATTATTTGCCTTACAGTTTTCTGTTAATGGGCAAAACGACAATCCGGATGCTATTTATCAAAAAGTAATTAAAGAATATACTTTACATAAGGACGGAAGTTATGATTTACATTATTATAAGCAGTTAGAGTTGCTTTCTCATTTTGCCATGAATCGGCTGTATGGAGAAACATTTATTGTTTATAATCCTGACTTTCAAAAGCTGAAAATCAACCAGTCATATACCGTAATGAAAGATGGTAAAAAAATCATCACGCCTAAAAATGCCTTTAATGAGGTATTGCCAAGAAATGCCAAACGATTTCCGGATTACAACCATTTGCGAGAAATGGTAGTTACACATACCGGATTGGAAGTTGGGGCAACCATCTATTTAGATTATACCTTAAAAACATCTGCAAAAATGTTTGATGGGGCATTTGCTTTTTTTGATGATTTGAACAAGCGTTCTCCAATACAAAATATGGAAATTATTGTACATGTTCCGCAAGGAGTTGAGTTACTTTCACAAATTAGAAATATGAGATTGGGTGCAGAGATTACCGAGAAAGGTGATGTAAAAACTTATCGTTGGAAATTCAATTATATCAAACCTAACTTGCCTTCAGCCATTGGAAATAATTGCTCAGAAAACGACCCAATGCTTTTTGTTTGTAACAAGCAAGCTACTCAGCAAGTATTAAGACTTGATCATAATGAAGCGGTTCCTCAGGAATTGATGAAAGCAATCAAAACACGTATTCAGGACAAAAACAATGTATATGCTAAAATATTGGCGATTAAAGATTTTCTAAACCAACATTTTGAAGCTTCACATTTAAACCAAAAGTATATTGGACATACCATCCGAAGTTTTGATAAGATATTAAAATCCAATATTATAACATCTGCTGAAAAGAATATCTTATTGGCAGCTATTTTATCCGAAATAGGCATTAAAGCACAGCCAATATTGGCATACTCAAATGACGGGTTACCTTTTGCTAATCAAGAAAGCTACTTTTTAACATTGATTACCCATGAAAAAGATGTGCCTTATCTGATAAATGTAAACTCCAGAGAAGATGAGAATTTATTTTTTACCTTTTCAAACAATTATCAGTACATTGATTTAAAAACCAATAAAATAGTCAAGTTGCCCGAAAACAAATACTCAAATAAGTATGAAACAAAAATGTTTTTGGAAGTAACTACTGATACCATTCAAGGGAAAGCAACTCTTTATTTGAATAATCGGATGAATCCTTTTATTACATTAAGTGAAGATGCCCAAAAAGCAAAACATTTATTAAAACACATACAAGCAGATGATGTTGAAGTGAAAAAATTAACTTCTACAAACTCAACCCTTGAAATGAATGTGCATGGCAAACCTGCCATTGTACTAAAAAAAGATTTACAGTTCGATTTGCCTTATATCAGCAATAGTATTAGGGATTGGCACTTGCAAATGTTTACTAAAAGAAGACATGGTTATGAAATCCCCTTCCCCATTGATGCTACAGAATATTATGAAATCAAAACTACGGGTGTAAAGTGCATCAACAAAGATTTCTCTTACGAAAATCAAACGGAATTTGGAAAGATTTTTATTTCATTGAAAGTCAAAAAAGATAAAGTGATTGTAACTAAGCAAATTTCACTAAACAAAACATGTTATCCTTATAAAGATTACAAATTATTACGTGAATTTATCCATGCTTTTGATAATGATCAGGTGAATAAACTATATTTTATGTTCTTTTAATTTCATACTTAATCAAATAATTGAAAACTAACATACGAATACAATCAGCACAATTAATCATTATTTAAACCTATACAGATGCGTTTTCATTTAAAAAAATCAATACAAAATAATTGGACATATGTTGTTATATTTTTAATGGCATTTGTTTTATACGGAAATACCATATCAAACAATTATGGTTTGGACGATAATTATGTTACAGAAGGCAATGCTCAAATTGCCAAAGGTATAAAAGGTATTCCTGATATTGTAACAACGTATTATGCTAATCTGTATAATGACAATGGAGAGAAAATGAGGTTTGATTACCGTCCGATTGTTAAAATAACCTATGCTATTGAGTATGAATTATTTGGTTGGAACCCTTATATTTCTCATTTTTTTAATGTGCTGATATATGGATTGTTGTTAATTGTTTTGTTGGGTGTTTTACAAATGTTGTTCAGAGAGATGCATCCATTATTTGCATTCTTTGTGGTAATGTTATTTGCCACACATCCTGTGCATACAGAAGTGGTGGCAAGTTTGAAAAACAGAGATGAAATGTTGGTATATTTATTTGCCTTTTCTTCCATTCACTGTTTTCTAAGATATATTGATATTGACCGTAAAATGGGATTACTCACTGGTGCTATTTGGTTTATGCTGGCTTATTTTTCCAAGCCTTCCGCCATTATATTTTTAGCAGTTATCCCTTTAGTTATTTATTTTTTCAGGCAAGTTTCTTTTAAGAAAATTGCTTTTGTTACATTATCAGCCATCAGCCTTAGCTTTATCTTCCATATTATTGTTCAAAGCATCTTGCCGCCATATAATCGTCCAGTATTATTTGTCGAAAACCCTTTATTTTTTGAAGATAACAGGTGGTTACATTTTTCTACAGGGTTTTATGTATTGCTTTATTACCTGAAAATGCTATTTTTCCCTATTCGTTTATTGTTCTATTATGGTTTTGATCAGATTAAAATTGTAGGGTTTGATAATGTTTGGGTTATTATTTCTATCATTATTCATATTGGTTTATTGGCAGTTGCTATCAAAGGAATTAGAAAAAAACACATCCTTTCTTTTGCCATTTTACTTTATTTTATCATGATTGTTCCCTATTCCAATATTTTAATATCGGTTATGGGAATTGTTGCAGACAGATTTTTATTTGGCCCAGTATTGGCATTGAGTATTATTATTGTTTATTATCTGTTCAAATTGAGTAGTAACACATTAAAGACATCTCCTTTTAAAACGCAAAAAAAATGGATTGTAGCAGGGACTCTACTAATTATTTTATTACCCTATACACTCAAAACCATACAACGAAATAAGGATTGGAAAGATAAATTTACCCTAATAAAAAGTGATATTCCTTATTTAAAAAGTTCAGCGAAAGCAAATTATCTGTATGGGTTTACATTAAAAAACTTTATCGTAAGAAAAGAAATTTGGAAAAAACCGGAAGGTAAAAAAGATGTTGATTTAATGATTCATCATTTTAGGCAAGCATTGAAGATTTATCCGGAGTATTATGATGCCTGGAATCAATTAGGTGAAATTTATATGGTGGTGTTTAAAGATTATCCCTCAGCTATTAAGTTATTCAACAAATCATTACAATTAGAGCCTAACTTAAGAAAAGCTTATTATAATTTGGCGTATGTTCATTACCAAACTAAAAAATATAAGGTTTCGGAACAATACTTTAAAAAATTTCTTGAATATGTTCCTAACCATGAACAGTCTCATTTCTTTTTGGGGAAAATACAATTATTTCAGGGAGATACACTTGCTGCAATCGATTGGAATAGAAAGGTCATAAAAGCAAATCCGAAATCGGTTAAAGCCTATTACAACATCGGAGATTATTTTATGCGAAAAGGAGACAGTATTAATGCACTTAAGCATTTTGAGAAAGCAGCTGACATTAAGCCACACAACAGATCTATTGTGAGTAGATTACATCGGTATTACAAAAAAATAGGCAATCAAAAGAAAGCCGATTATTATCAAAATTTATTGAAAGAATAGATAAATATTTCTGTTTTTTTGTTGTCAAACTTTATTCTTTTGCACTTTTTTATTGTAATTTAGCCAAAAGAAAATACTTTAATACAACACCATGTCCGTGAAATTAACCCGAACTTTTGATTTATTGGATTTTGCCCATGAAAAATTTTTTAATAAAGAAATTTTTGCCGGAAAAAAAGCCGGAAAATGGATAAAATACACTTCTGGAACAATCAAATATAAAGCGGATTTAGTGAGTGCTGCATTATTGAAACTTGGGATAAAAAAAGGAGACTTAATTTTAAATATCTCGGATAACAGACCTGAATGGAATATCCTGGATTTTGGATTAGGACAAATTGGAGCTGTACATGTACCTGTATTTCCAACCATTAACAAAGAAGAGCTTAAATATGTATTAGATGAAGTGCAACCAAAGCTTATATTTCTATCTAATAGACTGTTGGCCATTAGTATACAAAAATATGCAGACAATATAAAAATATACAACTTTACTCAAAATACAAATGAATATGTAGAAGACTTTTCAACATTGCTAACACTGGGAGAGAAAGCCATAAAACATATTGATTTACAATCTATAAAAGATAGCATAAAAGCAGATGATTTAGCTTCCATTATATATACTTCGGGCACATCAACCATGCCCAAAGGAGTGATGCTATCTCATCGAAATCATGTGGAAAATGCCATTGCAACCATGGCAAAGGCCGGATTAGACCATCAAATGATTCATTTGTCGTACTTACCCCTTTCTCACGCTTATGAAAGAACTGTAATTTATACTTGCATCCTCAAGGGCATGTTAGTCTATTACAATGAAAATTTAGTAAATATTCTATCTAATTTTCAGCTGATTAAGCCAAATACATTTACCTCTGTTCCTTTATTGTTAAATAAAATATACAAAGGAATAATGGAGAAAGGAAATGAGTTGAAAGGATTTTCAAAAGTATTATATAAATGGGCTTTAAAATTTATCAAAAGACATCATTCCAGATCTTCATTCTCTACTACAGATAAAATAAAATTTTATTTTTATAACCGTTTAGTATATAAAAAGTTAAGGCAGATTTTGGGTGGACGTATCCAAAAAGTTTTTATTGGAGGCGCAGCGCTTTCTGATGAAATATTTACTTTCTTTACACTCATTGGAGTGCCTATTTATCCTGGATATGGATTAACTGAAATGTCTCCCATCATATCCATGAATAATTTAGAATACTTAAAACCCAGATCAGTAGGACAATTATTATACAATAGTATGGTAAAAATATCCGATGATGGGGAGATTTTGACCAAAGGTACAGGAAAAATGTTAGGATATTACAAGGATAAAGCGCTTACTCATACTGTAATTGATGATGAAGGATGGTTGCATACCGGCGATGTAGGTGAACTGGACGAGAATATGTATTTGACCATAAAAGGTAGAATAAAAGATATTTTTAAAACTGCTTCCGGTAATTATGTCTATCCTGAAAGCATTGAAAATAAGCTTAAAATATCATCATATATTGCCAATGCATTGGTGGTGGGAGAATATCAAAGTTTCCTTTCGGCTATTATTTTGCTTGAAAAATCACAAATTGATAAATGGGCAAAAGAAAATAATCATAAATTAGATGAAAACAGCCTAAATACTCATACAAAACTCACCGAACTGATTCATCAGGAAATCAACAATCTATATAACACTCCAAAAGAGACTTTACAAATTAAAAAACTACACCTTACCTTTGATAAATGGAATGTTGAGACAGGAGAATTAACGCCTTCATTTAAAATCAAACGGAAATTGTTGATGAATAGATATGATGAAGTTATAAAAAGCTTTTATTAGAGACATTCAGAATCTACAGTAGTTCTCTTAAAATTAACAAAACACCTGAAACAAATAAAATAACACCAATAACACGGTTAATCCATATGGTAACGCGGGGTTTGAGGATTTGTTTAAAACGGTGTCCGATATAACTTTTTGTTAAATCAGAAGACAAAATAACCAACAATGTAATGCCAAAGAAGAAAATGGCATTAGATAAGAAAGTGCTTTCGGTAGAATGAGAGGTTACAAAACTCATGGAACCTAACCAAAAGAAAAAAACATACGGATTAGCAGAATTAAGCAAAAAACCTTTGACTAACAATGAAGAAAATGTTGGATCTTTCGGGGTCTTATATTTTGCTGATCGCCGTTTCAAGATATCCGGTTTTTTTAAAAATGTAGCAATTCCAAAACCAATGAGAAACAACCCACCAATAATGCTTATATAATATTTATTAGTATCTGAAAATAAAGTAGTTACACCAAAATAAGCCACAATGATAAATACCAAATCACTAAGCATAACACCAATAGACAATAGTGCACCCCACTTAAAACCTTTATCTACACCAATTTGAATTACAGCCCAAAATGCCGGACCAAAAGAAAAAGAAACAATAAGCCCTAATCCTATTGCTTTTAGTAATAATTCTAACATATAAATTACATTCTATGCTGCAAAGGTATTAAATTTTTCCATATGTGTTGTTTATGTCTTCAACAAACCGCATTGTACTTGCTTTTTATTTCATTTTCAAGTGATTTTTTAATCTTTTTTGTCAAAATAAGGCTAAGTGAGGGATGCTTCTTGCTTTATTTAAAGCATCGTTGTAAGTAGAAACAATATCCTCCATAATTTCTTTTACGGTTTCTATTTTATCCAGTTTTGAAGCTATTTGACCGATTTCTAACTCTCCTTCTTCCAAATTACCCTCAAACATTCCTTTTTTAGCCCGTCCTTTTCCTAATAATTCACGTAACTCTTCTACCGAAGCGCCTTTATCTTCTAATGATTTTACTTGTTCAAAGAAATTATTTTTGATTAAACGTACCGGAGCTAAAGATTTCAACACCAACAAAGTTTCTCCTTCATTTGTCTTACAGACCTCATCTTTAAATAATTGATGCGCTGAAGATTCTTTACAAATGGCAAATCGACTTCCAATTTGTATGCCGGATGCTCCCAATATTTGTGCAGCTAATAAGCTTTCTCCTCCAAACATGCCTCCGGCAGCAATTACCGGAATTTTCACATGCTCACAAACTTTCTGTAATAATGGAAAACTGGCCGTTTCTTCTCTTCCATCATGTCCTCCGGCTTCAAACCCTTCGGCTACAACAGCATCTACTCCGGCAGTTTCACTTTTTTGTGCAAATAGTGTACTTGAAACCACATGTACTACTTTAATTCCCTGTGCTTTGAGTTTGGAAGTGTATTTTTTGGGACTTCCGGCAGAAGTAAAAACAATAGGCACTTTTTCCTCAATTATAATATTGATAATCTCTTCTATATTAGGATATAACAGCGGTACATTTACCCCAAAAGGCTTTTGTGTGGCTTTTTTTGTTTTTTGAATATGTTCCCTAAGTACATCAGGATACATTGATCCGGCACCCAATAATCCTAAACCACCACATTCACTTACAGCACTCGCTAACTTCCAGCCACTACACCAAACCATACCTCCTTGAATAATCGGATATTGGATATTAAATAATTTGCAAATTGGATTTTCCATATAGTTTTAATTTTTGTAGAAATATAAAAAGAACATCTAAAATATTGCTGCTTTTAGATGTTCTTTAAAATAATAATGTTCTATTTCTATTTAGATACAAAATGAAAATGAGAGCCAAATCTTTCAAAAGCAGCTTTGTCAAGACTTTCCCTATGGTCAGGATGTGCCACACTAGTAATGAGTTTAGCTCTTTCTTGTAATGGTTTACCGTAAAGGTCAACAGCTCCATATTCCGTAACAAACCAATGCATATTGGCACGTGTTGTAACAATTCCTGAACCTTCTAATAATGTTGAAGATATCTTTGATACTCCTTTTGCGGTCACCGAAGGCATTGCAATAATTGGTTTTCCTCCTTTAGAACGTGCCGCTCCTCGAATAAAATCAATCTGTCCTCCCACTCCCGAATAATGTTTTATTCCAATAGAATCCGCGCTAATTTGTCCGGTAAGATCAATTGCCAAAGCTGAATTGATGGCAATCACATTATCATTTTTAGCAATGACATCTACACAATTGGTATGCCTTACATCCATCATTGCCACCATAGGATTATCATCAATAAAATCATAAAGCTCCTGTGTTCCCATAAGGAATGAAGCCACCATTTTACCCTTATCAATTTGCTTTCTACGACCATTTACCACCCCTTTTTCAACCAAAGGCAAAATACCTTCGGCAAACATTTCGGTATGCACACCAAGATCTTTATGATTTCCTAGTTGAGCTAATACGGCATTAGGAATAGCGCCAATTCCCATTTGTAAACAAGCACCATCATCAATTAATTCTGCCACATTTTTTCCAATAGCAACATCAGTATCATTGAGTTGAGCGGCAGGATGTGAATAAAGCGGAGAATTATCCTCTACAAAATAATCAATCATGCTAACCGGAATCATCGCATCGCCCCAAGCTCTTGGCACATTAGGATTTACCGCGGCAATCACAACATCTGCATTTTCTATGGCAGCTAATGTTGCATCCACAGATGGACCCAAAGACACAAATCCATGTTTATCGGGAACAGATGTCATAATCATCACCACATTTACTTTCAAATATCCCGCACGAATTAAATGTTGTGTTTCACTTAAAAAAACAGGAATATAATCAGCATAGCCTGTTTGGGTTTGCTTTCGCAAATTAGCTCCCACAAAAAATTGTTCTGAAACAAAGATGCCCTCAAACTCTGGATTTGCAAAATCTACATTACCCTCAATATGAATATGCTGTATCCTTACATTTTTAAACTCTTTTCTACGTCCTCGTTCTACCAAAGGCTTTATTAGCGCATGTGGCGTTACTGCCACGCTACTTAGATGTATTCGATCATTTGTTTTAACCACTTTTACAGCTTCTTCCGCTGAGATATATTTTATGTTTTTCATAATTTTGAACTTAATAGTAATATTTTTATCAAAAAAATTTTGAGAGTCAAAGATAAATAATATTTTAAGAAAATAGATTTAAATGTGATAAAAAATAGTTATTTAAAATGTAACAGATTATTAGACACTATATAAAAAACAAAATAGAATCATGTATAATCATGAAAATCAAAACTTTAAAATACTCCATATTGATTTATAAAACAGTGATTATCTGTATAACAAACGGTTTTATTGATGATTTTAAATAATAATTATCCTTTTTAGAAAATAAAAATCTAAAAAATCACACAGACTTTTTATATCTTTGAGGAAATGATGAAAGATTTAGCACAAAATAGTGGCATAAAATATTGGGCGGAAGCCGACAGACCAAGAGAAAAGCTATTAACAAAAGGCGCAAAAAACTTATCGGAAGCTGAACTAATTGCTATACTCATCGGAAGTGGTACGGCTAAGTTATCGGCAGTAGAATTAGCACAACAAATACTGCAATCGGGAGAAAATAACCTGATAGAATTATCTAAAATGACTGTTAAAGACCTTCAAAAATTTAAAGGGATTGGCGAAGCGAAAGCTGTATCAATTGTCGCTGCATTAGAATTGGGCAGAAGAAGAGGTGGTGCAGAAGTCATTGAAAGAAAAAAGATTTCTTCAAGTAAAGATGCATTTGAATATTTTAGAAGCATCATTTCCGAATATCATTATGAACAATTTTGGGTATTGCTACTCAACCAAGCGGGTAAAATCATACATACTGTGCTCATAAGTGATGGTGGCATGACCCAAACTTTGGTAGATATTAAAAAAATCTATAAATTGGCATTAGATTATCATGCTACAAATCTTATTTTGTGTCATAATCATCCTTCCGGCAATATTCAGCCCAGTCAATCAGATATTCATCTTACACAAAAAATTGTAGATGCCGGAAAATTATTTGATATAATTGTATTAGATCATATTATTTTGGGTTATAACAGTTATTACAGTTTTAAAGACCATAATAAACTCTAAGTTCCTAAGATTTACTCATATCTCAAAGACTCAATAGGATCTAATCGAGAAGCTTTATTGGCAGGAATCAATCCGGATAAAATAGCCACTACGAAACAGATTAATACGCTGACCAACATCCATAACCAAGGAATGATAAATCCGGATTTCAGAAAATAAGAGACAATATTACCAATCAGGATACCTAAAATAATACCGACAAGACCTCCCAATTGAGCAATCACAATAGCTTCAAAAAGAAATTGATTTCGAATGGTTTTTCTTTTTGCCCCAATTGATTTCCTAACGCCGATTTCTCTTGTCCTTTCAGTAACCGATACCAACATAATATTCATTAACCCGATAACAGCACCCGATAAGGTTATAAAACCAATAATAAAAGCTGCCGTTCTCAATGTCCTTATAATATTTGCCAAATCATCTGCTAAACCTTTACTTTTTGAAATGGTAAAATCATTGGAGTTATCATATCTGATTTTTCTGATAATCCTAAAAAAGCCCTCAGATTCACCGGCAATAAAGTCTATTTTTTCAATATCATCTACTTTTATGCGAATTTTATAATCTGCATTAGAAAGCGAAAACACATTTCGCATAATATCTACCGGAATGATACACAGTTTATCAGCACTAAATCCAAAAGTGCTTCCTTGGCTTTTGAGTATGCCAATAATGGTGAATTTTTTATTGCTTATGGATATTTGTTTACCCAAAGGATTGGCTTTTGGGAATAATTTATCTGCCAGTCCTTTACCAATAACTACGACCATCCCATCAGAAGATGACAGGTTTCGTCCTTGTGCAATCTCTTTTCCGGTAACATTCAAATAATTTTCGTCCGCACCATATACCGATATGTTGGGATTACTTTTTTTATCCTGATACTTTACGGTTGCTGTTGGGGTAAGACGATAGAAAATAGAGGTTTGAATGGGATAAGGAAATAAGGTTTTGAATTGCAAAGCATTTTCATACGAAATAACTTTACGACGAACAGCTTTACTCCCTTTTTGATTAATTTTTAGCGATGTAATGTCCAATGTATTTGCTCCCATTTGTGCAAAATTCTTTTCCAAATAGAATTTTATAGAATCAATGGCTGTTAATATTCCTACCATAGCCATAATGCCTATGGCTATGATAAGAATAGTCAATACCGACCTTAGTTTATTGTTTTTTACACTTTGTAAGGCAATAATGGTATTTTCTTTGAGCAAACTCATACCATTTGTATTACATGCTCATTCCTCCACAAACACTAATTACTTGTCCTGTAACATAGCTTGATAAGTCGGAAGCTAAATATACACAAGTATTGGCAACATCCTGAGGAGTTCCTCCTCTACGTAATGGGATTTTTTCTGCCCATTCTTTTCTTACATCTTCCGGTAATTTGTGGGTCATATCGGTTTCAATAAATCCCGGAGCAATGGCATTACAACGAATATTTCTTGATCCTAATTCTTGTGCTACGGATTTTGTAAATCCAATCATTCCTGCTTTGGATGCTGAATAGTTTGCTTGTCCGGCATTACCGTTTACACCCACAACCGAACTCATATTGATAATGCTTCCGGCTCTATTTTTAAGCATATGCCTCAAAAGTGCTTTGGTTAAATTAAACGCTGATTTCAAGTTTACATTGATAACTGCATCCCAGTCAGTCTCTGTCATTCTAAGTAATAAATTGTCTTTTGTAATACCCGCATTGTTAATCAAAATATCAACTTTATCAAAATGTTTTAATATTTCGTTCACAACATCTTCACTATTTTGAAAAGAAGATGCATCAGAAGCAAATCCTTTTGCTTTTACACCCAATCCTTGCAACTCTTTTTCCAAATTTTCAGCAAATTCATCATATCTCAAATCTGTAAATGCAATATTTGCTCCATTTTTTGCAAATTCCAATGCTATGGCTTTTCCAATTCCTCTTGAAGCGCCTGTAATTAAAGCGGTTTTCCCATCTAAAAGTTTCATGTCTGCTATTTTTTTTAATTATATTTAAAAACAAATATAGTGAATTATATGTTCATACCAATTTACTCGATTAAATTAACTACATAAAAACTTTTTTCATCATCCTTTTGAAATTTTAATAAATGTATTATTTCCCTTTTATGTATAATAGTTTCGAGGTTTCGGAAAACCTTAATTTTCTATTTTTTTAAATATTGTTTATAAAAATAACAGCTGTTTTTTTCATGAGAATAAACAAAAAATGATAATTTTGCTGAGAAATAATATTAAAACTAATACCATTTAAAATTTAATTTTGTTGAAAAAAGTAATGATTTTTTCTTGGTACAATAAAAATGAGAAACAGCTATAGTTATGTTGATTTTCAATTTTAAAGAGGAAAAAGATGTTTTTTAATTTTAAAATTAAAAATGGTATAATGTGCGATAATCAAATAATATCTGTCAATGGAAATACTATCATTAATTAATGATACTTTTTTGAATGCAAACAGTGAACGTGTATTGTTAAGTTTTTTGGTGTCTTTTCTTGCCACTTATATTGCGATACCCATTATTATTAAAGTTGCTAAAAAAGTTCATTTATACGATACGCCCAATGAGCGCTCATCTCATACCCAAGTTGTTCCTACGTTAGGAGGTATTGGAATTTTTTCTGCTGTTATTACAACGTTACTTATCTTTTTGAATTTTAACAAGATTCCTGAAATGCAATTCGTGGTAGCAAGTGGGCTAATCCTCTTTTTTGTTGGAGTTACAGATGATATTATGGAAATTAAGGCAAGGTATAAATTATATGTGCAAATTGCTGTTTCTCTACTTGTAATTGTATTAGGAGATATTCGGCTTACAGATTTCCATGGATTCCTAGGGATTCATCACATTGGTTATTTAAAAAGCTTATTGATTACAACTTTTGTCATGATTGTCATTATCAATTGTTTGAACTTAATTGATGGAATTGACGGACTGGCTGCCGGCATTTCTATTGCTGTCGCATTAACTTTTGGGTTATTATTTTATAAATCTAAACAATGGGAATATGTTGTGTTTTGCGCTAGCATAATCGGCTCATTATCAATATATTTTATATACAATGTTTTTGGCAAGAAGAACAAAATTTTTATGGGAGATACTGGCTCCCTTATTTTAGGGCTTCTCATATCAGTTATTACTATCCACTTTAACCAAGTAAATATTGACACTTCAATTCCTCATCATATTCAAAATGCACCGGCAATATCATTTGCTATTTTAGTAATTCCACTTTTTGATACATTGAGAGTCTTTATTTTGAGGATAAAAGACGGAAAATCTCCATTTAGTCCGGATAAAAGACACCTACATCATTTGTTATTAAACATAGGATTTAATCACTTAAATGCTACATTGATTTTAGTAGTAACAAATGTAGCTTTTATTATTCTAATTTATGCTTTGAGAAATCATTTGCAAATGATATATTTATTTGTGATTATTTTTGTATTAGCTTCTATTTTTTCTTACATCTTATTCAAACTTTCACAAAGAAAAACACAATAATATTTTACTATGAAGCGCTGTTATTGGCTTATCGTCATTTTTTTATTCATAAATTTCTCTGAAGGTTTTAGTCAAAAGACCTATTCTTCCATGTATCGTTTTGATTTTTCCAAGAATGATAACATTCATTTTTACCCAAAAATACTAAATAAAAAAGAAAAGGAAGCTCAACAAGATAAATCCTTATTTTACCGAAAATTATTTAAGGAATCACTTATTTCTATTCGTAAAGAAGGATTAAATATTACCATAAATCCTTTGGTTAATTTTAGTGCTGGTCACTCTGATTTGAAAAAAAAATCCTTATTTATCAATACCAGAGGAATAGGAGTAAAAGGGAGTATTAGCGAAAATATTGTTTTTAATACATCTTTTTACGAAACACAACTTTCAACACCAATATGGATAGATAATTATTATAAAAAAACCAATGTGCTTCCCGGAAAAACATTACCCAAACCTTTTAAAGAAGGATCTTATGATGTTGGAGCAGTTTATGGTACTGTAGCTTTTCTGAAAAATATCAAAAATTGGAAATTATTATTTCAAATTGGTTATGATGAGTTTTTTATCGGTAACGGATATCGAAGCTTGTTGTTGTCAGACCATAGCTTGCCTTATTTTCACGGACATTTGCAAGTGAATTATAAGAATATAACCTTTCACCACATTACGGCGAGCTTGCAAAATCCAAATTTCAAGAATTTTTTGCACTTGGAAAATCCAATATCAAAAAAGCCCTATGAGAAAAAAACATTAACCATTCATTATATCAATTGGCAACCCATCTCCGGATTTTCAATTGGATTTTTTGAAAATACCATCTTTAAAATCCCAACAGAAAGTAGAAATCACCACTTTTCTATGACTTACATCAATCCCATTCCATTTGTTCATCCATTGATGTATGGACTGAATGAAGAACAAAATGTAGCGGTAGGTTTAGATGCTAATTATAATATTAATCGACATTTTTCGATTTATTCACAACTATTATTTGATGATCTTAAAAAAGACTATACTGCTTTTCAGGTTTCTACAAAATACACCTCTTCTCATATAAAATGTCGTTTGGAGTATAATCAGATCGGTAAATACACCTATGATTTTCATGATATGCGACAGTCTTCCACCCATTACAATGGATATTTAGCACATCCCTTGGGAAATAATTGTAATGAATGGGTTATGCAAGCCGGCTATAAAATAAATCGATTGGAAATTGAGGGAAAAGTTAATCTTATTTCATCCAAAAATACAGATAACAAAAAGATTAATCGGAATTTCTATAATGGAACTATTGCTTATGTGTTTAATCCGGAGACCCGACTGCAAATTTTTGGTAATGTGATGTATTTCGATAATGACAATTTATCTCATGAATGGTATCTCAATGTGGGTATAAAAACACAACTCAGAAATGAATATTGGGATTTCTAAATTACGGATACCAGATTACCCCACTTGATGTATCTTTTTCACTTCCTGTAACTGAATGATAAATATTAATCTCATTCCGAAATCGCAATACACCCAAAAAAGCAAAAATCAAAGCTTCTTTATAATTCACAATCTCTTTATCAGGAATGACAAAATCTGCTTTGTGATGATGCTTTAATAGGCTTATTAAATAATGATTAAAAGCACCTCCTCCGGTTAATAAAACCTTTGTATTTTCTTTTTTAATGATAGATTGGCTCAATTGATGTGCAATGTGAGCCGTTACTGTGGCTAATTTATCATAAACAGACAAGTCAAAAGATTGAATAATGGGGAAAAAGTCACTTTCAAACCATTCTTTCCCCAAACTTTTTGCCCCTTTTCTTGTATAGAACGGCAAATCATTTAATTGATTTAATAAAGGATGATTTACAGTGCCTTTTTTGGCAAACAGTCCATTTTTATCATAGGATTTCCCTAATTCTTGTGACAAAATATTCAAAGGCATATTGCAAGGGCAAACATCATAAGCCACACGCTTCCCTGAATTATCCTGAAAAGAGAGATTGGCAAATCCGCCCAAGTTTACACAATAATCATATTGTGAAAACAACAATTCATCGCCTACCGGAACCAATGGTGCACCTTGTCCACCGTAAGCCATATCCAATATTCTAAAATCATTAATAACAGGAATCTGCACTTCTTTTACAATATGACTCCCTTTGCCAATTTGTAATGTATAATGATGTTTTGGTTGATGAAAAACGGTATGCCCGTGTGAAGCAATAAAGTCAGGTTGTAAGTTGTGTTTTGTAATAAATTCCAAAACAGTCTGGCCAATTAAGGAACCATAATCATGGTCTAATTTTATCAAATCTAATGCTGAAGCGTAGCAAGCTTGGTCTAATTGTTGAAACCAACTTTGGGTATAAGGAATTGTTGTTGATTTTTTGATTTCAAAATGCCATTTTTCATCAATATGTTCAAATTGACAATAACATAAATCTATTCCGTCGAGCGAAGTTCCCGACATCACGCCGATGACTTTATATATCTTTTCCATTATAAATATTGAACAATGGTTTCCAAATGATTTTTTCTTGAACCTTTAATCAGAATTGATTGATATGTAAGAGGTTTTAATTTCAATTCATCTTCCAATAAATCGGTATTTTCAAAATATGGAAATTCGGAAGCAAATGATTCAAATGATTCCCCCACCAAAAAGACATTAGAAAAGCCACATTTTTTAATTAAGTTAATAATTTTTTGATGTTCTTGCTTTGAATATTCTCCCAATTCTAACATTTCTCCAATAATTAGAAACTTATTATTTTCCTGAATTTTTGAGAAATGTGTAATAGCAGCTGTCATACTTGTTGGATTGGCATTGTATGCATCAAGCCAGATTTTATTGTGTTTTTTTGTCTCTACGACTTGTGAACGATTATTCGACGGTACATAATTTTCGATGGCTTGATTAATCTTTTGAGGAGAAATATCAAATAATAATCCAACAGCAATGGCTGAAGCTACATTTGCCAAATGATATTCACCTATTAAGTGAGTTTGTAATGAAAAAGCAGAAGCTGTTTCAGCCGTTTCCCAATCAAAAATCAAATTTGGATTGGATTTTATATTTTTGATAATCAGATTACTATTGTCATTTTTGCCAAATGAAAAAGCCGGATAATCACCTAACATTTCTCGTAAAAACTCATCCTCTCCATTAATGATAATTTTTCCTTTATGTTGTTTTACAACATCATATAATTCCTTCTTAGTTTTTCTTACACCGGCAAAATCCTTAAAACCTTCGAGATGAGCCATTCCCACATTGGTTATAATTCCGATATTAGGTTGGGCTATATTGCATAAAAATTGGATTTCATTGGGATGATTAGCTCCCATTTCAATCACACCTATTTCAGTGTTTTTATTCATTCGCAACAGGGTAAGTGGTACACCGATATGATTATTAAAATTACCTACAGTTGCGGTAGTTTGAAATGAGGATTGCAACACTGAATGAACCAATTCTTTAGTAGTCGTTTTTCCATTTGTGCCTGTAATGGCAATAATTGGAATATTTAGCTGCTGCCTATGGTATGTGGCTAAATGTTGTAATGTTTCCAATACATCATTTACTAAAAAATAGTTTTCAGACCATTGATAATCCTTATTGTCTATAATGGCATATTTAGCTCCTTTTTTAAGTGCTTCTTTGGCAAATTTATTGCCGTTAAAATGTTCTCCCGAAAGGGCAAAAAATAAATCTCCACTTTTTACAGTCCTTGAATCCGTACTGATAGATGGATTTTTAAGGTATAATTGGTATAAGGTTTCAATATTCATATGGTAAAAGTAAAACAAAAATAGCTGCAATTGAAGTGTTGCAGCTATTTTTTATTTATTAAGAATTTTATTCTCTTTAATTTTATTTTCCCGGTATTGCACTTCCTACACGATCCATAGCACATCTAAATCCAATAAAATTAGCTGCTTTATCCTCATCGTAATACCTTCTAATAGAAGGACTTAAATAATACACTGGATCTATCCAAGAACCTCCTTTTACAACTCTTGATTTATCGCTTATTAAGGTTCTATTTGGGTCATACATTTTATTCGTTGAAGTTCCCTCACTATCTTTATTATCCTGTTTTCCATCAAAATTATCATCTTGAAGGAAATCAAAATTACTTAATGATTCTTCATCTCCATCTTTGTAGTTAATATTATCTGCTTTACGGATATTTTCTCTATCTTCTACATTAGTAAGATACTCTTTCTTAAAATGTCCCATTTTATCAAATTGAGGTGTATTTGTAGCTGAATCCATTACATTTCTTGAAAATATGTTACCTCTAAAAGGTTGTAAATCAGAAAAATCCTGATACGATAATGGACGATAAACATCTCTTACCCATTCTGCTACATTTCCAGCCATATTATACAATCCAAAATCATTTGGCCAATATGATTTTACATCATTTGTAATGATTCCAGCATCATTTAAATCTTCTGCTACACCTGCATAATCTCCTCTTGCTCGCTTAAAATTAGCTCTAAATTTTCCTCTGTATTTTTTGTCAGGATTACGTAAGAATTTCCCTTTCCAAGGATAGAAGTTACGTTGATAAATTCTTTCATCTACTGTATTTCCTATCTGCGCTAAAGCTGCATATTCCCACTCAGCCTCAGTAGGCAATCTATAATTTGGAAGTAAAACACCATCTTCTACAGATATTTTTCTTGATTTCTTTCCATCTTCATCTGGTAAATCAGCATTAAGAAGCCCCTTATAGGTACCCGACATATAAGCATCTGTTGTAAAAGGCTTTGAATTAGATTTATCATCTCCGGCTTTCACAACATTCCACTCTATCACACCTCTATCTACTAAAATTTTCTCATTTACTCTATCACTACGCCATAAACAATAATCATTTGCTTGTGTCCAAGAAACTCCTACTACAGGATAATTTTGGAAAGAAGGATGACGAAGATACAAATTAGATAAAGGTTCATTATAAGCTAACCTTTCATACCAAACCATTGTATCAGGCTCTGCTTTACGATATAATTCGTCTGCTTTTCCAAATACTCTACTTAACCAATATAAATATTCAACATAGTCGATATTTCTAACCTCGGTTTCGTCCATGTAAAAAGTCTGAACGGTCACATTACGAGGTGGGTTATCTGATTCTATAACAGGATTAGGTAATTTAGCTCCCATCAAAAACACACCTCCTTGAACCAATACTAATCCAGGACCTGTTTCTTGCTCTTGATAATCTGCTTTACTGAAACCGCCATTCTCTTCATTATTATATTCCCATCCTGTGGAATTTGAAACATCTTTATTGTTTTTACAAGCTATAAAAACAAATGTTATTAATGCAAAAATGATTAAACTTCTTATACGCATTGTGTTATTTTTTCTATATTATAAAGTTATTAACTAAAATTCAGGACATTTTATTGCACGAATCTTTCTTTTTTTATCATTTTTATATATACAAAATTCATAAGATAGTGTTATCTCATGTGTCCCTCCTGTTTCCACACTTAATTTAGAAATAGTCATATCATAACTATATCCTATTTTAAAACTTTCTTTCTTGAATCCTGCAAATGCAATGATTGCATCAGGATTTTCAAAATTATGCCTAAACCAAGTCCCTAAAACAAGGTAATTGAATTTAATGTAAGTTCCCAAATTTAATTGATGAAATTTACCTTGTTGCTGAAACAAAATATTTGGAGATATTAATATATCACTCTTTCTTGAACGTTCTAACCCATAATATGCACCTGCATGAATGGTAAATCTCATGGGCAATACACTATATTTATCCTCATAAAATGAATTTACAGGCTCTGACAAATGATGAACTGCCAACCCTCCAAAAACCTTGCCTTTCCAATCAAATGCAACACCCGTTGAAAAATCCACATAAGATACCTTTTGATTTACCGGAAGAAGCTCATTTGAAACAGAAACCACTTCTCCATTCAATTGTATTTGATCTGAAAAAACTAACCTGTTCCAATTTAACGAAATTTGATTATACATAGCTTGCAAACCCAAAGAAACCACAGTATTAGTGCTTAATTTGAATTTAAAAGAATATATACCTCCTCCACTAATGCTATTTAGGGCATTATCTGCTTGTTGATCATTATAAAGTATAAACCCTATTCCACTTTTCACAGAAGGAATATATTGATCATATGTCAAATGATATGTATTATAAGCTTTAGGGATTGCTGTCCATTGATTTCTATATGCTGTTCCTATTCGTGCACACTCTACATTTCCAGCTAAAGCAGGATTTAATGCAAGAGGTGTTGAATAAAATTGCGAAAACATAAAATCTTGAGCCATTGTAAAAATGGGGAAAAATAATATCAATAAAAGGGATACTTGTATGTTTTTTCTAAGATTCATATGCATTTACAATAAATGGACAGCAATTATACGAATTTTTTCAGAAATTATTGTGTAAATAAAGAAAATAGCACCATAAAACTTTATTTAAATGTTATTTTTCACCTTTTTGCATCCATTTTAGTTTAATTTCTGTTAATTATTTAATCATTAAATGATAAAAAATCAATAGAAATAGAAAATGTTCAAACTAAAGAAACACTTTATTACAGATTTTAAAATTCCAACGGCAATTTTGCTTGTCGGTTAATGTGAAAAGATTGTCGATGATAGGGTGATTTGCCAATATTTATGATTGTTTCCACATGTTTTTTAGTTCCATAGCCCATATTTTTATCCCAACTATATTCAGGATGTTTTTGATGTAATTCTTTCATCTTATCATCTCTGAAAGTTTTGGCTAAAATAGATGCTGCGGCAATTGAAAGATAAGTACCATCACCTTTAACAATACATTCATGAGGAATATTAGGATAAGGACGAAAACGATTGCCGTCAATTAATAAAAAATCAGGTTTTTTGTCAAGTTTTTTGATGGCATCATGCATGGCATCATAAGTTGCTTGAAGGATGTTAATCTTATCAATTACCGTATGAGAAACAAAAGAAACTGCCCAACTTATGGCTTTTTCCAAGATAATTTCTCGCAATTCATATCGCTTTTTTGCAGATAATTTTTTGGAATCAGTTAAAAAATCATGGGTAAAATCCGATGGTAGAATAACAGCAGCAGCACATACCGGACCGGCTAACGCACCTCTTCCAGCCTCATCTACACCACATTCTATTTGATTTTCTTTGTAAAACGAAAGTAACATTAATGACTATGATTCTTGCTCAACTTTATCTTTTAATGATTTAAATCCGTCTCCTAGAATTTCACTGGTATCACTTACCGTCAAAAAAGCATTGGGATCTACTTTGTGAACAAAACTCTCTAACATTGCTAATTCTCTACGTGTCACAATGGTATATATAATCTTTCGTTCTTCATTTGTATACATCCCTTCTCCTTGTATGTATGTTCCTCCTCTTTCTAAGTCATTCAAAATAAAGTCTTTAATTTTTGCATGTTCTACAGAAATCACATATACTGATTTAGAGAAATTTACACCTTGCATAACAACATCTATTACCTTTCCGGTTACAAAAATTACAATCCAAGAATATAACGGTATTTTCCAGTCTTTCAATACAATTAAACCAATGAATACAATCATTGAATCTACAAAAATAAGGAGTTGCCCAATTGGAAATCGGGTATATTTTTCCAAAATCATGGCAATAATATCCGAACCTGCAGAAGTGGCTTTAGCTTTGAATATCAATCCTAATCCCAAACCAATGAATACACCGCCAAAAATACAAGCCAATAATAAATCATCTTGAATCCCTAAAGGATCTGCATTATTAATAAAATCCGTTTTTTCAATAAAATATGTTAGGCTATCCATAAAAACTGTAGTCAGAATCATCCCAACAATTGTTTTAATGCCAAAGCGGGGACCTAAGATTTTTACAGAAATAAGAATAAGCGGAATATTAAGCATCAATCCGAATAAACCTACAGGAACTATGGGAAATAAATAGTGTACAACAATACCAATTCCATAAACCCCTCCGGGTACAATGTTGTAAGGATTAATAAAAAGGACAAATCCTAATGCCATTGTAAATGCTCCTAAAGCAACCAATCCATAGTTATAAAACCACGAACGGGAAAAAAGTGTGTCTTTATTTATTAACTTTGCCATAGTCTTATTCAATATTTTTTGCAAATGTAGAAAAACAATTATTTTAAATGAAATATCTTTTTATGAAAACTAATTAATTTAGAATAAAACAGGATAAAGCAGATATATTAAAAGGAATGAAAATAAAAATATGAACATTAAAAATAAATTATCAAAAACATTTTATAAACAAGATGCTGTAAGCATTGCCCAACAATTATTGGGAAAGGTATTAGTAAGAAAATTTGAAGATAACACCATTCAGCGATTTGAGATTACAGCTACGGAAGCTTATCTAGGAATGGAAGACAAAGCTTGTCATGCCAGTAAAGGTAGAACCAAACGCACAGAAATTATGTTTTCAGAAGGTGGTGTTGCCTATGTTTATTTGATTTATGGCATTCATTGGCTTTTTAATGTTGTAACAGGATTTGCAGAGCATCCTCAAGCTGTTTTAATTTGTGGATTGGATAATATCAAAGGTTCAGGACGTGTTGGTAAACTTCTACAAATTGACAAAAGTTTTTATGGAGAAGATTTTACAACTTCGCAGCGAATTTGGATTGAAGATAACAATACAATACCCAAATATAAATCCCTTAAAAGAGTAGGAATTGATTATGCCGGCGAAGAGTGGAAAAATAAATTATGGCGTTTTGAAAGTGATACATTAAAATAATATTTAATTTTACACACTTTTACTAGGATAATATCCATTCAAAATTAAAATATAAAAATATAAACGTATGAAAAACTCATTAAATTTATTAATCTTTACTTTGTTTGTCTTTTTTGCGTTACCCCAATTTGCAAATGCACAAAAAGAAAAACCTTATAACCCAAAAGCAGATGCCGAAAAAGAAATCAATATAGCTGTAAAAAAAGCAGCTGAAAACAATAAACATGTATTGCTTGTTATTGGTGGAAATTGGTGCCCTTGGTGTTTAAAAATCAATCAATATTTTAAGACAAATGAGGCTGTAAAATCTTTTTTAGAAAAAAATTATGAAGTAGTAAAAGTAAATTACTCTAAAGAAGTAAAAAATATGCCAATAATGGAGCGATTAGGATTCCCACAGCGTTTTGGTTTCCCCGTACTTGTTATACTTAATGAAAAAGGCGAACGAATACACACTCAAAACTCTGCTTATTTGGAAGAAAATAAAGGTTATAGCGAAAAAATCATGCTCAGATTCCTAAAGAATTGGAGACGAGGCGCTTTAAACCCCAAAAATTATAAAAAATAATACTATTTCTTATCTTAAATTGAGATAATATCAATTATTACTTAATGGGGAAACGTTAAACCATTCTAAAAACCATAAAAAATAGAGAATTTCTCCGAACACACCTATATTTTGCAGTTTTTTGCAAAAACAAATCAAACTTTTAGAAAGTTTTGGTTTATGATTAAATAAAAATATATATATTTACAGAAAAAGAAATGCTATGTTACACTCAATGACCGGGTATGGAAAGGTTGAAACACAATACAATAATAAACCTATTGAGATTGAAATTAAATCGATAAACAGTAAGCAATGTGATGTAAATGTAAGGACATCAAGTCCTTATCGGGAGAAAGAAATAGAAATCAGGAAATTGATACAAACCCATCTCTTAAAGGGGAAGATAGATGTATATATTCATGTAGAAAATGATTCTGAAAAGAGTAATTTTTCAATCAATCTTCCATTGGCAAAGCAATATGTGGAGCAACTGAAAATGTTATCTGATATTACCGGAGAAAAAGAAAATAATTATTTATCAATATTGATGAATCTTCCGGATGTGTTGACAAATGAAACCCCTGTTTTGGAAGATGAGGAGTGGGAAGTGATTCGTCAAGGAATTGAAGATTGTACTAAAAAGGTCATTGATTTTAGAAAAACTGAGGGGGCTGTGTTGGAAAAAGATTTTCTAACGCATATCCATTTAATTATGGATTATTTGAATGAGATTCCGGCGTATGAGGCAGAGCGAATTCAAAATATGAGGGAAAAGATTTATAAAAATATCGCTTCATTGAATGTTGAGGCGGTAGATGAAAATCGATTTGAGCAGGAGATGATTTATTACATGGAGAAATTGGATATTACTGAGGAAAAAGTACGGCTCAAAAACCATTGTGATTACTTTATTGAAACCCTGAATACCAACACATCCAATGGGAAGAAATTGAATTTTATATCGCAAGAAATTGGTCGGGAAATCAATACCATTGGCTCTAAAGCCAATCATTATAATATTCAGCATCTTGTGGTAAAAATGAAAGATGAATTGGAGAAAATAAAAGAACAACTTTCTAATATATTATAGGTCATGACAAAGCTTTTTATTGTATCAGCACCTTCAGGAACGGGAAAAACAACCATTCTCAAGCATATTTTAGAGAATTTTGATATGCTGACTTTTTCAATTTCGGCAACTAGCAGGCAAAAGCGAGATAAGGAGACTGACGGCGTGCATTATCATTTTTTTTCTCCGGAGGAGTTTAAACAAAAGATTGAAAACGATGAGTTTTTGGAATGGGAAGAGGTGTATAAAAACCAGTTTTATGGCACTTTGAAAAGTGAAATCGAACGCATTGCCAATAATCATCAAATTGCCATTTTGGATTTGGATGTGTTGGGAGGCATCAATATTAAAGAAATGTATGGCGATGAGGCAGTATCTGTCTTTATCAAACCTCCATCAATTGAAGTGCTTCGTGAAAGATTATTGAAAAGAGGAGGCGAATCGGAAGAAAGTCTGGATAAACGTATTGCCCGAGCTACATTTGAGCTTGAACAAGCGGAAAAGTTTGATTATATTGTGGAAAATAACATGCTTTATGATGCAATAGAACATTTGTCGGAGATTATTCAACAACATATTGATAAAAATCAAAAGAATGGTGCGTCTTAAAAATCAAAAAGTAGGCTTGTTTTTTGGTTCATTCAATCCCATTCACCAAGGTCACTTGATGTTGGCAAATTATATTGTAGAGTTTACTGAATTGAGGCATGTTTGGTTTGTGATTTCTCCCCATAACCCGCTAAAAAAACGACAAACGCTATTGGAAGACCATCATCGTTATCAATTGGTGCAAGTAGCTATAGAAGACAACCCGAATTTTTATGCTTCAACCATTGAGTTTGATATGCCTAAACCGTCATATACCATTGATACACTGACCTATTTGCAAGAACGTTATCCTGAGAAAGAATTTTATCTCATTTGCGGATCAGATATTGTGCAACAATTACACAAATGGAAGAATCATCAGCAAATCATTGATAATTATCATATTATGGTATATAATCGCCCTAATTATGATGAAAGTGCATACATTGGACATCCTTCTTTCCAATTTATTGATGCACCTCAATTTGAAATTTCATCCAGTTTTATCCGAAAATCCTTGAAAGAGAAAAAAAATATGCGCTATTTCCTACCTGAAAAAGTATATCAATATATTTTGAAAATGGGGTTTTATGAAAGCGATTAGTAGGTTTTTGAGTGTAAAATAAAACTAATACTGATGATTAAATATTTTAGCCCTCACAGATTTGGAAGTTTGTGAGGGCTAAAATATTTTCTTACAAATTTTGAATATGACTTAATTTCTTACAAATTTAATGGCTTTTAACTCATTATAGGTTGTATTCCATTTCACAAAATACAATCCCTTTGGCAAATCCTCAACTTTAAGTGTAATTTGATTACCGAAAAAGTCAATATCCACATTTAGTTTTAATCCACTGATTGAAAAAACCTCAACACTTTCTTTCTTATAATTACCCTCATTAATAATGACATTAAAAGTTTCTTTCGTTGGATTAGGAAATGATTTTACTTTCGATGGCGTAATCTCTGCTACTGAATCCGGGTCTCCCCAAATTTTATTGGCAAATTCAGGATGATCAATAAATGGATTCCTGTTTTTTTGATATCCATAAATAACTTCATTCCTATTTATTTCAAAATCATTAGGCGGATCAGCATTATGCCATGCCAATAAAGTCGATAATTTGCCGTGCTCAGGTTGTGGAGATGTATTTACGTTGTCAGATAATTCCAAATCCGCTACTCCATCATCCCCTTCATATCTTACAGCCATATAAAAAATCATTCTTGCCACATCACCTTTCACTTCATCCCTTGGCTCCCAAGAATCACCATCATAATAACATTCTGTAGCTTCATTATGTGCTTGTCCTCCATCATCAAAATCTTTATTCCCTCTCGCTGAATTAACAGAGGCATCTGTTGGACGTATATGATGGGCATCAGTTCCTGCCGGTGGCTGATTCCCAAAACCTCCATGAGATTTTGCCCAAACATGTTCCCTATTCCAATCATCAGGATCTCCTCCAAAAGTGTTTTTGGGTTGAGATCTACCTGTATATAATAAAATAACATTATCAGGATTATTAGGATCTTCATCTGTTTCTCGCAAGATAAAATCTCGCAAATCACTATATGAAAACTCTTCATGATTATCAATAATCTCATGTAACTTTGTTTTCAAAGCTTCTCCTGTTAATCCTTCGGTTCCATTATAATATCCATCAGGGATTTGTCCCTGAGTAAACATGTATAAGACCGATAAAACGATAGTTAATAAATATTTCATATATCTTTTTTTACAAATATACATGATAATATTTAATTTTCAAATAGATATATAAAGATAAAATTAAATACCTAAAACCCTTGCGGATTTTAGGTAATAACAAAAAATAATAACCATCTTAGTTTTTAGTATGATTATTGTAGTATTTCATAAAGAATATTAGAATAACAAATTTATTGATACTTTTTACAGTTTATAAATATTGACATTTATGAATTTGTAATAATTATTTTTTACTAAAACTAGTTTTTGTTATGTAAAATATTGTATTATTGTTAAATTTGCAACATTAGTTTAATATTGTTTATCATAAAAGCTTTTTAAAAGTCCAAAAAATGCAATTTATCATTGTAAATAATGATTTATCAGAGTAATATTTTTTGTAATTTTATCTTTTCAAAAAAGCTTATAGGTTAAAAATTTTGGGGATTTCCATTAAGTAGTATTGAATATAAATAGTTGTTTTTTTGAGCATGCGCATTAAATTATGAAAAAAAAATTATTTCAACTAATTGAATATTTTAAATATAAATATTCTGCAAAGGGGATACAAAAAAGTAAGGATGCTTTTCTATTTGATTTATATCAGTATTTGAAAAGTTTTAAAATTCCTAATGAACATTTATCTCTTATTGACCAGCATCGCAAATTAACCTTAAAAAATAAGAATACCATTGAACATATGGATATGGGTGCAGGCGCAGGAAACAAAAAATATGTTCGATATTTCTCCAAAGTATCTAAAATTGCTAAAAGCTCAAATATTGATAAGAAATCAGGCCGATTATTATATGCTTTAGTCAATTATTTTAAACCAACACACATTCTGGAATTTGGCACTTTATTAGGATTAGGAACTATATATTTGGCTTTACCCAACCCAAAATCAACCGTTATTACAATGGAAGGCTGTGCTGAATTGGCAGCTAAAGCAAGAGGATATATCGACAGATCAAATGTTGAGAATACTGATATTTTGGTAGGCGAGTTTGCAACAGTCTTACCTATTGCCATTGACACTTTAAAATCTTTAGATTTAGTATATTTTGACGGCAATCATCGATATAACGCTACCATGGAGTACTTCAATACTTGTAAATCTTATATCAAACAAGATACAATATTTATTTTTGATGATATATATTGGTCTGAAGATATGAAAAAAGCATGGAATGAAATTAAAATTGATAAAACCGTTACAGCAACATTAGATTTTTATCATTTTGGTATTGTTTTCTTTAATGAAAAACTATCGAAAGAAAATTTTATATTAAAAATTTAAGTAAGAAGTGGTCAGAGGTCCGAAGTTACCAACAGCTAAAGGCTAAAAGCCAATAACTAAAAAATATGGAAGAGATTATTCATTTAGAAAATATTACTCGTCATTATCAAGTAGGCTCAGTTGTGGTGAAAGCCTTACAAGGCGTATCACTTTCTGTGCAAAAAAATGAGTTTGTTGCTTTAATGGGACCTTCTGGTTCCGGAAAATCAACGTTAATGAATATTTTAGGTTGTTTGGATACACCAACATCCGGAACATATATCCTTAATCGTAAGGATGTAAGTCACATGGATGACAATCAACTGGCTGATATTAGAAATAAAGAAATCGGATTTGTTTTCCAGACTTTTAATTTGCTTCCACGTTCAACAGCCATAGAAAATGTAATGCTTCCGCAAATATATGCTGGTGTGAGTAAAGCAAAAAGAACAAATAAAGCATTGGAAGTATTAGAGCGGGTTGATTTGATTGAAAGAAAAAACCATAAACCCAATGAATTATCCGGAGGACAAAGACAACGTGTAGCTATTGCAAGAGCCTTAATAAATTCTCCATCTATTTTATTGGCAGATGAACCCACAGGAAATTTAGATTCCAAAACATCTATTGAGATTATGGCGTTATTGGAAGACTTACATGACAAAGGAAATACAATTATTCTTGTAACACACGAAGAAGATATTGCTTTACATGCACATCGCATTATTCGACTGATTGACGGGAAAATACATACTGATGAAATGAATCCTAACATTACACGTGTAAACGCAAAGTAACAGGATATCAAATATTCTCAATTGTAGATTTTAGCATATGAAAAAAACAGTTTTTTTATCTTTTCTACTGCTTTGCACATTTATTTTGCAATCTCAAGAGAGTATATCATTCCAAAAAGTAAAAGTAGATTCTATTTTATTAGAAGGTAATCGCATTACCAAACCCTTCATTATTCTCAGAGAATTAAGTTTTGCAACAGGCGACACATTAAATATCAATTCATTAGATGATATTATAAAAAGAAATGAAAGTCAATTAATGAATCTGAGATTATTTAATTTTGTGGATATTAGTTATAAGATAACACAAAATACGGTTACATTTACTATTGCTGTAACAGAACAGTGGTATTTTTGGGCATTTCCTATTGTAGAAATTGCTGATAGAAATCCCAATGAATGGTGGGAAAGAAAGGATTTTAAGCGAATTGACTATGGCTTATTTTTCTTACATGAAAATTTTAGAGGAAGGAATGAAGCTATCAAATTAAAAGCAATAACAGGCTATAATCGATATATCAACCTTAGGTATGAGAAACCATTTATTGACCGAAAAAAGCAATTTGGGATATTCGGGAATATTGGCTATTTACAAAGTCATGAAACAACTATGGGCGTTGAGAATGACCAATTGATTTTTTTCTCTTATCAAGATGAGAATGTTGTAAAAAAGTATGAAGTTGCAATGGGTTTATCCTATCGGAAAAAATTTACAAAAACCCATAAATGGACACTGAAATATAATTTTTATCACTATCATGATTCCATTTTAAATCTTAATCCGAGTTTTATGCCAAATTCATCATCAAAAGCTCAATTCTTCTCTTTAATTTACAACTATATTGATGAACATAGAGATTTTGTTAGTTATCCGTTAAATGGTTATTATTTCAATCTTTTTTTAGTGAAAGAGGGATTTTTTAATGATGTTATTGATAATTGGCGTATTAAAACAACCTATAATCGATATTGGAAATTGAGAAATCGTTGGTATTTATCCGGTGGATTAACCCTAATGCTGACCAATGATAATAATCAACCGTTTTTTTTAAATAAAGAAATGGGGTATGACAAAAATTTTGTACGGGGATATGAAAATTTTGTAGTTTACGGCAATGCCTATTTCCTTTCAAGAAATAATTTGAAATTTCAAATTTTACCCAACAAAAAATTCACCTTTAATTTCATTCCTTGGACACAATTTAATAAACTTTATTTAGCATTATATCTTAACATTTTTGCCGATTTAGGATATGTCGATCAATTTAACAGTTGGCAACAACAAAACAATCATTTACCCAATACGCTTCTTTTCGGAAAAGGAATAGGTTTGGATATCGTTACATATTATGAAGCAGTATTTAGACTCGAATATTCTTTTGATAAAAATAATCATTCCGGATTCTTTTTTCATTTGAAGTCAGCATTGTAATAATCTTAATAGAAAAATTAACTTTCCTGAGTATTTACAGTGTTTTCTACTATCATTTCTCTTAACCAATCCTCTATACCGGGTGTGTTGAGGGGAATATCTTCACCTAATTCAGCTTTCATTTCTTGGGTGGATATGGAAAATGTGTTGTCATCATTTTTCCAATATAATTTCCATTCCACATCCAATACAGAACAACATAACATGGAAAAAACACCGGAAAAATCGCCAATTTCAGGCAAATCAATATGACTAAGTTGAAAACAAGCTTCCAATTTTGTGCCTTTTCCTACGGTTGATGTGATAAAGAAGCTGCCATTACATTCTTCACAGCGTTGCTTGAGTAAAGGAATGCCTAATCCTACTTTTCGGGTGGTTCGAGAGGTAAAAAACGGGTCGGTAACATTTGACACTTGTTCTGGTGTCATCCCACAACCATTGTCTTCTACCATAATCATTAACTCATCTTTAGTGTGATTATACTCAATACCAATCACAACATTTGTAGCTTTAGCTCTTACCGAGTTATGGGCAATATCTAAAATATGGAGGGATAAATCTTTCATCGTTTTGTTCTATGAGTTTGTACCACTTTTCTACCGTCTTGTTGTAGCAAGGCTTTTTTTATTTCTTCAAAATTAGGCTTTTCGATATAAAAATCGGTATAGGCTTTCCCAATATCATCAATAAAATGTGCATCAGAAGATTGTATCAGGGTATGTTTACTCCAATCAGGATGTTTTTCTACCATTTGTGATATTTCGCTAAAGCGGGATATTTCCATGGCATGACATTGCAAATCCGGTGGTACAAAACCCAATTGAGCCGTTAAGCTAAATGTCGGACGTTCGATATGAGCCGGAATAAACAATCCGCCTTGAGCAAATATAAAAGCTGATATTTCCTCCACACTTTGGTCAATGGCATTAATCAACAAATAAGGTTCCTCATCCAAAATAAGCTCCTGTTCATCTACCAATAACTGTTCCCCAAATAATTTGGGATTGTTAGGAATTTTTATCAAATATGTATCGATATAATCCTGCAATACCTGCAATTTCTCTGCATTAGGCATAAAACAGACCAAATGAGCCTCCTCTCTACTGGTAACCTCTGCCCCACAAAGCACTGAAAGTCCTTTTTTCTTGCCAATTTCAGCCGTCAAAAGGGCATGTTTTGTACAATTATGGTCAGTAATTCCAATGATGTCCAGTTTTTTTTCCAATGCCTTTTCCACAATCCTAACAGGACTCATATCCAAATCACCACACGGTGATATGACAGTATGCATGTGCAAATCGGCAGAGAAAATTTTCATGGATTTAAGCGTTTAAAAGTTGGTAAAGTTTACCGCAAAGCTCAAATGCCGGCAAATCAGCACTGAGTACCGGTAAATTTTCTTCATTGCTCACTTCTAATGTATCTTTATTAGGACTATGTCCTTGTACCAATATCATGGCACTCAATTCTTTTAACGAGGCAACAGCAATTGCATTTTTGTGTCCTTGTAATGTAATCCACACTTGTTGTTCTTCGGTATTTCCCATCACATCACTTAACAAATCGCTGCAATAAGCACCTGTAATTTCCTTATCCAAGCCTTTTTCTCCTGATAATACTTTAAGGTTTAAGGCTTCTACAATTTCACGAACGGTCATTTATAGCTCCTTTTTTATTACAATCTTTTTTTAATCGGTCTTTTCCCCAAACACTTTCTATAATATGAAATGCGTTTTCGGAAGATAATTGATGTTTCTTTTCCAATTCACGCTGCATAAATACACAGTGTGATAAAATAGCAGTTCCTTTGGCAATATCTTCAGCCAAAGCGGTACAGCTGGGTGCTCCACATGCCCCGCAATCAAATCCGGGCAAATGACACATGGCCTGGCGAGCTTTATTAAGCGTACGCAAAGCCTCCAACGGGTTTTTTCCCATGGTGTAATCCCTGTTTGGTTCAATGGGCGGTGTATTAATTTCGCCCTCTTCCAAACGAATTAAGGGCAAATCAGTTATTTCAGCATTGTGAGCACGGTGTTTTAACCTATCCACACACACAAATTTATTGGCAACAGTAAGAATCCCACCGGCACAACCTTGATAACACGCTTTTAATTCAATAAACTCTACCGGAGAAAATTCTTCTCCATCAATACTATCCAATAATTCTTTGATGTTATGGGTTCCATGTACACTCAAACAGTCAGCTACCATATGTTTGATTTCTCCTCCGGGCAAACTCCACAACACACTTTTTCCACTAATTGATTTTGATTTTAAATGGTTCTCAGCATCATCTTTTTGCAAATGTGCACTGACCCAATTATAGACTTTATCCATATTTAAACTACCGGTAACAGGCAATTCTTCCCCTTTTTCAGCTTGAAAATGAAAAAATGCACTTTTGGCAGGACATGGTGTAACATAATATATTTCAATGTTTTTCGACGGATGTTTTTCTTCTAACTCATGTCTAAAATGCAAGGCTGAAATATCAACCGGTGATTTTATAGGAACAATAGAAGGCAACCATTCGGGATATCGCAATTGAATAAGTCTAATCACCGCAGGACAAAATGAAGAAATGTGTTTTTCCTCATCATTCTCTTTGATGTATTGATCAATTTCATTGGATAAATACTCAACACTATTTTCTACCTCAAAAACATATTCAAATCCTATTTTTTTGATGTTTTCGGTTATCTCTTCATGGGAATAACTTTTGGGGAATTGCCCATAAAATACCGAAGGTACTAAGATAGCTTTAATGGCTTTTGATTGCTCAAATTGTTGGCTGTCATCTTTTACATAAATCGCTTCTACCGGACAAACATTATAACATTCTCCACAATCAATACATCGATTTTCATTGATTTGTGCAGTTCCATTCCATACACGTAATGCCTCTGTAGGACAAACTCTTACACAATGCGAGCAGGCTATACATTTTTCATTATTGATAGCAATGGCATTGTAAAAAGTAGGTTGTGTATTCATGGTATTCCTCCGTATCAAGCTTTATTATGATAAATCAATATTTTTAGTTTAGTTCCTTTGCCGACTTCCGACTCTATTTCAAACTCATCTGAATTTTTTTTGATATTAGGCAAGCCCATTCCGGCACCAAAACCCATTTGTCGAACTTCATCAGAGGCTGTTGAATACCCTTTTTGCATGGCTAAATCAATATCACTAATCCCCGGACCTTTATCTTCGGCGTAAGCTACAATTTTTTCCTCATCTATTTCCACATCAATATCTCCACCATAAGCATGTGCAATTTGGTTGATTTCCGCTTCGTAAATAGACACCACAAATCGTTTGATAATTTGTGGAGGCAACCCCAATAATTTAAGCTGTTGCTTGATGCTACTGCTTACATTTCCGGCATGGCTAAAATCATTTTCTTTTACGCTGTAATGTGATTTTATAGATTCCATAATGATTAATTACAATTAAAATACAGGTTTTAAACCATGCTGATACAAAATTCCACAAGTTCGGAATAAAGAGAAAGGTGTTGTCATGATAATCATATCATTTTCTTTTGCCAATGTTATCATCTCTTCCGTTACATGCTTATTTCGAGCAATTAAAATAACAGATAAGTCAGCCATTTCAGCAGTACGTATCACTTGTGTGTTACATAAGCCTGTAATCAGTAATGGCAATTCATCTTCTAATGTAAGCACATCACTCATTAAATCAGAACCAAAACCATATTCTATGGTTTTGGTTCCAATATCTCCACAATGCAATCTTGCATTTGTAAGTTCTTTTATATCAGCTAATTTTAGCATAATATCTGTGTATTAATTTTAGGCTTTTCTTATTCGTACTCTGCCAATATTTTTTTCACAGCATCAGTAGCTACTCTACCATAGGTTTTATCTCCGATATTCACAACCGGTGCTAAACCACAAGCTCCTACACATCTCAAGCAACTTAAAGAGAACTTTCCATCAGGTGTTGTAGCTCCCACTTCAATATTCAGCTCTTTTTTAAATTCGTCCAACACCTTTTCAGCTCCTCTCACATAACAAGCTGTTCCTGTACATATTGAAATTGGATGACGTCCTTTAGGTTTCATGGTAAAGAAAGAATAAAATGTAACTACGCCATAAACCTTAGCGACACTAATCTTGAGTTGGTCAGCAATCACTTCCTGAACTTCTGCAGGTAAGTAACCAAAATGCTCTTGTGTTTTATGCAGAACATTGATTAAGTTATTACTACAGCAATCAAATGATTCACAAATCTCTTTGATTTTCTCTATATCTTTTTGTTTTAAAACTACTTTTCCTTCTGACATAATGATTAATTTTTTTCTGCGTTTACCTTTGTTTCTTTTAGAGTCTTTTTGTCAAAATAATGTGTATGCAATAATTCATGTGCTTTTTCTCCTAATGGTTCTCCTAAATATTCTTTATATAACTTTTGAATATAAGGATTTTCATGTGACTTTCTAATGGTTTTGTTAGTATCTTCTCTATATATGGCTGCAGCACGTTTTTCTAAGACATCTGAATGTCCTTGATGGAATGGTTGTCCACCACCACCGATACAACCTCCCGGACAAGCCATGATTTCAATGGCATGATAGTGGGTTTTGCCAGCTCTAATATCTTCTAATAATTTTCTGGCATTAGCCAATCCATGGGCGATACCAATATTTATAGTTGTTCCATTAAAGTCAACTTCAGCACTTCTGATACCTTCCAATCCTCTAATTTGATCGAAATTAACATCATCCAATGTTTTTCCGGTATATACCTCATAAGCGGTACGTGTTGCGGCTTCAATAACCCCTCCGGTAGTTCCAAAAATAACACCGGCACCGGTAGATTCTCCCAATGGAGCATCAAAATCTTGTTCTGGTAATGATGGTAAATCAATATTTGATAATCTCATTAATGCAGCAAACTCTCTTGTGGTAATAGAGTAATCCACATCCGGATTGCCCTCTACTTTAAACTCATCTCTTTGAGCTTCATACTTCTTAGCCACACAAGGCATGATAGAAACCACTACCAAATCTTCTCTTTTTACATTAATTTTTTCTGCAAAATATGATTTTGCTATTGAACCAAACATCTGTTGTGGCGAACGAGCTGTTGAAGGAATATCTTTCATATCAGGGAAGTTAAACTCAAAAAAGTTAACCCAACCCGGACAACAAGATGTAAGAATTGGAATTTTCACATCTTTATCACCATTCAAATATTTTGTAAGTCGATTTAACAACTCTGCTCCTTCTTCCATAATGGTAAGGTCTGCTGCAAAATCAGTATCAAATACATAATCAAATCCTAATCTGCGTAAAGCAGTAACCATTTTTTTAGTAACCAATGTTCCCGGTTCCAAGCCAAATTCTTCTCCTAATGCAGCTCTTACGGCAGGAGCAGTCTGTACAATAACCGTTTTTGAAGGATCTGTTAATGCTCTAATCACATCTGTAGTATGGTTTTTCTCAGTTAAGGCACCTGTTGGACAAACAGCTACACACTGTCCGCAATACGTACAAGGTGATTCTTCCAAATCCATCTCAAAAGCCGGAGCTACTACTGCATCAAAACCTCTATTTACAGCAAACAAAGCACCTACACTTTGAATGTCGTTACACATGGTTTCACATCTACGACACATAATACATTTGTCCATTTCACGAATAATTGCCGGAGAAAAGTCTTCACGATAAGTACTCATTTCAGCAATGTCTTCACAGTGAATTGATCGAACACCTAAACGAACAGCCATACTTTGAAGCTCACAATGTCCTGATTTCGGACAAGTCAAACAATCTTTAGGATGGTCTGACAAAATGAACTCCATCACCGTTCTACGTGCATTGATAACGCGAGGCGTACTGGTTTTTACCACCATCCCTTCTACACAATTAGTAGCACATGCCGGTGCTAAATTTCTTCTACCTTCAACTTCTACCACACAAATTCTACATCCACCCGGACGGTTTTCGATATCCATGTGATCTAATCGCATGTTACATAATACAGGAATATCTACCCCTATTTTTTTAGCGGCTTGCAGGATGGTTTGTCCTTTTGGCACTTCTACTTCTTGATAATCTATTGTTAGTTTTACTGTATCCATATTATTTATCTCTTTCTCCATTAATTAAATAAAATTGCATTGAATTTACATTTATCCATACAAGCACCACATTTAATACAGATGTCTTGTCTAATATTATGCGGATTTTTACGTTCTCCATCGATAGCACCAACCGGACAAACTCTTGCACAAGCTGTACAGCCTACACATTCCTCTGCAACAATTTCGTATCTCATTAAATCTTTACACTGGTGTGCCGGACAACTTTTATGTTCTACGTGAGCCTCATACTCATCCCAAAAGTTCTCCAAAGTAGATAACACAGGGTTTGGAGATGTTTGCCCCAATCCACAAAGTGAAGAATCTTTAATCACATGACAATAGTTTTTTAACACGTCAAGATCCTTACGTACTGCTTTTCCGGATGTAATTTTGTTCAGCAACTCATATAATCGTTTATTTCCAATCCTACAAGGTGCACATTTTCCACAAGATTCTTCCACAGTAAAATCCAAGAAGAATTTGGCGACAGATACCATACAGTCATCTTCATCCATTACAATCATACCTCCTGAACCCATCATAGAACCGGAAGCAATCAAGTTATCAAAATCAATCGGTGTATCTAAGTGTTTCTCTGTTAAACAACCTCCTGAAGGACCTCCGGTTTGAACAGCTTTAAATTTCTTACCGTCTTTTATTCCTCCTCCAATTTCAAAAATTACTTCTCTCAAAGTCGTTCCCATAGGCACTTCTATCAGCCCTACGTTATTAATCTTTCCTGCCAAAGCAAACACTTTCGTTCCTTTTGATTTCTCCGTACCAATTTGGCTAAACCAATCTGCTCCTTTATTAAGGATAATCGGAATGTTTGCTAAGGTTTCTACATTGTTTACATTGGTAGGCTTCTTCATATAACCTGATTCCGCAGGGAATGGTGGTTTGAAGCTTGGCTCTCCTCTTTCTCCTTCCATAGAGTGAATCAAAGCGGTTTCCTCACCACAAACGAAAGCCCCTGCACCATATCTCAACTCCACATCAAAATCAAATCCACTTCCTAAAATATCTTCTCCTAACAAACCATATTCTCTGGCTTGGTCAATGGCTACAATCAATCTTTGAATTGCTAATGGATACTCCGCTCTGATATAAATCAAACCTTTGGTTGCACCAATACTATATCCACAAATTGCCATAGCCTCAAGAACAGAATGAGGGTCTCCCTCAAGAATCGATCTATCCATAAATGCTCCGGGGTCTCCTTCATCGGCATTACATACCACATATTTTTGGTCAGCTTGATATTTTGAGGCAAATTCCCATTTTAATCCTGTTGGGAAACCTCCTCCTCCACGACCACGAAGTCCTGATTTCTTAATTTCATCAATAATATCCTGAGGTTTTTTCTCTAATATGGCATTTGCCATAGCTTCGTAACCATTTCTAGCAATATATTCTTCAATATTTTCAGGATCTATAAAACCACAGTTTCTTAATGCAATACGAAGTTGTTTTTTATAAAATCCCATGTGTTTAGAATCAGAAACAGATTCTTCTTTCACAGGATCTTTATACAATAATCGTTGAACTTTACGTCCTTTTATAACATGTTCTTCGATGATTTCATCTACATCACCGGGTGTAACACTTGTATAAAAAGTATTATCAGGTAACACCTTAATAATAGGTCCTTTTTCACAAAATCCAAAACAACCGGTAGTTACCACTTGCACTTCATCCTGCAAATTCCTTTTGGTTAATTCTTTATTTAATTTCTCGACAATAGTGCCACTTTCAGAGGCTTTACAACCTGTGCCTCCACATACCATCATGTGTATATTGTAATTTGCCATATCTATTTATCTTCTTCTATTGTTTCGTAATTTTGAGGAATGATGCCATCAATTAATTCTCCATTGCGAATATATTTTTCAATAATATCATCTGCTTTCTGTTGATCTACCCATCCAAATACGATAGGTTCTTTGCCCGGCAAGGTAACTTCAATGGTAGGTTCTGCATAAGAATACCCCATATCTCCGGTTTGAGAAACCACTGCATCAATGTTTCTTTTTGCAAGTGCCTCATTAAGGAAATGATAAATTTCTTTTGCTCCTGAAGCAATTCCACTTGTTGCCATTCCCACTTTAATTTGAACTACACTTTCCGGATTATCACTGTTCTCGCGTAGGCTTACTTTTGAACGAAAATCTTCCTTCATTTTTCTTAAGTCTGATAGAGATTTAATTTTAGCCATATTCTTGTTTTTTATTCAATTATTCTTTCAATTTTCTTGAACAAAACTACATGTAGTAGTTTGAAAAAACAAGAACGTATCACTCACAAAGACAATTAATTGCGTGTTTTGAGTTAATACATATTTAGTCTAAATAAAAGAATTACTAAAATACCTGATAATCAGAATATAATATATTTATAAATATAAATATATTGATTTATATTTTTATATGTTTTTGGGGTAATTTTAGATAGAAAACATCACTTTTTTCATAAAAAACTTTTACAAAAAAAGGTTAAATTAGATATGAAATTTTAATGATTTTTGCACAAAAAAATTGAACTCATTTAACCTCAAAAAGTTTAAATGAGTTCATTATATTATGAATGGTATTATTCTTTTGATAAAGATTTAGGTGTTGAGAAATCATAGACAATTCCTAACCCAAAATTAATATTTTTATAACCAACATATGGATGGTACATATTGTATAATTGTGTTTTACCATATTGGCTATATCCCACATCAAGACTAAATCCTATATTTTTTGCACTCATATAGACCATTCCTATGCCCAAATTTATTCCAAAAGGAGCATTAGTAGTCAATCTAAAAACTTTTGATTCATTAATTGAAGCTGAAAAAACATCACTAAAAACAAGCATTCCACATTGTGCATACACTGATAAGTTATTTTTAAAATTATACTGATAACGAGGATAAACTCCCAGGTATATTTTTTCATTAACCAACCAAGAATTCCATATTCGTTCTCTTTCCCCCATCCCTTCATCATAAGTATAGTTAGCCATGATAAGTGCAATTGTTTTCACAAAACCTAATTCTGTTCTTAACTTAAAATTTCTGGAAATAGGTTTACTGATACCTATAAGATATTGTGTGCCGAAATTTTTATATTTCTTATCACTATCCGTTTCAAATTCTTTTGAATGATGAAAAGCAAGCTTTGATACATGTTGCCCTGCAGAAATATCAATTTGTATGCCTTGAGAAAATAATGAATTTCCCCAAAATGATGTTACAATGATGAGAATAATAAATAATTTTTTCATGGTTTTGATTTTTTTGTTAGCTATTGGCTGTTAGCCTTTGGCTATTGGTTTTTTATTTTTATCTTCTTTACGAACTTTGGATGCAAAGCATTGCATCTCTACATTGTGCTCTCGATATGGTTTTTCATTCTTCAAAACCTACTCGAGCAGACACCGCTTGTGTAACATTACGTTTGTCATTTGTCACATCGAGTGAATTTGTGAGGTTACGAACAAATTTGTATCGAGATGTTTTTCAATTAATAATTATCACTTATTTTTTACAACTAAAATCTCATTTATCATATCCCAATTTGGACATCTTGATATTTTTGTCTGATTTATTTTTATTTTACAATATAATGCTCTTATTACTTAGGCTTATGTATTTTAAATCCTATGGCATGTTTAAAAGTACAGGTAAAAAACATATCTCGTTCTTTGTCATACACCACATCATTATTAAATTGTGAATTATCATAAGGACGTTCCCGGTGTACAGTTTTTCCTGTAAGGGCATCCAATACCATAACAGAACCATAGCCCCAAGAGGTAAATACCAGCAGGTCTTCTTTTTCATAATATACCATATTTTCCGTACAATTGGGACCTCCCTTGGGGTTATTCCAAATTAATGCTCCGGTTTCCGGATTTAAACAAGTTACATCAAACTGCCCATTATTAACATATAACCGGTCTTTATAAATAAGATGATTGGTCTTATTCCATATAGACCATGGATAATCAAAAGCATATCTCCATAATTGCTTTCCGGTATGCACATCAAAGGCATAAATACTCCAATCACCTCCGGTAATTACAATGCGGTTATCATAAATAATTGGAGGGTGTAAAGCATTTGAATAAAAGTTTTCTGTAAAACTTTCAGTTCGCCAAATTAATTCTCCATTATCTAAATCAATAGCAACTATATTTTGAAGGTCATCTTCAGGTGGGCTATCAGCATTAGGATATTCATTAAATATGATAATATTTTTATTGTCAATTGAGACATAAACCGGAGGAGAAATTTCTTTAGATCCAACTGTGTCATGAGAAATTGAATAAACTATTTTGTAATCTCCATTAACCACATCAAATTCAAATAAATGTTGAACTTGAGATGTGGAATGAAATCCGAAATCAGCTTCTAAATAAAGTTTATTATTAGAGGCTAAATTCATAGTACCCAATCTCATGTTCATGTTTTTTATATTAACACTCCATACTAACTTTTGAGATTCCAAATTTATAGCAAATACCATACAGCTATTACGTGCTAATAAGAAGTTTCCAGATAAAAACATATAATCAATTTCATAGCCTGGTAATTGATCAAAAATTAATGTCCAATCTTTATTTCCAGTCTCTTTATTAAATGCCATTATAGTAGGAGGATTACCTAAATCGCCGGAATATATAAACCATTCTTTATATGATATTCCATTAGCTAAATTTACAATTTCTTTTTCCATATCCATACGTGTAGCCCATAGCAACTCAAAAATAGTGTCTTGTTCCACATCAATAGGAGGAGGTGTAGGCGCTGGTGGATTAGGTTTCTCACAAGCCCCGATTAAGAGGCTTGTGAGGAGTGTGAATATGATTAAATAATTAGATTTCATTTTTTTATTTTACAATATAATGTTCTTATTACTTAGGCTTATGTATTTTAAATCCTATGGCATGTTTATATGTACTGGTAAAAAACATATCTCGTTCTTTGTCATACACCACATCCGTAGTGTATGTTGAGTTATCATAAGGCCTTTCTCGGTGTACAGTTTCACCTGTAAGGGCATCTAATACCATAACAGAACCATAGCCCCAAGAGGTAAATACCAGCAGATCTTCTTTTTCATAATATACCATATTATCTGTACAATTGGGACCACCCTTGGGGTTATTCCAAATTAACGCTCCGGTTTCCGGATTTAAACAAGTTACATCAAACTGCCCATTATTAACATATAACCGGTCTTTATAAATAAGATGATTAGTCTTATTCCATATAGACCATGGATAATCAAAAGCATACTTCCATAATTGCTTTCCAGTATGCACATCAAAAGCATAAATACTCCAATCGCCTCCGGTAATTACAATGCGATTATCATAAATAATTGGAGGATGTCCAAAATTAGAAGCAAAATGGTTCGTAAAATTTACAACCTCCCAAACGGTTTCTTTGGTTTCAATATCGATTGCCCGAATATTTTGTGTAGTTGTTTGTGGTATTTCACCTGCATTAGGAGAGACATTAAAAATCATCATTTTTTTGCCGGTTTCAGCATCTGTCCAAAACGATACAGGAGAGAGCCCAATTTTTCCTGCATCGGTATAAAACTCTTCCCATTCTCCGGTTAAAATATTAATTTTTAAAACAACAGTTTTTTCATTGGGAAGGTTATAATTTTTACTTCCATCATGATATAAAAAGCCATTGTCAATAATTAATCCACTTCCACTAGCAAAATGAAATGGGTCAAAATTTATTTCCCAAATGGATGCTCTTGTATCAAGATTAACCGCAATAATTCCGGAACTGCATTTACCAATATAAATATTCCCGACAACCGTACTAAAATCAATCTCATCCTGAATGGCTCCCTTATGGGTATATACCCAATCTTTATTTCCGGTCTCTTTATTAAATGCCATTATAATGGGAGGATCGCCCCAATCTCCACCAATTAATACCCAATCTTTATAATGTTGTGTATTATCTGTTCCTACAATTTCTTTTTCCATATCCATACGTGTGGCCCATAGTAACTCAAAAATAGTGTCTTGTTCCATACCAGTAGGAGGTTTAGGCGCTGGTGGATTAGGTTTCTCACAAGAGAAAAATAAGTTTAACCCTAATAATAGGATAAAAAATGGTGTTCTCATATTATTTGAATTTTGCATAAGAATAATCCTTATCATTGTTTTACATTATATTCAATAATAAAACCATTAAATCTGACAGCTAATATACAATTATTTTTTATTCAGCATATAAAATTTATCAAAAAATTACTGCGTAGCAGCATGTTTTAGTATAAACTATTAATAATTTATAACTATTTGTTTATATGATTATTGACCCTTGAATAAGGGTCATATATTGATAGAGGGATAAAACCAAAATACAGCTACGACCCTCGAATGAGGGTCGAACCTATACAAATACAAGTATGACACTATCGGGGGCATTTTTGTAATATTATGAAAAGGATGCGTTTGCTTAGAATTTCACCTCTTTTTACCTCAAAATTGAGGTATCTCAACTTTTTTCCTAACCACTTTCTATACTATTATGTTGTGAGCTTGCTCCATGAATCGTAATTTTGCAAAAAATTTAATATTACAAGAAGAAAAATAGATGAATAGAATAGTGATTGTAGGAGGTGTTGCTGCAGGAGCAACTGCCGCAGCTAAAACAAGAAGATTATCTCCTGATGCTGAGATTATAATGTTAGAAGCCGGACCGGATATTTCGTTTGCTAATTGTGGTTTACCTTATTATATTGGTGGTGATATTGAAAGCCGCTCAAAATTGATTTTACAAAGTCCTGAGAGTTTTAAAGATCAATATAATGTGGATGTTTTTACCCATACATTGGTAACAGCTATCGACAAAAAGAAACATAGTATTGATATAATCAATACCCAAAATGGGAAAAGCGCAACCCTTAATTACACCAAATTGATATTGGCACAAGGTGGACGTCCAATCAAACCAAATTTGCCGGGTGCGGATAAAGACCATGTTTTCAGTTTATGGACATTGGAAGATATGGATAAAATCACGGCACATCTAAAAGATAACAAACCTAAGAATGCAGTAGTTGTAGGAGGAGGATTTATTGGGTTGGAAATGGTGGAAGCCTTAAAGAAACGTGGATTAAATGTAAGTGTTGTAGAAAAAATGCCACACGTAATGGCGTTGATGGAAGCAGAAACAGCCGGTTTTATTGAGCGTGAAATGTTATCTTACGGTGTAAATATACACACCAATGCAGGTGTTACGGAAATCACTTCTGATAGTGTGAAATTAGATAATGGAAAAAGCATTGAAACCGATATGGTATTGCTTTCTATTGGGGTGCGTCCTACGTTGCAGTTGGCAAAAGAAACCGGATTGGAAATTGGTGAAGCAGGCGGATTGTTAGTGAACGAGTATTTACAAACGTCTGATCCTGATATTTATGGTGCTGGAGATATGGTAGAAATTACCCACCGCGTAAATGGTAAAAAGGTACGTATTCCATTAGCAGGACCGGCTAACCGACAAGGAAGAATTGCCGCTGAAAATGCATTGGGTGGTAAACATCCTTACCAAGGAGCTATCGGAACGTCTGTGGTGAGGGTATTTGAAGCTGTTGCCGGAATTACCGGTTTGTCGTTAAAGCAAGCACGTAGTTTGGGCATTAATGCAGATGCAGTAACCGTTCATAAAGAGTCGTTTACTTCTTATTATCCGGATTCGGAACCAGTAAGTGTGATGTTGGTATATGATAAAGATAGTGGTGAAGTGTTAGGTGGACAAACGGCCGGATATATCGGAGCTGATAAGCGATTGGATGTGATTGCTACAGCCACAGCTACACAACAAACTGTAAGTGACTTAGCGGATGTTGATTTTGCTTATTCTCCACCTATTGGAACAGCAAATGATGCCATGAATATGGCCGCTTATGTGGCTGAAAATAAAATGACAGGGTATAGCCCGTCTGTAACAGCAGCAGATTTGGATGCCTATGTACAAGAAAAGAATCCGATTTTTATTGACGTACGTGATGTTTTTGCTTATGAAAAAAGCCATGTTGCCAATGCAGTGCATGCACCGTTAGAATTATTGGCTGCTAACGTATCTCGCATTCCTAAAGATAAAGCCATTGTGGTATATGATGAAACCGGTAAAAAAGGTCATCAAGCATTACGCACACTGATGGGTGCCGGCATTACTGATGTAGTAAATGTTTCCGGAGGACATACTTCTTTACAGCGTCATGCCATTACAGTTGGTTTCCAACATATTGACATTGATATTCTTCCAATTGAGGAAAAATCATTAGAAAAAGAAAGCAAGAAAGAAGCTAACAAAAAAGAGGAGCAAACACAACAGCAAGATGATAATTCAACACTAATCATTGATGTAAGAACGAGAGGTGAATTTATGAGTGGAGCTTACCCGGGAGCGATTAATATTCCGTTAGATGATATTATGGCCGGAAACATTCAAGAGATCGGAAGTAATCTAAATCGAGAAATTATTGTCTATTGTGCTTCAGGCGCTCGTTCGGCTTATGCACAGCAAGTGTTAAGACAGCGAGGATATGCCAATGTGAAAAATGGTGGCGGTATTGCTATGATGATGTCGAGACGATAGAAAATTAAGAATGTTGGTGATGAGTTAAGTCGAATTGAACACAAGGAATACGCAAAGAACACAAGGACAGAGACCTCAAAGGTTTTGAAGACCTTTGAGGTCTAGGAAAAATAATTGCTAATTATTAATTGAAAAAAAGCCAATAGCCAACAGCAAAAAAACAAAGAATGAAAAAAGTTTTAGTACTGGGAGGTGGATTTGCAGGTGTGCAAGCTGCCATTGATTTGCAAAAGAGTCGCAAATTTGAAGTAACCTTGGTATCTGACAGAGACTTTATGTATCTTTATCCAATTTCGATATGGATTCCGGTACATGCCATAGATGTAGAAAAAACAAGGATTCCGTTGAAAAAAATCAGCGAAAAGCATGGTTTTAATGTGATTATTGATAAAGTAACTGCTATTCAATCATCAGAGAACAAAGTCATCTGTAGTCATCAAACTTTACAGTATGATGAGTTGATTGTGGCTTTTGGAGCGGATAAGATACAAGTAAAAGGCATAGAACATACCACAACCATTTGCGGGAAGCCGGAACAAACCCTCCAGCTACGTGAGCAGTTGGATGCACTTGTAGCCAAAGGAAGTGGAAAAATAGCAGTGGGTTTTGGTGGTAATCCCAAAGAGAAATCAGCAGTAAGAGGCGGCCCGAGTTTTGAGTTGATATTTAATATTGACCATTATTTACGCAAAAAAGGGATTCGTGATAAATTTGAGCTTACCTTTTTTGCACCAATGGAAAAACCGGGCGCAAGAATGGGTAAAAAAGCCTTGGCAGTTACTCTGAAAATGTTTGACAAGAAAAATATTGGAAAACGTTTTGGTAAAAAAATCAAGACCTTTACAAAAAAGGGAGTTCTATTTGAAGATGGTTCAGAATTAACTTCAGATATTACCATGTTTATTTCTGCCGGAACAGGCTCTGCAATCTTAAAAAATAGTGATTTAACCTTTTCGGACAGTGGTTTCTTAAAGATTGATGATTACTGTCAGGTGTTTAATCACCCTAATGTATTTGCCATTGGCGATGCAGCCGCTTTTGAAGGGCCACAGTGGGCAGCCAAGCAAGGTCATATTGCTGAAAAAATGGGAGAAATTGCCGCTTATAATATTATCCAAAAGGAACAAAATAATCATAAACGGAAATCTTATAAAGAACATTTAAGCATACTTTGTGTCATGGATACCGGAACCGGTGCTTCTTTTGTGTATCGAAATGATAAAAAACAGGTGATGATACCGCTACCGATTGTTGGGCATTGGATGAAACAAGGTTGGGGTAAATATGCCAAATGGACAAAATTAAAGCAGTTTCCGAAGATTGTATAGAATAATTATAAATGGTGAATTATGAATTGTGAATGAAAAGGGAGAGTGTGTCAGCCGGTCACTGGGCGGAGTCGAAGTGGTGGGATGGCAAAATAATTACTAATTCCTAATTGTTAATTGGTTCAAAAAATTGGATATAACCATTAAGGAAAATTAAGGAGTTAAGAACATTAAGACAAGAATAAATTAAAAACCAATAGCCAATAGCTAACAAAAAAATCAAAAACAAATGAAATCAAAAAACATTATTATTTTATTCATTGGAATGTTATTATTCTCAATGGGAAATGCACAAGTAAAACAAACATCAATTGAAGACAAAAAAGACTTAAATTCCATAGAAACCATAGAATTTCTCAAGCAAGATTCTACCATTGTAATTGTGGATGTGAGAACGCCAAGAGAGTTTAATGCCGGACACATTAAGGGTGCTATTAATATTAACATAGGGGATAGAAATTTTTCTCATAACATATTAAAATTAAAAGAAGAAGGGAAGAAATATTTGGTGTATTGTCGTACAAAAAACAGAAGTACCGTAGCGGTAAACTATATGTTGAAAAATGGATTTAAACAAGTGTACAAAATGATAGATGGCATGTCGGGATGGAATAGAAATAAATTACCTACAGAAAAATAAAGTTATGGATGAATTATTAATTATTCTTGCAGTCATTATATTGGTAGTGATGTTGGCAGCTTTTTTCTTTAAAAGAAAATTAAATGCATTGGCAAATACTAATATAGAGTCAGATGAAAGTATTCTTATGCTTTTTGACCAAAATTTTGATGAGCAATTGAAAGGAAAAACCATTTTAGTGGATTTTTGGGCAGATTGGTGTATGCCTTGTAAAATGATGTTGCCTGTCCTTAATGAGTTAGCCGATGAATTACCGGAAGGTTATTTTATTGGGAAATTAAATGTAGAAGACAATCAAGCAACTTCCCAAAAATATGGCGTAAGAAGTATTCCAACGATGATTCTTTTTAAAGATGGAAGAGAAGTTAATCGTTTTGTGGGACTTAAGAATAAATATACTTTGAAAAAAGAAATATTGAAAATATAGAACATTGATTTTCATAATCATAAAATGAAAAAGGTTGTCCGAAAAAATCAGACAACCTCAATATTTTTTAACCATTATTATTGGTTTATTTTTCTACTGTAATTAAGAAATAATTTTTCTTTCCTTTTTGAATGAGGATATACTTTTCGCCAATCAAATCTTGTGCAGAAATATTATATTCTTGTTTTACTTTTTCTTTATTTACAGATACACCATTATCTTTTAGCATTCTACGAGCTTCGCCTTTAGAAGGGAAAATAGCGGTATGGTCAGCCAAAAAATCAACAATTGAAGGATTTTCTTCAATTACTTGTTGAGAAACAGTAAACTGAGGGACACCCTCAAAAATATCCAAAATCATTTGATTGGATAATTTCTTTAAGGCACCGGCAGTAGATTTTCCAAACAAAATTTGTGAAGCTTCTACCGCATTATCATAATCTGATTGTGAATGCACCAATACCGTCATCTCTTTTGCCAATGTTTTTTGCAATTGGCGAAGATGTGGTTCTTCACGATGTTTTTTCGTAAGGTCTTCAATCTCTTCTTTTGATAAAAATGTAAATATTTTGATATATTTTTCAGCATCTTCATCAGAAGTATTTAACCAAAACTGGTAAAATTTGTATGGCGATGTTTTTTCCGGATCCAGCCATACATTACCACTTTCGGTTTTTCCAAATTTACCACCATCAGCTTTGGTAATCAGCGGACAAGTTAATGCAAAAGCTTCACCACCGGATTTTCTACGGATAAGTTCTGTTCCTGTTACAATATTTCCCCATTGGTCAGAACCACCCATTTGCAATTTACAGTTTTGGTGTTGATATAGGTAAAAGAAGTCAAATCCTTGCACTAACTGATAACTAAATTCTGTAAAAGACATGCCTTGTGCATTTTCGCCACTTAATCGTTTCTTTACAGAATCTTTTGCCATCATATAATTTACCGTAATATGTTTTCCCACATCACGAATAAATGAAAGGAATGACATCTCTTTCATCCAATCATAATTATTTACCAAAATAGCTGAGTTTTCAGTCTTACTATCAAAATCCAAAAACTTTTTCAACTGATTTTTTATTCTTTCAATATTATAATTCAAGGTTTCTTCAGTCAGCAGATTTCGCTCTTGCGATTTCCCCGATGGGTCGCCAATCATTCCGGTAGCTCCTCCCACCAAAGCAATGGGTCGATGTCCGGACTGTTGCAAATGCCTCAACATCATCACGCCTACCAAGTGTCCGATATGCAAAGAATCAGCTGTAGGGTCAATACCCACATATCCCGATACTACTTCTTTATTCAATAACTCTTCTGTTCCGGGCATGATATCGTGAATCATCCCTCTCCATTTTAATTCTTCTACAAAATTTTTCATTTAGCGTAGTTTATTTATTGTTGCAAAGATATAAAAGCTCTTTGAAACTTATTAAAATATTTTAATCATTTAGAAATTAACAAGCCAATATACACCAATATAACCCCCAAAAATAATGACACAAAAAGATAGGACAAGGCATAAAATATTTCATTGGATTTCATCAACATAAAACTTTCAAAAGCAAAAGATGAGAATGTGGTAAATCCACCAAACAATCCAATGAAAAGAAATAGAGAAAAATTCTCATTCCAATGCAAACGTTGTGCATATCCCCATGCCAAACCAATAAGAAAAGAACCCAACAAATTGACAGCTAATGTTCCCCAAGGAAATTTTGAGGTTGCTAACCCATTTCCAAATGACGATATTATGTATCGAAAAACAGCACCTAATCCTCCTCCTAAAGCAATATATAAGAATTTCATATAAATTTATTTTTGGCTGTTGGCCTTTAGCTGTTGGCTCTTGGCTTTTAGCCTTTGGCCTTTGGTTTATTATCTATTTTAGATGCAAAGCGGTTTTTTCAATTAGTAATTATTTTGCCATCCCACCACTTCGAACCTTGCATCTCTACATTGTGCTCTCGATACGGTTTTTCATTCTTCAAAACCTACTCGATTTGACACCCTCAATATGGTTTTCGTTCCTCAAACTGATAATTTAATCTTCTGTATCATAAATTTAACCACATTTGTCACATCGAGTGAATTTGTGAGGCTACGAGCAAATTTGTATCGAGATGTTTTTCAATTAATAATTGTTCAATCCCCCTGCCCCCTTCTCCAAGGGGGATTAGCTCCCGTCTTTGATTTTATGTTCATTTTTAATTTTTAACTTTTAATTCTTAATTTTACCATTCCACCAACTGACACACTTCGGGCTTCCATCTTCCGGCTTCATTCATAATTCATAATTCACCATTTGTAATTATTTTCCCCTAATTCGTATGGAAATCTATCATTTCTTGAATAGACTTACTACACACCTTACAAAATGTATTGCCTTTAAAACTATTCATCAAACAATCCATTGAAGGTCGATATACATCTTTTGCCACATATCCTCCACCTTCAAATACACCGATTTTTCCGTTATAAATAGTGTCATTAGGGGTAGGAATTGGAATATTTTGACTAATCATTGATTTCCATTTTCTATCAAAATGAGTAAGTGTAGTTAGGTTGGGCTCCCATGGCTCGGCATTTTTACTATAAAAATCACTATAAGCCACTGACGAATCGTAATATTCATCTCCCAATCCGGCAAAACCATGCCCTAATTCATGTACAAATATTTTAGCGGCATCTTCATTGCTATTTACACTCAAACTGTAATAGTTGTAAATAGCTCCACCACCATATTTATTCGTATTTACCAAAATATAGATTTGGTCGTAAGGCACATTTGCGGCTACGCTTCGTACCGTTTTAGGGTCAATACTCATACAATATCTTTCACTCTCAAAGGTATAGAAAGAAGTGCTTAACAAGGTTTCTCTAAAAACACTATCTTCGGGAATGTCCGAACCACGTTCCTTAGAAGGTGCTGTAACAGCATAAACATTAAATTTTGATTGATTTGCCTTGAACGGCTCTATTTCAAACAATCCTTTGCTAAACTTCTTACAATCTTTTATGAATAAATCCATATCTTCTTTTGTATAACCTTCAGGCAATATCACAATATCTACCTTTTCACTTGGATCACCGTTTTTCAATATTTCTTGATATGGATATTTGTTTTTAGGATCCGGTTTTCTGATATCCTTATTCATTGCAATATCAAATTCAGCATCTTTTCGCCAATTATTTACCGAATCTCTACCATATAACTCAACAATGACATCATTTTTAGGATAAGGAATGATTAAAGATTCATCATAAGCACCACAAGAAGATTTTGAACGTTCTGTGGTTTGCCATTCTCTGAATAACGAGCTAAATCCATGACTATAAATGACTTTTTTACTGGCTTTATCTAATACTTTCATAAAGTAATGTCCATAATTAAGTGTATCAATCAGGTTTTTCTTACTGCCTCCCCAAAACGGTTCTTCTATCAATTCATCAAAATTGATATACTCATCAATATGGTTTCCCGAATGCATATAATCAATACGCAAACTTTTGTTTTCAAAATAAGTGTCAAACTCAGATTTCTTATTACAAGAAACTGAAATTACAATGATTGATACAATCATTAAAGCAAAAAATAAAATTCCTTTTTTCATATGTGTGATTTTTTGGCTGTTTTTTGGCCTTTAGCTGTTGGCTATTGGCTTTTATTTATTTTTTAGTTTATTTATTATCCTAATTTAGATGCAAAGCATTGTATCTCTACATTGTGATCTCAATATGATTTTCGTTCCTCAAACCTACTCAATCTGACCACCGTTTGTATAAGATTAACCACATTTGTCACATCGAGACGAGCTGACACCACTTGTATAGTATTAACCAGGCTTGTCACATCGAGTGAATTTGTGAGGCCACGAGCAAATTTGTATCGAGATGTTTTTTCAATTAATAATTGTTCAATCCCCCTGCCCCCTTCTCCAAGGGGATTGCCTCTCGACTTTGATTTTTCCGTTTTGTTTAATTTTTAATTTTTTCTCCCACATTTCGACTTCGATCAATAGCGAAGTACAGCAATCAGCGTTCTTCCATCTTCGGTCTTCTGACTTTTTCATTTATAATTCATAATTCACCATTTATAATTATTTCCTCCCCACCGCTTCGACTCCGATCAGCGACCGGCTGATGCACTTCCGACTTCCGTCTTCGGTCTTCCGACCCATTCACCATTTATAATTCTTTTTGTATTGATTGGCTAATTTCAATAAATTCTTCTTGGGTAAATGATAATTTTTCACGTTTAAAATCCATATCATAAATAGAATTAATTGGGATGAGATGAATATGTGCATGTGGCACTTCCAACCCAATAACAGTTACTCCAATTCTTTTGCAAGGCACGGTTTTTTCTATGGCTAAGCCTACTTTTTTGGCAAAAGCAAATAAATCTTTATACAATTCATCTTCCACATCAAAAATATAATCAATTTGTTGTTTCGGAATAACCAATGTATGTCCTTTAGCTAATGGATTAATATCCAGAAAAGCTAAAAAACGGTCGTCTTCTGCTACTTTATAACATGGAATTTCACCATCTACGATTTTTGAAAATATAGTTTTCATAATATGTTTTATGTTATTAATTGTAAGTTCTATAACGATTAGCGTCTGTAAGAAAATCTTTAGCTTTTTCTTACAAAAACTAATTAATCAACGTCAATAGACTGTTGCTTTAAAATATTTTTTACCAAAATGGCAAATAATGTCAAGTAAGCAAATCCTGCCAAAGGAATCCAATATGAAACATTGATAGAGAACATATCGGCAATTTTACCTTGTAATGGTGGAATGAAAGCACCACCCAAAATCATCATGATTAAGAATGCAGAACCTTGAGATTTGTATTTTCCCAATCCTTGTATAGATAGAGAAAAAATACTTGGCCACATCACAGAACAGAATAATCCACCACTTACAAAGGCAAATACAGAAATTCCGCCTGTTGTCATAATTCCTATCAACATGGCAATGACTCCCATTAATCCAAAAATCATTAATGTTTTTGCCGGTTTATCTTTACCTATAAAGAATCCGATGATTTGTAATGCTATTACACCGGCATAAGGCAAGATGCTTATAATATTGTCAAAACTTACTCCGGCAATGGTATTAGATAATATTACCACCAAAAAAGCAATATAAGGCACAATAATCAATGCCAGTTTTTTAGTTTTTGATGACCAATCAAATACAGCAATAGCCCCTGCCCAACGACCAATCATCAAACTTCCCCAGTATAAAGAAATTAGGAATGGTGTCATTGATGACCAATTTCCTTTGACAGTGTTATTTGCTAACATTTGAGAATATGTACTAAAATCTACAGAGGCATTATTCTTTAAATACGCTAAAAAATCAATATGTTTAAGATATTCTCCCAAATTACTTTGTATGGTTACCTCTATTCCCACATAGGTAAAAATACCAATCATTCCCAGTACCAATTGAGGATATTTTAGGGCACCCCAACCTTCAGCATTACTTTTAGCACTGCGATTGGCAAACAATAAACCTACAATAAGCGTTCCGATACCAATAAGAATCAAGCATAAACTGGCATTGCCACTGTCATTTACATCTTTGCCTGTATAACTGTAAAAAATAATGGATAATACAGCAATCAACACAATGGTAATAATGGTAATGATACCTGTAGCTTTACTCTCATTTTCTATGGTAGCATCTGCTTTGGCATCAGGTAATTTTTTTGAAAATTTGAATAATAGTGCTGCTGCTAAAAAAGCTACGCCCACAAAAACATATAACCATTGTACTTTGGATAAGTTAAGCGTTTTAATCAAACTCTCGTCAAGATGTGTGGTGCCCAACAAAGCCAATGCAAAAATAATCGGTCCAATTGTGGTACCAAATGAGTTAATTCCTCCGGCAAGATTTAAACGGTGAGCACCGGTTTTTTCATCGCCCAATGCAATGGCAAAAGGGTTAGCAGCGGTTTGCTGCAAAGAAAATCCTAATGCTATAATGAATAATGCGGCCAAAATGAACCCAAAACTATTGGATGATAATGCCGGAAACATGACAAAAGCTCCGACTACGGAAATTAATAATCCATAAAAAATCCCATTTTTAAATCCCCAACTATTCAACAAATCCTTTTTACCAATAACAGAGGAGATAAATAATAAGAACGCTCCTATGTAATAAGCAAAATAAAATGCGGAATCGATTAATTGACTTTGAAATTGAGATAAATCAAAGTAAGATTTAGCAAATGGAATAAATACACCATTTGAAGCTGCAATAAATCCCCAAAAAAAGAAAACACTAACAAGTGTATATAAAGCGGGGTAATTGGTCGGTTTAGTTCCGGAATTACTCATAAGTAAATATATTATTAATTAATCTTAAAAATTTCAAGCGACTAAAATACGAAAAATATTGATTTGAATGGTTTGATATGGAAAGAATATTTACTTTTTGTGATTGCAAATGTAGATATATCCATATAAAATAATGATTATAAAATATGGTCAACAAAGAAAACTACGATTGAAATAAAAATCACTTTCTAATTAAATTTGAAAGCCTTACGTCTTTTACTTTTTATATCTCAAAATCAACCCCTTATGAGCAGCTCCACTTTCTATTTATTTTAAAACAACCAACTTCCCAGCTGATAAGTTAAAAATGATAGTACCCAAGCCAATGCTGTGGTGTAAAAAACAGAAAACATAGCATATTTCCATTTGTTAGATTCTTTTCGTATTGCTGCTACCACAGCAACACAAGGGAAATAAATCAACACAAAAACCATATATGAAAATGCGGTAATCGGGGTAATAATAGGTTTGCCTATACTTGGGCCTGAAGTATGTTTTTGCGTTTTTAACTTTTGAGCCAGCAATTTTGGATCTTCCTCATCAACAACCGTTTTGTAAAGCACTCCTAATGAACTAACCACTACTTCTTTGGCTGCTACACCGGTAAGAATACCCACAGACAACTTCCAGTCAAATTGCATCGGGCTAAAAATAGGTTGTACAAATTGGCCTATTCTTCCAATATAAGATTGAGTTTGCAATTCTCCTTGCTTTTCAATTTCCAAAAGAGTTATCTTTTCAGTTTTCTCTTTTTCAGCTATTGATGAATTTGAAACCACAGCAATTTTTGTATCATATGTATTGATAATTTCCTTATCTCTTGGAAAATAACTCAACACCCAAATGATAACAGAAGCAATAAGAATAATCCCTCCAATTTTTTTCAAATATTGTTCCGCACTTACCCACATGTGTTTAATAAGCGAACGTAATGTTGGCATTCTATATGGTGGTAATTCCATAACAAATGGCAAATCTGCTTTTTTGAATGCGGTATTTGTAAGCAATAAAGAAGTAAGAATAGCCAATAAAATCCCTAAAACATAAAGCGAAAACAAAATTGTTGTTTGATGATTTTCAAAAAAAGCTAGAATAAATAAAATATAGACCGGCAACCTGGCACTACAAGACATAAAAGGCGTAATCAACATGGTAATAATCCTATCTCGCCGACTCTCAATAGTTCGTGTCGCTGTAATAGCAGGTACATTACACCCAAATCCCATCAACAATGGAATAAACGATTTTCCATGTAATCCGATTTTGTGCATCAGTCTGTCCATAATAAAAACGGCCCTTGCCATATAGCCGGTATCTTCCATTAACGAAACGAAAAAGTACAGTATTACAATATTGGGAATAAACACAAGCACACCACCAACACCGCCAATTATTCCATTAATTATCAGGTCTTTAAAAATTCCATCAAGCATATATTGACTAACAAATCCACCCAATGCATCTATTCCCATTTCTATCCAATTCATTGGATATTCACCCAATGTAAAGGTAGCCCAAAATGTCAGCCACATGAAAAATAAGAAAATGGGGATACCCAAGATTTTATGAGTCAATAATTGGTCTATCATCCAACTTTTTTGCTTTTTTTCTATTGTTCCGGGTTGATATACTTGATGTAATGCACCGTCAATAAAAGCATACTTAGCGTCTGTAATCATGGTTTCACAGTCTTGATGAACCTGTTCTATTTCATGAATATGCTTATCCTTTAAAGCCAATATTTTTTGTGCATTTTTCAAAGACATGACCCTTTTTAAGGCATCTTTATCTTTTTCAAGAATTTTAATGGCTAAAAATCGAGGGGAAACATTTAATTTCTCAGCATTCTTATCTGCTTCAATTAATGCTTCCAACTCATCAATAGGTTGTGCTAAATCTTTTCCATAATTAATATGAATATGGCGAACAATTTCATCTCTATCCTCAAAAACATCAATGACCTTATCCAACAATTCATCAATCCCTTTCTCCTTATTTCCAACCGTTGGAATAAGTGGGATACCCAACATTTCTGCCAGTTCTTGCTCTTTTAGCACCGCTCCTTTTTTCTCCAATTCATCATGCATATTCAAAGCAGCTATCACTTTGATATCCATATCAATAAGCTGTGTAGTAAGATAAAGATTTCGCTCAAGATTTCCGGAATCTAATACGTTGATAACAATATCCGGTTGTTGGTCAATAATAAATTTTCGAACAAAAAGCTCCTCAGGAGTATATGCGGTAATAGAATAAGTTCCCGGCAAGTCTATTACATTGATTTTATAGCCTTTATGCTTGAATTGTGCTAATTTGGCATCTACTGTTACACCGCTATAATTACCCACCCTTTCGGTCATTCCACTCATACAATTGAATATCGTGGTTTTTCCTGAGTTTGGATTACCCACAAATGCAACATTAATGGTCTTTTTCTCGTCTTTTTTCTTAGAAAGTTTTAATGTTTTTAAATCAATAATCCCATTAAATTCTTTTTCAACATTTTCAGTATTTTCTTCGCTTTCTTGATAAACTTCTATCAATTGTGCTTCTTTGTTTCTTAGCGAAACAAAATAATCCATGATTTTATATTCCACAGGATCTTTGAGGGGTGCTTTTTTGATTACCTCAACCTCTTTACCCGCAATAAAGCCCATCTCAATAATTCTCTTCCTAAAACTTCCTTTTCCCTTTACCTTTCGGATAATGGCTTTTTCCCCTTGTGTTAAATCAAATAATGTCATGTTTCCGCTAAAAAATGATTAATTTACAAAATTAAGACTTTCTTTGCAGAAGAAGCATCCCCATTTATGGGGATATTGTGGATTTTTCAAGTTTAAAAACAGACTAAAATTTCTTTAATAAAAGTATCTCTTTATCTGTCAAATAGCGCCATCTACCTCTTGGTAAGTCTTTTTTGGTTAGAGGGCCTAACATTACACGGTCTAATTTCATCACCTCATATCCAAAATGCTCAAATATACGTCTAACCACACGATTTTGTCCGGAATGAAGTTGAATACCTACCTGAGATTTATCATTGGCATTATGAATGTAACTAATATCGTCAATTTGCACCTCACCATCCTCTAATTTCACCCCTTTAGCAATGCTTTGAAGGTCTCTTTTTAGTAATGGTTTATCTAAAAACACATGGTATAGCTTCTTAACCCGATGTTTGGGATGTAACATTTTCTTTGACAATTCTCCGTCATTGGTAAATAGCAAAACACCTGTTGTATTTCTATCAAGTCGTCCTACGGGATAAATCCTTTCCTTACAAGCATTTTTTACTAAATCCATTACCGTTCTCCTATTTTGCGGATCATTGGTGGTGGTAATATAATCTTTTGGTTTGTTTAACAATACATACATCAAAGCTTCCCGATTTAGGGTATCTCCGCCCAATCGAACATCATCCGTTACATTAACCTTAGTTCCTAATGCTGTAACAACCTTTCCATTTACAGTTACAGCTCCCGATTCAATGAGCTTGTCGGCTTCTCGTCGGGAACAAATTCCTGCATCGGCAATATATTTGTTCAAGCGAATTTTACCGTCATTTTTTTCAATATTCTTAGCCGCCCTATTTTTGTTTTTTTCAAATGCCTGTAAACTTTTGTCGGGCTTTTTATAGGGCTTATTGGTTGTTTTTCTTTGTTTATTATTTCTAAATCCGCCTTGTTTTTTCATTTTGTATGTTTTTAGCTGCTGGCTGTTGGCTTTTAGCCTTTGGCCTTTAGTGGTTAGCTTTTTGTTTTACCTTTTATTTATTATCCTATTTTAGATATATCTACATTGTGATCTCGATACGGTTTTTCATTCTTCAAAACCTACTACTAATGACAGTGTTTAATTAATATTCTGTATTTCAGTTATTTGAAGATTTAACTCTCCAGCTAATTTTTCTAC
>PDWJ01000247.1_pt1 | contig 82362 bp, 71 predicted proteins | sample 1430881 | NCBI WGS metagenome assembly PDWJ01 (sample SAMN01162460, study PRJNA174530) | Oral metagenome, whole genome shotgun sequencing project. | biome: Marine environment; feature: Marine mammal; material: Swab sample of the gingival sulcus; isolation source: swab sample of gingival sulcus...
TGCCCTAAGGGCATCATGATTAATTTTAACTGCTCTAATATTTTTAAAGAAGGACAAAAAACATTCGTCAATGAATATTTTTCAAAATTGAATTAACTCAGAGATGTCTGGAAGCCCTATGTTTCTATGTGGTTAAAAAACGATCGAATTAAATTAACCACATAGATACATAGTTCATGATGATAAAAATATCGTGACAAACTGACCTAAGAGCTTATTGGTAGTGCTATTGAACCACATTTAATGAAAAACCTATGTTCCTATGTGGTTTAAAAAGCGGACGAAATAGAACGATTGATACTTATTTTGAGTTGTTGAGGTCAATCTTTAATTGAGCACAGACGCAGGCATACAACGCAGCCGTTTCTGTTCGTAAACGGTTTTCTCCTAAGGAAATGGTTGTGTAGCCATGTTCCAATGCGAGTTCGATTTCATCTAGCGTAAAATCGCCTTCTGGACCGATCAAAATAGGGCAACTCGTTGTTTCAAACGAATCGAGAATGGTCGATTTCTCACCGTCTTCGCAATGCGCAATCAGTCCGTTCGGATGTTGTTGAATGAAATCTGAAACGGAAACAAGCGGATGGATCTTCGGTAAGAACCGTCGCTTCGATTGCTTCATTGCCGAGATGACTTTCTTTTCGATGCGATCCAATTTCAATTTCACACGCTCCGAATTTTTTCCAGCAATGAATGAGATCTCAGTGATGCCAATTTCCGTGGCTTTCTCCACAAACCATTCAATGCGATCCATCACTTTAGTGGGACCCAACGCGATGTGAAGATCATGTTTCAACGGTTCACTTTGTTCTGCCTTTACGATCTCAACCTGACAACGTTTTGGATGTGCAATGGAGATTTTCGTTTCAAAATAACCGCCTTTCCCATTGATTAGAGCCAATTCATCGCCTTCCTGCATGCGTAACACACGTATGATATGCTTCGACTCTTCTTCAGAGAGTTGGTGCGTGGCAGAATCGAGTTCGATATGAGCATCATAAAATAAACGCATCAGTGCATCAATCGGAAAATCAATTCTTTCATCAGCTGTCCGTGCGTGAAAGAAGTATTTCCCACACCTTTGGATTTCAAATCGTATTCGTGAAGCACGGCAATATTTGCTGCAATCTTTTTCGGCTTGTAGATTTTGGCAGAATTCAATAGCTCGCCTGCCACAAAAGGATGTACTTTGATCGCTGTGGCAATGGCCTCTCTGGATTTATTCTCCAAAAAGTGAATACGCATCAAACGCGAATAATGATTGAACAAGTTCGAGATCACCACAATGATCGATGTTGCCTTTGGATTGTGATCAAAATAATCGACAATACGATTCGCTTTTTCGATATTACGCGAACCTACAGCATTAATCAACTCAAACACATTGTAATCTTTCGAAATTCCAATATTTTCTTCGATGTGAATCTCGTTGATGGTGGTTCCTTTCTCCACCAAAATTTCGAGCTTTTCAATCTCATTCACAATTCGACTCAAGTCGTTTCCGAGGAATTCAGCCAAGAGCATAGAGGCTTTTGGTGTAATGCTATATCCTTGTGATATTACGTGATCTTTGATCCAATCGGGAAGCTTGTATTCCTTGACCTTCTCCGATTTAAATACCAAACCATTTTTCGCAACGGCTTTCATGGATTTCTTCCGCGTATCGTACTTTTTGTACTTGTGGTTGATCACCAAAATGGTTTGATCGTTCGGGCTTTCAAAGTAGGGAAGAAGGTCTTCCATTCCTCGGAAATCTTGCGCTTCTTTCAACACAACCAATCGACGTTCCGCCATCATTGGATAACCTTTCGCTTCCGAAATCAAACTCAGTGCATCGGCTTCTTTTCCGTAAATGATCGTTTGGTTGAAGTCGCGCTCGTGCTCTTCCAACGCATGTTCAACAATGGCATCCGTGATCATATCAATAAACAAGGGTTCTTCCCCGTGGAGGAAGTAGATTTTCTCAAACCTTCCGCTTTCAATATCTTTTATGATCTTATTGTGCATCTACGCCTTGTGTGTTGACCAAATTTGTACCAATTCCGTAAGTGTTGCCACGGCTTTTTCCATGTCTTGAATGCTCACATATTCGTGGCGCGAGTGAATGGCCATTTCTCCCGTAAAGATATTCGGACAAGGCAATCCCATAAACGACAAGCGAGATCCGTCTGTTCCTCCGCGAATAAGCGACGGCAATGGTTTAATTCCCGCTTTTTCCATCGCAGAAATCGCGTAATCTGAAACAAAAGGCACTTCTTTCAACACCTCCTTCATGTTTCTGTACTGTTCTTTCACTTCGAATTCGTAGGTCACTCCTGGATATTGATCCACCACTGATTTCACAATTCCTTCCAAGCGCTCTTCGTATTCTGTCAACTTCGCCGTAACGTGATCACGAATGATGAAACCCATTTTTGTTTGCTCCAATCCACCATTGAATGATGTTGGGTGCACAAATCCTTCGCGGTGTTCTGTTGTTTCAGGCGACCAGCTATCTTTTGGTAAACGCTCAATGATTTCTGCGGCTACTTTCACCGAGTGAATCATTTTTCCTTTGGCGTAGCCAGGGTGCGCGCTCACTCCATTGATGGTAATATTTGCAGCATCTGCAGAGAAACTTTCATCTTCCAACGAACCCAAAACGCCACCGTCGAGTGTGTAACCGAAATCGGCGTTCAATTTCTCCATATCGAGGTGATCGACTCCACGTCCCACTTCTTCATCTGGTGTAAACAACACGCGAATGGTTGGATGAGGAATGTCCGGATTGTTTTTGATGTGATGAACGAAATCCATAATGATGGCAATTCCTGCTTTGTCGTCGGCACCAAGCAAAGTTGTTCCGCTTGCGGTGATCAAATCATCGCCAATTTTTTCTTTCAAGTACGGATGTTGCTCTGTGGTGATCACTTGCGAATTATCGTCTGGCAAAGTAATCGGATTTCCATCGTAATTTCGATGAACAATTGGCTTCACGTTTTTTCCTGTCACGTCTGGCGCTGTGTCCATGTGCGAGCAGAAACAAATCGTTGGCAAATCTGGGTTCGAAGTATTGTTCGGAAGTGTTCCGAAAACGTAACCCCATTCGTCCATTTCCGCATCTTCCACGCCCAATTCCTTGAGTTCGTTCACTAATTCTCTCCCCAAATTTTTCTGAATTTCAGAAGAAGGAAAGCTAGTTGAATTCGGGTCGGCTGTGGTATCGATTTCCGCGTATTTGATGAAACGCGTTTCTACGGTAGATGAATAATTGTTCATTGAAAAATTGTTTGAATCAAAGGTAGGAATTTTTGAGGGATTGCGGTTGCTTTGCAGGTTACCACATGAAGGGATTCTTGTGGCAGCGTTAGAATTTAAAGAACTTCTATCTTCAAGTAAACCTACACCAACTAACTTATTCAGTTAAGAAAGGGCTTTTGGACGGGGTTGTTGTTTGTAGATAGATTGAGTAACGCAAGAAAGGATTCTAGCTTTAGTTTTGGAGGAGGCAAATTGTTGAGTTGATTGAGCATGAGTGATTAGGCGATTTATTGCGGAGTTCCGCATGGGGGATAGGGTAGAAATACGCGTTGATAGTATGAGGGTCGACCGATAAATTTGGGAAACTCAAATAAGTTAATAAAATGGCTTTAGAACCTAGAAATATTAAAATTTTATACAAAACGTTAACCAAATATCAATGGAGTAGGGGAGACACATTTGCTGAAAGAAGTAGTCCTTTTTGGGAAGTGTTAGATGTTATTGAATTCATTAGTAAGAAATCAAAAAAGAAAAAAATTCGTGATTTGAACAGTGATAAATTTTGTTTTTTGGAGAACTTCTTTGTGACCGAGGATTCTGGCCGACAGAGAAAAGTGATTTATGGATTCTTCAAGAGTGCTAGAAATCAATTTCGTCCAAATTTGGTAAACAGACGTACAGGTGTAGAAAGGCCTAATCCTAAACTGCTTGTTGAAGGAGATATTGAGAAAACACATTTTGCAATTGTAATTGATAGTGTTTCAAAAGAAGTATATTTCATACATGAGTATAATTTTCATGGAGTTACCGTGAAGGACGTTTTAGGTTATTTGAAATTTTTTGCGAAGCGATTTGCGGAGAAAAAGAACTTTAAAAAGACATTCACTTTAAAGCATCAGATTATCCCTAAGAGTGGATTCATTGAAACCTTACAATCTATGAATCGAGTCAAGGTTGCAGACGTGTTCATTGCTAAGCAGTTATTAGGTTCTGACTCTCTTAATTTGTCTAATAAGTTGGTCAACGTTAAAAGTGAAATGAAGCTTACAATTGGCTCAAATCGCAGAGAATCAATTAAATCGACAGCTGTAGATATATTTAATGTTTTTAATTCTGGAGATGCTTCAATTTCCAAAATTCGGATAGAGGGAAAAGATTCAAGAAATAATGATGTTATAATTGACACCAGTTTCATGAATAAACAAGATTTTATTACAGTTGATCGAAATACCGATACGGGAGAACTCGTCTCTAGTCAGGTTTATTCAGAGTTAAGAGAATTAGTGGAGGCGATATAAAATGGAGTATTTACTATTAATCATAGAGTTTTTTCTCTCAAAGAAGTTTAGATCTTATTTTGGTTTACTCGTTCTTCCACTTGTTGTTTCATTTGTTATGTATTATGCCATTCCTCAAGAAGCTGCGGCAAAGCAAGATTATGGAAACATTATAACTCTATTAGGAATTCTTTTAGGGTTCACGGTTTCGTTATTTGCTATTTTTTTATCAGCGAATAACTCTAATATACGAAAATCGAAAACAGTTCTAACTGACTTTAAGGTCTTTAGCAAAAGGCTAAGTGTATTTGATGTTATGCAGACCAGTGTAGCCTATGTTATCATTATGGAATGTCTACTGTTACTCGTGAATATTACTATTCCGCTGGTTTTAACAAATCCAATTTCGAGTAAGGTTTTTCTTGTTGTTAATATTGGTGTTTTGGCTCATATAGTGATTATTCTGTTGAGAAGTTTGTTGGACTTCTACTTTGCATTATCAAGTAGAGACTGATTGAGGGAGCTCAGATATACAAATGACTATACTCAATAATATTTAACAAGAAACTTTAAGAGGTTTAACTCAAGAAAAATGATTTAAGCGATCAAAAACAATTGTGATCTTCCAGAAAATAAGATATGTGCGCTTGAGCCTCGGATTGGTGTACGTATTTCATCCAGAAGGTTATGTTTACAGTATTGCTGTAGATTATTCATTTGCGAAAGAGCTTTTGGGTGGCGCTGTTGTTTGTTGGGTAATAATTTGATAGTTAGATAGTTTCACTGTAAAAAAAAATATTCTTGCGACAGTTCGCAAAATTAAGCAAGAAAAATAATCCCCCTAAAAAGCCTCCCCAATCCTCATTTTTTCTCCTGATACTCTTCCAAAAAATCACGGTGCAGCCTCGGCGTAATGCCATCGCTAAACGCTAACTCAACTCCGTTGCGCAACAACGGTTGATAGGATTCGGGATAACTTCCAATTATGTCATTTAACGCTCGAATGGAAGCTTTGACATCTTTTTCGCTTGGATCAGGCTGATTTTGCAGGAGCGCAGTACACGTTCCCCAGCCAATTCCTTCAATCAGCAACTTGCTTTTCTTCGGGTTTGAGTCAACAATCTCGATAACATCTTCTGGGGAGTGCCCAAATTTGAAGGCAAGTACCCATCCGCTTGCTTTTGTGAGGATGTCATTGGGAGGAGTCTTTTCTGCGGTGAATACCTGTGAAGATTGAAGTGCACAAAGGATAACAAATGAGATGGGAATAATTTTGTGTTTGAACGACGCAAGTCCCATAATTATCAGTAAAGCCAACAAAGGAGCGATGTAGGTCAAATGCCTGTACATTACGAAGTAACCAGATTCCTTTGGGTAGAAAAATGGACTAATAATATAGGAAGCAAAATACCCCAGTATAATTGCTACGATGAGCAAGAATTTCCACGATGTTTGTTTTTTCCAGGCTGAAATGGAAAGTCCAGTAATGGCAGCGAGGAACAGGATCGGTATTATAATTTTGAAGAAACTTGAATACTCATCAGCATGAGGAAGAGCGGTAAGAGAATTGGCTACGACCTGAGGTACATCTTGGATGCGCTCTACCATGTCGATTTCCGCTAGAGAGAATGACTCGCTTCGGATGGAAAAAAGTCCAAAGTCGGAAAAGTGAAAACCGGGATCGGTCTGTGTGCGAACCAATACGTGCAACAGTGCAATTACTGAAAAGCCCACAAGGGTGTAAGCCCATTTTCTAATTTTTACTTGCGTCATCACAAGGAATAGGAAAAAGAACGGAACAAGAATGATGTTTGAATACGAAAACCAACATGCCAAGGCAAGGAAAGCTCCGCTGTATAGTTGATATTTTATGGAGCTGTTATAGGCGAATAGAATATATACTATGAGAAATGGGAAAACACTCGAAATGGAGTGCAGGCCAAAGTTTGCAGTTCCCCACGGTATAATTATTGGGCTTGCGAAGATTGTCCACAGTCCGAATAAAATTGACACTTCTGTACTGATGACTTTTTGAACTACTTTCAGTTGAATGAAACGCACTGCGAAGTCACAAAGAAATGCCAAAATCGTTAATGAACTAAAACTCGTTATCAGTTCAACAAGTTGACTAAGCAAAGAAATAAGGATCGTCCCTCCCTCGTGCGGATAATGAATTAAATGGGCGTAATCGAAATGACCTTGTTCGATGACCAACTCCCACGCTAGATGATCTGGACTTGATTGCCACGGTTCGTAGATCATGCCGTATACCAAACGGACGATTGACCCTAAAACACAAATGAGTAGAATGTAGTGTCGTTTGAGCAGATGTAGCATGAGTTGAGGTCTTGTAACGTAGCAGTAATTTGGTCTTCAAAATATTGAATCAAATTTAGCCAAAATTGGTGGAAAGGTGAATTAGGTTGCAATTGGATCGTTTTACCGCACGAAGGGATATTTGCGATAATTAAGGGAAGTGAAAAGAAACTCTACTAGCTCTAGTCTCGATACCGTTCTGCCAAGGAAAACGTCAAACCAACATTCACCTTAAATTCTTCAAATTCCAAATTTGGATGCGATAAGTTTCGAGCAAGTCCGAATTGTGTCTGAAATTTTACGTGTTTCCATCCCGCGCGAATCGTTAAGGCCGGTTCAAAAAGGAGAGAGACGTTGTTTTTGGCAATTTGATCGACTTCTTCAAAATTCACATCCGTTGAGAGCAGTTGATTGTCCACTTTGTGAAAACTTACGGAGCTAAAGCCAGGTGTAAATGCAAGATCAAAGGAATTCAATGATAATCCAATCGAAGGTTGAACAAAGATTTTGCGAAATGCCAAGTCAGCCCTTCCTCCGCTGTTGTATGCGTGTTGTTGATTGCTAAAACCAAATCCACCGTACACTTCAAAAACGCCATTTTTTTCTAGAGGAGTGAAATAACCTGCTCCTAATTCGAAACAATTTCCGCTACCGCTGCTGTTTGAGTCATCATCCGAGCCGCGTGCCGACATAAAATTGGTCATCACAGCAAAATGGTTGGTAACGGAGTAAGCACCTTGAAAATCGACCGTGGAAATGTCACCTCCACCGCCGCCAGAAAGCGTGGCGCGCAATTCATTCTTTTCTTTTAAGAGCGGAACATTTGCTGTTGTTGGAATGTAGTAGGAATGACTACAACTGCCCAGTACAAAGAGAGTAAGAAGATACGTAAGAACTTTTTTCATCGAATGATTCGTTAGCATCACCAGTGAAAACAATAGTGATGTTCGAGCAAAGTTAGTTGTTTATGATAATATAATTTGCTCTAAATCAATTGTCAAAGATGAGGTTGAAAGAAAGTGTTTTTTCTTTCGAGTACTTTCCCTCTGCGTCAATCAAATCAGTCTTCGTATAACCGAAGCCTATTTTTTACCGCATTTAATTCGGTTTGCAAGTCGTTGATTTTGTCTAATAAATTGAGCACTGTATCGATGCCTTCAAGGTTGATATTGAGATCTTTCTGCATGCGAACTACCTTCTCGACAACACCGATTTTATCTTCATGAATAAAAATTGAATCTTCAACAGATAGTATTTCGATGATGTTAAAATCGTGCAACTCATAGAACAACGACGTTTCGATTTCGTAGTGAACACATAATTGCTCAATTGGAATTAATTTATCTTCGCTCATGTCTGTCTTAGTTTAGCTAGTTCATTAAACAATTCTTTTTCCTTCGGAGTAAGTTTGGTTGGAAGCTGCACGTTGTACGTTATATACAGGTCTCCAAATTTCCCTTCCTTTTTGTAAATAGGAAAGCCTTTGCCTTTCAGTTTTACTTTCGTTCCGCTTTGTGTTTCGGGTTTTACGTTCAACTTCACTTTGCTGTCAAAGGTGTCAACGGTGATTTCGCCACCGAGTAGCGCTGTGTAAAGATCAATGTCTACGCTTGTGTATAAATTGTCTTTGTCGCGTTTGAATTGCGTATGATTATCAATTGAAAATTCGATGGTCAAATCTCCCTTCGGTCCACCATTTAATCCTTCACCACCATAACCTTTGATGCGAATTGTTTGACCATTTTTGACTCCAGCTGGAATCGTAAGGCGAATATTTTTGCCGTTAACAGTGAGCGTGCGCTTGTGTGTTTCGTAGACATCTTTTAAATCGAGATGTAACTCCGCATGAAAATCTTGTCCTTTAAATTTGACATTTCTTGTTCTTCCACGTCCGCCACCGAACATCGATTCAAAAAAGTCGGAGTAGTCACCTCCTGAAAAATCACCTGATGATTGGCCTTGGAAACCACCATGAGCTTGTTGCTGTTGTCGTGCTTGTTCAAATTCATCAGCGTGTTTCCAGTCTTTTCCGTATTTATCGTATTTCTTACGATTTTCAGGATCGCTCAAAACTTCGTTGGCCTCATTGATTTCTTTGAATTTTTTCTCCGCCTCCTTGTCGTTCGGGTTTAAATCCGGATGGTGTTTACGCGCCAATTTTCGGTAGGCTTTTTTTATTTCCTCTTGGGTAGCCGTTTTTTCAATCCCCAATATTTTATAGTAGTCTATAAATGCCATTTGGATGGTTTGTTTTTATGGAACCAGTTAAGTTAATAAATGTTGGGCAAAGTTTCTGCGTTGACATCTTCTTGTGTGATTTTTAGTCGATGTTGCGGTCGGTTTTTTCCTCTTTTTTAAAGACTTCCCATTCACTAGTTAATCTCTTCTTTGCGTGATTATCACGCTAGATAACAATCCATTACAAGCTATCCAATCAACCATCGAATGATTTTCAATTTCCTTGGCGAATACGGCGCATACTTGATGGGTGGTTCAAACCAAAAACCTTTGTGCAAGATACTTTTCTGGTGAGAGAAGGTGTCGAAACCAACTTTTCCGTGGTAACTTCCAATTCCGCTATGTCCAACACCACCGAAAGGAAGTTTACTCACAGCAAGATGCATAATGCTATCATTCACACAGCCGCCACCGAAGGAAACTTCATGGAGCAACTTGTTGATCGAGCTCTTATTTTTTGAGTAGACGTAACACGAAAGCGGTTTCGGGCGTGCTTTCACTTCGTGAATGGCTTGGTTTAAATCAGAAAAGGATAGAATGGGTAAAATTGGACCGAAAATTTCATCTTCCATGATGGGATCATCAAAAGAAACGTTTTTCATAATGGTTGGACTGATGAAGCGTTCTTCACGGTTTTGATTTCCACCATAACACACTTTTTCCTTGTCGATTAACTCCGAAAGTCGGTCGAAATTCTTGGTGTTGATGATTTTAACGTAGTTATCGTCAAATTGATCACTTGTTTGAGGATAATTTTCCAATTCTACTTTGAGCGCTTCGATGAATTTGTCTTCGATGCTTTTTTCTACAAGAATATAATCGGGAGCAACACAGGTTTGTCCTGCATTGATAAATTTTGCCCAAGCAATGCGTTTCGCCGTCATTTTCAGATCGGCATCCTGAAGCACGAAAGTTGGACTTTTCCCACCCAATTCGAGAGTAACAGGGGTCAAATTCTTTGCGGCAGCTTCGTAAACGATTTTCCCAACAGGAATACTACCTGTGAAAAAGATTTTGTCAAACGGCTGATTCAATAACTCCGTTGTTTCCTCAACTCCTCCTTCAATCACATGGAAATAATCGGCAGCGAAATGTTCATTAATCATTTGGGCCATCACTGCGGATGTTCGGGAAGGGAGCTCACTTGGCTTCATGATCACCGTGTTTCCTGCAGCAAGCGCAGTTAAGGCGGGTAGGAGCGAAAGTTGATACGGATAATTCCAAGCACCAATCACCAGGCAAACACCAAGCGGTTCAGGAATGATGTAACTCTTTGATGGAAAATTGGCGATTCCGGACCAGACACGTTTGCGCTTGCTCCAGCGTTTCGTTTTCTTAATGCACAAATCGATCTCGTGATGCAATAGTGCGAGTTCGGTGAGGTAGGTTTCAAATTCAGACTTTCCGAAATCGGCATAAATCGCATCAAATATTTCTTGCTCATTGGCTTGAATAAGCGCCTTTAATTTTTTGAGCTGCGCAATTCTGTACGCAACGTCCTTCGTTGTGTTTGTGTTGAAATATGCTTTTTGAGCATTGACTATCTTCTCGATGTTTCCCATGGTCTACCTAACTTCGTTTCATTAAAGTTACGGTTTGTTTTTGAGTATTCGAAGTGGGTCAGTTAAGTCGTTGACTCGCTTGTTTTTAGTCAAGTGTGGGGTAAATGATCTTATGTTTGTAGTCGGGGTCGTTGCATGAGCGTCGCTGGTAGACAAAACCGTGGTATTTTTGTTCGGTGATGTGGTTAATCCAGGATCTATTTATTTGCATATGTTTATCAAGATCATCGACTTTAACCCAAAATGAAATGTTATGTTTCCAAGTAAAGACGTCAAATGCGACCATTACTGGTTTGAGGTAGTAATCGTTTGATATGCTGTCGTATATCCGATTTTCTTTGATTCTGATTTCGGTAACGAGATCCAAGGTTATTGGCTCGTATTTATGGGGTGGGTATATGTAAACACCTCCTCCGCTCGGATAGGGGCGTATTGAGTCTCCTCCTTTGCTGTTCTTCATAGGTATGTCACCTTCTGATTGATAATCAAAATAAAGATTGTAGTATGATGAATCGTTATATAGAATTGAGTCCCTAACCGTTTCAGGTAGTGGGGATGTCATCCAGTCGGAGTTGTTCCGTCGCTTGTACCAAAGTCGAATATCTCCACTAAGTAGAAGCTCTTTTATTTCAGTGTAAGTGTCAATTTGATTTTCATCAGAAAGAAATAGAACATCATCATTTTTCCTGTAAATAGTAAGCCAATTTTCTTGAACGCATTCATCTAGGTTCGTTTCTTTAATGGAGCGAGGGTTCTGCACTTGACAAGAAAGAACAGTTAAAAATGAAACGCTAAGTACTGAAAAGAAAAAGCGATGTAACTTCATGAACCTTTTTGTTTTTCTCGTTTGAACACCACCAAGAATTCAGATGTTCCCTGAAAAACGACTCCGCCAGATGTGATGGGTTCCATTTTTATTAATTCCTAGCCTTGCTCTCCCAATTTTTAAACTTCTCATTGATTTCCTTCTGAAAATCCTCTTTTTTAAAATGGGCGACGCTGATGGTAAGTAGTTTGTATTCGAATTGTTTCATGATGATTCAGTTTTGTTTGAGGTTTAGAATTCATCGTAAAATAGTGAAACAAGTTTAATCGAAAAAGATTTTCATACAGTCACAAAAAAAAGGCCTCGAAAATCGAGACCTTTCACATATATTCGTTCGAATCCTTAGAAAATCTCCGCTGCTGTAAAGTGGAATTTCCCTTCGATTTCTGCATTTTCGTCAGAGTCAGATCCGTGAACTGCGTTACGACCGATAGACTCAGCGTACAATTTACGAACTGTTCCTTCTGCTGCTTCAGCTGGATTAGTAGCTCCAATCAATGTACGGAAATCTTCAACTGCGTTGTCTTTTTCCAAAATTGCTGCTACGATTGGTCCAGATGTCATGTATTCTACCAATTCTCCGTAGAATGGACGCTCAGCGTGAACCGCATAAAATTCTTTTGCTTGATCTTCAGTAAGCTTTGTGTATTTCATCGCTTTGATATCGAATCCAGCTTCGATGATCATGTCGATAATTTTCCCCATGTGACCGTTCTCGATCGCATCAGGCTTCAGCATTGTAAACGTTCTGTTAGTTGCCATTTTCTTCTGTTTTGACTTTTTTTTCGGTGCAAATGTAATGATTCGTTACGAAGCGTCAGGTTGTTAAGATGGAATTCTTGTTAAATTTGTGTCAATAGAAAGCTATTTAAAGTTCTCGTTATTCGACGCGATGAAAGAAGTTATTCAATATTTTGCTGAATTAGACCCTGTCCTGGCTGCATTTTATGCAACGTGCTTTACTTGGTTTTTAACTGCCGCTGGTGCGTCTACGGTGTTTTTCTTCAAGACTCTACGTCGTGTTGTACTCGATGGACTCCTCGGTTTTACGGGAGGAGTTATGGTGGCGGCGAGTTGCTTCGGTTTGTTAATTCCTGCAATTGATCAGGCGCGCGATTCTGGAATGCAGGGTGGATGGGAAGTAATGCCGGCATCGGTTGGTTTTTTAATCGGAGCAATCTTCTTGTTTGGAATGGACAAATTACTTCCTCACTTGCATATCAATTTTAAGGAAGACGAGAAAGAGGGAATCGACACGAATTGGAAGAGTACAACATTACTCGTAATGGCGATTACACTTCACAATATTCCTGAAGGATTAGCGGTTGGGGTTGTTTTTGGTGCTGCTGGGGGCGATTTCCATATGGTTGCCGTTGCGGTAACATTAGCAATTGGTATTGGAATTCAGAATTTTCCAGAAGGAATTGCTGTGGCAATGCCGCTTCGTCGACAAGGAATGTCGCGTTGGAAAAGTTTCTGGTACGGACAGCTTTCGGCAGTTGTTGAACCCATCGCAGGGGTGTTAGGAGCATTTGCTGTGACATCGTTTGAACCCATGCTGCCGTATGCACTTGGATTTGCTGCTGGCGCCATGATTTATGTGGTGGTGGAAGAGGTGATTCCTGAAACTCAGAGGGATAAGTACACCGACGTTGGTGTTATGGGCTTTATTGTTGGTTTCTTGCTCATGATGATCTTGGATGTAGTTCTCGGTTAATCGATAAAAAATGTTAATTCATCGGAATTATTCAACTACCTAGCTGTTTTTTTATCAAAAACGCATTGTCGGAAAGATTTTAAGCATTACATTTGTACCATATCCATTACAAAGGTTAGTTTTCTTGTTTTGGGTTTTATAGTTTTAGCATGGTTTAGCAGAAAGAGGAAGAAGTTTCAAGCAAATTTGTTCCTCTTTTTGATTTTAGGCATTTGTGATTGAAAAATGCTGAATCAAAAGGTTAAAAAAAGGCTTCAGGACTTCCATCAATCGTTTCATTAAGACGATGTTTTTTTCAATCTCTCTCCATTTTTCAATCTATTCACCCCTTCAATTATTCATCTTTTAATTTCTTTCGTACTTTAGTTGAAACTTTAAACAAACCGTATGAAAGCCATAATAGCCTTATTCGCCTTTCTTTTTACATTATCTTTTAATTTTCACGCTCAAACTCAAGGGATTGCTTATCCAGCAGTTGGAAAAGGAGTGGCCACAACCTTCGTAACCGATTACCATTCATTGGGAATTAATTCATCTGCTTTAGGTTGGGGGAATGAGTACAATAAGAAATTTACGACAGGAAGTTCAGAATTTAATTTAGGAATTTATTCAGATTCATTGAACTCTGATAAATTGAAGGCCTTGTATAAATCAATCCGACAAACGGTAACCGATAAAGAAACGGATACGGCTGGTTGGCAAGCGCAACGACAATACGCTATGGATTATTTGAATTCAGGTATTGCATTCGATATGAGTTTCAACTGGGCAGGATTCTCGTTTCAATCAGAAAAATTGGGAGGGTTCGCTTTTAATATTTCGGAGAACTATTCTTGGTACTCACGTTTCAACGATAATACAACGGATCTTATTTTTAATGGTCGCGTGGCAAATTATTTCGATTCACTTACGGTTGTGTTCGGAACGGATACATCGCGAATTGCGAACAGTGCTTCACTTTCAGATGATACATTGAATGCTGTTATTCAAGGAACGGCGAGTGTTCCATTGGGACTTCGTGAATTCATGAATGGAACTGAAATTCGTTTTGCTTGGAACCGTTACTACAATTTCGGTTATGGACGAAAAGTCTTCGGAAAAGACTCAACATTTGTGTTGTATGCTGGAATTGGTGGTCGTTTTATTCAATCAATGGCAATGTTTAACGCAGTAGCGAACGACGATGAGTTCTATGTATATTCTTCGTTCAATTCAAATTACGATATTGATTATGGTGCTGCGGCAAGTGGGAATCCTTCGGCTTTCACAAGTACAGGAAACATCCCGAAACCCGTTGGAACCGGATATGGAATCGACCTTTCTGCGAGCGCGATTATCTTCAACAAATTGAAAGTGGCAGCAGCGGTGAATAACATTGGTTCTGTAACGTATACACGTAATGTGTATAGTGTAAATGATACGCTCGTCGCGAGTATGGAATTAGCGGGACTGGGCAATTACAACATTACGAATTCGGTCTACAACTTGTTAGAAGACGGAGGAGTGATTTCACTTGAGGGTGAGGAAAAATACACCTTGAAGAACGCAGCGACGTATCGTTTGGGTGCGAGCTTCGAGTTAGGTCGTGTTCGTGTAGGAATGGACGTGGTTGGACCATTTGATCGCGATAACCCAGGAAGTTTGACGAATCCAGTAGTTTCCGTTGGAGGTGATGTTCGTGTATTCAAGTGGTTGCGTTTGAGTGCAGGTTACCTTGGAGGAGGATTGTATAAACACAACGTTCCTGTAGGAATCAACTTTGCTTTCGGAGGAGGAACCTACGAATTCGGCGTGTCTTCACGTGATGCATTGACGTTCTTCTTGGATGGATCTAACAGTGTGTCTACGGCATTTGGATTTGCCCGATTCAGATTTTAAGAATTAAAACAACGGTATTTTTTCTAGCCCTGCTTGTGTCAAGCGGGGCTTTTTATGTAATCTATTGAAATCAAGTTGGAAAGATGTCTCTCTTTTTTTCTAGATTTTACTTCGTGAATTTCAAAACAAGCATAAAATGAAGCACAGCCTAACATACTACATCACACTATTCGTTCTTCGCTTGAAAGGCATCAAAAAACAATTCAGTCAAGATCCAATTGATTACCAAAAAGTGCGCAAAGAGGATGTCCATACACCGAAATCTTCCTTTTTTCGTTCCGAACGCGTTCGTCGATTTCAAATTGCGGATAGCAACATTACTGAAGTAAAAGCTAACAATGAAGCAAAGAAGTTGATCTTGTTTATGCATGGTGGTGCATTTATCTCGGGTCCAGCGAAACATCATTGGGATACACTGAAGACGATTTATGAAAAGACGTCAAGTACCATTTGGATGTGTGATTATCCAAAAGCACCAGAGCACCAAATCGACGCGATTACACAAAATATCGACCGTATATACCAACAAGCACTCGAACAATTTTCCTCTGACAAGATCATTCTTCTGGGAGATTCTGTGGGAGGAAATTTAATCCTGACACTCATTCAGCGTTTGGTAAAGTCGAATGGAGAGATGCCTAAAAAAATCATTCTTGTTTCACCAATCTTAGATGCTTCCTTCGAAAATTCAGCCATTGATGAACTAGAGTCAAACGATCCGATTTTATCCAAAAAAGGCGTGCTCAGTGCAAAAAAGATGGCAGCAGGAAATCGCTCGCTCAAAGATCCAATTATTTCTCCTTTGTACGGAAGCTTCGAAGGTTTTCCAGAGACAATTATGTACCTCGCTGAAAATGATATTTCATATCCCGATCAGCGTTTAGGTGAAGAGAAGTTACGCCAGATGAAGACAAAACTGACCGTAAAAGTAGGAGAGGGAATGCCGCACATTTGGCCATTTTTGCCCGTAATGAAAGAAGCCAAGAAGAGCCTTTTGGAAATTATCGATGAAATACTCGAGGAATAAGAAGATTTATTGGACTCCCGCTTCGAGTAATTGAATCGTTCCTTTTTCGCTATTCATGCGGACTTTTACTCCAACGGGAACGGTAAATTTATTCCGAATATGTCCGATTTGAGCGCCGTAAAAAACGGGAATCTTCGCATCTTTAAAATGTTGTTCGAACACTTCCTCCAAGGTAAATGATCGGTGAGGTTCTTCAGCGATACATTTCCTGAAATTACCCAAAACCAAACCAGAAATCTGTTCGAAAATGCCCGCCAGTTTGAGTTGTGTCAACATGCGGTCGATGCGATAAGGTTCTTCGGCAACATCTTCTAAGAAAAGAATTTTTTCGCGCCAATCGGGAAGATAGTCCGACCCAATCATTCCGCACAAAACGGATAGGTTACCACCATAGAGAATTCCTTCGGCTTCTCCTGTAGAATATGTCGCTATTGGGTGATCTGAATGTGTATTTTCAAAGGTGACTTTCTCGGCTTTACGAAGTAATCGGTTGATGTAATTCACGCTATACTCATTCCAAGTAGAATTTCCTCCGGGTCCGTGAAAGGTAACGATACCAGTTTCGGAAGTGATAGCATTCAGTAACGCGGTAATATCGCTAAATCCCATGATTACTTTTGGATGTTGAGCAATCGACTCATAATCCAATAGTTCGAGAAGTCGTGCGCATCCCCAACCTCCTCGAATAAAGAAAATGCCATTCACTTCTTGATCTTCGATCAGTTCCATGAATTCAGCTGCTCGTTCTTCATCGCTAGCAGAGAAATAACCATCCTGTTTGAAAACATTTTTGCCGAGCTTCGTTTGGTAGCCGAGCTGATGAAGAACTTTTTCAAATTCTTCGACTTCCTTCCGTGTTCGAATAGGACCAGCGGATGCGGCAATGCCAATCGTATCTCCTTTTTTGAGTCGTTTGGGAACAATCCGGATTGGTTCGTTTTCAGCCTCATTTTCAGTTTTCGTGAAAGATAATGAAGCTAATCCAGCGAGTGCCGTTCCAGCCAAAGGGATAAATTTTCTTCGAGAAATTGAACTCATGTTCCTAAGTTAATCAAAATAGACGCTTGTCCATGCGCTCCAAAATTACTTTCAGTTCGGCTAACATCATGGCAGTAGCGCCCCACACAATATGTCCGTGAATGTCAAAGTAGGGCACATCTTTTATTGTGAGTCCTGTTTGAAGTGGGATAGAGGTAGTCGCAATGTTCTTGTCGTGGAGTAGATGAGCTACGTCGAAATGAATAATTTCCTCCACTTCACGCTGATCAGGAATGAGCTCGGGTAAATCTTCTGCGAAAAAGACATACGGTTGAACTGAAAACTTCGAGACAGGAATGAATACTTCCGTGAGTGGTTGAATGAGTTGCGCGTGTGTATGTGGTAGCGCAATTTCCTCAAAACATTCTCTTCTTGCGGTAAATTCTAGATCGATATCTGTGGCGTCGCGCTTTCCTCCAGGAAAACTGATTTGTCCGCCGTGTGCTCCAATATATGATGGGCGTTTGATCAAAATGCATTGCATCGCGTCGTCACCGGGGTGCAAAACGATTCCTACGGCAGATTCGCGATAGTTGGATGTGTTTGCTTTCGCCACGCTTGACAGAGGACGCTTTACGGGCATCAAAAGTCGGTGTGCTTGTTCTCCTGGTAAACCGTGTTCAGTTACCGATTTTTCGAGAGACTGTATGAAGTTTGAAGGAGACATTAGATGTGCGCGGAAGACAAAATATCTAAGAAATCATCGTAAAGATATTCCATATTTCCTTCCTTTCCGATAAGTTGGAATACATAGTAATCGTTTCCGATTTCGAGCGTTGCTGTGAAATACGAAAGAATATCTGAATAGTCACTACTCGCTCCTTCAACTACCTGAACGAAACCAGGGAAATTCACCGTTTCAGGCAATTCTTTTTTGATACCAGTAAATGAAGGTTCTATTAGTGAGGCCTCGCGTTTTAGAATGTAGTTGTCATGAACAGCATCCAATGGACCAATATCATCATCGAAGGCAAATTGAATCATATCGACTTCGTCACTTCCAAATCGCTCTACGGTGAAATGCACGTTCATATCGTGAATCACGAATCCAATCGCTTGATCTTGCAAAGTGTGATATAAACCGTAATCGCGATCAAACAATTCAGAAATTTGAAATTTGACTACTGAAAAACGTTGAGATCTCAAGTTGGGGAAATCCATTCCGTTGTCTTGCAGTTGCTTCAAAGACGATTCTCGACGGGCTCCGGGACAGGCCGTTAATAAGAAGAATGCGCTCAATATGATCGTTAGATGTAAAAACTTCACGTTTACGAATATACAATTTATTCATGTTCAATGCGTGTAGGTGGACGAGAATTGGAATATTGTTTGCATTGTCTTAATTTTAAGGAACCAATCAAAAGGCATGAAACAACTTATTACATTTTTTACGGTGTTTTTTCTCGCAACAACGGTGTTTGCTCAACATGGTACAGATGCTGCATCTTCGGAAGGAGCAAAAATCAATTGGCTGAGTTTTGAAGAGGCATACGAACTTCATCAGGAAAATCCGAAAAAGTGGGTGATTGATATTTCTACAGTATGGTGCGGTTGGTGTAAGCGAATGGACAAAACGACTTTTTCCGATTCTCTGGTAGTGGATCACGTAAATCAGAATTTTTACGCAATCGCGTTGGATGGAGAATACAAGGAAGCGATAACCTTAGGAGATCGAACGTACAATTTTGTAGAGCAAGGAAGACGCGGATATCACGAGTTGCCCGCCGAATTAATGGGTGGGAAATTGTCCTACCCGACTATTGTCTTTTTGAGTGATGAATTGAAAAATTTATCGTCTATCCCTGGTTACAAAGATGCAGCTTCGTTTCTTCAAATTGTGGAATTTTTCGAAGTGTATGATGCAGAAGAAAATCCAATTTCATGGGAGGATTTTTCAAAAGAGTATGTTTCTCCCTATCCTGCTCCTGAACCTGAAAAGTCAGAATCGAATTAAGCAAGCAACGTCAAGATAATGGCGATGGTTGCAGGTACCGTCTGAACAATCAATATTTTTTTGGAGGCTGTCAACGCACCGAAAATACCTGCTACTGCGATACATCCAAGGAAGAACAAGGCCACGTTGTCTCTCCAGATATCATCTTTGATGAAGAACGACCAAATCAGTCCAGCTGCCAAAAATCCGTTATACAAACCTTGGTTAGCGGCCATTCCTTTTGTTTTAGGGAATAATTCCTTTGGAAACCCTCGAAAAACTTTTGGTCCTCGGCTTTCCCATGCAAACATTTCCAACCATAAAATGTAGATGTGTAAAAGAGCAATGATTCCAATAACTATTTGAGCTGCGAGTGTCATATCTGATGTTTTTTTGCAATGTACATTGATTTTTTTAGAATTGTTATCTCGAATATCCTATTTCCTTGCTATATAAAATGTTAGTGACGACATGAAGTGAAGTTAAGAACTTAACAAGTTGTAGATAATGAGGTGTTCTTCATGAAAAATTAACCAAATATTTCGATAAATTTGGCAACCATTTAATGAATTTTTCGACTTTGTACTGAGGACGGAAAAAACCTCAAAATAAATACCACATGACCAACAAGACTTTAACGGTTTCCTCTCTCGCCGACAGAAGAAAATGTTAAAGGACAGAAAACGAACAAAACTAATTATGAGAAAGCTACTACTGTTAATGGCTATTGTCTTTTTAAGCGGTTCATCGCTGATAGCGCAATCTCCAACTTCAATTCAGTGCACATTAACAATTGATCAAATTTCGGAAGCTCAACCCTTCGATGTAGATCATCCCAAACAAGAAGAAACAAGAGAGATTGCTGAAAACCTTATCGCTGAAATTACGATTGTATACGATCTGGTAAACCAAGGAAACACATCCAATTTGAGCGATCATACGGCTACCATTGAAGCACTAGTAAATCAAGCAACTGTGCTTGGAATGAACTACTCAATGTTTCAAGCAGACCTTAACTACATTGAATCACTAAACTAAGGAGACATGAAGAACTTAACACAACTCATTTCTTTCGTTTCCTTGGTATTTTTGACCATTGGAAACACAAATGCTCAGTGTGGAGCAACAGGCGTTCAAGCGCTACCAGACACTATCTTAATTTGTGAAGGCGATGCCGGAACAACAAACTTCACTGCCTTAGGAGATTGCTCAACAGGAAACTGGGAGTTCCAAGTAACGCAGGGAGCAAGCGTTGTTCAACCATGGAGCACAACAGCTTCTTTTACCGCTTCACCAACAGCGACAACAACGTATACCGTTTTTGCACGATGTAGCGCATGTCCCGCAACTACAGCTCAATCTAACTTCTTATTCGATGTATTGGAAGAGCCAACGGTAACGGGAAATACATTCATTTGTTCGGGGTCTTCAACGACGCTAACAGCGAGTGGCTCAACAGGATCATATGAATGGTACGATGCTGCGACAGGAGGAAACCTCGTGGGATCGTCACCGTCATTCACAACTCCGAACTTAACACAAGATACAACTTACTGGGTAGGTGTTCAAGGAACAGTTACGGGTGTTGGAGGTTCAATTCTTATCACTGAGTGTGGTGTTGAAGGAGCTATCGGAGGATCAGGTTCTGAAGATTACATTGAAATTTCCAATCTATACAATACACCTATCAATACAGCAGGGTGGAGAGTTGTAGTAAGTAGTTCTTACACGAACGTTAACTCATTCAATTCAACGATGTGGATGTTGCCGAACTCATTTACTCCTTGTTCGATGATGTCGAGAACGGACAATTCTCAAGCTGCAAACTATTGGGGGAATAATATTTTCTGGAACCCAAATAACAACAGTTGGGCAATGATCCTAGATGATCAATACAACGTTGTTGATTTCGTTTGTTGGGGATGGTCAGCGGCTCAGTTAGCGAGTTTTGCTCCAGTTATTAATGGAAACGTCATCACTTTAGGTTCAGAATGGACTGGAAACGGTGTTCCTCCAAACTGTGGAACAGTAGGAGGAGTTCAACATAGTATGGCGCGAACAGGAAGTGCAGATAACAACAATGCTGGAGACTTTATTTGTCAACCAACTTCAGTTGATTTGGTGAACCCAGGTTTGAACTGTGGATGGACAGCCAATGCACAATGTCGCTTCCCAACTACCATTACAGTAGATGTTGCGCCAACGGCGTCAAACCCTACAACAATTAACGTTCAATGTATTGGAGATGTTCCAGCGCCAGACGTAACAGTAGTAACGGATGAAGCGGATGACTTTACAGCAACTCCAACGGTTACATTTATTGGAGATGTATCCGACGGACAATCATGCCCTGAAACAATCACGCGAACATATCGTGTTGAAGATGTGTGTGGTAACTTCATTGACGTAGAACAATTGATTGTTGTTCAAGATACGCAAGGTCCAGTTATGGATACGCCTCCTGCGGCAGTAACCGTTGAATGTATCGGAGATATTCCTGCACCAACTACGTTGGGATATACGGATAACTGTGATGCACCTGGAACGGTAACATCAACAGATGGACCACTCGTAGGTGGTGGATGTGGTGGTACAGTAACACGAACATGGACGGCTACAGATAACTGTGGCAACGTTTCAACTCCTGTTACGCAAATCTTTACAATAACGGACACAACACCTCCAACAGCAGGAGCGCCAGCAGGAATGAACGTAGAGTGTGTTTCTGATATTCCTGTTCCAGATGGAAGTGTGGTTCCCAATGTAGCGGACAACTGTTCGGCTCAACCAACGGTTTCTCATGGAGGAGACGTTTCTGACGGACAATCATGTCCTGAAACAATTACACGAACGTACATTGTGACAGACGACTGTGGTAACACTACATCGGTAGATCAAGTATTTGTAGTGAATGATGTCACTCCGCCAACGGCAAGTAATCCAATACCCGTAAGTTATCCTTTGATTACGGATGTTCCTGCTGGAAACATGTCAACATCTGAAGTATACGACGAAGCGGACAACTGTACGGCAGCTCCAACAGTTACATGGGTGAGCGATGTATCGGATAATGATATTTGTGCAGGAGAAACAATCACAAGAACATTCTCTGTAACGGACGATTGTGGAAATGAAACACTCGTAACGCAATTGATTTCAATTGATCCGCTGCCAGTGCCAATTAACGCAGGTCCTGACCAAACAATTTGTGAGGGAGATTTGACAACACTTGCGCCTGTGAATCCAATGGGAGCGAACTTGTCGTGGAGTCCTGCAATTCCACCTGGACCGTTCAATCCTGGAGCAACAACAACGTATACGGTTACGGCAGAATTCAATGGTTGTACCAATACAGATCAAATGACCGTTTTTGTGGAAGAGCCACCGGTTGTAAGTTTTGTGGGAGATCTATTGCAAGGATGTGAGCCATTAACGGTGAACTTTATCAGTACGTCTACAGCATCAAGCGGTATCGCAAGCTGTGAGTGGAGCATCAATGGAGAAACGTTGACTGGTTGCGGTCCTGTAGCCTATACCTTCCCAGAAGGAGGAAACTACAATGTAACATTGACGTCTACTTCGAATACAGGATGTGATAACACGGAAACGTACACGGACTACATTTATGTAGAATCGACACCTGTGGCTAGTTTCGGAGTTTCTTCGAATCAATTATCTACACTCGAAACAGGCGTTGAATTCTTCAATACGTCGGTGGGAGCTGTAACGTATGAATGGGATTTTGATGATAATTCGGAACCAACGAATTTAGAAGATCCAACACATACATTCCCAGCATCGGATGGAGGTTCGTACGACGTACAGTTAATCGCTTATTCGCCGCTTGGATGTGTGGATACGACGTGGGTAACCATTTCGGTAGATGTGGAGCTATTGTATTTCGTACCGAACGCATTTACGCCAGATAATGACGCCTACAACCAGTACTTCAAGCCTGTATTTACAGCAGGGTTTGATCCGTATGATTTCAATATGAAGATTTTTAACCGTTGGGGAGAAATCATCTGGGAATCGAATGATGCCGAAGTAGGTTGGGATGGAACTTATGGTGGAGAAGTTGTAGAAGACGGTACCTATTCGTGGTTGATCGAGTTCAAAACAGCGTATAGCGACGAAAGAAAACGTGTAACAGGACATGTCAATGTACTGAGATAAATTACACATAAATAGATTTTTGAAAAGACCATTCGAAAGAGTGGTCTTTTTTTTGGTTCATCCCTACGAGGTAGAAATTTTTAAAAGATTGATTATCTTCGCAGCACTTTTAACTTAAATACAACATAGCATGCAACTGTGGAATACATTAAGTAAAGAGGAATTGGAGGAGAAATTACGCGCCAGCGGGAATGATTTCGTAACCATTTCTTTTTACCAATACGCAAAAATCGAACACCCTCGTTTATTCAGAGATCACTTGTTTCAAATGTGGTCAAAACTTGATATTGTTGGGCGTACGTACGTGGCATCAGAAGGGATTAATGCTCAAATAGCAGTGCCGAACAAGAATTTGGAGCAATTCCGAAAAGAATTGTATGAAATTGAGTTCTTGAATAACATTCGCTTAAACATCGCCATTGATGAAGCCGAAGCAGAATTCCCATTCTTGAAGCTCAAAATCAAGGTGAGAAACAAGATTTTGGCGGATGGATTGGAAGATCAAACCTTCGATGTAACTAACAAAGGAAAACATCTCTCAGCAGAGGAGTTCAACCAATTAACGGACGATCCAAATACCGTGTTGATTGATTTTAGAAATCATTATGAGCACGAAGTAGGGCATTTCAAAGGTGCAATTACGCCAGATGTAGATACCTTCCGCGAGTCACTTCCATATATTGAAGATGAATTCTTGAAGGAAGCAAAAGACAAAAATATCGTGATGTACTGTACAGGAGGAATCCGATGTGAAAAAGCATCAGCTTGGTACAAACACAGAGGTTTCGATAAAGTACACCAATTGGAAGGAGGAATCATCAACTATGCGCGTCAATGCGAGGAGCAAGGATTGGAAAACAAGTTTGTCGGTAAAAACTTCGTCTTTGATGAGCGTCGTGGAGAGCGAATTTCGGATGATATTATTTCTGTATGTCACCAATGTGGAGAGCCATGCGATACGCATACGAATTGTGTAAACGACGGTTGTCACTTGCTATTCATTCAATGTGATTCGTGTAAAGAACAAATGGAGAACTGCTGTTCTGATGAATGTCAATCGGTGATTCACCTGTCTCCAGAGGAGCAAAAAGAATTGCGCAAAGGAAAAACCGTAAGCAATAAGATTTTCAAGAAAGGTAGATCAGAAAAATTGAAGTTCAAGCAGAACTCCAAAAAACCACTATCTTTGGTTGAAATCAATAAACAAAAAGCGTGAATTTATTCATAACCTGGGACGTTACGCCTGAAATTATCGAGGGGTGGAAAACGCCAAATTACTACGGTTTACTTTTCGTAACTGGATTGATGATTGGTTACTTCGTTATTAAGCGGATGTTTAAGCGCGAACGAATTCACGAAAAATACCTGGATCAGTTGGTGTTGTTCATGGTCATCGCTACCATTGTTGGTGCGCGATTGGGACATGTTTTCTTTTATGGACCGTATTGGGACGTAGTCGACGCTAATGGAGTCGTGATTCAAGAAGGGTATTTGTCGCATCCCATGTCAATTTTCAAGGTGTGGGAAGGTGGACTTGCAAGTCACGGAGGAGTTGTAGCTATCTTGTTGGCATTGTGGTGGTATTCGAGAAAAGTGGTCAAACTTCCAATGATGTGGATCCTCGATCGTATTGTAGTAGCTATCGCAATTGCAGGTTGTTTCATCCGTTTAGGAAACTTAATGAATAGTGAAATTGTGGGAATTCCAACAGATGTTCCATGGGCATTTAGCTTCCCGCATTTCTGGAATGATGAATTACCAGGTTACGATGCAACACCGCGTCACGCTACGCAGTTGTACGAAGCGTTGGCTTATTTGGCGAGTTTCGGAATTTTGATGTTCCTCTACTGGAAGAAAAAGATGTACCAAAAGAGTGGCGTTGTTTTCGGGACTTTTTTAATCTTGATTTTCGGAGCACGTTTCTTGATTGAGTTTGTTAAACTTGGTCAAACCGAGCGTGACGATACGTGGGCATTGAACACAGGACAAATCTTGAGTATTCCTTTAGTAATTGCGGGGATTTACATTTTACTGAGAGCACTCAAAAAGGAACGCTCTGAACAAGATGTTTCCCATCTTCAAGCTACGAAGGAGGGATAAAAGATTCTCTTCTAACTGTTTTCTTGTTGCAGGTATTCCTGCGTGGCAAGTGCGCAACGATCGGCAGATTGAGCATCCAAGCGGAACCATAATTCGGGCTCAATAAGCTCAATTTCACCAATGCACAGTTCATTGTTATTGTTCCAAATGACATCAATTCGTGCGTAAATTGGAAGTGGATGACACGCGGCAAAAGCGTGCTCTACAAATGCAATTTCCTCCGCCGATGGTTCATACAACTCAATGGTTCCACCAAAATCATCCTGCACACGGAAATCGCCAGGCTTTGCTTTTTTCAAAACAGCATGACTGAATTTGCCTCCGAACACCATAAATGCGACTTCACCTTTGGTTAGAATGTTGTGCTGGAATTCCTGAATGAGCATCGCCTCCTTCGAAATAAGTTCTGAAAAGATGGTGGAATGCTGTTCTACATGCTCTTTTTTGAAGCGATAGGTGTGTCGTGCGGCTCCTGAGATTGCTGGTTTAAGAATGAACTCCTTCCAATTGAGATCAGAGATAATCGTCGAAAGTGATCGAGAATCTCGCGCTTCCACGAAAACAGTATTCGGAATGCGAACTTCAGCTTGACGCAAATCGTCGAGGTAATGTTTGTCCAGACTCCAATAAATAAGCTCTTTCGGATTGATCAGCTTTGTTTTTTGGCAGACGTCTTCCAGCCATGAAGAGAATTCGCGTAGCGATCAAAATAATCCCAAGTCGTTCGGAAGAAGATGTACCGCGTACTGGACCAATCGAAATGCGGATTGTCCCAATAGGTTCGATGGACAGCATAGCCCAATTTTTCAAGCGCTTCTTTGAGTAAACGATCTTCCTTTACCACGTTTTGAGCGTAAACATCGCTGTACTGTTCAGCGGTGTAACGATGGTCGGTCAGAATGGTTATATCGAATAATTTCATAGCAATGGACAAAGTATAATTGCAAATATAAAAAGTGGATTGTCAACTGCTACGTGCCACTATAAATCAGTGAAATAAAAGCGTGTTTCAGAAAAACTAGTATCTTCAATTCAGATTTCAACCGATAAACAATACCACATGAGAAGTAGATCGCTTACTTATTTTGCGTTTAGCGCGATGAGCCTTTTTTTAATTGGATGCAACAGGGGATGCACCACTTCCCATACCATTGCATCGGAATCTCGGGCAGTTCAAACCAGTGGAGGAAACGCTGAAGTAGTAGGTCGTGTGGTTGATTACCGACATAGCAAACGTGTGGGACAAGATATTTTTGATCGCAAGATTTCACATACCTACGGTTTGTGTTTCGATTTGAAATTTGGAACCTTCCATTTGAGCGAATTTTTTCACGAAGGAGTGGATAATCCGGATAACGTGAATCTTTCCAAGGAACTCGGGCGCGTGAAAGTAAAAATCTCGAAGGATCAGAACCATATCGGTTTGGGTGTTGATGGAAAAGTAGTGAAGCTCGTTCACTTGTATAAAACGCATGGAATTGGAACGGATCAACCAAAATTAAATGCTGACGGAACAATGGACTGGGCAAAATTGGATATTGAATCCTTCCCGTCACCCTCAGAAATCTTGGAAGAGAGCCTCAAAAATTCCTGTGACTTGATGCCATACGGAAGTGCCGCGATGAACGAGTTTTGTGATGATAGCCAACCATCTTCAAAAATTCACAAACTTTTATTGGACAAATGGCCTTCGTGTACGTTTGCTAAAAACTATTACACGGAGCAAAAACTTCGTGAATTGGTCAAGGATAAGAAGTGGAAGAAACGTGCTGTGAAGCGAGGCAAAAAAGTGCTCAAAAATATCGAGCAATACAATTTTCAGTTTGACGATATTGTTGCGTTTATTGATTTCCTAGATGAAGATGAACTCAGTCAAGAATTGGATGATATTCTATTGGCGAATTGGGGAAAAAAGGACATGATCGATTATACCGAAAAGTTGGTTGAACGACTCAATCAACCCAATAACTCTTTTGATAAAGATGAACGAGAAGCGCTCTATGAATTGGCGAAATCAGAGTTTACCGAATTTGAAAAAACGGGAGAATCCAACTACAAAATGGAAGCGTCCGAATGCCTATTGGTGTTAACAGCTCTGGGCGATACCACAACGGGGTATAATTTCGTGCAAAATGCGTTTGGAGCAAAGGCAAAACGATATGATTCACTGGATTTCTTAGAGGTAGCCTTTGATCATTTCGATGTGTATACCGATTATCAACAGCAAAAAATGTTGAGTGAAACCGAAGCAACCATCGACGTTGTGAAAGACTATGCCCGATCGAGTTATTACGACCACATTGAAAGATTAGCGGATTGCTCTATGCTCAAGCGTTTGAAACAAAAATATCCCGAGGATTTGAAGTTTCAACGTGTTCCAAATCGATGTAAATAAAAACTATTGTTCTTTAGAGAAGCTGCAGAAGGTGAAGTTCTGTGTTGTTTCAAATGGCGTGGTATGATCAATCTGTATGCAGTTGATCGTTTCAAAACCTGTGTTGAATCGGTCAGATAATGCACTTTTGCTGTACTGTGTGATCTCAAGTCCACTGCATTTTAGCGGGCCATTTTCTGAAAATGTACCAATCACCATATTATGGTTTACGCTTTCATTTACCAACTGAACGTAGCGTTCAATTTCGGCTGCTTCGGTGAGAAAATGAAATACGGCGCGGTCGTGCCAAATATCGTAGGAGGTCGAAGGATGAAAGTTGACAATGTCACTAACGATCCATTTCACGTTTTGAGCACGATCACCCAATCGTTCTTGGGCCCGTTCGAGTGCTTTGGATGAAATGTCCAATACGGTGATGTCGGTGTAGCCTTCATCCAAAAGAAAATCTACCAAATGACTGTCGCCACCGCCAATATCAATAATCGAAGCAGACGTATCTTGACCGAAAGAACGAATGAAATCAAGACTTACTTGCGGAATGGCTTGTGTCCAGCTGACTTCTTGAGGAGATTTTGTCGTGTAGATGTTCTCCCAATGTTCTTTTCGCTCCATTTAGTTGGATTTAATTTTCTCCCAAGTAGCATACATGGCTTCCTGTTTTGGACGATTGGCTTCAATTTCGCGCAAAGGCTCTACGGGCTTGAGGGTGTCGTAGCATTCTTTCGGCAATGCCTGATACAAGGCCGTTCCTTTTGTTTTCCAGTCAATCATCTGATCAGAAACTTGTTTCACTACTTTCGCAGGATTCCCGACCGCTAAACTGCGTTTAGGTAAATGCATTTTCGCAGGAACGAAACTCAATGCTCCAACAATACATTCTTCTTCAATCACTACGTCGTCCATAATAACGGCGTTCATTCCAATCAGGCAGTTCTCGCCAATTGTTCCTCCATGTACAATGGCGCCATGACCAATATGAGCTCCTTTTTTGAGGGTAACCGTTGTTCCAGGAAACATATGAATCGTGCAATTTTCCTGAACGTTACAACCATCTTCAATGATGATTTGTCCCCAGTCTCCACGAATTGCAGCTCCCGGACCGATGTAAACATCTTCGCCAATAATTACATTTCCTGTTACAGCTGCTTGCGGATGCACAAAACTGCTTTCTTTGATAACAGGAACAAATCCGTTGAATGAATAGATTGCCATAGTTCCACTTTTTGAATCGAATTGAAACTCAAAAGTAATCATTTGCCAACTTCATCGTCTAAGAACGTATGGAGCGAACGTTGATTTTTGTCTACAATGCACAAAACGATGCTTTTAATGCATTGGTGGACTACGCGCACAAGCTTTTCAAACCGTCCACGTATAAATGTGAGTTATGTGCGTTGACACACCATAATTTTGGAGAGAGGAAAACGTGGAAGGAATTCAAAGAACATTCGGAAGTAGAAATGGAATTTCGTTACATTCGACAATTTGAAAATGAATTCAACCTTCGGTTGACTTATCCCGTTATAGTAATAAGGCGAGATGGGCAATTGGAAGAGTTCATGACTAAGTCGGAAATGAGCCAACTGAATTCAGTAGAGGAATTAACAAAGGAATTGGAAAAACGTTTGAAGGAATAAATATGAGTTATTGCGATTATTGCTTGTCACCAGATGCTAAGGAAGTACATGTTCAGTACCACAATGAAGCGTATGGTTTTCCGATTCATTCTGACAATGAATTGTTCGGACGGTTAATTTTAGAGATCAATCAGGCGGGATTGTCTTGGGAGATCATCCTCAACAAACAAAAATACTTTGAACTCGCCTTCGATGGGTTCAATATTGAAAAAGTGGCGAATTATGGCGAAGCCGATTTTAATCGTTTAGTGAATGACGAACGAATCATTCGAAATAAGTTAAAAATTAACGCAGCGATATATAATGCGCAAGCGATATTGCAGATTCAACAGGAATTTGGTAGCTTTAAGAATTGGCTTGATTTAGAACATCCCAAAACAAAGGATGAATGGGTGAAATTATTTAAAACTCAATTTAAATTTGTAGGAGGAGAAATAGTAAATGAGTTTCTCATGAGTACAGGGTATCTCAAAGGTGCTCACGACGAAAGTTGTCCGATTTTTGATAAGGTGAAGAAGGAGAAGCCAAAATGGATGGAAGTATGAAAAAAATTGCAGGTATAGTAGTGGTTTTAATGTTGGCAGGAAGTGTTTCTGCCCAAGTAAGTTTTAATGTAGGCTCTAGTACCTTGAAAGGTTTTGGAGTACCCTATTGGTTTACTGGTTTTCATTTGGGGGTGGAAGTGCCAAGAGATGATGCGATGTCTTTCTACGGAAGATACACCCACCATTTTTCGCGTTTTGATGAACCAACCTTGTTGGGGGCTGTGGCAAAAGATCCATCAACGACTCCTTACATTTTGCAAATTCCTGCAAATTACGGGATGAATTATAACATCTTCGAAGGTGGTTCCCGTTACTACATTGGTGATGGTTTTGATTTTGGATTTGCTGGATACGGTGGAACAAAGTTAATGATTGCTCACAGCAACGTGAAACTGAAGTATTCGGATTTCGATGAGTCTTTGTATGAAATTGATGAATCAACTTCGCGCGAAGGAGCTATTCTCGGAATTGGTGTGGGACTAATCGGAGGAGCAAAGTATACAATCCCTCGAATAGGTACGTTTTATTCAGACTTTAGCATGAGCTATTTGGCATTGCCTTTCGCAACGCAAGATAACATCTACTCCGATATGTACAGCAGTTTGTTATTCTCGATTAGTGTGGGATACCGACGCGATCTCTTCTGGTAGATCAATTTACCAAAAACGTCTTTTTATTGGAGCAATGGCGTCTATAACTTCGTTAATGGAGTTGTAACGGTTCTCCATTGCTTGCTTTAGTAAACTCGAAACTTCTTCAGGATTCATTCGATTCGGTGGAACGCGAAAGGTGTGTTTAGCTGCCATTTTTTGAAGCACAGCATGTATCTTTTTGGAGATGTTCGAATGCTCGGGAAGTGGGTGTGTTAATTGTAAATTCGTAAAAATACTTGGATTCGGATGGGTGAGGGGAAGTTTCTCCGCCAGTAGTCGCCAAAATACTACGCCCAACGCAAAAATATCGGTTCGCTGATCCACAAGGTCCAAATGATTCAACAACAATTCTGGAGCGGCATATCCCAATGGGAAAAGTAGTTTTCGCTCTTGATTGATCTTCGTTTCTACCGTACGAATGGAAAGACCAAAATCCAATAGATGAATTCGAAATGAAGATTCTACCTCCTCAATCAAAAAATTGCTTGGTTTGATGTCACAATGCACGACTCCTTGCTCCTTCAAGTGATCAAAAATCGGACGGAGTTTTTCAAGAAACTGTTTCAAAAAGGACAATTGCTGTTTTCGCTTGAGTGTTGCCCAATATGCATCCAATGGAATGCCTTCCGCGTACTTTCGAACGAGAAAAAAAGTTGAGTTACTTTCTTCAAACTCAATGGTTGTTGGAAGTCCTTCAAAGTCAAAACTAAAGCTAGCTTCAGCACGTAATCGATTGGCAATGGACGGATCGGATGTATCCAAACGAACAGTCTTCAAAATCACCGTTTCATTCGTTTGCGTATTCCTCGCTTTGAAGATTTCACCGAACTTGCGTTTTCGTTGACTCCCGAGTTTGGAGCTTAGCTTATATTTTCCCGAAAATTCCACGTTCCAAGGTAGTAAAAAAATGGTGGGAAAAAGATGGCTTTCCACAAAGCGAAGGAGGTGTTGTGAGTGATCAAAATATTCTTTTCAGTGAGTAAAGTGGTGTTTTCATCGAGTGTTTAGCGTATTTTGACGAGGTGTTAACTTGATTTGTCGAGTAAATATTGTCGTTTATCGACATTTTTATAGTGTTCGTAGAAAAATTACAAAGAATTTACAGAAAAATCGCAAATTGCATACTCAACTGAACAAAATATGGACAAATTGATCATTGAAGAAACGGCTCAAACTCCCTTTATTAATTTTGATGGAAAATCGGGTGAAATGATCATCAGAGGGAGGTCGATTCCTGAAGATGCCGATCAATTTTGGTTGCCTGTTTTGAGTTGGTTCGAGTCCTTCATGCTCAGTCCAACAAACACGGTAACGATCCAATTGGATTTGGAATATTTCAACATCAGTTCTTCCAAAAGAATTCTTTTTCTGTTGTACAAACTCAACGAGCTTTCCGAAGCAGGATCTCAGGTGAAAGTTGTTTGGTATTACAAGAAATCAGACGTTGATATGTACGAGGTTGGACAAGATTACGCGTACATGGTAAAAGTGCCGTTTGAGTTCGTGGTGTGCAAAGAATTGGAATTGGCTGATTTGTAGACTAAGCGATTCAGCCTTTTCACTCAATTCATTCGTGCTTTTTAGCATTTTTTGCAGGAATTCTATCGACCTTTCTTTCCAAAGCATTTTTTTCCTTTATTTTTGCCTCAAAATCAGTCTGTGAGATTAGTAAAAGATATACCCCACGAGCGTTTTAAAATCCAAATCTTCAATTACAATGCGAAATACATTGTGAAAATTGAATTGGGTCAATTCGAACAAACATTTAAAATCGGTGAAACGGACGTTTATGGCGTGGAAGATGTCGAACGAATGATCACTCCAGAATTACTAGCCAATGCCATTAAACGCTTCGTGGAAATGCGAGCTGATTGGGAGGTGGCGTTTAAACAAAAGAACATAGAATCATGAAAATTTTAGTAGCAGCAATTGTTTCAATCGCAGTGATGGCTTCGTGTGCCACAAATAGCGGAAAGAAAAATGACAGCAGTTCTTCAAGTTTGAAGATCGCCTTTTACGTGAAAGATAGTGTAGCAAATCATTATACTTTTTTCAAGGACTCTCAAGGCGAAATTGAAGCCATGGAAGAAAAGGTGGGAGAAAAAGCCAATAAGCTTCAGCAAGAGTATGCCAAGTACATGAATGAGTACCAGTCAAAATTGCAACAAGGTTTGTTGTCTAAAAATGGCGAAGCGTTCTACACTAAAAAAATTCAAGGTGTTCAATTGGAAATGACCAGTTTAGAACAAACTGAAGGAGCTGAATTGAACAAAAAAGCGGAAGAATTCCAAAAGGAACTTCTTGAAAAGCTTGATGAATACGGAAAAGAATACGCGGAAAAAGAAGGATACAATCTAATCTTAGCCAAAGAGAAGATGGGATCAATCCTATACGGCGATGAATCAATGGATATCACAATGGATTTCATTGAATTCATGAACAAGAAAGATAAAGAGTAATACTCAAAAGAGGGGGGGAGAGATGTTAGTTGCGCAGCAAAAATTACAGGAGAACATAGCAGAGTACATTTTGTACATGTATCAGATTGAAGATGTGGTTCGTGCGTACAATTTTGACATTGAAGAAATCATCGAACACTACGTTCGACCACAACTTCCCGATGAATCATTCTTGGGACAGTACCGCCAATGGTACCAACGTATTATCAATGAATTAAAAGCAAATAAACTCGAGAAAACAGGGCACATGCCTTCGTTGAACGAGGTGATGGTAGAGTTGTCGTACCTGCATACAACGTTGCTTACGGCTACCAAAGACCCGAAATACCTCGGAATCTATGAAGTCGCTTCGAAGTACATTGAAGAATTCAAGCAGAAATCGAATCTGAAGGATAAAAATGAAATTGAGATTGCCTTTCATGCGATGTACATGAAGCTGTTGCTTCGCTTGCAGAAAAAGGAAATCAGTGCCGAAACGGAAGAAGCATTCGATTCGATGCGCATCATGCTCGCTTACCTCAGCCGTGGTTACCACAAAATGAAATCAGGCGATTTAGACTTTTTGAAGAATTAGGCCGATTTTCCGATTGTCAGAAACGGCTACGCCTTTCGATCTTCCATTTTGTTACATTGCTAAAAGTCAGTTTGCGTTTATGCAATCGGATAATCAGATCATCGGAAAATCAGAAGATCGGATCATCGAAAAATCGGATCATCCGAAAATAAGTCACCACCGCAGGTAATCGAACTAAAAAATCTTCCCCGGATTCAATATTCCCTTCGGATCAAACACTTCCTTAATGCTACGCATTAAATTCAAACTCGTTTCGGAGAAAGCCACATCCATGTACGGTTTCTGAACAAGCCCAATTCCGTGTTCGCCAGACAAGGTTCCGCCCAATCGAACAACTTCTTGAAACAGTTCGCGAATGGCCACAGGTAATTCATTGTTCCACTTTTCGTCGGACAAATCTCCCTTAATGATGTTCACGTGCAAATTTCCGTCTCCTGCGTGACCGTAGCACACCGATTTGAAGCCGTAGTTCGATCCGATGCGTTTAATATGATGCAAGAGTTCCGGGAGGGCAAATCGTGGCACCACCGTGTCTTCTTCCTTGTAGATCGAATTCGATTTTACTGCTTCACCAACCGAACGACGTAATTTCCACAAAGCATCCTTCTGAGCTTGTGATTCGGCAAAGAGTACCTCGTCCGTTTCGAATTGATCGAGTACTTCCATGATTTTAGCACAATCATTCATCAAAATTTCAGGATCAAACCCGTCGACTTCGATCAGCAAGTGTGCGGCATGATTTTCGCCAATTTCCACGCTCGACTCTCCCAAAAAATCTTGCGTCCAAATCAGGGCGTCGCGCTCCATGAATTCGAGTCCACTTGGCGTAATGCCTTCGCGAAAGATCGCACCAACTGCCTCGGCTGCTTTTTCGGCACTAAAAAATGGAGCGAGTAGCAATAAATTATGCGTTGGATGCGGAATGAGTTTCAAAACGATCTTGGTGATGATTGCTAGCGTTCCTTCCGAACCTGTGATCAATTGGGTGAGGTTGTATCCCGTTGCATTTTTTAGCACGTTCGCCCCCGTCCAGATGATTTCTCCATTGGGTAAAACAACTTCCAAGTTGATAACATATTCGTTCGTTACACCGTACTTCACAGCCTTCGGTCCACCTGAGTTTTCCGAAACATTTCCCCCAATAAAGCAACTTCCTTTGCTGGCAGGATCAGGCGGATAAAACAACCCTTTTTCTTTGACAGCGTTTTGCAATACTTCGGTTATCACACCAGGTTCGGTTGTTACCTGATGATTTTTCTCATCGATGTTCAAAATGCGGTTGAACTTTTCCATAGACAACGCGACACCACCGTGAACGGGAATCGCTCCACCACTCAAGCCAGTTCGTGCACCCGAAGGCGTTACACAAATGTTTTCCGCAAAGCAATGCTTCATGATTTCAGAAACTTCTTCGGGCGAAATTGGTTTTAGTACAACGGTGGGTAAAATCGAAATATCTTCCGTTTCATCGTGACTGTACGTCTGTAGTGATTCTTCGTCTACTAAACATCGATCGCCGACAATGCCTTGAAATGCTGAAATATCCTCAGAAGTAATCGCTTTGAACATAGAATTGCTTTTCTGTAAAATTAATTAATCCTTCGTGTTTATGGGGGTAAAAGTGACAATCATAGGTTGTTCCTTGGTTCAATTTAACTGTATTCATCACGGATCATTAAAACAAAAAAAACACCTTTCGTTGAAGTGAAAGGTGTTTGCTGAAATTAATTGAATGAAATCAATGAGCATATACTGCTGTCCAAGAAGCTGGATCGGCAAATCCAAAACACGTCCAGGGAGATTCACCAACGTAAACGGAGTTGCTGTAGAGTTTTACTTTCCATAAAAAGGTTTTCTTATCGATAGACATATGGGAAATCAAATACTCTCCATCTGTTGACAAATCGTTCCAATCAAAATAGGTCGAGAAATCGATAGAACCGATAGTCGATGTATTATTTCCACAAACAAATCCTTCTTCGCCGTACAAGAAGAGTTTCGCTTCAAATGGACCTTGTGTTCCGCAGTTAAGCCATTTGAATCGGTAATACGTGTTATTCGGAGTTACTACTTCATCGGACGTAAAGATCATTTTGTGTTGCCCACTCCTACAATCAAACGATTTTACACTTGTCAATTTGTTGAGGGCTGCTTTTGACCGTGCTTCTTCGGTATCTTTTTCGATGTTATACTTAGCATCCTGTTCGCTCATCTCAATATCATTCTTGGTACACGAATAAAACAGACCAAGAGCAATTAACAAAAGGGAAAACTTTTTCATAGAATAATGGTATTAAATTGAATTTATTGAAAAATACAAAAATATAAATATGAAAAAGAGCTTGTTAAAAGTGAATTGCGTTCAAAAAGTATTCATTCAGGGTGGTTTGTGCGTGTTGTGAAATTCGCAAGTTGCTCAGGTTGAGTTGTGTAATTCGATTGAAAGAAATCAGTTCTTCGCCCTAGATTTGAAACAGAAACAATAAAATTTATGCTTACGTGGTTTTTAGAAGTAGTAGCGGTCCTTCTTGTTGTAGCGGTTCTTATCATTTTTTTACCTGAAATAGAACGAAGAAGTGGACCGAACATTTTCTTTAGGGCGTTTCCACCTGCCGTTTTCGGACAGGCGGGCGCGCTTCCCACTACAAGTCCGCTCCGTTCTGAGGAACGGATACGGGCTTTCCATTCAAATCGCTAACGCAACAACCGTTTTATGAAAACTAAAAATCCCGATCTGGAACGTTATTCCAAATCGGGATTCTATTTTTTTCGGACTTCAGATCCAGTTCGACAGGCTCAATACACTGCGTTTAATCCTCCATTTTCCCAAATTGACTGGTGAAATGAAAGTATGTGGACTGAGCTAAACCGTGTGGTCTGAGCGAAGTCGTGTGGTCTGAGCGAAGTCGAAGACCACTTTTAATTCCCCGTAATCTCAAATTCAGTTCTACGGTTTTGCTGACGTCCATCTGCAGTCGCATTGGATGCAATTGGAGCGTTCGGCCCGTAACCTTTTGCGGTCATGCGCGAAGCTGCAATTCCTTTCTTTGTAAGGTAACTCACAACGGCTTCCGCACGATCTTGAGAGAGTTGCTCGTTCAACTTTGCCGAACCAGTGTTATCCGTGTGACCAGAAATTTCAACCTTTAAGTTTGGAACATCTTTCATCAATTTTACCAAACGATCCAACTCAGCATTTGATTCCGATCGTAATATAGATTTCCCTGTATCAAAGAAGATGTTACGTAAGGCAATCTTACTTCCAATTTTGATGTTCTTCAACTCAATCACTTTATTGACTAAGTTGTCAGAACTTCCTTTAGGAATATCGAAGTTTTCCGAGTGGAAGAGGTAGCCTTCTGCCTTCACGGCAATACCGTAGTTCTTTCCAGACGCCAAGGTAATAATGAACTTTCCAGTCGCACTGTTTGTTGTAAATGTTTCAATCACTTTTCCAGAAGTATTGTCTGTAATTTCGATTTCGGCCTCAACAGGTTTTCTCGAAATGGCATCAATGGTAATACCTTTAAAGACGGTAAATGATTTCTTCTTCACGGTTACCGATTCTTCAATTGAATTATCCGCAATTGGGTTAACAATCGAAGCCAATAGGTAATCTTCCGTTGCCGTTACGGGTTCTTTCTCTGTTCCCCAGAACGTTACTTTGTAAATATCATATCCACCTTCTCCACCAGCGCGGTTCGAAGCGATATACGCATATTTTCCATTCGCTGTTGCTGAGAAGAAGAAATCATCGTATTGCGTGTTGATCGGGTAACCAAGGTTTTTTGGCTCAGACCATGTCCCGTTGATGTTCTCTGAAACAAAGATGTCGTATCCACCAAGTGAACCGTCACCCTCCGAAGCAATGTACATTGTTTCTCCGTCCAAATGAACGTAGATAGGTCCCTCGTTGAACTTACTATTGATAGAAGAAATCATTTGAGCAGCCATGTAATTCTTCTGAATTTTACTCTGCATACTACTGTACATTACTTCGTAACCATTCGAACGGTTGGCATTGTCTCTGTTGAAGTAGATACTCCAACCATCAGCACTGTATGAAGCAAATCGCTCATTGGCACGAGAAGACGAGATCGAAGAAGCCAATTTTTCTGGTGCTGTCCAATCTGCTCCTTTCAATTGACTCTCGAAAATATCGCATTGTCCATCAACTACGCGGTGCATCAATAATTTTGTTCCGTCGTAACTCAAGTTGTTTGATACGTCGTCGCTTTCGCTATTTACGGGTCCGTCAATGGCTTTCGGTTTCGACCATTTCCCATTCGAAAGAGAAGAAATGTAAATGTCATCATCGTATCCGCCAAGTTCGTTGGGTGTATGTCCATTCGGACGATTAGATGTTAGAATTAATTCAGCTCCGTCTGTAGAAACGGATGGACCGTATTCATTCTGAGGTGTGTTCAATACTTTTACATTGTCTACCCACGCACGCACAGGGCTCGCTACGGCATTCGTTGCTATCTGGCATTCCTTTTTTCGTTTACTAACAAATTTCGAAAAATCATCCGCTTTCTTGTAGCTATTTTCGAATGCGTCGTAGGCTTTCTTCGCAGCTGAAAAATCGCCATCCAACTGAAGTGCAAAGCCATAGTAATAATTCAAAAACGGATCACACTCTGGGTCCAACTTGTACGCTTTTTTCAAAAAAGGAATACATTTTTCTTGGTCCGAACTGTTGGCGTGACATACGCCGATTTTATAGTTTAACTCGGCATTATTTGGATTAAACTTTTGTGCTTTTTCGTACTCTCGGAGCGCTAAGCCAAAATTCATACCTGGACTTTGAACTGCAAAAACAGCTTCGTTTCCTAGAGTAAAGAACTCATCTCCTGCTTTAATTGCATCAACGGCAGCTTTGTAGCCATCCTTATCATCTTTAAAGTTGGATGATTTGAACTCAACATTCTGAGCAAAGGTCATTAACCCGAAGGTCAACGTGATTATTGTAACTATATATTTCATGGTTCGATTCAATTAGTTTGCGCAGTTTTCTGCGTAGTATTTTTTTCCAGCTTCAGATCCAAGTTCTTTTGCTTTGAGCCAATCTTCGCATGCTCCGATCATATCACGTGTCATTTCTTTTGCATTGGCACGATTAACATATGCTGCTGAATTGGATTTGTCCATTTTTACGGCTTTGTTCGCATGTTCCAAGGCTTTCTTGTACTCTTTTTTCTTAAAGTAAATAGCACTCAAATTGGACTCGGCAGTAGCGTAATCTGATTTGATAGATAAGGCTTTTTTAAAGTCTTTTTCAGCATCATCCAATCGACCTTGATTCATTTGTACAACACCACGATTGTTGTACGCTAAGTGAAAGTTCGCGTCAATAGAAATGGCGCGGTTGAAAGCCGCAAGTGCTCCTTTATAGTCTTTGGTTTTCGACTTGGTGGTACCAAGATTGTTCAATACGAAAGCAAGATTGGGATTTTTAGCAATGGCCGCCTCATAATCCGAAATGGCTTGTGCATATTTTCCCATCATGCGGTAAGAAGAACCTCTATCGTTGTAAGCGTTTACATTTTCCTTGTCTAATTCGATTGTTTTTGAGAAGTAGTTCGCTGCTCCTTCGTAGTCTTTTTGTAAGAAACGCAGCGTTCCAAAATTGTAATACGCTTTTGGATTTGTAGCGTCAAGTTTGATCGACTTTTCGTAATCCTCTTCGGCTTTCGCGTATTCGTTTAAACCTTGGTAACCCAACCCGCGTTGAAAGAATGCTTTTGAATAGTCGCCTTTTAATTCGATTAAAGTAGAGAGTGTCTTAACAGCATCTTTGTGTTTTTCCGCTTTGTTTTCGGCAACCCCTTTGTTATAGTAGGCTGCAGTGAATTTTGGATCGAAGTCAATCGACTTTTTGAACTCCTGAATAGCAGCGCCATATTTTTCTTGTCCGAATAGCTCGACTCCTCGGTTATACGCTTCTTGACTACTGGCAATCGCCGCATTATCTTCATTCAGCGCTTGAATGGAATCCCTGTATGCTTGTTCTTCAGGGGTAAGTTCTTCCAGTTGAGCAAAGGAAGCAGAACTGATCGCCATCGCAAAAACGGCAAACAGTATTGGTTTGTTAAGACTCATGGTTCGTATTGGTTTTTATAAATTCGAATCTACAAATTACAAACTTTGTGCCTAAGTACGGTTGTAAGTTTTCAACAATACACGAAAAAAAATCACACGCGTTGATGGTGTTTCGATTTATACTATCTGATTATTAGTGTGTTTGGTGGTTTTTAGTATTAAGGGTTTTCAATCACTTCTATTCACACTTTAAGCCGATATCGTGTCAAAAGAGTTTCTTAGAAAATTTTAAAATCGAATTCAGGTTGTTACCTTTAACGCTCAAATATTCGACATGTCAAAACAAGTATATATAGTAGACGGAGTAAGAACTCCAATTGGGAATTTTGGTGGAACCTTATCTACGGTTCGTCCAGATGATTTAGCAGCATTAACAATCAAAACATTGATCGAGCGAAACCCTTCAATTGATCCAATGGAAATAGAAGATGTATTGTTGGGGTGTGCTAATCAGGCAGGAGAAGACAACCGAAACGTGGCGCGAATGGCAGGATTGCTTGCAGGTTTGCCATGGCAAGTAGGAGGAGAAACAGTTAACCGTTTGTGTGCTTCGGGAATGGCTTCCACAATTAATGCCGCTCGTGCAATCAAAGATGGAGCAGGAGAATTATACATCTCAGGAGGAGTGGAGAACATGACGCGCGGACCTTGGGTCATTTCAAAGGTGTCTAAGCCGTTTGGTCGTGATGCTCAAATGCACGATTCTTCGTTCGGATGGCGTTTTATCAATCCAAAAATGGAAGAACTTTACGGAACCGACGGAATGGGACAAACAGCCGAGAACTTGGTGGAAATGTATGGAATTGAGCGAGAAGCGCAAGATCAATTTTCACTTTGGTCGCAACAAAAAGCGACAGCTGCTCAAAATTCAGGTCGTTTGGCGAAAGAAATCGTACCCGTTTCTATTCCGCAACGAAAGAAAGATCCAATCATTTTTGAAAATGATGAATTCATTCGTCCAAACTCTACCATTGAAACACTTGCAGGATTGCGCCCTGCTTTCAAAAAGGATGGTTCGGTAACAGCAGGTAATTCATCTGGTTTAAATGATGGAGCTGCGGCTTTGCTCATTGCCTCAGAAGATGCGGTAAAGAAATACAATTTAAACCCAATTGCGCGAATCGTTGGTGCTGCTGTTGCAGGTGTTGAGCCTCGAATTATGGGAATTGGACCTGTTTACGCTTCAGAGAAAGTCTTGAAACGTTCAGGATTGACGCTAGATCAAATGGACATTTTGGAAATGAACGAAGCATTTGCAGCTCAGACTTTGGCGTGTGTGCGGAAGATGGGAGTTGCTGACAATGATCCTCGAATCAATCCAAATGGTGGAGCAATCGCACTTGGACATCCATTGGGAATGACTGGAGCTAGAATCTTGAATACAGCTGCAATCCAATTGCAAGAAACGAATAAGAAATACGCCTTGGTAAATATGTGTATTGGAGTTGGACAAGGTTACGCTACGATACTAGAAAAAGTCTAGACCAACCAATTCAACTTCTTAATCGTCTATACTACAATGCGAAACTATCTATTATCACTTCTGACTTTATCGGTTCTGTTTACGAGCTGTAAGAAAGAAAATACCGTTTGGGATACCGATTGGAGTGCCCCTTTAATTAATGATTCTCTTTCCTTGCAGAACTTGGTGAATGATTCAACCTTGTCCGCAGTGTCGGGATACTACGTTGTTGACTTGCATCGAACACTCTTGGATAGAGGTGTAAATGATGTACTTGCGATTCCGGATACAGTGATTAACAAGAATTTCGGGATCAATTTCGCATTTATCAATGTTCCTCCGAATTACACTTTCTTCAACGAAGAGTCTGAAAATGATTTGGGGTTTGCGGATGTTGAATTGAAACAAATTATTGCACGAAAAGGTTTTTTAGATATCACAGTGAAAAATCCTGTGGAAACCAAGGCAATTTTCAATGTCAAATTGATAGGAGTAACGAAAAACGGCGTTCCGTTTAGTGAGAATATTGTCGCAGATGCGGGGACGATAGGAAATCCAGGGGTGGTAAGTACTTCAATCGACCTTTCGGATTATTCGTTTGATTTAACAGGAATCAACGGCAATGAGCGAAATTTATTGACGTCAAAAGTGACGGTAACATCAGATCCGAATGGTCCTGCAGTTACCTTAACGAATAATCATATTGTGAAGGTAGATGTTGGTCTTCGAGGAATTGAACTTGCCTACGCTCGCGGATACTTCGGAAATCAAATTGTTTCAGATACAACCGATTTTAACCTCGAAGTATTGGATTTGGTGGAGTCGGGAACAATTGATATTCCTGGTTCAACCATTAAGTTTGAAATTGAAAATGGGGTGAAAGTAGGAGCAACAGGACTGTTGACACGCTTGTCTAGTGAGAATGCTTCAGGATCGATCGTTGAATTGGCTCATCCGCAAATAGGAACTGCGTTTACACTAGATCCTGCAACAGGAGGGTGGAATGGAATCAACCCATCGATCAAGGAAATCACCTTCGATCCTGGAAACAGTAATATGGAAGCGTTCATTGAGAACTTGGGCAACCATTACGAGGCTGGATACAAAATAGAGCTTAATCCTTGGGGAAATATCTCGGCAGGATCGGATGAAATTTATCCCGATTCCCGATTTAAAGTTCGAGTGGAAGCTAATTTGCCACTTTCTATAGGAATGGACGATTTAAAAGTGCGCGATACATTCCCTGTGAATTTGGAACAAACGTCCTCTTCGACACGCGTAACGAAAGGTGAGTTGTTATTAAAGGCAAGAAATGCTTTCCCAATCGCAGCCAATGTGAAGTTGCATTTATTGGATGCAAATCAGGCTGTTCTGCATACGGTATCCGGTAGCGAAATAATTCAATCTGCTGAATATGGAAGTTTGGATGCAACATCAGGACTCAAGATTCAGGATTCGGAAGTGAAATGGTTGCTGAGCGACCAAGTACTTGACGATCTCAATGATATCAAATACATTATTGTAGAGTCTATTTTTAGCACGCCGAATGCGACAACCTCCACAAACGAACAATTTCAAATTCCTGCAGGAGCATTTCTTGGAGTGAAATTACTTACGCGTTTTACCACCGAAAATCAATTCTAGTTTGAAACAGAGAAAAAATCATATTCTAGCGTTCATCGGGGCGCTTATCGTAAGTCAAACTGTGAGTGCTCAGCTGCTGCCGGTTCAATACGACACCTTGCCAAGATCACAAGAGATTATCGTTTCGGGAGGTGTTGATTACGCAGGATCAGCCTTGCAAAATCAGTTGTTCTCGAAATTTATTTTCGGTGGACTGATTACTTCCGATATTAAAGATGCTTCGGATGCTCGCCACAAAGGTTTGAACCGAGTAGGAGGTTTTCTTTCTTCGGAGATCGAATATAGAAATTACAATATCAAGCTGTTTAAGAAACGCGATTGGGGAATGACCTTCAAAGCGGGAACAATGGCGTTTGGTGGCGGTATCTATTCCGATGATGCCTACGGCTTGATTTTTTACGGAAATGATCGCTACGTTGGCGATACCATGGAGATGTCTGGAATGGATTTAACCTTCTCATCAGTTCAAAAAATTGGTGTAGGTTTCATCGACAATAAGTCCAAATCGAGCATGAGCTTCAATCTCTACAACATGAATAATTACATGTCTGGAAGTTTCAGAGATTTTGAAATTGCGCAAAGCCAGGACGGGCAAGATGTCACGCTCACCATGGATGGTGAATTGAGCATGCGCGACTCGAAAAGTTTTAGTCAGGGAGTGGGGATTGGAATGGATGTCGATTTCAAATTACCCGTGGCTTGGGGAAATGATCAGGAGGCGTATATCCAGATTCTTGCTAAGAACATCGGGATGGCCTATTTGTACGAGCCTCAAAAATACTACCGAATTGATACGGTGATTGAATTTTCTGGTGTTGAGTTTGAGGACGTGATTGGCGATAATGCCATCGTAGTGGATAGCATTGATGTTTTGGCTTCTATGGGCGTTTCGTCAGAAAACAGAAAGAGAGCTGTATTGCTTCCGGGTTATATTCAGGTTGGTAAAATCGTGGATCGACACTCACCAAAAAAACTACAATCCTTCTTTGGAATACGGTTATTTCCAAGTATCATTTATAGTCCGTATGCCTACGCAGGATTACATTACAAAACAACAGATTGGTTGAGCCTCGGAGCGAATATCAGTTACGGTGGTTTCACCAACTTCCGTGGAGGCTTTTACGCAAGTGCTGATTTTAATAAGATTTCAGTTGGATTGGCTTCCGAAAATGTTGTTGGGTTGGTTTCTAAAAAAGGAAGCGGACAGTCACTTTTTATACGATTTAGATGCGCATTTTAATAGTAATAGGATTCTTTTTGTTTTCAAGTTTGGCATGGGGTCAAATTGCATTTCTTCATTTATACACGAATGGAGGAGACGATATGGCTGAAGGAGCTGCTCAACTAGAAGATAGTAGCTATGTGATTACGGGTTCTTCGGACAACTTCCCTGGAACAGGCGGGTCTCAAGCATTCTTATTGAAACTTGACAGCCTTGGAACACCGCTTTGGTCGAAAAGCTACGGAGGAGACGAAATGGACAAGGGGAAGCGAGTTGCCTATCAACAAGGTTTTGGCTTTTTTATTGCCGGAACAACGAACTCTATTGGTGCAGGAGGATACGATTTTTATCTCGTAAAGACAGACATTAACGGAGATATGGAATGGGAGAAGTCTTACGGAGATTACGGCTGGGAACGTTTGTACGACGCTGTTTTGACAAGAGATACAGGAATGTTCATGGTAGGAGAAACGCTTTCGAATCCAACGAATAATTCTGACATGTATATCGTTCGAACGGATAAGAATGGAGATACACTTTGGACAAAAACAATGGGTGGACTTGGTCCAGATGGATTGAGAGGAGTTCACAGATGGGACGATTCAACGTTTTATGTCGCTGGGCAAACATATATAGACGATTCTTCTTACTCCAAAGCATTTATCGCCAAATATCATGAGGATGGAACGCTCATTTGGAGTGATACAATTGGTCCAAATGGGAACTACTACATCAACGATGTTTCTGTTTCGAATATGGATGTTTTCTGCGCTGGATATCGAAATGGTCCGGAAGTAGATCAAAATGACCTCTATTACATGCGATTCCAGCATGATGGTGTTTACCTAGGTGAAACAACTCAAGCAATTGATGGGGATTATAAGGCACATCAAGTAACGGCGTATGGAGTGCCCGATAAACGCTACGTTGGGTGGACTTTCTTCAGTTCTTCTTCGCAACCCGATGGTGATGATATGGTTATTTCTAAAATGAGCTATGTGTTCTGGGCAGAGCAGACCATGTTGCACCTTTATTATTATGATCCAGATATCATCAATGATTTGATTCCTACAAGTGATGGTGGAGCATTGGCTGTAGGACAAACAAGTGGAGAGGCAATCGGAGTGCATCATGCGTATGTGTGTAAAATCGGTCCAAATGATGTCTTCGCGCCGTACGAGCCGCCACACATTGTCTATGGATTGGTCCTAGAGGCTGAAGAGATTCATATCGAGGATTACCTCACGCTTTATCCGAATCCAACCGAAGGAGTTGTTCATTTGGAAAGTTCACTTTCTGAAACAATTGATGTGCAGGTGATAGATGCCCTCGGAAAAGTGCTTACGTCGAGCTCTTTTGCTGGAAAAACGTCAATGGATTTGTCTCCGTTTGGAAGTGGAATGTATTACTTAAACATTACTGCGAAGGGCAAATCGACAGTGAAAAAAATTGCTGTGCGCTAGTTCGTCACTTCGTCTTTTTCTGATTCTTTCTCTTTCTGAATTTGGTTCCTTTCGAGCCAAGCTAGAATGCCTGAGGCAATTATACGTATACCCAAAAAGATATTGCCGAACACGGTGGTAGTATCTCCTTTCAGTGATAAAATCCCTATGATGATGATTCCGCGTAGCGTATTGATGAGAATTAATACCCAAAGCAAAGGAATTGAAATGGTGGGGCGCGTAACAATCCGAAATGCAAGAAAACCTACCAGTAAACTGAAAGAAGAAACCCAAATAATCATATTTTCGGGCAACCTGAATTGATCTGATAGCTGCGTATAAAAAAGCAGTCCGATAGAGCCGAGAGAAACACTCAGAGCGAAATCGAACCAAAGGTACCAAGCGGTTTTTTGTTTGTCTTTGATTCGGTACTCGAGGTGTTTATTTATGTGATCACCATTCGTGGGCATGTTCTTTGAACCATTTATCTTGAACGCGAAGTGTTTGTTCGATGACGTCGCGAACACAGTATTTTCCTCCATCGTAAGGCGATTGATAATCTGAAATAGCTTTTATTTCAACAGCAGCATCCTGAGGACACGTGCTTACGCCAACTCGCTCGAGTATTTCGTAATCGGGAATATCATCTCCCATATAAAGCACTTCTTCGTCTTCGAAGCCGTACTTTTCCTTCAATTCTTTGTATACCGAAAGTTTATTTTTTGATCTCAATCGCACTTCATCAATACCAAGACTTAAAAGTCGTTGTGCAACAAATTCCGAGGCTCCTCCAGTAATAATCAAAATGCGAAAGCCACTTTTCGCAGCGTACTGCATCGCGTAGGCATCCCGAGAGTTGAGAGAGCGCACGAAATCCTCCTTCATTAGGAAGATCTCACCATTTGTGAGAACACCATCTACATCGAAAATGAAGGTGGTAATTTTCGGGAGTTTTTCTTTGTAACTAATCATTAAAATAGGTTTGATGAATGCTTTTAGAAAACAATCGGTAGAGTTCTTTTTGTATCGGATCGTTCAATGCACGTAACTGCTCTTCGATGACGCTTTGGTCATTTCTTCTGGCTGGACCTGTTTGCGCATCGAATGGATCTTGCGTTTCGAGTTTGTGCGCAGTTTCTTTTAGCAAAGGTTTGAGGTGATCAAAATCAAGTTCGTGCTTCTCAAGGTATGTTTTCGATATATGTGCCAAATGATTGGTAAAATTGTTGATGAAAACGGCGGCAAGATGAAGTTTTTTTCGTTCTTCAGAGCTCGCATAGCTTACCTTTCGACTGATCTTCCATGCCAAATCAAATAGTTCCGAGGCAAATTCATTATCGCGTGCTTCAATAAAAAACGGCACTTCGAAGATGTTTACTTCCTTTCCTTTTGTGAAGGTTTGAAGCGGGTAAAATACACCCAGTTTCTGTCGTTCAGGAAGCTGAGAAAGTTCCACTGAACCTGAGGTATATGCGACTGGACACTTTGCAGGAATATGTGTGAGTATGTCACGAATGGAATCATCGGGTACACAGACAATCACCAATTGGTTTTTTGGCAATTCTTCACTGTGCTTGAGCCAAATTGATTGGGCTAAAATCGATTCCGAAGGTTTTGATCTTGATACAACGTGCGTCACTGAAATCCCTTCTTGCAAAAATGCAGCGTAGAGATGAGAGCCTACGTTTCCAAGACCAACGATTGAGATTTTTTCTGATGTCCCTTTCACATGTCAAATATCATGAATTGTAACCAAAGAATGAAGATTCCATGAGGTTAATTCAAAAAAATGAGAAGGGATTAGACTTGTGCGCTTCTTTTGTTTAGAAGGTATAGGGAATCGGCGAATGAATTCTTATCTGCTGATCCAAAGACGGACTGGCTTCTGTAAAGAGCCAATCGATTGTGAACGCATCAATCCATTCGATGTAATAAACTGTAATCGTCGATTGATCGTCGCTATATTCGAGGCGAAAGATTCCATCTTTGGTAAGGCAGCGGTTCTCGATGAGGTTGAAATCATCCTCACTGAATAAAGCGCCTTGCGGGCGACTAACTTCTCGGGAAAATGCTTGAAAATTATTGGTGGTATGTTGAAAGAGAGCGTCTTCGTACTTAGCTTCCCATGATTGAGCGTAAGACTGAAAAGACACGAACAAAATTATGGCGGCAATGAACTTTTTCATAATTATTGTTTAATGAGTTTAATTGTTTGGTCAGAGTTATTGTCCTGGTAACGCACGAAGTACAGTCCTGTTTCAAACTGAACGAGGTCGAATTGATGTTTTTCAATCCCTGTTGTGTAGACTGATTTCTGTTCGAGAATTGTACCATTCATATCGCTAATGGTTAACGTACCATTACTTCCTTTTGAACCATTTACTTCAGCAATTACCTTTCCACTTGTTGGGTTTGGGTAAGCAGTAATCAAGCCTACGCGATTGGTGGATCGATCTAATGCGATCATTTCACTTTTTTCTCGCTGTCCATCAAAATCAACTTGCTCTAATTGATAATAGACAAGTCCAGTGCGAATGTCTTCATCGTTAAATTGATAGTAATTCGTTTCCTGTGAAGTGCCTGCTCCATGCACCGCCCCGATGGGCTCAAAGTGAATGCCATCATACGATCGGAGAATAGAGAAATAGTCATTATTGATTTCCGAGTCCGTTTCCCAACGAATGGCATTTCGATCATTCAGTGTGAGTGCGTAAAAATTGGTTAATTCTATGGGAAGCGTAACAGGCAGCCAGTTGGCAATCGTGAAGTCACATGTATCCTCTGAGAATCTATTCCACAAGTGAACTACACATCAGGTGAGTTAACAAAAATGAATCTGCCTTGTGATTACAACAAGTCTATTAATTAGATAAACAGAAGATTACATAATTACCGCTATAATTGCAAAAGTGACTACTTACCGTGACACTGCTTGTATTTCTTTCCACTTCCGCAAGGACATGGCTCATTTCGCCCTACCTTCTTTTCTGCTACTACCGGCTGTTGCTTAGGAGCCGACGCACGCGCTGAGTTTTTCAGTGCTTCGTCGTATCCGCTACGTCCAGCTGGAGGCTCTTGATTACCTGATTGAGACGATTCTTGAGCTTTGGCGTAGTTGTTCTGCGTTTGCTCTTCTTGATTCGTAGTTTGAACATCATCCATAGTTGGGATGTCCATGCGCATCAATAAATCGATTGTTTCGTTATTCAATCTATCGAGCATACGTTTGAAGAGTTCGAACGATTCTAGCTTGTAAACAAGAAGTGGATCTTTTTGCTCATACTGCGCGTTACTTACAGCAGAACGAAGGTCGTCCATTTCTCTAAGGTGCTCTTTCCATTCGTCGTCAATCATTCCAAGAATGATATTCTTTTCGAATGCTTTTGAAATCGCTTTTCCTTCACTTTTATATGCTTCTTCAATATCTACAAGTAGTCGCATTTCACGCTTACCATCTGATAATGGGAATGCCATGTTTTTGTATTGGTCAGCCATATTTTCATGGACATGAACAATTTGTGGCATAGCACGCGATGCGATTTTCTCATTTTTACGCTCGTATTGGTCAACAATCGATTGGTATACCTTATCGATTAACTGATTTTCTGCGATAGATTCAAATTCTGTTTCGTTTACTGGAGATTGAATTCCTGCGTGGCGCAACAATCCCATTTCGAATTCGGAGAAATCTTTTCTGTCTGCACCAATCACTGAGGCTGCAGCTACATCGTAGAACATGTTATCGATGTCGATATCCAAACGCTCTCCAAACAAGGCATTTTTACGCTTCTTGTAAATCGCTTTACGTTGTGCGTTCATTACATCATCATACTCAAGCAAACGCTTACGAACACCGAAGTTGTTTTCCTCTACTTTCTTCTGAGCACGCTCGATAGATTTGGAAACCATTCCGTGTGTAATTACTTCTCCTTCTTTCAATCCCATGCGGTCCATGAGTTTGGCGATACGCTCTGATCCGAACTTACGCATCAAATCGTCTTCCAATGAAACGAAGAATTGAGATGATCCTGGATCTCCTTGACGACCTGAACGACCACGTAACTGACGATCGACACGACGTGAATCGTGACGTTCTGTACCCAAGATGGCAAGTCCACCTGCTTCTTTAACACCTTCACCAAGTTTGATATCGGTACCACGACCGGCCATGTTGGTTGCGATAGTAACAGCACCTGCTTTTCCGGCTTCGGCAACAATTTCTGCCTCGCGTTGGTGATACTTCGCGTTCAATACTTCGTGCTTAATGCCTTTCATTTTCAGCATTCGACTGAGTAATTCCGAAATTTCTACAGTTGTTGTACCAACAAGTACAGGACGCTTTTGTCCGACTAATCGCTCGATTTCGTCAATTGTCGCGTTGAATTTCTCACGCGCCGTTTTGAAAACGAGATCGTTTTTATCTTTTCGTTGGATTGGGCGATTCGTTGGAATCACAACAACATCTAATTCGTAGATGTCCCAGAACTCTTTCGCTTCCGTTTCCGCTGTTCCCGTCATCCCAGAAAGTTTATGGTACATACGGAAGTAGTTCTGAAGTGTAATGGAAGCATACGTTTGTGTTGCCGCTTCTACCTTTACATCTTCTTTCGCTTCAATTGCTTGGTGAAGTCCGTCTGAATAACGACGTCCTTCCATAATACGTCCAGTTTGCTCATCAACGATTTTGATTTTACCGTCCATGATTACGTATTCCACTTCTTTTTCGAAAAGTGTGTACGCTTTTAACAACTGGTTTACCGAGTGGATACGCTCTGATTTGATACTGTAATCACGAATCAACTCATCCTTTTTCTCCAAGAAGGCATCTTTTTCCAATCCTTCTTTTTCTAAGCTTGCAATCGACGCTCCAATGTCTGGCATGATAAAGAACTCACGTCCATCATTTCCAGAAATTAAGTCAATTCCTTTATCTGTTAATTCAATCGTGTTTTGCTTTTCTTCAATCACAAAGAACAACTCACGATCAATTTGCTTCATTTTTTTACCTTGCTCTTGCATGTAGAAGTTCTCTGTCTTTTGCAAGTGCGCCTTAATTCCTGGTTCGGATAGGTATTTAATTAACGCTTTGTTTTTTGGAAGTCCGCGGTGAGCACGTAGCAAGGCAATTCCACCTTCTTCGAGCATTTTCTTTGGATCTTGTCCGTCAGGAACCTCTCCATTAATTACTTTCAACAAGCGTTTTGCTTCGGCGAGACATTGAACTACGTATTTCTTTTGTGCTTCCACAATCGTTTCAATACGAGGTTTCAAAGCAGCGAATTCATGTTGGTCACCTTTTGGCGTTGGCCCAGAGATGATCAATGGAGTACGTGCGTCATCAATCAATACAGAATCGACCTCATCGATAATCGCGTAGTGATGTTTTTGCTGAACAAGGTCGTCTGGACTTCCTGCCATATTGTCACGGAGGTAATCGAAACCAAATTCATTGTTCGTACCAAAAACGATATCCGACTTGTATGCTTTTCTTCGTTCTTCAGAGTTAGGTCTGTGTTTATCGATGCAATCTACACTCAATCCGTGGAATTGGTACAATGGTCCCATCCACTCCGAGTCACGTTTTGCCAAGTAGTTGTTCACTGTTACCACGTGAACTCCCTTTCCAGATAATGCATTCAAGTACACAGGAAGAGTTGCCACAAGAGTTTTTCCTTCCCCTGTTTGCATCTCAGCGATGTTTCCTTTGTGTAGTACCGCACCTCCCATCAATTGAACATCGTAGTGTACCATGTTCCATGCCACTTCAGCTCCTGCTGCGGTCCATGAGTTGTGCCAAATAGCTTTGTCTCCTTCGAAAGAAATCCCATCTTTTACCGCTGCGATGTCTCTATCGAAATCTTGTGCAGTAACTTCTAGTTTTCCGTTTTCGGCCCATCTTCTAGCTGTTTCTTTTACAACTGCGAAGGCTTCGTTCATGATCGACTCGAGAATTTCCTCGATACGTTCGTCGATTTTCTTAGAGAGATCATCAATCTTTTCGAACAGTGCTTCTTTATCGTGGATAGGTGTTGCAGGATCATTCGCAGTAGCTTTCAATTCTGACATCTCTTTTTCGAGATCTTCAGTTCCTTCTTTGATCAAACCTTGGAAATAGCTTGTTTTTGCACGCAACTCATCATCAGAAAGCTGCTTTATTTCTGCAAACCTCGCATTTGTTTCATCAATAGTAGGTTGGTATTGTTTTCTATCCTTGGAAGATTTATCGCCGAAAAGTTTCTTAAGTATATTCAAAGTCGTATGTTTTTTCGTTAAAAACGGGGTTGTAAAAATAAGTAATTTCCATTAGTCAATCATTGCTTAATGGAATCAATCTAAGTGAAAACTGCTTCTTCACAAATTGTTCCAGTTTTGTATTGTCTGACAAATTGGCTAGATCAAGCGAAATTTGATCTGCTTTCCATGCATTTCCGTCAGCGTAGCGTCAAAATTGATCACTTTTCAATTCTTAATAAATCCGTTAATAAATATCCAATCGAGAATGGTAATAATCGTAATGGGGGTTGTATTTTTGTCGCATGCATGAGAAGATTTTAATTTTAGATTTCGGTTCACAGTACACTCAGTTGATTGCCAGACGTGTACGCGAGTTGAACATTTATTGTGAGATTCATCCTTGGAACAAATGTCCAGAGTTGAATGATGTGAAAGGCGTTATTTTGTCTGGAAGTCCTTTTTCAGTAAGAGATGAAGCGTCTCCTAAACCTGATTTATCAGCGATAAAAGGAAAGTTGCCACTCTTGGGCGTCTGTTTCGGAGCGCAGTTCATGGCGCACAGCTTCGGTGGAGAAGTGCTTCCGTCTACGATTCGTGAATATGGTCGTGCGAACTTGTCTAGTGTTGATTCGGATCATGAGTTGACGAAGGGACTTTCATTAAACTCTCAAGTTTGGATGTCGCACGGAGATACCATCAAGCACATTCCGGATAATTTTAAAATCATTGCAAGTACGAAAGATGTCGCGGTTGCAGGATATCATATTCAAGATGAGCAAACCTACGGGATTCAGTTTCACCCAGAAGTGTACCACTCGACGGAAGGAACGAAATTGCTCAAGAACTTCTTGGTAGATATTTGTGGATGTTCACAAGATTGGACACCAAATGCATTTGTTGAAGAAACAGTTCAATCGTTAAAAGATAAGCTTGGAAACGATAAAGTGATTCTTGGTTTGTCTGGTGGAGTTGACTCTTCGGTCGCAGCTGTATTGCTTCATAAAGCGATCGGTGAAAATCTTCACTGTATTTTTGTAGATAACGGTTTACTTCGTAAAAATGAGTTCGCTCAAGTACTTGATTCATATAAAGACATGGGCTTGAATGTGAAAGGTGTAAATGCAAGTCAACAATTTTACGATGCATTGAAAGGGTTAACAGATCCTGAAGCGAAGCGTAAAGCAATCGGAAAGGTCTTTATTGATGTATTCGATAATGAGTCGAAACTAGTTGAAGATGCAAAATGGCTCGGTCAAGGAACCATTTATCCTGATGTAATCGAATCCGTATCAGCAACGGGTGGACCAAGCGCAACGATTAAATCGCATCACAACGTAGGTGGTCTTCCTGATTATATGAAATTGAAAGTGATCGAACCATTACGCCTCTTGTTTAAAGACGAAGTGCGTAGAATTGGTCGATCCATGAATATGAGTGAAGGATTGTTGGGTAGACATCCTTTCCCGGGACCTGGATTGGGAATCCGTATTTTGGGTGATATCACACCAGAGAAAGTAGCCATTTTACAAGATGTTGATCATATCTTTATTTCTTCGTTGAAAGAAGATGGTTTGTACGATGACGTATGGCAGGCAGGAGCCATTTTCCTTCCAGTTCAGTCTGTTGGAGTAATGGGAGATGAACGAACATATGAAAATGCAGTGGCATTGCGAGCGGTGACATCTACGGATGGAATGACAGCCGATTGGTGTCATTTACCGTATGAGTTTCTTGCGAAGGTTTCCAACAAAATCATTAACCAAGTGAAGGGAATTAACCGTGTTACATATGATATCAGTTCGAAGCCTCCTGCAACAATTGAATGGGAGTAAGGACAGTTGGCATAAGTATTGTAAAAGCATTTCTGTAATTTTGAAATATGAAAAAATTAGCAATTCTTCTTTTTGCGTGTCTTCCATTTCTTGCGAGTGCACAGCCTGGAACAACTCCAGTAGTTGAAAAAAATGGAAAGAAGTACTATGAACATACAGTAGAGGAGGGAAATACTCTTTGGGGACTTCAACGAACATTCGGTGTTTCGGTTGAAGAAATCGTAGAGGAAAATCCTTCGTTGAAAGATGGTTTGAAGAAAGGGCAAAAAGTATGGATTCCTGTTACGGCGGAATCAATCAAGAAAATCCCAACTTCCGAATATAAGGTGCGCAAAGGGGAAACGCTATATGGTTTGTCGAGAAGGTTCAATACAACAGTCGACGACTTAATTGCGCTCAATCCAGAATTGAAAAACGCTGGCTTGGATAAAGGGCAAGTGATTAAGATTCCTCTTCAAGATGATGAAAAAGATCCTGTTGAAATTGTTGAGACACCCGTAAAACCTGAAATAAACGAGCGACCAACAACGCCAAACCCGTTTGTAGTGGATACCATTGTAAATGAAGATGGTTCGCACGAGCAGCGCTCTTTTCAATTTAGTGATTCAACGATTCGTCATATAGTGATGTCGCATGAGACGTTATATAGCGTGTCGAAGCGTTTCATGGTTTCAGTAGAGGAACTCATGAAAGTGAACGGATTGAAATCTACTTCGATTAAGGAAGGACAAATTCTGATTATTCCAGTGAAGCAAGAGCGAATGGAACGATTGGAAATTAAACAAGTGCCTGCGGATAGAGATCCAGCTGAAGGTCCATTGCTGTTTGAACCGAAAGAAAAATATACCATCGCGGTGCTTCTTCCCTTCCATCTTGGTGGAGGAAATGGGCACTCGAGCCGTGTTTCTCAATTGGCAACTCAGTTCTATATGGGAGCAAAGTTAGCTGTCGATTCACTCGAAAAACGTGGTTTGGTGGCAGATTTAGTGATCTACGATACAAAGAATGATTCAGCTCACATCCAATCAATCTTATCCGATTCGAGTTTCCTATCAACGGATTTAGTAATCGGTCCATTTTTCGAAAATCACATCAAAACAATTGCTGATTTCTGTGGTGAAAACCGTATTCGAATGGTATGCCCAGTGGCTACATCGGAAGATCACTTGAAAGAGAACCGATTGATTTATCAAGCCGTTCCAAGTAGTATCGTTTCCATGGAATTGCTAGCAATGGAGATGCTGAAGAAGCATGCAAATGATAATATTGTATTGGTGAAACCAACAACGAAGGAAGATTTGGAAATGTATAACGCTTTTCGCGATGCATTCCAGTCGACACCGTTTGAAGGGAAACGTCCCGTATTGGTTGAAGCAAACATCGATAACTTTACAGGACATGTTCGCTCTGGAGTAAAAACCATGATTGTGATTCCTTCAAATGATCAGAAAACGGCTATCCAATTCATTAATGCATTGGGTAGACGTGGTACAAGAGCTAAAGATGTGTACGTATATGGTACGAAGGACTGGGAAAACTTCTCAGAAATCAATAACATCTATAAGAATAAGTATCATTTCCGATATGCAAGTTCGAACTTCATGGACTATTATACCGATATGGGAATTGGACTGAATAAGCTTCACCGCGAAATGTACAAGACAGACCTTTCGAGAATGGCCGCTCACGGATATGATATCCTAACGTATTTTTCATCGGAGTTTTTCTTACCTGAAGTAGAGGATAAACCAACACTCGTGATGGATGGCTTCAATATGCAGCAGATCTCTCCAACGGATGGGTATCGTAATACACACATCTTTGTGATTGAGCAAGACGACTACGAACTATTCGATACGAGCAAGGGACATGACTAAAGAAGACGTGGCTCGCGAAATGCGAGAATTACAAGATTTTATTTGTAGCAAACTCGAAGCCTTAGACGGAGAAGGTCGATTTATTGAAGATAAGTGGGAACGCAACGAAGGTGGCGGAGGAAGAACCCGTATCATCGAATCGAATGCGCTCATAGAAAAAGGTGGAGTGAACTTCTCGGAGGTGTACGGCGAAGTAACTCCAATGATGAAAAAGAATACCGAAATCACGGGAGATTCATTTTTTGCTACAGGAGTATCCATCGTATTACATCCCAACAATCCACATGTTCCAATTATCCATATGAATGTTCGTTATTTCGAAATGGATGATGGTAAATATTGGTTCGGTGGAGGAATTGATCTTACACCACATTATATTGTACCAGCTCAGGCAGGAGCATTTCACCGAGGACTTAAAGCAATCTGCGATCAGTACAGTCAGGATTTCTATCCAGAGTTCAAAACCTGGGCAGACAACTATTTCTTCATTCCGCATCGAGATGAAACCCGTGGAGTAGGAGGGATATTTTATGACCACCTATCGGAAAGTGAGTCTGTATCCAAAGAAGATTTGCTCAACTTTAGTATGGCCTTAGGGCGAGAGTTCCCCAACCTATACGCATACCAAGCCGAACTCGGAAGAGCTAAAGAGTTTACCCAAGATCAATTGAACTGGATGAGTCTGAGACGAGGTAGATATGTGGAGTTTAACCTTGTGCACGATAGAGGAACAAAGTTTGGATTGGTCTCAGGTGGTAGAACCGAGTCTATTTTGATGAGCTTACCAAAAAATGCAAACTGGGTTTACAATAATGTGCCATCTGAAGGTTCTCAAGAGGAAAAGACGATGTCGCTGTTGAAGAAGGATATCGACTGGATAAGCATGGGGTAGACATCTTGTTTATCGGTTAACTCGATGATTTTTAGCGACTAAGCATAATTTTTCTGAACTATTTTCATGTTTTTTTTCGGGGTAGTTATAGTTGAATTTCAACACATTACAATTGGATTTTGTGAAATTTCAACAAGTTTGTCTTTATTAGGATAGCAACTTTTCAAGTTTTTTTTCGTTTTTTAGACAACGCTAAGAAGATTTGGACGTCTATTTGGTGAACTTGTGTGAATGAGACTACTGCTACCATTGTTTGACCTAACAATCTAAGATTGAAAAAGGTCGTGCAATGCCGATCTGGTTAAAGAATGAAGAGCTTAAAGTAGTTAATGAGCATGCGAAAACTAACTTGATTGGTAAAACAATCTTGAATAAAACTAAAAACAACGTTACGAATACACGTCAAACATGTGTTTGTACAACCAAAAACTGAGCCCTTTGCCAAATTGGCTTTGACTTTGTTTACATGTAAAATAGCAGCATGGAAGCAATTGTTTGGTTTTTGATAACTACTTAAATGCTTATATATGGATTCAGCTACTCGAACTGTTTCTTCGGTGACGAAAATGGTTAAAAAATCGAAGAGATTCGGAATGAAGTCATTCCTGAAAACACTACTACTTCTAGGTATTATTATAAACGTTTCTTCTGCCTTCGCTCAGAAAACGCTTAATCCCGCAGAACTGCAGCAAGACCTCAATGAAGTAACGACAAAACTTCAGGAAGTGGAGGAGAAAATTGCGCACATCAATTTCCGTTTGGCGGAAGCATCTGCTTCGAACATCTCTCCTGAGCTTCAGCAGAAGTTGAGCGATTTAGACATCAAAAAGAATCAATACCAAAGGGAAAAAATTTCCATTGAAGCGGCCTTGAATTCTATTCAAAGTTCGAATGGTACCAACGATTCTTCGCAGTCACAAGAAATGCTGGATGATCATCCCGATCAATTCTTCGATCAAAACAATCACACTACGAACCAATAAACTACTCTGTTATGAAACCAGTTAAATTCCTACTTGTCCTGTTGGTTCTTGGAATAGGATATACAGTGAAGGCGCAATGTCCCGACGATAACACATTCCTAATGGATGCAACGCCGCCCGCAGCCACAGGTGTTTCAACAAGCACCGTGTCGTGTATAAATGGTGGGCAGTATGTGACCGTTAACGTTGTTGCAGGGAACACATACACCTTTACAACATGTGGAAACACAGCCTTTGATACGCAAATAACCGTTTTAAATGCTGCAACAGCTGCTGTTGTGGGATATAATGATGATGATTGTGGTGTTCAATCAACAGTAACATGGACAGCTACCTTTACAGGTACAGTAGATGTATTGATAGATGAGTTTAGCTGTAGCAATTCGGGATTGTGTACCGATTTGCAAGTAACATCAACCCCTCCTGTGCAAAACGGAACGGGATGTAATACCAATACAACAATTTGTTCACAAGGTACAGCAGGACCGTTTACGTTTGGAACACCAGGACCTCAAGTAAGTAGCTGTTTGGACTTCTTCGGTCCAACATATGCATACATTGTTTTGTACATCACGCAAAGTGGTCCGTTAGAGCTCCTCATCAATGGAGACGCAACAACAGGTTTTATGGACGTTGCAGTTTTCAATGTTCCTCCAGGAGTTGACCCATGTGTAGCAAGTTTAGATGTGAACAATGAGATTTCATGTAATTATGCAACGGCTTCTAGTGGATGTAATCAAATTGGGACGAATTTTCCTTGTGCTTCTAGTATCACATCTCCAAACGTTACGGCGGGAGACGTCCTCTTTATCATTGTAGAAAACTGGTCAGGAACTTCAAATACATTTACGATGGAGTTAGGGGCTGCACCTGCAGCACAAACTGGAGCACCAGACGCAACAATTACGCCGGTTACGACCATGTGTAATACTGATCCACCCGTTCAATTGAATGCCGTGGATAACGGAGGTACGTGGTCAGGAACAGGTGTGACGTCTTCAGGTGTGTTCGATCCAGCTTCTGTTGGTCCTGGAACCTATACAATTGACTATTCAATTGGTACTTCACCTTGTAATGATGCCGACCAAACAACCATTACAGTTATTGATTGTAGTTGTTTAATCACAAACTTCAGTGCAAATGTTGGATCTTGTGAAGCGGCTACAAATACATTTACGGTGACGGGAGACTTTGACTACCAAGGAAGTCCATCTACAGGAACTGTTATCGTTGAAGTGACCAACGGATCGGGAACATATACGCAAACATTTAACCCGCCATTTACTGACGGACAACTATATAATTACAGTATTTCAGGTGTACCTTCAGATGGAACACCACTTACAGTAACGGTATATTTCTCTGATAATACGTCATGTTCTTCAACGGTGAGTAGTACTTCGCCTGCAAGTTGTGCATGTAATGTTGATATCGGAACATTTACCGTAAATACAACAGGAACTCAGAATGGGAATGATTTCGTATTGTGTTACGGAGAAAGTGTGAATATTACCGCGAACGGTGATTACACACCTCCAGGAGAAGCAACAAACCCTCCAGGACCAGCGTACAGTCCAGGGATTGCTTGGTTAGTTTACTCATGCCCACCAACAGTAGCTTTGGCTCCGGACCCTGTTTTGACAGTTCCAGATGATCCATGTCTATTGGGTATCGTAAGTAGCACTGATTTAAACGAGTTGAACGATATGTTCTGGATCAATTCATATCCTCCAGGAACATTCACGAACAATACGGTGTACTTCGTACCGATCACAATTTATTCAACAACAAACTCTCCTATAATTTACAGTTATACAAACACTTCAATGCCGTGTTACGAAACAGGAAACATTTACTCAATTCAATATATTCCTGAAATTACGGCAACAACCACGCAAGATTGTACGACAGGGTCTGTAACAACAACAGTTTCTGGTGGTCAACCTTCAATGGATGGATCATTGTTTACAGGAACAAACTTGGTTCCTTCTACAGCAAGTTTTGCACCGGGTACAGCTCTTGATGGAGGAAATATTACGGTTGTAGGATTGAATGATGGAGATGCTTACTCATACGATATCGTAGATGCAAGCGGTTGTCCGATCACAGTAACTGGAACATTTGTCGGATTGGAAGATCCTTCGTTCACATATCCACAATCAGCATACTGTCAAGATGCTACAAACCCATCTCCAACAATCACAGGAGACACGGGAGGGACATTTACATCAACGGCTGGTTTATCAATCAATGCTTCTTCAGGATTGATCAACTTATCTGGTTCAACACCTGGGACATATACAGTAACGTATCAAACGCCTGACCCAATTTGTTTTGCTACAGCAACCTTTGATATCACAATTAATCCGCTTCCGATTGTTGACGGTAACGATGAAACAATTTGTGCGGGCGCATCAGTTACATTAAACGGTACAGGAGCAGATACGTACACATGGAACAATGGTGTAACAGATGGAGTGCCATTCACGCCATCAGCAACTACAACATACACGGTTACGGGAACAATTACCGCAACAGGATGTTCTAACACAGGTACAGCAGTTGTAACAGTAAGCCCATTGGATGATCCAAGTTTCACTATGACAGACTTCTGTGTTGGTGGAGCAGGACCTGCAGCCAACGTAACAGGGTTAGCAGGTGGTACATTTGCCTTCAACCCATTGCCAGGAGATGGAGCCACAATCAATCCTACAACAGGAGCGATTTCGAATGGAGTAGGAGGAACCACCTATACTGTGGAATACACAACAAACGGTCCTTGTCCTCAATCGAGCACGCAAACAGTAACAGTAAATCCATTACCACCTGTTGATGCACAAGATGTATCCATTTGTGTGGGCGGTACAGCTACAATTACTGCGACGGGTGCTGTTACGTATACATGGAACAACGGTCTTGGAGCAGGGCAATCGCATAACGTGACTCCTGCGACTACAACAACTTACACAGTAACAGGAACGGATGCAAACGGATGTGTGAATACGGATATCATGACGGTGAACGTCTTGGCAAATGCGCCAATTGATGCCGGTACAGATCAAACGATTTGTGAGGGAGATCCTGTAACATTGACAGCAACAGGTGGAGTGAGCTACAACTGGGCAGCACCAATTAGTGCTTCTGGAGCCACACAAACGGTGAGTCCTTCAGCAACTACGACATACACAGTAGATGGAACCGATGCGAACGGATGTACAGGTACAGATCAAGTAACAATTACGGTGAACCCAGTTCCAACAGCAACCATTGCTGGAACGGTAACCGTTTGTGAAGGAGATGCCGCACCAACCATTACGTTTACAGGAGCAAATGGAACTGCACCATATACATTTACATATAATATTAATGGTGGTGCAAATCAGACTGTAACTTCAGTTGGAAACACAGCAACAGTAACAGCGCCAACAGGTACTGCAGGAACATTTGATTACAACTTAGTGAGTGTTTCTGATGCAAGTGTAGCAGGATGTTCTCAAGCACAGGTAGATGTCGCTACGGTTACGGTGAATCCGCTTCCTACAGCTACAATTGCTGGGACAGTGGCATTGTGTCAAGGAGATGCTGCACCAACCATTACCTTCACGGGAGCAAATGGTACAGCACCTTATACCTTCACCTATAATATCAATGGTGGAGCGAACCAAACCGTAACTTCTTCAGGAAATACGGCAACAGTAACAGCGCCAACAGGATCTGTTGGAACCTTCGATTACAACATGGTTAGCGTTTCTGATGCGAGTACGTCTGGATGTTCTCAAGTTCAAACAGGAACGGCAACAGTTACAATTAATCCTTTGCCAACGGCAACGATTGCTGGAACGATAACAGTTTGTCAGGGAGATGCTGCGCCATCCATTACCTTTACAGGAGCGAATGGAACAGCACCGTATACGTTTACATACACAATTAACGGCGGAGCGAACCAAACGGTAACTTCTTCAGGAAATACGGCAACGGTTTCTGCCCCAACGGGAACTGTGGGATCATTCGATTATGATTTGGTTAGCGTTTCTGACGCGAGTTCGACGGGTTGTTCACAAGCACAAACGGGAACGGCAACGGTAACAGTGAATCCGTTACCAACAGCCACAATTGCTGGAACAGTAACGGTGTGTGAGGGCGATGCAGCTCCAACAATTACCTTTACAGGAGCGAATGGAAGTGCACCTTATACCTTTACGTACAACATTAACGGTGGTGCGAACCAAACGATAACCTCAGTAGGAAATACTGCAACGGTAACAGCACCAACTGGAATACCAGGAACATTTGATTATAACTTGGTGAGTGTATCTGATGCGAGTGCAACAGGATGTTCTCAAGCACAAACGGGAACGGCAACAGTGATTGTAAATCCTATGCCAACAGCAACCATTGCTGGAACAACTGTATTGTGTGAAGGCGATGCCGCACCAACGATTACCTTCACCGGAGCAAATGGAACGGCGCCTTACATCTTTACGTATAATGTAAACGGTGGAGCGAATCAAACCATTACATCTTCAGGAAATACAGCAACGGTTACAGTACCAACAACGCCAGTTGGAACCTATAACTATAACTTAGTAAGTGTATCCGATGCAAGTTCAACGGCTTGTTCTCAAGCGCAAACAGGAACGGCAACAGTAACGGTAAATGCTAATCCAGCACCCGTGATTAGTGGAGCAACACAATACTGTACGGGGACAACAGCAACATTGTCTACGACAAACACGTATACAAGCTATCAATGGTCTACAGGATCAACAAACCCAACAGTACAAGTTACATCTGCAGATAACCCGATTACGGTAACAGTAACGAATGCGAATGGTTGTTCAGCAACATCTTCGGTATTCACAGTAACGGAAAACAATACAATTCTGTATACATCTTCAATTACGATTTGTCAGGGAGATGTAGCTGTAATTCACGGAAACAATGAAACAACAGCTGGGACATATTCTCAAACGTATGTTCTACCAACAGGATGTGATAGTACATCGGAGATTACGTTGATTGTAAACCCACTTCCAACAATTGATGCAGGAACAAATCAAATTGCTTGTGATGGAGATCCAATCACTTTGAACGCAACGGGAGCTTCAACGATCGTTTGGGACAATGGTGTTTCAAACGGAGTACCTTTCACGCCTTCAGTTGGAACGGTGACGTACACAGCAACGGGAACAGACGCCAATGGATGTGTGAACACAGACGTAGTTGACGTAACAATTAATCCTTTGCCTACAGCAACCATTGCTGGAACTATTACAGTATGTGAAGGGGATGCAGCTCCAACAATTACATTTACAGGAGCGAACGGAACCGCACCGTATACATTTACATACAACATCAATGGAGGAGCGAACCAAACAGTAACTTCTACTGGAAACACAGCGACTGTTACAGCGCCAACAGGCGTAGCAGGAACATTCGATTACAACCTCGTGAGTGTTTCGGATGCAAGTACAACTGGATGTTCACAAGCGCAACCAGATGTAGCAACAGTAACGGTAAATCCTCTTCCAACAGCAACAGTAGCCGGAACAGTTACAGTGTGTGAAGGAGATGTAGCTCCAACGATTACATTCACAGGAGCAAACGGAACGGCACCATATACATTTACGTACAACATCAATGGTGGAGCCAATCAAACGGTAACATCAAATGGTAACACGGCAACAGTTACGGCACCAACGGGAACAGTCGGAACATTCGACTATAACTTGGTAAGCGTTTCGGATGCGAGTGCAACAGGATGTTCGCAAGCACAAGTAGATGTTGCTACTGTAACGGTGAATCCGCTTCCAACAGCAACCATTGCAGGAACAATTACAGTTTGTCAAGGCGATGCCGCACCAACAATTACGTTCACGGGAGCAAACGGTACAGCACCTTATACCTTTACGTACAACATTAACGGAGCCGCGAATCAAACGATTACGTCTACTGGAAACACGGCCACAGTGACTGTGCCAACGGTAGCAGTCGGAACATTTGATTACAACTTGGTGAGTGTGTCTGATGCGAGTGCAACGGGATGTTCGCAAGCACAAGTAGATGTTGCTACGGTAACGGTAAACCCATTACCAACGGCTACAATCGCAGGAACGGTAACGGTATGTGAGGGAGATGTTGATCCAATAATTACGTTCACGGGAGCAAACGGAACAGCGCCATACACCTTTACGTATAATATCAATGGTGGTGCGAACCAAACGGTAACTTCCACAGGTAACACGGCTACAGTAACAGCACCAACAGCTGTGTCTGGAACATTTGATTACAACTTGATGAGTGTGTCTGATGCGAGTGCAACAGGCTGTTCGCAAGCACAAGTAGATGTTGCAACGGTAACGGTAAATCCATTACCAACAGCAACCATTGCTGGAACAGCGACTGTTTGTGAGGGAGATGCCGCACCAACAATTACTTTCACAGGAGCAAACGGAACAGCGCCTTACACATTTACGTATAACATCAACGGTGGAGCCAATCAAACGATAACTTCGACTGGTAGCACTGCAACAGTAACAGCACCAACGGGAACTGTTGGAACATTTGATTACAACTTGGTAAGCGTATCCGATGCGAGTACAACAGCTTGTTCGCAAGCGCAAGCGGGAACGGCAACAATAACTGTTGTTTCATTACCAACAGCAACCATTTCAGGAACAGTTGATGTATGTTTGGGAGAACCAGAGCCTGTCATTACTTTAACAGGAGCAAACGGAACTGCCCCATACACGTTTACATATAACATCAACAATTCAGCGAACGTAACGGTAACGTCAACGGGAAATACCGCTACGATAAACGTACCGACGGTAGCAGCAGGCGTGTTTAACTTTAACTTAGTTAGCGTTTCAGATGCGGGAGCAACAGGATGTTCGCAAGCACAAACTGGAACAGCAACGGTAACCGTTCTAGATTTACCAACAGTATTTGCTGGAAACGACTTTGTGGTGTGTGAAGGAGACCAAGCTGTACTTACTGGTTCTGGAGCCACAAGTTATGTGTGGGATCAAGGTGTTACTGATGGAGTGTTCTTTACTCCTCCAGGAACTACAACTACTTATACTGTAACGGGAACAGATGCAAACGGATGTACAAATACAGATGATGTCGTTATCACGGTAGAGCCACTTCCAGTTGTATCTTTTGTGGGAGATGTTTTGTCAGGGTGTGAGCCATTGACCGTAACATTTACCAACACCACTCCAGGTTCACTTGATAATTGTACATGGACGCTTGGAGACGGAACAACGTTGACAGGATGTGGTAGCGTTTCTACAACATTTAATACACCAGGAATGTATGATGTCACACTAACGACAACGTCGACTTCTGGATGTACAGCAAGTGCAACGTATACAGACTACATTTATGTAGAAGCAATTCCAGTGGCTAGTTTCACGCCAAGTTCTTCATCGGTTTCCAACTTGAATACGGAAATCCACTTTGAAAATACGAGTGTGGGCGCAACGGACTACAATTGGACATTCGGAGATGGAACGCCATCAACGACTCAAGAGTCTCCTTGGCATACATTCCCAAGTGAAGACCCAGGTTCATACAATGTTGAATTGGTAGCATACTCTCCACTAGGTTGTTCGGATACGGCCAACATTACCATTACGGTGAGTGAAGAGTTGATCTTCTACGTTCCGAATACATTTACACCTGATTACGATGACTTCAACCAGACATTCCAGCCTGTATTCAATTCTGGATATGATCCATTTGACTTCACTTTACTCATCTTTAATAGATGGGGAGAGATCATTTTTGAAAGTCATAATGCAGACATCGGTTGGGATGGAACCTACGGAGGAAAGTTAATGCAAGATGGGACTTACACGTGGAAGATAGAGTTTAAAACGAACACAAGCGACGAAAGAAAGATAGTTGTTGGACATGTGAATATGTTGAAATAGACTACTCTACTTAGCAATGAAAACGAAGGCCAATGGTCTTCGTTTTTTTGTTAAAAAAACATACAGCTTGTTGTAGTTCTGTGATTGTGGGTACAATGGACAACTATTTTATGCAAAAAACGTCTTATTTTTGAACACAGTATTTAATTCGTTTTACCCAGACGTTAATACGAGTGAGGATACTTTCATTCAGATAGATGTTAAACATTGGTCTGAAAAAAAGATTGTAAATATGAAAATCAGTCTCTTATTGAGTGCTTGTTTTACTTTAGTGACGCTTGTTGCGATTTCAACTCCCGAGATACAATCAGCAGCCGATTTTTCCTCAGAAAATGTTGAGTCATCGATGGATGGGCTCCAGTCTTCCTTTGTTGGTGGGACTACATCCGAGCATATGTTGGAAACACTCATTAAGTATAAAACGAGCGTGATGGACGTATTTCGAATGAACGATTTAAACGTAGCGTAAAAATGATGAAGTTTCTCACCATAGTTGTATTAAGTATCACCCTTCTTTCTTTTGGGAAAGTACATGCACAGGTTCAACCGTCCTGTACGGTAACAGCAAGTCCTTCTTCAGTTACGTTGAATTGTGGAGATACTGTGACTTTAAGTGCATTAGGACTTTCTGCTAACCCCGTTCTTTCTACAAATTTTGATGGTGGAGCAATTGGGCCAGGTTGGTCAACATCGGCGACGATGCTCTACAATAACCCTTGTGGTCCAAGTTTAGATGGCTCTCCAGCCGCTTGGTTTGGAAATGTGCCGCTTCCGAGAACCTTAACTTCAAACGGATTCGATTTATCATGTGGAGGGCAGGTTTGTTTTGACCTTGATTTTGCCGGAGATGATCCGTGTGGTGGTTGTTCGGATTGTGAAGATCCCGACCTGATTGATGAAGGAGTTTTCTTCCAATATTCGGTAGACGGAGGATTGAATTGGGTGGACATTTTTTACTTTCAAACGAATTCAGCAAACAGCACTCCTTACTACCAGTGGGGAAATTATTGTTTCATTCTTCCTCCTGCTGCATGGTCAGCAAACACAATGTTTCGATGGGATCAACCAAACATTTCCAGTTCATTGAATGATCACTGGGGAATCGATAATGTTTCCATCATTCCTACAAACTGTGGATATTGGTACGATTGGAGTAACCTTCCTGCATCCAACGATCCTACGACACAAGTCGTAACACCGAACACTTCAACTACCTACTATGTCGATTATACAGATGGAACAGATGTGTGTACAGATTCGGTAGTTGTCGAAGTGATTCCTCTTATCGCTACAGCAACGGCGACAGATACAAACATCAATTGTGGTGCATGTGTAGATTTAGACCTTTTGGTGATAAACGATGTTACGAGTCAATACTCTGATAATTTTGAACCAACATACGATCCTCAGTTCTGGAACATCGTGATTGGTGGAACGGCAAATGCGGATTGTGGAAGTTTGTCTGGAAATGCCTTGCACTTCGACGGAACTTCTGGACGTTTGGCTACAACCGTTCCAATTGATGCGACAAATTGCTCAAACCTGACGTTCTCCATGTTTATGGGGAATAATGGTTCGAGTGCACCGTGTGGAGATGTGGGACCTGGAGAAGGTGTAAAGCTGCAATTTTCTACAAATGGAGGATCTTCTTGGACTGATTTAGCAACCTATGATCAAGCGCTCTGGGAAGCGAACAACGCATGGCAAGGATTCAATGAGGTGATTCCTCCTGCAGGACAAACAACGAGTACTATTTTCCGATGGATTCAGCCTTCATTCTCGGCATGTTTTGGTTGTGATAACTGGGCATTGGATAACGTCAATGTTGCCTGTGCATCGCCAAACGTAAATTACACATGGACGCCTTCAACAGGATTAAGTGATCCAACAATCAAGAATCCTAGTGTTTGTCCATTGTCTGATATTACCTATTCCGCAACTATTTCAAATACGGTAACCGGATGTTCGGCATCAGACGATATTAGCATCACAGTTGGTGTTTGTGCATGTACATTCAACTCCTTTACATACAATATCAATCAGTGTCAGGGAGGTGGAACCTATTCCATTAGTGGAGATTTTGAGTATTTCCTAAACCCGGGAACAGGATCATTGGTTGTAGAAGCAACGAATGCTTCAGGTACATATACACAAACCATCCCTGGACCTTTTACCGATTTTCAACTGACAAACTATTTGGTAACAGGAATTCCTTCAGATGGATCGCCCGTTTCAATTGTCGTTTATTTTACGGATGAAACAACGTGTGATTCTACATTGAGTGCTGTCTCACCAGTGCTTCCGACCGTTACAAATGTTTCGGGAGGAGCAACGTATTGTTCAGGAGACGTAATCACACCCATCCTCGTGGATGTGACGGGAACAGGGCCATGGACAATTGACTTTACCTTGGATGGTGTGGCGATGACAGCATCAGGAGCGGCATCTCCAATTGATTTAGGAACATCGGCAGGAGAATATATAGTAACGGCAGTGACAGATGCAAACTGTACAGACACCGCATCAGGGACACAAACGATCGTTATCAACTCCCTTCCAACAGTCACGAATGTGACAGGCGGTGCTGCGTATTGTGATGGCGATCCGATCAATGATATTTTTGCAAATGTTACAGGAGTAGGACCATGGACAATTGATTACACGGTTGATGGCGTTGCTGCGAGTGTTTCAAATCCTACGAGTCCAATGAACTTAGGTAATGCGCCAGGTGTCTACACCATTACTGGAATTACGGATGCGAATTGTACAAGTACAGCATCAGGAACACAAACGATTACGGTTAATCCACTCCCTGCGGTTTCAGCCGGAAATGATTTCACAATTTGTGAGAACGAGCCAGCAGTGCTTACAGGATCTGGAGCTTCTACATACGTTTGGGATAATGGTGTAACAAATGGAACGGTATTCAACCCAACTACTACGGCAACATACACTGTGGTAGGAACCGATGTGAATGGATGTCAGGAAACGGATAGCATGGTGCTCACAGTTGAACCACTCCCTGTTGTTTCATTTGTTGCAGATGATACGGATGGATGTAGCCCAATGTCAGTTGAGTTTACCAATACAACCCCAGGGAATATCGCGACGTGCGTCTGGAACATCGAAGGAGCGGAAATTTTGGATGGATGTACCATCAACTATACGTTTGATTCGCCAGGATTGTATGATGTAACCTTAACGACCACATCTGCATCTGGTTGTACGAATTCAGTAACATATAGCGATTACATCTATATTGAAGCTGATCCAATTGCCGATTTCGTTCCTTCTACGTCTGAAATATCAGTATACAGTTCAGATGTGACATTCATCAATACGTCATTTGGAGCGACTTCCTACGAGTGGGACTTTGGAAATGATTCAGGGCCCGTTTATACCGAAGAACCATCGGTAACGTACTCACCGACGAATCCAACGAATTACGAAGTCACCTTGTATGCTTTTTCTCCACTTGGATGTATGGATTCCGTGGTACGAGAAATCTTCTACAAGGAAGATGTGATCTTCTACGTGCCGAATGCATTTACACCAGATGGAGATGAGTTCAATCAAACTTTCCAGCCTGTATTTACATCAGGATTTGATCCTTATGATTTTGATTTGTACATCTACAATCGCTGGGGAGAGTTGATTTTTGAGAGTCACGACCCACAACAAGGATGGGATGGTACATTCAACGGAAAGCTCGTGCAAACGGGAATGTATGCATGGAAAATTGAATTCAAGACGATCTACACGGATGAGCGCGTTCTCGTGAAGGGACATGTCAATATTCTGAAATAATCGATTTAGCATTACAAGAGTTGCCAGATTTGTTCTAAATGCAAAAGCATCACTTTCGTGTTTTCTTTCGTCTTGACTGTAGGACCTGAAACTGCTTTTATGAAAGATTTTTTTAGGGCAATTGTAGTTTTGCTCGCGATGATATTGTTTTTATTCGACGCATCTGCCCAGATGCAGATACCCATGACTCCTGCAAGTAACAATCAGACCTTTAGCACCTGCAACGGTTTCGTGATTGACTCTGGAGGACAAGGAGGACCAGGATATGGCAATAATGAAAACATTACGATTACGATTTGTCCAGATACACCAGGAGAAATTATTTCGATCGTTTTTAATCTCTTTTCACTTGATTTAACAGATGATAACCCTGCTCCGAACATTACGAATGTAGATGTGATGAATGTGTATGATGGAACTTCTACGGCTGCTAACAGCTTGGGAACCTACTCGGGTAATCAGCTGCAAGGAGTAGTTATCGAGGCAACAGCATTAAACCCTACAGGCTGTATCACACTTCAGTTTGTTTCCAATACCATTGGAACAGGAATGTTCACAGCGAGCGTTTCGTGCGAAACACCATGTAACGATCCGCAAGCAGGTGGAGTTATTGTAAACGGAATTGCACCAGATAGCATTCGGGTGTGTCCAGGGGAATTGGTCAATTTTCAAGAGCAGGGTTCTTTCGCGCAACCAGGCTTTACATTGGTAGATTATGAGTGGGACTTCATGGATGGAACTACGGCGAACGGTCAAAATGTTTCACACTCGTATAATGTTCCAGGTCAATACCGCGTTCAACTTTTTGTAACAGATGATAATGGATGTGGCAATCCAAACTTAATTGATTTAGAGGTGCTTGTGGGAACCGAAGCCGACTTTACAGGATTCCCCGGAGATACAACCATTTGTTTGGGCGAATCTATGAGCTTTTCGGCAGATCCTGACTCCTACGAAGTAGAATGGAATGGATTCAGCGGAAGTCAAGCAATTGATGATGGATGTTTGCCAGATACACTACTCGGTGTTTCTCAGGATATACAGATGCTTCAAACTGGTTTTTCGGCAGGAACTTCAATCACGAATGTTACCGATATTCAAAGTATTTGTTTGGATTTAGAACATTCGTTTATGGGAGATTTGGTGATTATTATTGAATGTCCAAACGGTCAAAACGCAATTCTCCATCAGCAGGGTGGAGGAGGAACGCAAATTGGCGTGCCTGTTCAAGCAGACAATGTAGACTGTTCTGATCCTGCCACAATTGGAGTGCCTTTTACCTATTGTTTTTCGCCAACGGCAACACAAACATGGGTGGATTGGGTAAATGCGAATCCTGGAACGAACACAATTCCTGCTGGCACCTACGCTTCGATCGATCCACTTTCGAATTTGGTAGGATGTCCAACCAACGGTATATGGACGTTAACGGTGATTGACAACTGGGCGGCAGATGATGGAACATTATTCAATTTTGCACTCAACCTTGATCCATCATTTTATCCTCCTGTTACAACTTTTCAGCCCGATATTGGGGTCAACTCAGATTCATCCTATTGGGTTACGCCAGCGCCATATATGACAAGTTTATCAGCAGATGGAAATGATATTTCGGTTACACCAACCGTAGACGGAACGTACAATTATCAATACGTAGTTGTCGATGATTTCGGTTGTACCTACGATACGTCAGTTAACCTCATTGTTGAGCCGAATCCAATTGTGTTTGCAGGAAATGACACAACACTTTGTGGAGGAAATTTACTTCAATTGCAAGGTCAATTATCCGGGACAGGAGCATCTTCAGATTGTGATTACACACTCGTTTTGGGAGATATTTTTGGTGATGGATGGAATGGAAACACAATTACCGTAACCGTAAATGGAGTTTCAACAGATTACACCTTGCCAACTGGAAGTAGTACAACTTTCAATCTCCCTGTTCCAAGCGGAACGACCGTTACGGTCACATTCAATGCCGATGGCGGTTTTGTTGGTGAGTGTGAGTATTCGATAGAAGATGAAGCCGGAAATGTCGTGTTTTCACAAGGTCCCAACTTAAATGGTGTCACAACCAATACTTTTGTTCCAGCGTGTGCTCCCGATTTTGTATTCGAATGGACACCACCAACTTCGTTGAATGATCCTTCCATTATTGATCCTACATTGACAGTTTCAGGTCAAGAAACCTTAACCTTATCGGTGTATCCAATCGGACATCCATTGTGTGTGGAAACGGATGATATTACTGTTTCCGTTTCAGCCATTCCTGATCCTGGAGTAGATACTGCCATTAGTGTGTGTGCTTCTGCAGCTCCAGTTGATTTATTGCCACTCTTGGGACCAACTGCGGATCAAACAGGGACGTGGGAAGATCCAAATGGAAATCCTGTGGTGATGCCTTATGATCCTGCTACCATGCCAGTGGGCGACTACAAATATGTGGTGGACATCAGTGGATGTAAAGATTCGGCGCTTGTTACAGTTTCAGAAGTTTTGACGGAAATAACGGCACTCACGGGAACGGATATTTCGTGTAATGGACTTTCAGATGGAGCGATTGACTTAATTGGAACCAACTTCGTTCGATACTCGATTAATAATGGCCCTCCAATTGCTTCAGGATCGCCTGTAAATATTACCGGACTGAGCGCTGGTTCGTACACGATAGAAGTTTCTTCTGCGGATGGTTGTACTGATTCGGAAACGATCGTTATATCAGAACCAGCTGTACTAACGATGGCTACTAACACAACAGATGCAAGCTGTTTCGGATTGTGTGATGGTGAAGTGGATGTCAATCCAAATGGAGGAACGTCTCCGTACAATTTTGTTTGGAATCAAGGTGTCGCTGGAGATCAAAGTGGAAACGCCAGCGGAATTTGCGCAGGAGCCTATACTGTAGATGTTGTTGATGCCCGTGGATGCTCAGTAAGCGGAAACTATGTAATCAATGAACCTGCAAACATTTCACCGGGACTGTTGCCCGATACACTTTCGGGATGCTTCCCGCATCAAGTTGACTTCGTGAATACAACGGGATCACCTGATATTATCTCGACTGAAGTGGATTTTGGTGACGGTACAATTATTACCGTTCCAGGATTGGATGCCTTCGAACATACTTATAATCAGCCTGGATTATACACCGTGACCATGCAAGTTACAACGGTTAATGGATGTGTATATAGCCAAGTATACAACGATTTGATCTTAGTGCACAATTGGCCCAATGCCAACTTCTTTGTGAATCCAAACTTTGTCTCTTCACTCGAACCAACGGTGAACTTGTACAATGAAAGTTCAGCAGATGTTGTCACATGGCAATGGGAAATTCCAAATGCAGAAACAGCACAAACGGCAAACACGGAGAATGTCCTCGATGTTACATTCCCAGCGGATGTCCCGAATATTTATCCGGTTACGTTAACTGTTACAAATCAATTTGGATGTGTCGATTCCATTACGCGCAATGTGACAATTGTAAATGATGTAGTGCTGTATGCACCAAACACCTTTACTCCAGATGATGATGAATTCAACCAAGCGTGGGAGTTCTACATTACAGGAATTGATATTTACGACTTCAATCTGAAGATTTTCAACCGTTGGGGTGAGTTGATCTGGGAAAGCAACGATCCTTCCGTTTCATGGGATGGAACGTATAATGGCAAAATCGTTCAAGATGGTGTCTATAATTGGGTGATGGAATGTGCAGATAGCCAAAATGATAAGCGTTATACCTTTAACGGTCATATCAATGTGATTAAGTAAAGCGATGCGACAGAGCTTTTCGATCAAATTATTTTTCGTAGTGTTCATTTTAGGATTTACCGCAGGCTGTGTTGGTGAAGAGCCTCTGTCAGGTTCAGAAATCGGAACTGAGAATAAGAAAGCTTTTGAGGCTTCCTCAAACGACGTACACAAGAATGAACCCTCTCAAATTTTTATTGATTTTGTTCGAGAAATTGACAGTTTGGGCTGGGGTGCTGATACGGTTCGAGTGAACAAAGTTGGATTATATGCTTTGGATGCAGTGCACCCTACGTTGATTCAAAAATCGCCTTTCTATAAATTGCAATACGATCAAACTACCGTTCACAATGTATTGCGGTATACGTTTTCCAAATCACATAAAAAGGCAGATCAAGCACTTTCCAAAGTAAGGCAGATTTGGGGATATTTCTACCGGGATAAAGCAGGCGTGAGTTGGATTGCTGACGGGATGATTGAGGAATGGTCATTTAGCAATGAGAAAGAAGCGCAAGAAGCATATGCTGAGTTGAAAAAACACGGTAACAATATCTACTTCAATACGATGCCTTTCTTCTACCAAATAGACGAAAGCGTTTTTATTTTTCATACAAGAGCCATGGCGTTTAGTTACTACCAGAAACCATTGTATGAATCGTTTGTTCTGAAAGTAAAGGATTGAAAGCTGAATGAATAAAATTCTATTGATTGTACTCGTTTTAGTAGGAACAGTTTTTGCTGCTGTCGGACTGCTTACGCTTTTCATTGTGATTGATATTCGATCGAAATACGCAGGTCAAACCATTGGGGGAGAAGCGGGAGAATTTGTATCAGTTGTTGGCAGCGTAGCGTTTATTTCCCTATTGATTTCAGGTGTGTTGTTTTACTTGGTGTACAGGATGAAGAGAAAAAAGAGATAGATGAAAAGGATTTTAATTCTGTTGGTTGTGCTGAACATAGGCAATTACAGCTTGGCATGTAGTTGTCAAGATCCTGGTACGGTGGAACAAGGATTCGAGTATTCAGATATGGTGGTGCATGGTACTGTTCTCAATCGGAGCTATGTCACATACCGCGAAACAATGAAATGGGAGAAAGGAGATTCACTCAATGAAATTCTCACTGATAGGAAAAATGATCGATTCAATTTCGAACTCATCTTGAAGATCGAGCTGCAACTATGCAAATCCTACAAGGGAGAAATGGTATCCGATACGATTGTGATTTATACAGGAAGATCTTCCGCTGCTTGCGGCTTTTCTTGGTTTGAGGAGGGAGAAGATTACATTATTTATGGAACATCAGCGAGTTATACGTATGGCTTCTTTACCCACGAAGATGGGCTGGAAAAAGACGGCACCTTTTGGACAAATCACTGTATGCGGACAACTGAATACAATGTGCAAGAAGCAAAGGAGTTAGAAGCTCTTTTGACAGAGTGAATTACTTCGGTAGGATCAACCACAATCGACCATAATGCTTCATGCGTCCTGCGTATTCTCCAGCATCGATTCCTACGCCTGCGTATAAATCCACGCGCCCCGATCCTTTTATGGCTCCTCCCGTATCGTGTACCATCAAAATGCGGTATTCGTGATGCATAAAAACACCTTCAGAATCCAAAACGGGGATTTCACCCAATAAAATAGCTCCCTTTGGAAGGTAACTCAAATCACTTGCTATGGAAACGAAGTCGATGAGAGGAACACCAGCGGCTCCAGATGGTTCCTTTTCCGATTCTTTGAAAAAAACATACGAAGCGTTCTTCATCAATAACGAAAGGCTGTCGGGATAGGTATCGAACCAGGCTCGAATCGATTGCATGGATATTTCTGCTTTCGAAATATGTCCCGCATCAATCATGTATTTGCCAATGCTTTTGTAGCTGCGATTGTTTTTTCCTCCGTAGGAGAAGAGCTTTTTTGAACCATCTTCAAATTCTACGTAACCCGAACCTTGCACTTGCATGGAATACACATCGAAGTAGTTTTTCGCATAAGCAATTTCCAAATTCCGTCCACTGAGTTTTCGTTGCTCATCGATCTGTGCGCGGGACAATCCTTGAAGGTAGCTCGATGGTGGTTTTTTGTAGATTGGATACTTGTAAATACTGTCTTTTTCCCTTCGGACATCAACAATGGGTAAGTAATAACTTGTAAACAAGACATTTCCCATTTGATCGCCTCCCCAGATTTTCTCCAATCGAAAGCTGGAAACGTCTAACGTGTCTGATGCATGTCTTTGCAATTGCTCATTGATCTTTCGTACATCCGAATAGCTATATCGAATTCCATTTCTAGATGAAGCAATCGCCGTTCCTTTTCGTCGTACATAATCTAAGTTATGACGTAGGGCTAGCTCGAGTTGTGCTGTATTGGCAATCGTGATTTGACGTAGTTGTGTATCGCGTTCGAATACACGTCTCATCTTGTGAACGGTATCCAGTTTTCCATTGTTTTCGAATGCATCAAATGAATTGACCACTTTCGATGAAGCGGGTTGCTCACTCTGTGTAAACGAAGAGGCACTCAAGAACAGAAAGCTCAAGAGTGCCATAACGTAGGATATAGTCATGTCACTTTTTTGAATCAGTGACAAGATAGGAAATAAGGTAGAATTGGTTGGAGGTTTAGGAATTGAGGTAGCGATCCAAATTGATTTTCATATTGAGGTGCATCCATTTTGTAGCGTGCTCCATTGATTTTCCATGAACGATTTTTTCGTAATCAATGCCCCAATCGGATAAATCTACTTGTCCCTCGAGAATCAAGTCGGTAGAAATACTTTCTTTTGGGTTACGAATACCTGTTGCAAAGAACTTTACTTGTTTCTCCACACCTTTTATTGACAGTTTTCCATTGATTTGGTACCAATCCACACCCATTGTATACACGTTTGTCGATTCGAAAATGAGCTTTTCATGCTGATCGTTCTTGAATAAACCGGGTGTTTGAACTTCAGCGGTGTACTCATCTCCAAGGCATGTGGCGAAAGAGTTGACACCAATTTCAAAATGAATCTGCATCGATTCAAGTGGATTGCCTTGGTCGTTACGCGCCTCTGTTTCAATGCGAAGATCGTTCACTTTTCCAGAGAATGGCAAGCTACATCCACCGTGTGTGACAAAAAGATTGATTGACTGAGAAGGTTGTTCTTCTGAGGTCGGTTGAGTTGATTTTTCTGAATTGGATGAGGTATCTGCTGTCCAACTATACAAAGACAAACTTCCAACGACAGCCAAAGGAATGGCGATAAATTTAAGGTACTTCATGGGTTTCAATTAATGTTTCCATGAAAGTACATCACTCTTCAGTTAGAGCCAGTAAACAAATGTAAAACAGCGTAAAATGTGAAGGAAATAGCGGGTTTACTTTCCTTTACGACGCTTTATCTCTTTCATAATGAGTTTCAACTCACGACTCGTTTGTCCTGCTACAGATGTGTTTTCTTCAGCGCGACGTAGCAAGTACGGCATCACTTCTTTCACAGGTCCAAAAGGAACATACTTCGCAACATTGTATCCCGCATTTGCCAGATTGAATGAAATGTGATCACTCATTCCCAATAACTGGGCGAAGTAAATCGAAGGATGGTTATTCGGAAGTTCCTTTTCTGCCATAATTTGCGTGAGAAGCATCGAGCTTTCTTCGTTGTGCGTTCCAGCACATACGGCAACAGTGTCGATATTGTCCAACGAAAGACGGAGTGCATGGTTGAAATCGGCATCACACGCATCTTTGTTCGGTTGAATTGGAGAAGGGTAAGAATGTTTTTCAGCTCGCTCGCGCTCTTTTTCCATGTAGGCACCTCGAACGAGTTTCACTCCCAAATGATAGTTCTCTTTTTTCGCACGGTCAATTTCTTCCTTCAAATATTCCAAACGATCATGGCGATACATTTGCAAGGTATTGTAGACAATCACATGGTTTTTATTGTAGCGCGCCATCATTTCCTGCACAATACGATCGATGGTATTTTGAATCCATGTTTCTTCCGCATCAATAAAAACAGGAACATTATGTTGAAGAGCTGTTGCGCAAATGCGATCTACCCGCGCCACAAGCGTTTCGTAACGGTTTTGGTCTTCCAACGTCAGTCGGTCGATGCCTTCATTCGCATTTTTGAGGACGTCAAAGAGGCAAATCCCTGTCATTTTGAAAACGGCAAACGGAATGTTCTTATTCGACCCACCCGCTTCGATGGTTTGGATAATCTCAGCCACAGTAGCATCAAAATCCTCATCTGCGAATTTCCCTTCAATACTATAATCCAGAATCGTCTTTACATTGTACTCAGCGAGTGCGTTCATGGTCTTCATCGAACCTTTAACCGATTCTCCACCGCAGAATTGGCGAAAAATAGTTTTTCGAATCATCCCTTTGATGGGCAAACGAAGTTTAAAAGCCAGGTTGGTGGCCCATTTACCAAACTTCACAAATGCGCTACTCCCAACGGCCTTGAAAAGCCAGTAAGCTCGCTTCAAATCTCTATTAGATTTACTGCGAAACGCAATTTCCGTATTATCGAATGAAATCATGGGGCAAAAATAAGTTGAATTCAAAAAAGAATGGATTCCATTGATCGATTATTTAACGTAAAATTCATTTAGATTTTCGCTTATACTTGGAATGGAAAGATTTCAGAACATTCAAAAATATCGGGGAAGGATGGAATATTGGAGTGAAAACAACTTTCAACTAAATTTAGCGTTTAACTTTGGAGTTTAAAACGAGACGAATGCACATTATTGAATCCAATGGACATCAACTGGAATTAGGACCGATTCTCGAATCGAGTTTCGTAGAAAAATTGCGCCTGTTCCGAGAAGAGAAAATTGTTTTGTTCGGGGATGAGCATACCAGCGAAGCTTGCATTAGTTACTTAGTGGCGAATTTTGATGAATTGTCGGAAGCCGAAGTGATTGTTATTCCTGCAGGTGAGTTGAGCAAAACGGTGGAAATTGCAGAAAACATTTGGGAAGTGTTGAGCGATTACCAAATTGGACGTCATGATTTATTCGTTAATGTTGGAGGTGGATTGATTACGGATATGGGTGGTTTTGTGGCCTCATGTTACAAGCGTGGATTGGATTTCATCAACATCCCGACAAGTTTACTGGGAATGGTAGACGCATCAATTGGCGGAAAAACAGGAGTGAATCTTGGAAATTTGAAAAACCAAGTGGGTGTCTTTAGCGATCCAATTGCGGTATATATCGATCCGTTGTTTTTGTCTACTTTGCCTGAGGCAGAATTACTCAGTGGTTATGCGGAGCTATTGAAACACGGCTTGATTTCCGATGTTGCATTGTACGAAGATGTGATGGAACAGTTGAACAACAATCCATACGAGATTTCGGAAGAATTGCTCAAACGCGGAATTGAAATTAAAAACAAAGTTGTTTCGAAAGATCCATTGGAAAAAGGGGAGCGAAAGAAGTTGAATTTTGGTCATACCTTTGGACATGCCATTGAAGGGTTTTACCTCGGTAATGAAGGCGTGTCTCATGGTTGGGCAGTTGCCATAGGAATGATTTTGGAAGCATACCTTTCCTACAAAAAAGGATTGTTGATGCTCGAGGATTTCCAACGAGTTGAAGCGGATCTACTTTCGATTTATGCCTTTCCAGCCTTTTCTGATGATGACTTACAGCAAATGGTAGGTTTGCTATCGAACGACAAAAAGAACCGTGCAGGAAAAATTCAATGTTGTTTACTGGAAGGATTAGGAAATTGTACTTTCGATCATGAAGTGACACCAACAGAAGCGTTTGAAGTATTTTTACATTTCAAGAATCAACAAATCAACCTGAATTAAGGTTTCATTTTCAAGATTTTCTTCTTCAAAGCCTCCAAGCGATCAATTACCTCCTGGTAATCTTTTTGTGATGGAACAACATTCTCTTGAACAGTCGTTTCCTTCGGCTTAGATGATTTACGTTCGCGCAGTGATTTTCGCGCACCATCCAAGGTATGACCTTCTACTTTTACCAATTCATAAATTTGGTCGATCGTTAGAATGTCTTTGACCGTAAATAGCCTATTTCCCTTGTTATTTTTCTTGGGTTTGATAGCCGAAAATTCTTTTTCCCAAAAGCGAATTAGCGAGGTGTTGACGTCAAATAGTTGCGCAACTTCACCAATGGTGTAGTACAATTTGGTTAATTCTTTCGGATTAATTCGGGACACTTCAAAAAAGTTTAAATTCGAAGATAGTTAATATTCTGGAAGAGTTCGGCAAAAACGAATACGTATCGATCGTTTCTCTCTTCAATTTTTTGTTCCTTTGAGTATGTTTGAAGCTCATGACCTCGATCCAATGATTCGCCGCAGGCGAGAATGGACCTTTCTGATACTTGTTGGAATTTTTCTTGGATCGTTAACAATGCTCAATATTCTTGGCGTTTCCCGCTTCATTGATTTGTCGAGCTGGATTGGCATTCCAGACGATAGCGATTTCCGTTTTTCACTGGCTGTCGGCGTCTTACCTTATCCAATTACGTTTTTCTGCACCGACTTAATTTCTGAAGTTTTTGGAAGAAAGCGTGCGAATATGGTCGTATGGATTGGGCTAATTTTGAACATTTGGGTACTCCTGGTGCTCTGGTTGGGAGGAGCGCTCGAAGCACCACCCGAACTGGTGAATGGTCGATTAGCACCTGAAATTGTAAACGGAGAAGCGCAAGTTCCCTACGGATATGCGTTTTATGAAATTCGATACCTCACCTTCGGTGCAACGGCGGCTTCAATGATTGCCTATCTGACTGCTCAATTTGTTGATGTTCAAGTTTTTCATTTCCTTAAGAAGAAAACGGCAGGGACGAAATTGTGGCTTCGAAACAACGTGTCAACACTCACCAGTCAGTTGATCGATTCCATCGCTGTAATTCTAATTACGTATTACTACGCGAATGCGCTTCCCATGCAGGAAGATGTTTCCGTTGCGTATCAATTGATGATGTTCGTCTTGAGTTCCTACGCCTTCAAGGTCGTGATGGCTCTACTCGATACCTTACCCATCTATTTCGTTGTCAAGAAGCTCAGGGTCTTTTTGCGTGTTGAGGACGAGGTCGGGTTCTAATCCTCGTGTGCGGAGGTGCCAAACCAAGTAAATAATGGCAACAACTCCAAAAGAAGCCGAAATCAAGTATATCATGCGTGCCGATTCCATTGTGTTTTGATAGAACAAAAGTGCAATGGAAGATCCTACCATAATGGCAAATTCCAAGGCGATAAAGATGGTTCCTGCCCCCACACCACGACGTTCAACGGGAGAAAGATCGGCTGTCCAAGCAAAAATCGTTGGGCTATTCACGCCCGTAGCCAATCCAAATACAATCGCCCCAATGGTGTATTGAATCACTTCGTGCGACGTTGCAATTAGGAGCATGCTCAAAATAAGGAATGAAACCCCGATAATGAGTGATTTTCGTCGACCGATCACATCAGATAAACTTCCTGCAAAAATCCGAACCAAAATCGTGGAAGTCATATAGAATATGAAAAACCATCCTTTGTTTTCAATGTTCAAATACTCACTAATATCGGATGAGGTAACGAAAATGACGCCTGTAGAAATCGCAGAGCAAAGCATGATAAACGCAGGAGCAAGCACTGTTGGTTCGAAGACATCGTTGAACTTAATTCGGAGTAAACGTAGTTTGAATGGCTGCGGATTAGGAAGTGTTTCTTCCAATTTAAAGAGAATCAAACAGGAGAATACGGCGAGAGAAGCGGCGACAAAAAACAAACCGTAAATGCCTACCAAATCCAGAATCATTCCTGAAAAGAAGTTGGCAATTCCAAATCCAACGGAAATAAATGTTCCCCAAATTCCCATCGCCATTCCACGACCTTTTATGGGAAGTAAATCGGTCACCAAAGCTGTTGCTCCAGTAGGAAGAAATCCAGCGCTAAATCCGTGAGAAAGACGCAACAACAGAAAAGAAACGAGTCCAACAAACGGATAGAGTAATGTCGTTGCTACACCAATCACTATTCCGATGTACATCACTTTCTTTCGACCGATTGTGTCGGATAGTTTTCCTGAAAACGGACGTGAAATCATCGCCGTTAACGAAAATAAAAGGAAGAGTAATCCTTTGTAATCGGCTCCGCCCAAGTCGGTTAAAATTTGATTTAATTCGGGTATGAATAAGTTGAAACTCATCATAAAGAGGAGTAAGGCCCAGCACATGAGCCAGAAGTTGCGAGGATATTGTCTGAGTTTCACGCTGCAAAAGTACGCTTAAAACTGAATTTGTTTCGATAAAAATCGACGCACAAGTGAAAAGCTACGATGAAGAATTGATTTTAAAGAATTTTGGCAAAAGAGTTTGTATGTTTACGATAGGAAGACCGTCTAAGCAATAAAACGAGGCAATATGAAATTTACAGCAATACTTGGACTTTTGGTAGTTGTGGCATGCAGCTCAGGAATGCAGTCGAAAACAGGCACTTCTAACTATATCTTCGATCCTGGTGACTCAACGAAAGTCGTGAAAACAGAAGCCGAATGGAAGGCACAATTGACCGATCTTCAATACGAAGTTACCCGAGAGAAGGGAACGGAACGTGCATTTACCGGCAAATATTGGGACAACAAAGAGAAAGGAACGTACACCTGTGTATGTTGTGATCTTGAGTTGTTTTCGAGTGATACAAAATTCAAATCAGGAACGGGTTGGCCGAGTTTCTACCAGCCGATCAATTCCGAAAATGTGGGTGAGGTAGCCGATAATTCCTACGGTTGGAATCGAGTAGAAGTAGTGTGTACTCGCTGTGATGCGCACTTGGGACACGTGTTTGATGATGGACCGAAGCCAACAGGGTTGCGCTATTGCATCAACTCGGCTTCACTTAACTTTGTTAAAGAATAAATAAGAATGAAAAAAGAAGCAACTTTTGGTGCGGGATGCTTTTGGTGTATTGAAGCATGTTTCAAAGACATCGAAGGTGTGTTGAGTGTTCAATCGGGGTATTCCGGAGGAACTGCTGAAACCGCTGATTACAAAACCGTATGCACAGGAAAAACGGATCACGCCGAAGTGGCGCGTATCGAATACGATGATTCCGTTGTTTCCTTCGATCGACTCTTGGAGATGTTTTGGTTTGTGCATGACCCAACGCAATTGAACCGACAAGGCAACGATGTTGGAACGCAATACCGATCAGTTATTTTTTACCACGATGAGGAGCAACAAAAAATTGCAGAAGCGTACAAAGCGCAGTTGGAAAAAGATGGCGTTTGGGATAAACCAATTGTAACGGAGATTGTTCCGTTGGAAAACTTCTTCCCTGCGGAGGATTATCACAACAATTACTTTGAGAACAATCCACAAAATGGATACTGCCAGGCCGTTGTGCGACCGAAGGTGGAGAAATTTCGAAAGGTATTTGGTTCGGTGAAAGAAGGATAGAACTCACAAACAATAACAGAATATAGAAAGGGCACGTCTAGTTTAGATGTGCCTTTTTTTGAGGATTGTCCCGTCCTGAAATAAGTTGACAATAAATCAACTTATTTATGCAAGAATCAGAGAATAAAAGGAGAAGACGAAGTCAGCGAGATTATACTATGGC